>Ga0310690_10000131_pt1 | contig 169500 bp, 146 predicted proteins | sample AusTroGonzalo_MG_2_FD_207661 | JGI IMG/M metagenome (GOLD analysis project Ga0310690, IMG submission 207661) | Bovine rumen microbial communities from tropical cattle in Woodstock, Queensland, Australia - Gonzalo_04 (v2) (version 2) | ecosystem: Host-associated > Mammals > Digestive system >... | reverse complement strand
TCCATGTATTCCGCCTGCATGATATGCTCGACGAGTTCTTCTTTCTTGTATTCCGGAAGCTTCCGGAAATCCTTGTTCTTGTTGCCTTCCGCGAGGTACTGCTGCTTGGAAAAAGCTGTTTTCGATGGCATGGTCAAAAAGCATTAAACGTTTTTGACCGCAATATTATCGCATAAAAACGGAATATCCGCAAGGAAAGCCCTAGCGGAGTGCAGATATTTATGAATCTTAACGAAGATTTAAGGTTTCTTAATGCCCCGTGAAACGTTTCCGGGGGTCGGAAGAGACTTTCCCCAGTCTTTGAAAAAACGAAAGGATTGACTTTCTTTGCCGCGTTGCAAGATAGTAACGATAGACATACATAATGTGCATTAGCACTATCGGAGTCTTAGAGAATCTGGTAACTATTCAAAAAATAACAATCCGATGAGTTGCGATGCCTGCGCTTCCGGCGCAGGTTTAACTTATCTAGTTGTTTTTGGGCTTTACCAGAGCCTTTCTAAGAATTGGGTATTTTATCCTGCGCTTTTTTGTTGTATTCTTACTGCCGGGAGGGCCAAATTGCAAATGATTTATAGTATTTTCAAAGCAAAAGAATCCCGGCAGTTTTTTCTTTTTGAGATTAATGCGTATCTTGCAGAAAAGATCGCATATGGTGTATAGACATCCTTTTGTTATTATTCTTTTCTCGTTTTTCCTTATTTCTTGTGTGGGTGAGAACCGGGTTGAGAGGGCGTTGTCCATTGCAGAATCATTGATAGACAGTCAGCCCGATTCATCCTTACGTATCTTGGAATCTATCTCCCCAGAGGATCTCTCAAGTAAACGGGACCGGGCACGTTTCTCGCTCCTTTATAGCAAGGCTCTTGACAAGAACTATATCGATATTGCAAGTGATTCCATCATTTTGCCTGCGGTGGCTTACTATGGTAACCGTGAGAACAAGAATGCGATGATGACATGGTACTATGACGGTATCGTTCATAAGAATGCGGGAGAACTCTTGCCAGCCATGATCGCATTGGATCAGTCTCGGCATATTGCGGAAAAGAATGAAGATTATCATTATTTGGGATTAATTCTTAGGACCAATGCAGAGATATTGGATAAGTGCTTTGATATGGAGAACTCAATATCCTCTTATTGCAAGGCTGTGGCTGCTTTTGAGAAGGCGGGTGATCACAACTATGCTGATTATGCGCGTTTGTCGTTAGCTCTTGCCAATAATAACGCCCTGCGATTTGAAGAGGAAAAGAAGATTCTTCAGGAGTTGATGCAGAAAGACTCTCTTGATTCCAATCTGCTCAGTCATGTATATCGGGCCTATGCCTCGTGCTTTTTGTCTACGGATCCACCATGTGCGGACAGCGCTTTGTGGTATTATCAGCTCGCAGCATCCTCTCCGAATTCTTCCCCATTTCGTGCTCGCGATATTCTTCATTTGGCATATGCGTATGAACTAGCCGGAGAGGAGGAGATGGCCGATATGCTCATGCAAAAGATGGATGGGTACCCGAATCAGGATGGTGCCCAAGGTTATAATCATGGGAGGTATTTGATTTATCTTCATCGTGGAGAGTACGAAGCAGCTTTGCATGCCCTTGAAGAATCCTTGGAGATTCAGACGAGTGTCTTGTATCGTCGCATAAATGAATCTGTCTCTTATGCCCTCAGTTTGCATTATAGCAGCTTGGCTGAGAAGAGGAAAGAAGAGATTCGTAACAAGTCACGATTAGGATTAATAATACTAATTTGCATTCTTGCGATATGTGCCTATTTCATGTTGAGGAGTAGAAAAAAGCATCGTCAACTGGAAAAGCAGATGCGGGACACTCTTTTGGTCAGTTCGGAACTTGACCAGATAAAGGAGATGAATGAAGAGATATCAGTGATTCTTGATCGTTTTGTTCAAGACAAGATATCATCGATGCGAAATTTGGCGGATAAATTTTTTCTCTACAGCAAGAAGGGAGAGGAATGGCTGAAAGAAAAAAAAGGTATAGCCACGAAGGACGAATTGTTGATGGCTTTTAAGAAAGACCTCGAATCATTGCGGTCTGACCGTTCATTCATTGATGCCATGGAAGCCAGAATCAATCTTCTGACAGGCGGCCGTTTTGCACAATTTCGTAAAGATGTGGCAGAGGAAGAACACCTGCGAAAGAAAAAGACGGCATTACTGGATAGGTCTGACTATGATATCCTGGTACTTTTTATCTCAGGATTCCCTGTGAAAACTATCTGTTACCTGACAGGATTACCCGATTATGTAATCAGTGAGCGAATCTATCGCTACAGGATGAAATTGGCGTTCCTCCCAGAAGATGATCGAGCTCTATTATTCTCTAAAGCACCTTCATTGAGGAGAAAAATGAGTTGTTAGATTTTTAAAACTATAAGTAATTAATAATCAATAGTTTAATATTAAAAATGTTAGGCGGTTTATTTTGACTTGCCTGTAACGACGCGTAACTTTGCAAATGATAATACTATAACTCATTTGCATTATGCGCTATTTTAGAACTCTTGTAACGTTCTGTGCAGTTTTGCTAACAGTAACGTTGATGGCGATGCCTAAAGCGGGTGTCATCGAGGATCAGACTATTAGTATTAGTGGAGATCCCGTATATATCTGTCAAGGCGAAAATGGCGGATATATACCTTCCGGCACCACCAAGATATTCGAATCTCATGCTCTGCATATAAACTGGGGGTGGTACGGTATCTGCAACGGCTATTTCACATTTGGATCCTACAATACGGCGTCAGCCGAAGAATATGATACGGGGCTTAATTATGTTAGTTACGATTTTTGTAGGTACATTCGCATGATTCCAAACATAAGAAAACCCGGTCTCACTCCATTACCGTTATAGCCCGAACCGAGCCGGCGCCAGACCTGCTGAAAAGAATTGTTATTTTTAATCAAAATGTATAACTTAGCGGCCATGAAAAAGATTGTATACACGTCATTGACCATTTTGCTCGCAGCATCGTGTGAGCTGAATTTTATCCCCTCCACCGAGGAGGAGGCAGATCAGACCCCGGTTGTTTCAGAGACTGAGACGGATTACAATACCGGATTCGTTGTGCCCGAGACGGTGCCGGTTCTTACGGAGTCGGAACTCGGAGTGGGTGGTGCCCTGAATGCATTTGGCTATGATGTTTTCAGCCAGATCTTGAAGAGGGACCCGGAGGACAGCTATGTGTTCTCTCCCCTGAGCCTTTCTCTCGCTTTGTCGATGAGCCTAAGCGGCGCCGAAGGCGAAACCGGTGAACAGCTGGCCGCCCTTCTGGGGCTGGAAGGAATGGACAAGGCGGATGTCGCATCCTATTTCAAGAAAATGCTCGGAAGGATGCTGACGCTGAACAAAAAGGTTTCCTTCCAGGCGGCGAATGCCTTGTGGTATGATACCGGCTTCTCTATAAAGGAGGGATATCTGGCTTCTCTCGGAACCAATTATGATGCATCCGCCTTCAATGTGGATTTTGAGAATGGCCAGAAGCTTGTCGACGCCATCAACAAGTGGGTTTCCGAGAAGACGTCCGGTACGATAAAGGAGATTGTCAAGGATCGCCCCTCCAAGCCTTTGGTGCTGGCCAATGCTTTGTATTTCAGTGCCACATGGACATTCCCATTTTTTAAAGTGGAAGAGAAAGGAACTTTCTACGGAGCGAAAGGTAGTGTTGACGTTGATTATTGTGATATTCTGGCTGACTATCAATATCTTGCCAAAGACGGGTATGAGATCGCGCTGTTCCCCTACGGAGAGTACAAAGGGTATGAGAATGAAGGGGAGCGGTTCGAGATGGCCGTTATCCTGCCGGAGGCGGGAACGACTGTCGGGCAGGCCCTGTCCTGGATTGCCCATACCGGTAATGATCTCATCGCATCTATGAACAGGGATGATGCTACCCGGATGTATGTTCAGCTTCCCTGTTTCCGGATAGAGAGTTCGTTGGAGAATCTTCAGGATATCCTTTCCCGGGAGTATCCGCTTCCTTTCACTGCCGAGGCCGATTTCTCCGGCATCTCGGATGATCCGCTCTTCATCTCCAAAGTTTTGCAGAAGACTTACATCAGCTCGGATGAGAAGGGAACAGAAGCGTCTTCTGCAACGGTTTCTTATATGGTAACCGCGGGGGGCGATCCTCTTCCGGACCCGGTCATATTCAAAGCAGATCATCCCTTTGTCTTCCTTATCCGCGAGAAGGCTACCGGAAGCAATATCTTCCTGGGTGTGAAACAGTAGGGATCAACCCATCTTTCAAATAATCTCTATATCAAATCAGCAGGGCCCCGAGTGACGGGGCTCTGCTGATTTGGAATCGGCAAAATACGCATTTAGACGTCCCCTTTTTGTTTTCTGCGGAGGAAATGATTATATTTGTGGGATTAAAGAATGAATCGATGGGACTTTTTTCGAAAGGGGTCCAAAAGACCAGACAAAACTTCTTCCAGCGGATCTCACGGGCCGTCGTAGGGCGCTCGCGCGTCAGTGACGACGTCCTGGACGCCATCGAGGAGGCGTTGATCGCTTCCGATATGGGGGTGGAGACCACGCTCAAGATCATTGACAACCTCGAGGAGCGGGTCGACCGCGACAAGTACGTGTCGATGGAGGAGCTGACGGAGATGCTCCGCGACGAGATAGCGAAGCTGCTGAATGTCAGCGAGGAAAAGGAAGTGGTTCCCTTCGATTTCTCGAAGAAACCGTATGTGGTCCTTGTCGTCGGGGTCAATGGCGTCGGCAAGACGACGACCATCGGCAAGCTCGCCTCCAGCCTCCGGGCCCAGGGCAAGAAGGTCGTCATCGGCGCGGCGGATACCTTCCGTGCGGCGGCCGTCGACCAGCTCGTCATCTGGGCGGAGCGTGCCGGCGTCGATATCGTCAAGCAGGACATGGGCGCGGATCCGGCCTCGGTCGCCTATGACAGCGTCAAGAGCGCCGTGGCGAAGGGAGCGGATGTCGTGCTGATCGACACGGCCGGCCGGCTCCACAACCGCGTCGACCTGATGAACGAGCTCACGAAGATCCGCAATGTCATCAAGAAGGTCGTCCCCGACGGTCCCCACGAGGTGCTCCTCGTCCTCGACGCGTCGACGGGCCAGAACGCCTTCGTCCAGGCGAAGGAATTCGCCCGCGCGACCGACGTGACGGCCCTGGCGGTGACCAAACTCGACGGCAGCGCCAAGGGCGGGGTCGTCATCGGCATCGTGGACCAGCTGAAGATCCCCATCAAGTTTATCGGCATCGGCGAAGGCATCGACGACCTCAAGGTCTTCTCCAGGCGCGAATTCGTCGACAACCTCTTTTCCCAGGAAGATATAGACAAATAGATATGAAACTCTCCTACAACTGGCTCAAAGATTATCTGCAGTGCGACCTCACCCCGGAACAGGTGGCGGAGGCGATGACCTCGATCGGCATTGAGGTCGATTCGCTGGAGACGACAGAACAAGTGCCCGGCGGTCTTGCCGGCGTCGTCGTCGCGAAGGTGCTGACCTGCGTTGCGCATCCTGATTCGGACCATCTCCACATCACGACTGTCGATGACGGTTCTCCCGAGCCCGTCCAGGTCGTCTGCGGGGCTCCGAATGTCGCCGCCGGTCAGAAGGTCCTCTTCGCCCGGATCGGCACCTGCCTGCCCGGTGACTTCAAGATCAAGAAGTCGAAAATCCGCGGCGTGGAGTCTTTCGGCATGATCTGCGCCGAGGATGAGCTCGGAATCGGCGCTTCGCATGAGGGGATCATGGTCCTCCCCGATGAGGCTGTTCCGGGTACGCCGGCCAAGGAGTATCTCGGCCTCGGAGAGGAGTCTGTCATCGAATATGAAATCACGGCAAACCGCATCGATGCGGCTTCGCATATCGGCGTGGCGAGGGACCTGTATGCCTATCTCCGCAGCCGAGACCTTCCCTGCGCGCTGAACCTCCCGTCCGTTGAGGCTTTCCGTGAGGGCCCCGGCGAGTCCATTCCGGTCGAGGTCCCGGATCCGGCCGGCGCGCCGCGCTATACCGGCATCACCATCCGTGACATCAAGGTCGCTCCTTCTCCGCAGTGGCTGCAGGAAAAGCTCCTTTCCATCGGCCTCCGTCCGATCAACAATGTCGTCGACATCTCCAATTTCGTGCTCTTCGAGACCGGCCAGCCGCTCCATACCTTCGACGCGGACAAGATCCGTGGCGGCAAGGTGGTGGTGCGCCGTGCCCATGCCGGGGAAGTGCTGATGACCCTGGACGGCATCGAGCGCAAACTCGACCCCGCAGACATGGTCATCTGCGACGCCGAAGGGCCGATGTGCATTGCGGGCGTATTCGGGGGCGAGGATTCCGGCGTGACGGAGGCGACGAAAAATGTCTTCGTCGAGGGCGCCTTCTTCCATCCGACTTCGGTCCGCAAGACGGCCCGGCGCCACGGCCTGTCGACCGACGCCTCTTTCCGCTTTGAGCGGGGTGCCGACCCGAATGCGGCCCTGTATGCCGGAAAGCGGGCGGCCCTGCTGATTCTCGAGCTTTGCGGCGGCCATGTGGAAGGCGCTGTACGCGAGGTCTCTGTCCCCGGCATCTGCGACCGCAAGCGGATCGATCTCGACTACGACCGCATTGAGGCTTTTATCGGCAAGAAGATCGGCCATGACACGATCGGGCGGATCCTCGCGGCGCTGAACTACGAATTTGTCGAAAAGCGGAGCGGCGGTGCTCTCGTTGCGCCTCCTACCTATATGGTCGACGTGACCCGCGAATGCGATGTGGTCGAGGAGATTCTCCGCATCTATGGTTACAACAATATCGAGATCCCGGAGATGCTCCGGATGTCGACCCAGCCGACGCCGACGCCGAGTCCGGAAGCGATCCGCAACAATATTTCCAACTTCCTGGCGGCCAACGGCTTCGTCGAGACGATGAATAATTCCCTCACCAAGGAGGAGTATTATACCTGGCTGACGAGTTTCCCGGCGGAGCGGTGCGTCCGCATCGTCAATCCGCTGAGCTCCGATCTCAACGTGATGCGCCAGACCCTGATCCTGAACGCCCTGGAGGTTGTCGCGTACAATATCAACCGCCAGATCTCTTCGCTCAAATTCTTCGAGTATGGCTCTGTCTACCAGCGCCTTCCCGAACGTGGCGACGGGACTACGCTCGAGAGCTATGAGGAGCATTCCTGTTTCCTGCTGGCCCTCTCCGGCACTCCGGAAAAGTCCTGGCGCAATCCCGCCGGAAAGAGCAGTTTCTTCCAGCTCAAGGCTTATGTCGAGCTGCTTCTTCGCCGCTACCGCATCGATCCGGGCCAGATGGTCCTCGGCGCGGCTCCTGCCGACCTTTTTGCGGAAGGTCTGACATACACCCTGCCGGGCCCCGGAGGCAAGCTCCTGGCCACTTTCGGTACCGTTCAGCCGGCCCTTTTGAAGCGTTTCGGCATCAAGCAGCCCGTCTTCGTGGCGGAAATCTCCTGGCCGGTGCTCTTTACGTTGGTCAAGCGGGATAAATTCTCCTTTACGCAGATGCCGCGTTTCCCGGAGGTGCGCCGCGACCTGGCCTTGCTGCTGGACGAGAGCGTCAGTTATGACGATCTTCGCAAGGCGGCCCTGAAGGCCGGAAAGAAGCTCCTGACCCGCGTCTCTCTCTTTGATGTCTACCGCGGCGACAAGATCCCTGCCGGCAAGAAGCAGTACGCCCTCAGTTTCGTGCTGCAGGATCCCGAACGGACCCTCACTGACGGCGAGGTCGAATCCGCAATGGGAAAGATCCTTGCTGCCTTCCAGAACCAGTTTGGCGCCGCTCTGCGATGAAAGTTTCCAAAATCTGCATCCTGATTCCGTTGCTGCTGCTTCTTGCGGCGGCCTGCCACCGGGGGCCCAAGATCCTCCGGCCGAAGGAGTTTGCGGATCTGTATGCGGATATGATTCTGGCGGACGAATGGGTCCGGCTCCATCCGGAATTGCGCCGTAGCGCCGACACGATGCTCGTGTATGCGGAGGCCTTCGAACGCCATGGCGTGACGTCTGCTGACGTAAAGGCCAATCTGGAGTACTATCTGAGGGATCCGCTCCGTTATTCCCGGGTTATGGACGCGACGCTCAGGCGCCTCGAGGGTCACGAAAAGAAGATCAAGGACGAGCTCGACCGGGTGATGGACATCGACGGATTCAGAAGGAAATTCCGTCGCGGCGCCGTGACCGATACGCTCTGGCATGGCATTTATCCCGACCCCGGCTGCATCGATTCGGTCGCCATCCGTCGCCCCGGCGTCGACTCTGCGTACTGGCATCGCCGGGATTCCGTTTTGCGGGTATTCCCGGTCATGCCGTTCCGTCCGGAGGCTACCCGGGCCGCCCGGGCGCTGATTGCAAGGAGGGACAGCCTATGATGCGGGAGACACTCGTTTTCGGTCCCATCCGAAGCCGTCGTCTCGGATCCTCGCTCGGCATCAACCTGCTGCCCGAGCGCGGAAAGCTCTGTAATTTCGACTGCATCTACTGCGAGTGCGGCTGGAATGCGGACGGACGGGGCGACCACCGGCTGCCGACGGCGGCTGAGCTTCGCGAGGCGCTTCGTTCCCGGCTCGAATCCTGCCGCGTCGCCGGTACCCCCATCGATTCGATTACCTTTTCCGGCGACGGCGAACCGACGCTGAATCCGGATTTCCCCGAAATTGTCGACATCACCCTTTCGCTTCGGGACGAGTTCTACCCGGACGCGAAGGTGTCGGTCCTTTCCAATGCGTCCCGGCTCGGCGATCCGGCCGTTTTCGAGGCTCTCCGCCGGGTGGACAATCCCATCCTGAAGATAGACGGCAGCACCTCCGGGCGCGTCCGGACGATCAACCGTCCGGCCTTTGCCTATGATCTGGACCGGGTCTTGGAGCAGCTTCGGCGCTTTGAGGGGGATTTCATCCTGCAGACCATCTTTCTCCGCAGCCCGGAGTTCGACTCGACCGATCCGGAGAACGTGGAGGGATGGATGCGCATTGTCCGGGAGCTTCGCCCCCGCGAGGTGATGGTCTATACGGTCGACCGCGAGACGCCGCTTGCCGGCATCGGAAAGGTCTCTGCAGAAGAGATGGCGGCCCTGGTCCGTCCCCTGGTGGAAGAGGGTTTCCGGATACAAATCAGCGGATAATACATAAAACACATTTTATTATATGGAACTTTACAAGAAATATGGCTATACGCCCGAGATCGGCGCCATTTCCCGGAGTCTGGACATCATCGCGCAGAACGTGGACAAGGTCACCTCGCCCGAGGTCCTGAAGACCTGCTTCTCCATTATGGACATGACGACGCTGCGCCCGAACGATACGCCGTCCTCCGTCCGGAAGTTCGTCGAGAAGATCAATGGCTTCTACAAGGAATATCCGGACTATCCGCTGCCCGCATCGGTCTGCGTCTATCCGAACTTCGCCGGCGTCGTCCGTGAGGTCCGCTGTTCTCCGGAAATGCACGTTACGACCGTCTCTACCTGTTTCCCGAGCACCCAGAGCTTCATCGATGTAAAGGTCCTTGAGACCCGTCGTGCCATCGAGGCCGGTGCCGACGAGATCGATGTCGTCCTGTCGCTCGCGAGTTTCCTCGACGGCGACTATGCGAAGGCCAGTGCCGATCTTGTCGCCGAGCGTAAGGTCATCGACGAGGTTGCCGCCGAGCTGGGCCGTCCCGTCGTCATGAAGGTGATTCTCGAGACGGGGCTTCTTGTGACCCCGGAACGCATCGCCGACGCCTCCTTCCTCGCCATGGAGGCCGGTGCCGACTTCATCAAGACCTCGACCGGCAAGGTGGATGTCAACGCTACGCCGATGTCCGCCTTCATCATGTGCGAATGCATCAAGGCTTATTATAAGCAGACGGGCCGCAAGGTTGGTTTCAAGGCTGCGGGTGGTGTATCCACCGCCGAGGATGCCGTGGTCTATTATGCCATCGTTTCCTCTATTCTCGGCCCCGAATGGCTCAATAAGGAGCTCTTCCGCTTCGGTGTCAGCCGCCTCGGCAACAGCCTGGTGTCCGCCATCGAGCAGAAAACCGTGGCTTATTTCTAGCAGTTTTCGTAATTTTTGCTGACTAGAGCGCGATAAAATCGGCCTCCTGCGTTTGTGGGAGGCCTTTTTTTAACTTTATCCGTGTACATTTTCTGTACACGGATAAGCTGCCGTACCTTTGTCCCGGAATAAAATGATGCCACACTATGAAAACAAAAGCAACCAACTTATTTCGCATCGCGGGACTGCATCTTCTTGCTCTCCTCCTGTTGCCCTCGGCCTGCAGCCGGGACGATGCGACGGAATTATCCGGGACCTCCTCCGGCGGCGATGCGGCTGCCGTGGAGCATGACATGATTGTTCTTGGTGACAAACTCGAGGACCCCTACTCGGTCGAGAACGTCAAGGCTGCGCTCGCCGCGCTCTATCCGACAAAAGCAGGACGGGTGGATGTCACCCCGACGGATCTCTATGCCCGCTTCCTGCCGGCGGATGATGCCCAGTATCAGCAGCTTCTTTCGCTCGGTCTCGAGCTGTCCGACCATCCCTGCGATTACAAGATTCTTCGCGAGGGCGATTATTATCACGACCCGCAGATTGACCAGGGGAAGATAACATGGCAATATGCCGTTGTCGCTGAGGACTTTTCCTTTCCGGAGGGTATCCGTTATGAGATTCTCGACCGCTGCTTCATTCCCGACCATGCCGGGCCGACGCGGGCGGATGACGGGATCGACTGGACTGCTGTCGAGAGGGAAGCCTTCCGCCTGACGGGGAATGGCGACCTGCTGCTCCCGGATACCCGCGGCGGCGCCGTCCAGCCTGAGGGGAGGATCACCATCGTCGACGAACGGGTGGACGGCGGCAAGGCTTTCGGCGTCGCCGGTGTACGGGTCATGACGAACGTATTTGTCAATTTTTCCACGACCTATACCGACCGCGACGGCTATTACAAGATACCGAAGTCCTATTCCTCCTCGCCGCGCTATCGCCTCGTATTCAAAAACAGCCGCCAGTTTGCCATCGGGGTCAATCTGATCCTGCTGCCGGCCTCCGTGTCGACCCTCGGCAAGGGGGATCCCTCCGGCATCGACGTGACGGTGCGCTCCACCTCGGACCGAAAGCTCTTCTGCCGATGCGTGGTCAACAATGCCGTGTATGACTATATCGGACGCTGCGCGGAAGGGGATATGGACATCACGCCGCCACCGTCGGATCTCCGGATATGGATATTCCAGAAGCTTGCCAACTGCTCTGCGGTGATGCTCCACCACGGCGCTGTCGTAAGTTCGGACGCGCTGGGTGGCTATCTGAAAGATTATGAATGGCTTCCGAAACTCTTCGCGCCGGATGTGACTCTCGGAGTCAAGGATCATGAAGACTACGGCTCCATCTATTCTTCGACGGTCCATGAACTCGCCCATGCCTCGCACTACGCCCGTGTCGGCAATGACTATTGGAACCATTATATAGAATACATCTCACAGTCCTACTTCCAGAGCGCCGGACAGACTTATGGAGACGGAACGGGCGAAGGCGCCGGCTACTGCGAGGTGGGGGAGACCTGGGCCTATTATATGGAAAGCAAGCTCTTTGCCGAGCGATACGGCGGCTCGATGCTGCCGCTCGGGACCTCCTGGTGGTTCTTCCCGCAGATCTTCCGCGGGCTCGACGACCGGGGATTCACCCGCGCCGAACTCTTTGCCGCCCTTACTTCCGATGTCCATTCCCGCGACGCTCTCCAGAAGCGGCTTCTTTCGCTGTATCCCGAAAGGGAGAGCCTGATCCGCGATTTGTTTAACCGCTATTCCCGATAAAGACATATGAAAACCCTTCTCAGAATCCTGCTATCCGGACTTTTCCTTCTGTCTGTCGCAGGCTGCATTCCCGCCATGGGCCAGAAAGCCGCCGTCTCATCCAATCTCCTGCAATACGCGAATCTCGGCACGCTCAATGGCGAAGTGTCCCTGTCGGTGGCCCGCCGCTGGTCGGTCCAGGGAGGCTTCCGTTACAATCCCTTCTCCTACACCAAAGGCGATGATTCGCCAGTACAGAACCGCCAGCGGGCGTTTTCGCTGGGGACCCGCTTCTGGCCCTGGCATGTCTATTCCGGCTGGTGGATGGGGCCGAAAGGACAATTCCAGGAATACAATACCGGCGGCATCCGCTCGCCCGAAACCCGGGAGGGGAGCCGTGTGGGAGTGTCCCTGATGGGCGGCTATTCCTATATGGTCGGGCCCCATCTCGACCTCGAATTCGGTGTAGGCGTCTGGGGTGGATGGGACCGCTACCGCAAGTATGCCTGTCCGGTCTGCGGACTTACTGTCGGGGCAGGGGAGAAGCCTTTCCTGCTGCCGGACGACATCCTGATCGCATTGACCTATATCTTTTAGATGAAATACCGGCTTGCCATTCTTTTTCTCCTCCTCTCCTGCTCGGTCCTTGAAGACAGGACCGGGTGTCCCTGCCGGCTTCATCTGCGCATCACTCGTCCCGAAACAGCCGCTCCGGTCGAATCGCTGTCCCTTCTTCTTTCGGCCTCATCCTGGCAGGAAATCCGCAGTCTTGCCCTTCCCCCTGCGGGGACCCTCGAGATGACGGTTCCGAAACGGAAGGAAGGGATGGCCCTTCTTGCAGCGGCAGGTCCGCGATCGTCCGGGGAACTCTCCGCCAGCGGATTCGAGATCCCTTTGGGAACGGACTGCCCTGCGGGGCTGCTGCTCGGGGCGGCTTGCGCGGACACGGACCGGGAAGAGACTTCCTGTCTGCTGGAGATGCATCGACCCGTCTGCCGCCTGAGACTCAAATGGGATAGCGGATCGGTCGCGGAACCGTTCCCGTTCCAGGTGCGGCTGCTTGGCGATGTGGCGGGTTTTTCTCCCTCCGGGGAGCTTCTGGAGGGAGAATTTTCTTTTATCATGCCGGCCTTTGACGAGGATGGATATGCCGTGGCGGGTATTCCACGCCAGCGCGCGGACGGGGGAGCGCTCAGGATGGAGATTCTCTATTCGGACGAGGTGCTTCGATCCTTCGCCCTCGGGGAAATCATGGCACGTGGCGGATATGACTGGACGCTCCCCGACCTTCCCGACGCTGAAATGGAACTCGATTATGCCCGTACGCTCCTGACGCTCCGCAGCGGGACCTGGTCGGAGACTGTGACCATCGAAAAAGTCTTGTAGAAAACCCTTGCAGATTCAAAAAAAGTTTGTACCTTTGCAGTCCACATTTTTGCGCGGATGGCGGAATTGGTAGACGCGCTACTCTCAGGAGGTAGTGTCCGTAAGGACGTGTCAGTTCGACTCTGATTTCGCGCACAAAAAATGGATGACCCGACGGTCATCCTTTTTTGTGCATTTCTTATTAAATAAGTATCTTTGCACGTTTTTACTGAAACTATATGGAAATAAGAAACATAGCCATCATTGCGCACGTCGACCACGGGAAGACGACGCTGGTCGACAGGATGATCTACCAGGCCAACCTGGTCCGTCGTCCGGAGGATCTCGGCAACCTTATCCTCGACAGCAATGATCTCGAACGCGAACGGGGTATCACCATCCTCGCAAAGAATGTCTCCGTGACCTACAAGGGCGTGAAGATCAATATCATCGACACTCCGGGCCATAGCGATTTCGGCGGTGAGGTAGAGCGCGTTCTCAATATGGCGGACGGCGTGCTGCTGCTCGTCGATGCCTTTGAGGGCTGTATGCCGCAGACGCGTTTTGTTCTCCAGAAAGCCATTGAGCTGGGCAAGAAGCCGGTTGTCGTCATCAACAAGGTTGACAAGCCGAACTGCCGCCCCGACGAGGTGCAGGAGGAGGTTTTCGACCTGATGTTCAACCTGGGCGCCACTGAGGACCAGATCGATTTCAAGACCATCTACGGCAGTGCCAAGCAGGGCTGGATGTCCCACGACTGGAAAAAGCCCACGACCGATATCACCGCCCTTCTCGATACGATTCTCGAGGAGATTCCGGCCCCCGAAATTATCGAGGGAACGCCCCAGATGCTGATTTCCTCCCTGGAGTATTCTCCGTACGTCGGCCGTATCGCCGTCGGCCGCATCACGCGCGGTACCTTGAAGACGGGTATGAATGTCAGCCTCTGCAAGCGTTACGATGTCGTCGAGAAGTCTAAGATCAAACAGCTGATGGTGTTCGAAGGTCTTGGCAAAGCCAATGTCGAGGAGGTCCGCTGCGGAGATATCTGCGCCGTGGTCGGCATCGAGGGTTTTGAGATTGGCGACACCATCGCCGACTGGGAGAACCCCGAGGCCCTGCCGCCGATCGCCGTCGACGAACCGACGATGTCGATGCTGTTCATGATCAACAATTCGCCCTTCTTCGGCAAGGATGGCAAGTATGTGACTTCGCGCCATATCAAGGACCGTCTCGAACGCGAGCTCGAGAAGAACCTTGCCCTCCGTGTCAAACCGGGCCCTAATGCGGATTCGTTCATGGTCTATGGCCGTGGCGTGCTGCATCTGTCGGTGCTCATTGAGACCATGCGCCGCGAAGGGTTCGAGCTTCAGGTCGGTCAGCCGAAGGTGCTCGACAAGACCATCGGCGGCCAGCGCTGCGAACCGATTGAGGAACTCTCCATCGAGGTCCCGGAGCAGTTTGTCGGTGCCGCTATCGAGCTGTCGACCCGCCGCAAGGCCGCGCTGATCCGGATGGAGCCCCGCGGCGACCGGACGCTGCTGGAGTTCGAGATCCCGACCCGCGGCCTGATGGGGCTTCGCAGCAACCTGCTGACCGCTACCCAGGGCGAGGCTGTCGTGGCACACCGCTATAAGGATTATCAGCCGTATAAGGGCGAAATCGAGATGCGGACCAACGGCTCCCTGGTCTCGCTCGAAACCGGCGAGGCGGTCGCCTATTCGATGAACAAGCTCCTCGACCGCGGGCGCTTCTTCGTCGAGCCGGGAGTGGAGATCTACGGCGGTCAGGTGGTGGGCGAGCACACCCGCGAACGCGACCTCAATATCAATATCTGCAAGACCAAGAAGCTGACGAACGTGCGTGCTTCCGGCTCTGATGAGAAGGTTGTGCTGCCGCCGGCCATCAAGTTTTCGCTGGAGGAGGCCCTCGAATATATACAGGAAGACGAGCTGGTCGAGATCACCCCGCACCATATGCGGATGCGCAAGATCCTGCTCGATCCGCTGGATCGGAAACGCAAAGGCGACAATTTCGAATAAATCCGATGGGATTTTAGAATTTTTTTCTTACCTTTGCACCCCTATCCCTGTTTGGAGGCTGAGAAATGATGGAAAACCCTTACGAATTACCGCTGAACGGGATGGCTGCCGGAAGGACCACGGTCCGCTGGCATGCCGGGAAAGAGTTCTTTGAGAGTTACGAGAATACTGAGATTCTCGATGCGGATCTCTCCGTTGAGGTCTCTGTCGAGAAGTCCGGCCGTTTTATAGGTGTCGACTGCAATCTCGAAGGCTCTGTCACAACGCTTTGTGACAGATGTCTCGAGCCCCTGCAACTCCCTGTCTCCGAGAAGGTTCTCCTGAGCGTCAAGTTCGGGACCGAATCTTCTGAAGGAGCATCCGACGGGATGGAAGGCAGCCGCGAGATCGTCTATCTGGACTCTTCCGACGCGGTCCTCGACATGGCTCAGGTCATCTACGATTACACCTGTCTTGCACTTCCGCTCCACCGGGTCCACCCGGACGGAGAGTGCAACCCCGAAACCGTCAGATTCCTGGGCGCGCAGCCCGAAAACGTTTCGCCCTCGTCGGATGGCGATTCCCCTCAGAGCCCGTTTGCAGCACTCAAAGACCTTTTTTGATTGGAAATATAAGATTTAAAAAGTATAAAAAATGGCACATCCGAAACACAAAATCTCCAAGCAGCGGAGAGACAAGAGAAGAACGCACGACGCAGCTCCCGTTCCGACCCTGAGCACCTGCCCTAATTGCGGTGCATCCGTCCTCTATCACCGTGTATGCCCTGAGTGCGGCTACTACAGAGGTCGTCAGATCATCGAAAAGAGCGCTGAATAAGCGCTTTTTCTGTCATTCCGAGCGAAGTCGAGGAATCTAGTTGGCCCGGTAGTTCAACGGATAGAACGGAAGTTTCCTAAACTTTAAATAGAGGTTCGATTCCCCTCCGGGCTACGAAAAAACCAGGCTTTTGGGCCTGGCTTTTTCGTATACTGTTGGTTTTGCTTATGAGCGGGTTGCTCCGGTGACGCTGTACTTTTCCTTGAGGAGGTCTACGACGGGGACCATGGCCTTCGGGAAGACTTTGCGGAGGTCGATTTCGTCGCTTTCGGAAAGGACGCGTTTTAGGGCGCGCATGAAGTTATCCTTGATTTCGGTTGCGAGGTTGACCTTGACGATGCCGTTCGCGATGGCTTCGCGCACCTGGTCATGAGGAATGCCTGAACTGCCATGGAGCACCAGCGCCACCGGCGTAGCGGCATGGATGGCGGCAAGGCGCGGAATGTCGAGATGCGGCGGCAGCTTGTAGAAGCCGTGGGCGGAACCGATGGAGACGGCCAGGGCATCAACGCCCGTCTGGTCCACGAACTGGACGGCTTGCTCAGGCGTCGTGAATCCGCCTCCCTGCTCCTGCCCGAGCTTGGCGACATATCCGAGCTCCGCCTCGACATTGGCGCCATAGGGCCTGGCCATTTCGACGGCCTTGGCGGAGGTGGCGACGTTTTCTTCAAACGGCTTCTCCGAAGCATCGATCATGACGGAGTCGAATCCTTCGTCGAGGCACTTCTGAACCAGCTCCAGGGATGGACCATGGTCGAGGTGGATATAGCCCTGGAGACCATAGTCTTCCATCACCTGCCGGCCCATCTTGCAGGCCGTATGCAGGCCCATGTAGTCGATCGATGAGCGCGTGAGCTGGAGCATCACCGGCGCATTCATCGCCTGTGCGGCTTTCGCGACGCAGAGGAGTGTCTCATAGTTATAGAAATTCGTTGCCAGCACGGCGGTCTTTTTCGCCTGGCAGTCGTAGAGGACTTCTTTAATCGTTTTCATGGTAGTAATAGCTTACTTTTCTTTAGATTCGCCCGGGGGCTCCGGAAGATCGTCCATCGTATCCAGATAGGGCTTGACGGGATTCTTGCTGCTGTCTTTGGCGCCGAGAGCGATGAGTTTCCGGGAGGAATTGAGGATGCTCTGGCCTTGGGGATTCAGCTTCTTTTTCGCGTCTTCATATTCGTCAGAGGCCTTTTTCAACGCGGCGCCCAGCGACTCGTACCTTTTCATGAAAAGGCCTACGCGATCGATCATCTCCTGGGCCAGTTCGAAGACCTTTTCGTGGTTCTGGGCCTGGGCGATCTGGGTCCAGGTCAGGTTGACCATCTTGAGGGCGGCATAGAGGCTCTGCTCGTCGGCGATGAAGACATTCGCATCGGCCGCCTTGCGCCAGAGGTCGGGCTCTGCGCCAGTGGCTATGAGCAGGGCGCTGGTGATAGGGACAAACATGATGACATAACCAGCGGAGACCTTCGGCGGCTTGACATAAGAGGAGTAGTCCTTTGCCGCCAGCTCCTTGACATGCTTCTTGATGCTGTCTAGATGGGCCTTGAGGGCCAGGCTGCGATCCTGCTCATTCTCTGCATTGACATAGTCGACATAGGCGGTCAGGGAGACCTTGGAGTCGATAATGACCTCGCGGCGGTCGTCCAGGTGGAGGATGACATCGGGCCGGAGGATACCGCCTTCCTCGCTGCGGACGGGCCTTCCGCTCTCGTCGCAGATGACGGCCTGGGTGTCGAAATGGACGCCCTTGGTGAGCCCTTGGGAGGTCAGCAGCTCTTCCAGAACCGTTTCGCCCCAGTCGCCCTGCACCTTGCTGCCGTGCCTCAGGGCTGCGGCAAGCTCGTCGGCGCTTTTCCGGGCCGCGGTGCTCTGCTCCATGAGGCTGCGGATATGCTGGCGCATTTCGCCGCTGCGGTCAGCCTGCTCCTTGCTTTCCTGCTCCATGGCCTTTTTGAGCTCGGCGATGTTCTCCTTGAGCGGATTGACTATCTGCCCGAGGCTCTGGTTGCTGGACTCCGAAAACTCTTTCTGGCGGGCCTTGAGCATCTCGCCGGTCTCGGCCTTCATCTGCGCACTGACCTTGGCGATAGTCTCGTCGAAACGCTGCTGGAGGGCCGCCATGGCTTCCTTGTGGGCTTTCTCATTGGATTCGAGCGCCTCCTGCTGGCGTTTTGCCGCATCGGCTTTGATCTCTTCAGCCCGCCCCTGGGCATGCGTGAGCTCGGCCTCCAGCCGGGCTTTCTCCGCCTTGCTCTCGGACTCCAGCTCCATCCGGACACTGCGCTGAGCCCCGGCAACGCGCGTGCGTAACATGCTCCGGGCGATTAAAATGGCCACAATGGCCGCCAGGGCCATACCTCCTATAAATGAAAAGAGAATCTCCATACTACTACAGCATCATAGAATACTTTGTAAATGTACGCAATCCTTGTCGTTTTTCAAAGAAAAGGCGGGGGCAATCTGTAAATACGACCCATTTTGCATTTCCGGGGAATTCTTCATAACTTTGTAAACTATTAGACCTAAACAGAAATGGAATTCAAATCAGTCAACAAGCTTATCGAGAAGAGCTTTAAGGCGAATTGGGAACGTCCGGCACTGTCTAATTATCAGGGCATTACGCTCAGCTACAGGGATGTGGCCCGCCGGATTTCCAAACTCCATATCGCATTTGAGCAGTGCGGGCTCGAAAAGGGTGACAAGGTCGCCATCTGTTCCCGCAACCAGGCCAACTGGGGCGTCAGCTTCCTCGCTACTACGACCTACGGTGCCGTCGCCGTTCCGATTCTCCACGAATTCAAAGCCGACAATATCCACCATCTGGTAAACCATTCCGAGGCAAAGGTCCTCTTCGTCGACGATGTTATCTGGGAAGGCCTGTCCGCCGAGGAGATGCCCGGCCTGTATGTCGTCGTCCAGATCAATACCTTCAAGTTCCTCTATACCAAGGACGGGATGTTCGATGTCGTACGCGAGCATCTCAACGAGTCCTTCGGCCGCCGTTATCCCAATGTATTCGGCCCCGATGACCTCAATTACTACGAGGACTCCGCCGACGAACTGGCCCTGATCAATTATACCTCAGGCACTTCCGGCTTCTCCAAAGGCGTCATGATTCCCTACCGGGCGCTCTATTCCAATATCGAATTCGCCCAAAAGGATGCCTGCCCGATGCTGAAGGCCGGGATGCAGGTCGTCGCGATGCTTCCCTCGGCCCATATGTACGGCATGATGTTCGAGTTCCTCTTCGAGATGACAATCGGCATGCATGTCCATTTCCTGACCCGTGTCCCGAGCCCGAAAATCATCATGCAGGCTTTCGCCGACATCAAGCCGGACATCATCATCGCCGTGCCGCTGATCATCGAGAAGGTATACAAGTCCAAGCTCAAGCCCATCATCGACCGCAACAAGTTCTTCATGAACATCCCGATTCTGGACAAATATATCCAGAAGAAGTTCTGTACGGAGCTTACTCAGTCTTTCGGCGGCAAGTTCGAGGAGGTCATCCTCGGTGGGGCCGCCTTCAACCCGGAGGTCGAGAAGTTCTTCCATAAGATCGGTTTCCCCTTCACCGTCGGCTACGGCATGACCGAATGCGCCCCGATTATCTGCTACGCCCACTGGAACAAGGCCAAAGAAGGCTCCTGTGGCCGTGCGGCCATCAATATGCAGATCCGTGTCGATTCGGAAGACCCTCGCAATATCCCCGGCGAAGTGCAGATTACCGGCCCGAACGTGTGCCTGGGCTATTATAAGAATGAAAAGGCGACCGCCGAATCCTTTACCGCCGACGGCTGGTTCCGCACCGGCGACATGGGTATCATCGACGAGGACGGCTATCTGTTCCTGCGCGGCCGTTCCAAGTGTATGATCCTCGGTCCTTCCGGCCAGAATATCTATCCGGAGGAGCTCGAAGCGGTCATCAACAACGTCATGTACGTGGTGGAATCCCTCGTGGTCGAGGAAGGCGGCGGCCTGACAGCCCTCATTTATCCCGACTACCACCAGGGAGACCTGGACAATATCTCCCGCAAGGATCTCGAGCAGCGCATTCTCTCCGGTCTGCCGGAGATCAACCGCCAGCTGCCCGGTTATGCCCAGATCAAGAAGATCGAGTTTATGCCGGAGGATTTCGAGCGTACGCCCAAGCGCAGTATCAAGCGCTACCTCTATCAGCGTAACTAATTGATATGGAGAAATTTGACCGCAGATACCTCGAGATGGCTTCCGTCTGGGCCCGCAATTCTTACTGCAAGCGGCGCCAGGTCGGGGCCCTTCTCGTCAAGGACCGGATGATCATTTCGGACGGCTATAACGGCACGCCGTCGGGGTTTGAGAACCAGTGCGAGGACGAAAATGGCGTTACGAAGCCCTATGTCCTTCATGCCGAGGCCAATGCCATCACCAAGGTGGCCAAATCCGGCAACAACAGCGCCGGTGCGACGCTCTATGTGACTGCTTCGCCTTGTCTGGAGTGTTCCAAGCTCATCATCCAGTCCGGTATCACGCGCGTCGTTTATAAGGACGAGTACCGCCTCATGGACGGTATCGACCTGCTCCGCCGGGCCGGAATCGCCGTCGAACACGTCAGCCTCGAAGAAGATGAGTAGCAGCAGCGACCCCCGCTCCTCCCGCGCCTGGCCGTACGCTCTCCTGTTTATTCTGGTGGGCATCATCTTCGGCTCTACGCTTACCCTGTCCATTTTCAGCCGGCGCTATGCGCGTATTGCCGGCCGGAGTGTGATCGTCCAGCATGATGTCAATGGCCGGAGCCAGTGGGACAAGATCGGCGTGGTGCTCGACATCGTCCGGGATAAATATGTAGATACGCTCGACCGGGACCAGGTCGTCGATGCGGCCCTCGATGCGGCCCTCGCCTCGCTCGATCCGCACAGCGTCTATATGCCTCCGGTCGACCTGGAGGCGGCCGACAGCCAGCTCGCCGGCAATTTCGAGGGGATTGGCATCCAGTTCAATGTTCCGGCCGATACGGCGACCGTCATCGAGGTCATCTCGGGCGGCCCTTCCGAGAAGGCCGGCCTCCTGCCTGGCGACCATCTGCTGAAGGTGGGAGATCGTGAGATCGCCGGCTGCCATTTCCCGCAGGATTCGATGGTGGCACTGATGCGGGGGCCGGCCGGTTCCAAGGTGACCCTGCTGATCGACCGCCAGGGTGAGCAGTTCCCGGTGGAAATAGAGCGTGGGGTTATCTCGAATCGCAGTGCCGATGCGGCCTTTATGATGGACGACGGCAGGACGGGCTATATCCGCCTGTCCAAGTTTACGACGGCCTCTTATCGCGACTTTGTCGAAGCGTTTCTTCCTCTCCAGAAAGATGGGATGAAGAAGCTGGTGCTGGATTTGCGTGAGAATTCAGGCGGACTGATGGATCAGGCCATCTATATCGCCCGGGAACTGCTGCCCGAGGGAGAAATGATCGTTTATGCGGAGGGCCGCAAGTTCCCCCGCGAGGAGTATTATGCAGAAGGGAAAGGCCGCTTGCGGGATGTCGAACTCGTGGTGCTCATCGACGAATTCTCCGCGTCGGCCAGCGAAATTCTCGCCGGAGCCATCCAGGACAATGACCGGGGCCTGATCGTCGGGCGCCGCTCTTTCGGCAAGGGCCTCGTCCAGGAGCCGGTGTATTTCACCGACGGTTCCGGGATCCGCCTGACGGTGGCTCGCTATTATACGCCCTCGGGCCGTTGTATCCAGAAGCCCTATACCAGCGACTATGAGTATGAGACCTACGACCGCTACAACCGCGGCGGAGAGGTCTATTCTGCCAAGAATATGCATGTGGATTCGTCGCAGGTGTTCTATACCCGCGGCGGACGGAAGGTCTACGGAAGCGGGGGTATCGTACCGGACATTTTTGTCCCGGTGGACACGACCCGCGCCAGCAATTTCTATGTATCCTGCAACAGGAAAAACACCCTGATGCGCTATGCATCCTGGGTCCTTGACCGCTATTCGAGGCGCCTGTCTTCCATCGATTCGTTCCCGGATATGGACCGCTTCCTGGAAGAAGTGGATATCCCTGGCACCTTTGTCTCCTTCGCCCGGTCCCGCGACGGCATCGTTGCCGGAGCAGGGGAGTGGGAGGCTTCCGAGCCCTATATGCTGCCGCAGCTCAAGGCCCTCATCTCCCGTTATTCCAAGCTGGGGGAGAATGCCTTCTATAAGTATTATCTGACGATGGATAACGTGTTTGCCCGTGCCTTGGAGGCACCGGCGCTCGTTGTCGGGTCAGAAGATTCTACTGGGGAATAAACTGATAAATGATATCGCCCGTCTGAGGGTCGTCCGCCGTGCCTGAAGGGGAGAAGCGGGCCCTTTTGGCATAATCCAGCGCCCACTTTTTCAGGCAGGGATCGGTGGAAGAAGTGGATTCGTCCACCAGGGCCGATTTGATCCTGCCGTCGCGTCCGACGCGGATGATGACGGTGACCGTACCGCCCCCCTGGCACTTGTAGGCGGGGACGGGAAGCTCGTGCGCATTGCGGCCCGGAAGCGACCAGCTGAGCACAGAGGCGCCTGAATAGGCCGGCGGTGGCGTAGAATCCTTTTCCTGATTATTTCCTCCGCCGGAGGGCGTTCCGATGTTGTCAGGGCCCTCCTCGGGCGTGATCGCCTGTCCGTTTTTCAGTTCTTCGGCCAGCCGGGCGGCATCTTCATATAGCTTTTTGGCGTCGGTGCCACGGGCGTCCGGGTTGCGGGTGGTGATGATATTGCGATAGTCGGAGTGCTGCTCTCTCGCGCGCTCCGCCATCATGCGTTCAATCGATGCCATGATTGCCTCGCGCTCTTCCGGCGTCATGTCCTCCTCTTTCTCCTGGACTGCCAGATCCTTTTTCGGCTGCTCCAGATCCTCGAAGTCGAGCAGGATGTATTCGATGTTCCGCTTGCTGGTGACGACACCGATCGAGGTAAGAAGCAAAAAGATAATCACCGTGAGGTGGACCGCCACGGTGATCAGAATGCCTGCTTTCTTTTCCTCGGAAAGCATGTGGAAGCTATTTCTTCTTGATTTTCGTCATCGCCTTTTCGATGGTCGCGGAAATGACCTCGATGGCGACTTTGTTGTGACCGCCCTGCGGAACGATGATGTCGGCATAGCGCTTCGAAGGCTCGATGAACTGGAGGTGCATCGGCTTGACCGTGTCGGTATAGTGCTCAATGGCCGTTTCCACGGTACGGCCGCGCTCGGCGATGTCACGGACGAGGATTCTCATCAGGCGGTCGTCATCGTCTGCATCGACAAAGACCTTGATGTTCATCTGGTCGCGAAGCTCCTTGTGCGTAAAGATCAGGATGCCTTCGATGATGATGACATCGGCGGGCTCGACGGTCACCGTCTCGGTCGTCGACCGGGAGCAGGTGATGTAGGAATAGACCGGCTGTTCAACGGTCCGGCCCTGTTTGAGCTCGCGGATCTGCTGGCAGAGCAGCTTCCAGTCGATGGCGTCCGGATGGTCGAAATTGATCTTCTGCCGCTCCTCCATGGGAAGATGGCTGGAATCCTTGTAATAGGAGTCCTGCGGAATGACCACGACCCGGCCGCTGAGCTGCTGGGTGATAGCCCTGACTACTGTCGTTTTGCCGGAGCCGGAGCCCCCAGCGATACCGATGACTAACATATGGGGATTTAGGTTTAAAACTCTGCGTTCTTAGGGGTCCTCGGGAACGGAATGACGTCGCGGATGTTGGCCATGCCGGTGACGAACAGCAGCAGGCGCTCGAAACCAAGGCCGAAACCGCTGTGGGGCACCGTGCCGAACCGGCGGGTGTCAATATACCATTCGAGATTCTTGCGGGACATGCCGAGCTCGTCGATGCGGGCCTCGAGCTTCTCCAGAGAGGCTTCCCGCTCGCTGCCGCCGATGATCTCGCCGATCTTCGGGAAGAGAACATCCATTCCGCGCACGGTCTTTCCGTCCTCGTTCTGCTTCATATAGAAGGCCTTGATATCTTTCGGGAAATCAATCAGGATGACCGGCTTCTTGTAGTACTGCTCGACCAGGTAGCGTTCGTGCTCGCTCTGGAAATCGGTACCCCAGTGGACCGGGAATTCGAACTGTTTGCCAGCGGCTATGGCCTCTTCCAGGATCTCGACGGCTTTGGTGTAGGTAACTCGCTCGAAAGCGATGCCGAGCACGCTCCGGAGGCGCTCGATCAGCCCGTCGTCGTACTTCTCGTTGAGGAATCGCAGGTCGTCCATACAGTGGTCAAGAGCGTACTGGACCAGGTATTTGACAAATTCTTCGGCGAGCTCCATATCGTCATTGATGTCGTAGAATGCCATTTCCGGCTCGATCATCCAGAACTCGGCGAGATGTCTCGGGGTGTTGGAATTCTCTGCGCGGAAGGTGGGGCCGAAGGTATAGATCTCGCCGACAGCCGTGGCGCCGAGCTCGCCTTCGAGCTGGCCGCTGACGGTCAGGCAGGTCTTCTTGCCGAAGAAGTCTTTCGAGAAGTCGACGTTCCCCTTCTTGTCGAGCGGAACGTTCTTGAGGTCGAGGGTCGTTACCTGGAACATGTCGCCGGCTCCTTCCGCATCGGATTCGGTGATGAGCGGGGTGTTAAGGTAGACAAAGCCCTTGTCGTTGAAGAACTGGTGGATGGCGAACGCCATGGCGTGACGGATGCGAAGCACGGCGCCGAAGGTGTTGGTCCTGAGGCGCATGTGGGCGACGGTCCGGAGATATTCGAGGCTGGTGTCCTTTTTCTGGAGCGGGAAGCGCATCGGATCGCAGTCGCCGAGAATTTCGATTTCGCGGGCCTGGATTTCGACGGCCTGGCCGCTGCCGATGGAAGGGACCAGCGTGCCGAGAACGCTGAGGGAAGCACCGGTGGTAATGCGCTTGATCAGTTCCTCGTCGAAGAGGGTGGTATCGGCGACTATCTGGATGTTGTTGATGGTGGATCCATCGTTCAGGGCGATAAATTTGACCTGTTTGTTACCGCGCTTGGTGCGGACCCATCCTTTGGCCAGGACCTCTTTGCCAGGTTCCTGTGCGAGCAATTCCTTGATTTTCGTTCGTTTCACGCTTTCCATAGTGCTTATTCTTGCCTAAATCGTACAAAGATACAAAAAAATACGCACGGGGCGCGTGAAAATACAAAAAAAGAGCAGGCCGCAAAGGCGGGTCTGCTCTTTTAATGAGTATTTACTTTACGTGTTATTCGCTGGTAGTACGATTGGTCTGGTACATGATCTTCAGAGCCGTAACCAGTCGGAGCTGCCATTTGACCTGTGCAATCATCTCCATATGGGTATTCTCGTCAGCCTTGATGGCGACACGATACTGCTTCTTGTCGGCTTCCTTCAAGGCTTTTCTCTCGGTGACGATCTGGTTGCCGAGGTCATCGATCTTCTTGACGATCGCGCCGTTGAGCTGGATACGTTCACTCTTGCCGTACTCATCCTGGAGGGCCAGAACCGGCTTACCGATGAGGACGAAGGAGGTGAGGTCCTTGCGCTCGAGCTTGGTGATCTCGCTGGCCTGCGGCATCTTGATCGAAACCATGTTCTCGGACTCACGCATCTGGGTCGTAACCATAAAGAAGAACAGGAGCATGAAGACGATATCAGAAAGCGATCCGGAACTCAGCGCCGGCGCAACTCTCTTTTCACCTTTTTTAAACTTTGACATCTTGTTTTCCTCCTGTTTTACTGGTTGGCCTGGAACGGTTCGCTCTCGGAGATGTTCTGGGGAACGGCTGCCTTGATGATATCGAGTTCTGCCTTTCCGAGATCGGAGTAGTCTTTCTTGAAGTATCTCTCACTGAACTCTTTGCGGACATCGTTGATACCGGCGACCAGTTCGTTCTGAACGGCGATGAAGCGATGGTACGAGGTGACGGAATTGTACTGCAGGGAGATGATGCCCTTGGAGACATTATACATGGTGTTTCCTCCGTTGTACTTCGCGAAACCGGGAATCTCGGTAGGATTCCGCTCGGGAAGAACGCTGGAATTTCTGTACCCAGGGGCTCCATTCATGAAGAAGTCGTAGACCATCGGGCGGAGCTCGGAGAGGTTGTTGGTAACCTCACGGAAGACCTCTTCGCCTTTCTGCACGAACACTTTATCCTTGTGATTGATCTTCACAATGAAAAGGTTACGCTTACGGGCCTTCTGGTTCTTCTGTTTCTCAGCGGTCGGAATCTGCGGCAGCTGCCGCTCGATACCGAGCTGCTGGTCCATCGTGGTCGTCATAAGAAAATAACACAGCAGCAGGAAAGCGATGTCAGCCGTTGAGCTGGAATTGATTTGTGGTGTTTTCTTTCCCATAATAAAAGTGTGTTATTATCTTTTGACCAGTCTGTACAAGCCGCCTGCGATAAGGGAGAGGAATACGCCTCCGATAGCAAAATAGGTTACATACAGGGCCGTGTCGGCAAGCTTCAGATTAAAGGTGCTGGTTTCGGGGTGATCGGCGATCGGGGTACCGGGGGCAAGCATATATGCCACGACGATGACCGCAATCAGCGCAAGAAGACCGCAAAGCAGCACGATCAGACCCTTCGGGTTGTTCTTGATACCGAGGATCGTTCCGCAGATGACGATGATGGCAACCGGGAGGATGGCCATGAGGTATCCCCATTTGATGAAGAGGTCCGTAAAGAAGGACGGCTTCTCGACCGATTGGCCGGTCAACGGGTCAACCTCGTTGATTACAAAGCCCTTGATAATGCACACAACTGCGATAGCAATGCTCGCAATCATAAGTGCATAACAGAGCCATTTGATGATTTTTGCGTACATTGTCAGTTGTTTTTACTTGTTGCTTTTCTCGTAGTCGGTGAGGATGTCGACCAGGGTGATGGAAGAATCTTCCATATCGGTGGTCAGACCTTCGATCAGGGCGAGGATGAGGTTGTAGAAGATCTGGAGGATCATGGCCACGATAAGACCCGCAACGGTCGTGATAAGGGCCACCTTCATACCACCTGCAACAACGTTCGGGGAGATGTCACCTGCCTTCTGGATATCGTCGAAGGCCTGGATCATACCGACGACCGTACCAAGGAAACCGAGGGACGGGGCGATGGCGATGAACAGGGCGATCCAGGAAAGGCCTTTCTCGAGGAGGCTGATCTGGACGGAGCCGTAAGAAGTAATGGTGCGCTCGACGACGTCGACACCCTGGTCGGCGTGCATGAGGCCCTGGTACATGATGCTGGCGACGGGGCCGCGGGTATTGCGGGCGACTTCTTTCGCCTTCTCGATACCGCCTTCGGCAAGGGCGTCTTCAATCTTCTTGAGAAGCTTCTTGGAGTTGCTCTTGGAGAAGAGGAGATAAAGGATGCGCTCGATACAGAGGGCAAGACCGAGGACGAGAACGAGGATGATAGGGGTCATCCACAGGGCACCACCTTCGATGAATTTCTGCTTGATGGCGGCGTGGAAGGTCGTGCTCTCTTCGGCCTGGGTTTCTACCTGTTCTTCGGCGACTTCTTCCTCGGCGGGGACGGCTTCAGCCTGATCTTCAGCAGCTTCTTCGGCGACCTCTTCCTTGGCAGGCTCGGTCTGGCCGGGCTCAGCGTAAACGGAAAGCGGAGCAGAGACGGCAAGAATACCGGCTGCAGCCAGAATCATGAAAAGTTTTTTCATAACTGTTTAGTTGTTTTAATTAATATTGATAGTTATACATTTTTTCCCTTTGCCGCAATGCGCGGAGAAATCTATAAATCCGGTGCAATTTAGTAAATATATTTGAAACGGCAATAAATTATTTGGCTTTATTGGGTGATTTCCCCGCACAGGTCCGCATGGAGAAGGGCCTTTACGCTTGCGTTGTCGGCATGTAAACCGAGCAGGACGAAGAGTTTCCCGAGGGCGGCTTCCGTCGTCGAGTCGTACCCGCTGACAACTCCCGCTTCCTCCAGGCGTTTGCCGTTCGCGTAGATGTGCATGTTGACCGATCCCGTCTGGCACTGGGTCACGTTGACGAGGATTTTCCCCATCCTGTCGGCCTCCGCGACGATGCTGAGAAACCACGGCTGGGTCGGCGCGTTGCCTGATCCGTAGGTTTCGAGGATGACGGCACGCGTTTCCGGGCTGAGCAGGAAGTAGCGGACTACCTTCGGAGTGATGCCGGGATGGATTTTGAGAATGGATACGCGCGTGTCCAGGCGGTCACGGATGGTCAGCGGGGGAAGGGGACCCTCCGGCAGGTGCCTGATATAACGGGTGTTGTAGCGGATTTCGATACCGGCCTCCGCCAGATCGGGATAGTTCGGCGACAGGAAAGCGTTGAAGTTTTCGGAACTGACCTTCGTGGCCCGGTTGCCCCGCATGAGGTGGGAGTCGAAATAAATGCATACCTCCGGCACCATCGGCCGCCCTTTTTCGTCGCGGCTGGCGGCAATCTCGACTGCCGAAATCAGGTTCTCCTTTCCGTCGGTGCGGGGAACGCCGATGGGCAGCTGGCTTCCGGTAAAGACGACCGGTTTCCCGAGATCTTTCAGCATGAAGCTCAGCGTCGATGCCGAATAGGCCATCGTGTCGGTCCCGTGCAGGACGATGAAACCGTCATAATCGTCATAGGCGTCCCGGATGACCCTGGCGAGCTTCACCCAGGTGGACGGCTCCACGTCGGAGGAGTCGATCAGCGGGTCGAAGGTATAGGCATCGATGCGGAGGGCGAATTTGCCGAGCTCCGGGACCTCGTCCAGAATGCCGCTGAAGTCGAAGGGCTTCAGGGTCTGGTCTTCGGGATCCTGTTTCATGCCGATGGTCCCGCCCGTGTAGATCAGCAGCAGGGAGGCTTTGCGCTCAGAAGTGTGGTTCATGATAGGGGAAGGTTGAACAGTTCGCGTGCGTTATTCGTGGTGACGGCCTCGACCTCGGAGAGGGGAACTCCCTGAATCTCGGCGATTTTGGCGGCTATCAGCGGAATGTATGTGCTTTCGTTCCGCTGACCGCGGTAGGGAGTGGGCGCGAGATAGGGACAATCCGTCTCCAGCACGATCCGCTCGAGGGGAATGTCCGCAACCGTGCGTGCGAGGCTGGCGTTCTTGAAGGTCACGACCCCGCCGATACCGACCCTCCAGTCGCCGTAGCGGCGGATTTCGCGGTAGACCTCGGCGCTGAGGCCGAAGCAGTGGAGATCGCCCCGAAGATGGAGCCCGGCGGCATCCCGGACGACGTCGATAAAGTCCTGTGTCGCATCGCGGAGGTGGATGTTGACGGGGAGGTCGTGCGCGGCGGCCATCTCAAACTGGACGCGGAGGGCTTCCTTCTGCTCGCGGACGAACTCCTTCCCTTCGTGATAATCCAACCCGATTTCGCCGATGGCGACGACCTCACGGCTCTCCAGAAGGGGAAGCATCCGGTCGATTTCGTCCCGCCAGGATGCGTCCACCGATCCGGGGTAGAGCCCGAGCATCTGGTACAGGACGCCCTTGTGGCGGTCTCCGATCGCGAACATGGCATCCCGCTCCCGGCTGTCGATGTCTGCCTGGACCATGATGCCGACGCCCGCCTCCACCGCCCGGGCGATGGCCGCTTCGGCATCCGCGGGCGTGTAGGCCTCGTCGTAATAATGCGTATGCGTATCAATGTACATTGGAGCACAAAGATGCAAAAAAAACGTCATTTCTCCAATGTCCGCCGCCACTAAATCATCGAGCAGCGCTGGAGGAGGTCTACTGTCACATAGCCGTCGCTCTCGAGGATGCCGACGCCGCCGGCGACTTCGCCGTAGGAACGCCCCGTCGCTTCGCAAATCTCATGGAGACTGATGCCCCGCTCCCGGCTGATCAGCCGGACCAGCTCCTGAAGCCATTCCCGCTCGGAGGGATCCGTGCCGCTCTCGCTGTAATGGCGGACGGCCTCCACGGCTACGGCCTTCCGGCTCAGGCGCGGCGCCTTCATGCCCAGTTTTTCCAGCAGATCCTCAACGCTGACGACGGGTTCTGCCGTCTTGTTCCGAAGAAGCAGATTGCAGCCCCCCGAACGGACGTCGTCCACCCTCCCCGGAAGGGCATAGACATCCCGCTGATACTCAAAAGCATATCGGGCCGTAAGCATCCCGCCGCCGCGAATCTTGGACTCCACCAGCACCGTTGCATCGCTCATGCCTGCGATGATGCGGTTGCGGCTCAGAAACTGGGTGGCGAGGGGTGACGTTCCCACAGGATAGCAGGTCATGAGGGCGCTTCCGGGCGAACGGACCATCCGCTCGGCCAGGCTGCGGTGGCGGGAAGGATACACGCTGTCGATGCCGGTCGCCATCACCCCGACGGTCGGAAGGCCGAGCGTCAGGGCCGTTTCATGGGCCACGTCGTCGATGCCGAAAGCCAGGCCGCTGACTACCAGCGGCTTCTCGGGCAGAACGGCCTCCGAAAGGGCGGAGACCAGGTTGCCGCACCAGGTTCGCCCGTAGGAGGAGAGGTCGCGGGTGCCGACGAAGGCGACGGCTTTCTGCCGGTTGAATAGATCCGCCGCCGGCGTATCCGACCGGACATACAGACCGGCCGGATGGTCCGGACACTCCAGCAGCAGACGCGGGTAAGCCGGCGAGTTGAGCCCGATGAAAACGGCTCCGAGCCCGGGCAGCCGCTCCAGTTCCGCCGCCGCCCAGGTCAGCGCCGGCGGTCCGATTTCGTCGGCAAGCTGCGGCCGCCCGGTGAGGAGGGCCCGGCGCAGCGGGGGAGCGGCCTCGAATACGGCCGCCGCCGTTCCGAAGTAGGAGAGCAGGCGGAGGCACAGGGCCGGTTCGTAGCAGAAGATGCGGTTCAGGGCACAGAGCGAAAGGGTCTCCCGAAAGTCCGGGGAGAGGGGTGGATCAGTTGTCTTCATGGGGCCAAAGCTACAACAACCCGGACAAAAAAAGTGCACCCGGAGCCGTCCCGGATGCACTTTTTTAGATTTCTTAACGGTTTTTTAGCCTTTCTTAAGTCCCTTTAAACGATTAACAGGGCATCTCCGTAAGGACCGAACTTATATTCACCGTCGAGTGCGGCCTGGTAAGCCTTCATGACGGCGCTGTATCCGCCGAAAGCGGCGACCGACATCAGCATCGTCGAGCCGGGCAGGTGGAAGTTCGAGACGATGGCGTCCGGAATCGAGAAACGGTAGGGCGGGAAGATGAATTTGTTGGTCCATCCGTCGAAGGCGTTGATCTGATGGGTCGTGGTGACATAGGTCTCCAGGCCGCGGATCACCGTGACGCCGACGGCGAGGACCTTGTGCCCTTCGCGCTTGGCCTTGTTGATGGCCTCGGCCGCTTCGGGACCGATGATCAGGCGCTCCGAGTCGGTCTTGTGCTTGGAGAGATCCTCCACGTCGACCTTGTGGAAATGCCCGATGCCCATGTGGACGGTGATGAACGTCTTTTCGATGTCCTTGAGGATCATGCGGTTGAACAGCTCGCGGGAGAAGTGGAGACCGGCTGCGGGAGCGGATACGGCACCTTCCTTGCCGGCGAAGATGGTCTGGAAATTCTCGGTGTCTTCCGGGGTCACCTTGGGCTTGACCCATTCCGGCACAGGCGTCTCGCCGAGGGCGAAGAGGGCCTGCTTGAACTCCTCGTAGGGTCCGTCATAGAGGAAACGGAGGGTGCGGCCGCGGGAGGTCGTATTGTCGATGACTTCCGCCACCAGCGACTCGTCGTCGCCGAAATAGAGTTTGTTGCCGATGCGGATCTTCCGGGCGGGGTCGACGATCACGTCCCAGAGACGCTGTTCCTTGTTGAGCTCGCGGAGCAGGAAGACGATGATGTCGGCGCCTGTTTTTTCCTTTTTGCCGTAAAGCCGGGCGGGGAAAACCTTGGTATCGTTGAGAACAAAGGTGTCGCCTTTGCCGAAATAGTCGATGATGTCTTTAAACTGGCGGTGCTCGATCTCGCCGCTGTCCTTATGCAGGACCATGAGACGGCATTCGTCTCTCCAGCGCGGGGGCTCCTGGGCGATTTTCTCCTGCGGGAGATCGAACATGAATTGCGATAATTTCATGGTGTTAGTAGTAGAATGTTGACTCTTATATTACGGCTGGCGCCGGAAAATAGTTTCACATCGAGCCGCGCGATTCGCGGAAAACTTCCACGATCGAGGGGAAGGTGCGCTTGAGGAAGGGCGGCAGGCTGGATTTGGCGACCCAAGCGGCCTTGGAAATGTCCTCTTCCCGCTGGGGGGTGAGGTTGGTCGGGTCGGTATAGAGCATGTCGTACCACCAGGTATGCTTGAGGTGCCAGATGCCGTCGCGAAGGTAGCAGTGGTCGGTGATGCAGATCAGTTTCCGGATCTGGAGCTGGTCGACGCCGGTCTCTTCCTGGACTTCGCGGATCGCGGTCACTTCGATATCTTCGCCCGCTTCCTGATGGCCTTTGGGAAGGTCCCAGAGCCCGTTTCGGGAGATGAGCAGGTAGTCCCCCCTCCGGTTGGAGACCAGACCGCCGGCGGCATTGACCTCCTTGAACTCGGCGCACAGGCGGCGGTAGGTCCGCTCGATCTCATCCGAAGGAATGTAAATCCTCGTCAGCGAACGGGATACTTCGAACATACCGACCAGTTCGTGGATGTCCAGCGGTCCGCCGGAGTGGTATTCGACGGCATTGGGGTCGGAAAGGGCTTCGTCGGCAGGGGAGCAGATGATGATGGCCCGGTTTTCGAAGTAAATCTTGTGCATACAGATTTATTTGTAACTTTGCGATTGCAAATATAGAAAAAGATGGCTGAATATAAAAGCAAGCACGGGATCGTCTCCCGTCCCGCATACGACCTTTTTATGTCATTCGCGGACATGCGCAACTTCCTCCGTTTCCTCCCCTCCGACAAGCGCGAAGGCGTGACGGCTGACTATGACTCGCTCAAAGCCACCGTTCAGGGCTTTCCGATCGGGGTGAAGATTACCGAAAGGACACCTTATTCCCGGATCATCATCTGGGACGACGGCGCGCCATTCCATTTTACCGCCGAATTCCACTTCGATGCGGCGACTGACGCCTATAAGACGGATTTCTACATTATCCTGAATGCCGAGCTCAACCTGATGATGAAGATGATGCTCGGCTCCAAGCTCCAGCAGGCGCTCGACCAGCTGGTCGATTCGATGGTGGCCGCTTCCGAAGGCCGCATGCCCGAAGGCTTCGATCCGTCCCAGTTCGGCATGTAACCCATGGCCGGTTTCCCGCAGGCGTTTACCGAGATGCTTTCCGCCGCTTACGGGGCGGAAATCGCTGCCGATGTGCTGGCGGCGCTGTCGGAACCCCCGTCGGTGTCCGTCCGGCTGAATCCTTTCCGCCACCCGGATCCGGTCGGGAATGAAGCTTTTTTCTCTCCCGAGTGCCCCGGGGAAATGGATTTATGGGAGATGCGGAGGAGTTTCACTTCCATACCGTGGAGTCCCCATGGCTGTCTCCTCTCGAAGCGCCGCAATTTCACCCTGGATCCGCTCTTTCATGCCGGATGCTACTATGTGCAGGATTCATCCGCCATGTTCGCAGGAGAGCTTCTCCGGCTCTGTCTGGACGGTAAGGCGGGAGGGACTGAGCTGGGGCCGGGGGTGCGGATGCTGGACCTCTGCGCAGCACCTGGCGGAAAGACCACGGATGCGGCCACCTCGCTCCGGGAACGCTTCGGCGACCGGTTCACGCTGCTCTCGAATGAGGTCATGCGCAAACGCTTCTCCGTCCTTCGCAGCAATGTCCGCACCTGGGGTGACCCCCGCGTAGGCGTGGTGAGCCGCGATCCCTCCGAATTCGGCAAGGCCGGTCCGATGTTCGACATCCTGTTGGCAGACGTGCCATGTTCGGGCGAAGGAATGTTCCGGAAAGACCCCCGCGCCCTGGCCGAATGGTCTCCGGAGACGGTTGCTTTCTGCGCTGCCCGCCAGCGACGGATACTCTCCGATGTATGGCCTGCCCTCCGTCCCGGCGGCATCCTGATCTATGCGACCTGCACGTTCAATCATACCGAAAACGACGACAACATCCGCTGGATCGCTTCGGAACTCGGCGCCCATATCCTCGAACCGGATGCCCGGCGCCGGCCTCATCGCCGGATAGTGCAGGACGAGGATCTCATTATCCCCCTGGGCGGCCCCGATGTATTCCGTACCCCGGCCGGCGGATTCGCGTTTCTGCCCGGTTTCACCCCCGGGGAAGGGCAGTACATCGCCCTTTTGCAAAAAGAAGGCGACGCTCCCGCGGCAGGAGGAGATCCCTTCCGGGAATTCCGGGCGGAAATTCCGGCCGCCTCCGACGCGGCGGATTCCTCTCTGCCCCGTTACGGGCTCGACCTCCAGACGGCGCTTCGTTACCTGCACGGCGATGCCATCCGTCTTTCCGAGGATGCGCCGAAGGGCCTTCTGACCCTGACCTATCGCGGCGTTCCGCTCGGCCCCGCCAAGAATATCGGCTCGCGCTGCAATAATCTCTATCCCAAGGACCGCCGGATCCGGATGGATATCCCCTTGACTGACCCTGACCTATGAAAAAGACTCTGCTTCTGACCCTGCTGATACTGTCATCGGTCTTCGGACTGAACGCCCAGCAGACTTCTGACGACTATCAGCGGCGTTTCAACAACCTCGTCGACCGTCTCGGCTATGGCGGCATCGGCTTCGAGACCCTGTTCGACCAGTGGGAAAAAGCGCTGCCGGAGGATCCCTATCTCTACCAGGCCCGATTCGTGTGGTGCTTCAACCGAGCCCGCACCGTTTCCTATATCCAGCTCGACGCCGACCGCTACCTGGGCCGGGAACCGGTCCTGCCGTTTGTCGATTCGCTGGGCCGGCGGTGCAATTTTTTCGAAGACATCAGTTATGATCCCGACCTTTTCGCCCTGGCCCAGGAGTCGGTCGTCAAGGCGATCCAGCTCATGCCGAATGACCTGGACCTTCGTCTGGCCAAGGTCTCAGCCCTGATAGGCTTCGAAAGGGAGAGTCCCGACATGGCGGCGGCGGAGCTCACCGGACTGATCGACTATACCTTCGTCTCCAAGCCATCCTGGACCTGGGGGAGCGCCCCGGTTGACGAGCAGTCCTTCCTGGCGCACATCCAGGAATACTGCTTCCAGCTCTACCGTCTGGGCACTCCGGTCGCCAGCGAGGCATTCCGTAGCGTGTCGGAGCGTGTGCTGAAATACCGTCCCGGCCATCCGCTGTTCATGGATAATCTCGGGTCCTATTATCTGGTCTTCAAGAAGGACTCGAAGACGGCGCTGAAGTATTATAACAAGGTGCTGAAAGCCCATCCGGACGACGAAACCGCCATCCGCAACTGCATCCTGCTCGCCCGCAGCGAGAAGAATGTCAAGCTCGAGAAGAAGTACCTGGCCATGATGGTCAAGTACGGTGCCGACGAACAGACCCGCGAGAACGCTCGTGCGCGCCTGGAGGCGCTGAAGGCGAAGAAGTAGCCGTCGTTCCCCTGCGGCGGGCGTCGTAGAGTTCCCAGGCGTTGAAGATATTCTGCCAGATGGCGTAAAGCCCGCCGGCGACGGCCGTGACGGGAGTGAGGTAGGTGTATCCCAGCCAGATGAGAAAGCCCGTGTTCTTCTGCCCGAGCGTCTGCCCTGCCGTCAGGGATCCCACATAGCGGCCGAAGAGGAACTGGATGAGGCAGCAGGAGGCGGAGACGACCACGATGCCGGTGATCATGGCTCCGCCAAGGCCGCTCTGGATCAGCGAATGGGTCGAGAGAATCATCGCGAAGGTCAGGCCGATTCCCCATACATAAAAGGAATAGGAGGCGATGCGCATCAGGATCCGCTGGAGCCGGCTCCACGTATAGCGGATCAGCCAGGCCAGCATGGCGGGAACAATCAGAACGGGGAATATCTTCCCGGCGATCCTCAACACATATGCCCAGAATCCCAACTCGGCGGAAGGCTGGACCATCGGGATGATCGAAGGAATCAGCAGCGTCCCCACTAAATTGATGATAACCAGATAGGTGACTGTCCCGGCGAGCTGCCCGCCCAGCCGCTCGGTGATCACGCCCGCCGCGGAAGCCGTGGGGCAGATCAGGCAGAGCATGGCACACTCGACGAGGATGCGCACGCCGCCGGGCTGCAGCCCCCTCGCCAGCAGCGCGAGACCTACGAAACAGAAGATCTGAAACAGCAGGATATAGACGTGCCAGCGCCGGAGCCGAAGATCATGCGGCGATATCTTGACAAACTGGCAGAAGAGCAGGACCGCGATGACCCAGCGCTGGCCGTCTGAAACGATGACCTTTCCGATGTGTCCGTAGCGGTGAAGGGCCGGGACGGCGTGATAGACCGAGGCGACGGCAATCCCCAGCACGATGGCGATCGGTAGCATCCAATCGCGCAAAAACACTTTCCAGCGCGGCTCCTGCCCCATTCTTTATTTGACGAAACGGCCGAACAGACGGTCCATGAGCGGGTCGGTGAGCTTCATGCAGAGACCTACACCGAAGGCGAGGAGGATGGTGCCCCAGAAGACGATGTTCAGCTCCGGACTGCCCAGCAGGTTGTGGAAGGCAAACCAGCAGAAGACCGATGTCAGAGAGACGACGGCGATGTCGCAGACGATTTTGACGTTGCTGTATTTGAATTTTCCGATATCCGTGATAACGGCATTCATCTGGTCGATCGGCAGAATCCAGCCTTTTCCGAGCACTTCCAGCTTGATGCCGACGGCTGTCGTGACGATGGCGCCGAAGGTCAGCAGGAGCTGCCATGAGAGGCCGCTCGCCGGGACATGGGCGCTGACCGCCCAGCAGAAAAGGTCGATCAGATAGCCAAAGAACACGACGGCCACAACCTGCATCACCCCCTGCAGCCAAGGGAAACGCTTCCGCTGCAGGAGCATCTGGATGAGGATAAACATGCAGTTGAAGATCCAGGTGAAAGTGCCGAGCGACAGGGCGGTCCACTGCTCGGCGAAAGCGGTCGGGGGGCAGGAAGGCGGCGCGATGCCGAAATTCGATTTGACGGAAAGGCCGACACCGAGGGCCACGAGGATAAGACCCAGCGTGGAGATGGCGTAACGTACCAGAATATCCTTAGCTTTCATAACTTTTTGGCCGGTTGGGATCACAAATATCCGCATAATTGTGTAAATTTGCAAACTCTGTGTTACAAAGCGGAAAACAATCGTTATCGAATTGAATAATAATCCATAAAAATGAAAAAGTATTTCATCATCATGTCGGCTCTTCTGGCTGTCGCGGGCTGTGCCCTGTATTCCAAAAAGGCCGTTCCGGAGACCGGATCGGCCCCGTCTCCCCAGTCCTCGGTCCATGGTATTGACCTCAACTATCTGGACCTCAAAGCTAGTCCGAAGGTGGACTTCTATCAGTATGCTGCAGGCGGCTGGATGGCTGCCAATCCCCTGAAACCCGAGTTCTCCCGCTTCGGCTCCTTTGACGTCATAGCCGAGAACACACGCAAACAGCTGAATGCACTCTTTGCCGACATGGCGAAGATGGAAGCGCCTTTCGGCAGCGTTGACCAGAAGATTTCCGACCTCTACAAGATGGGTCTGGATTCGCTGACCCGCAATGCGGCCGGCGCGCAGCCCATCCTCGCCGACGTCGCCTCCATCCAGGCCGTCGACAGTAAAGAGGCGCTGATGGTCAAGCTAGGTAAACTCTTCCTCGTCGGTGAAGGCGGTTTCTTCGGCGCCGGCGTTGAGGCGGACCTTGCCGACAGCAAGCACCAGATCCTGTATATGAGCCAGTCCGGTCTGGGTATGGGCGACCGCGATTACTATGTCAATCCCGACAACGCCGCCCTGAAGGCCGGCTACCAGGCTTTCCTCGAGAAGATCTTCACCCTCACCGGTCTCGACCGTCCCGCCGAGCGCGCCGCCAATGCCCTCAAGGTGGAGGATGCCCTCGCCGAGGTCTCCTGGACCCGCGAACAGATGCGTGACTACACCAAGATGTATAATCCCTACTCCAGTGAACAGATCATCGCCGCCTGGCCCGATCTGTACCTTGCCGATCTGTTCAAGGTGGTCGGCATCCCGGCGCAGGATAAGATCATCGTCACGCAGCCCGATTATTTCGACAGCCTCGACAAGATCATCGCCGACACCGATCTGGAGGTCCTCAAGGACTATGTGCTCGGCCAGTTCATCTCCGGCTGCACGGGTGCCCTGAGCGATGATTTCTACACCGCTTCCTGGGAATTCTTCTCCCACCAGATGGCCGGTGCCACCGAGCAGCAGCCCCGCTGGAAGAGAGCCATGGGCGCCCCGAACGGCATCCTGGGCGAGGCCGTCGGCAAAATGTATGTCGAACGCTATTTCCCCGAATCGAGCAAACAGAAGATGGAGACCCTCGTCGCCAATCTCCAGAAGGCCCTCGACCAGCATATCACCGAACTCGACTGGATGAGCGACGAAACGAAGGTCCGTGCCCACGAAAAGCTCTCCAGCTTTATCGTAAAGATCGGCTATCCCGACAAGTGGAAGGATTACAGCACCCTCGTCATCGATCCCAGTGTATCCTATTATGAGAATATGAAGGCCGCGAGCGCCTGGTATGTCGCCGACAATCTCTCCCGGCTCGGCAAGGAGACGGATGTGACCGAATGGGGCATGACTCCGCAGACGGTCAATGCCTACTACAATCCGACGACCAACGAAATCTGCTTCCCGGCCGCCATTCTCCAGAAGCCGTTCTTCGATCCGGATGCCGACGATGCAGTCAACTACGGCGGCATCGGCGTGGTGATCGGCCATGAGATGTCCCACGGTTTCGACGACCAGGGCCGCATGTTCGACCGCGATGGCAACATGGTCAACTGGTGGGCTCCGGATGATGAGGCCAAGTTCAAGCAGAAGGCTCAGGTGCTCGTCGAGCAGTTCAACGCCGTTGAGATTCTCCCCGGCCTGATGGCCAAGGGAGAGCGTACCCTCGGTGAGAATATCGGCGACCACGGCGGTATTTCCATTGCCTATACCGCTCTCCAGAACGTCCTGAAGGAGCATCCCTCCGGCATCATTGACGGCTTTACCCCCGAGCAGCGCTTCTTCCTCAGCTACGGCGCCATCTGGGCATCCAACATCACGGACCAGGAGAAGGCCCGCCTGACCAATCTGGATGTCCACTCGCTGGCCCGGAACCGCGTCAACGTGTCGCTGAGAAACTTCCAGGAATTCTTCGACGCCTTTGGCATCAAGGAAGGCGACCCGATGTTCCGTCCGGAATCCGAGCGCGTCCATATCTGGTAGGAAGGCGTGTCCGCTTCCCGGTTCATAGCGTCCAAACTCTCTTTTCGGGGCCGCCTCGCGGAAGCGGCGGTGGCCCTGAGTTTTCTCGTCGTCGCCCTGGCCGTTTCCGTCTCGGCGGGATACCGAAAGCAGATCCGTGCCGGGGTGCGCGACCTCTCCGGCGATATCCAGGTGACGGGGTACAGCAGCGAATTCGATATGGATTCGACTTCCGTCGTCCTGTCGCCGGAAAGCCGGGCCCGGCTGCTGGCGATTCCCGGCGTGGATTCGCTCCGCAACGTTGTCTGCCGGGCCGGTATCGTCAAGTCGGACGAGACCGTCCACGGCGTCCTGGTCAAGGGCGTGGACCGGGGTGCGGCGCCTTATCTCGCTCCGGGCGATACGCTCGCGCCTCTTTCCGTCGCCATCCCGTCCCGGCTTTCGGATATCCTTCAAGTCAGAAAAGGAGATCCGCTGGTGACTTATTTTATCGGCAATGACGGTAAGGTAAAAGTCCGCAAATTCTTCATTGCGGCCGTGTACAGCGGCATTCTGGAGATGGATGACCAGCTCGTCGTCTATGCCGACATCGCCGATATGCGGCGGCTCTGCCTCTGGGATGCGACCCGCTCCTCCGCCGTGGAGGTCCTTCTCGGGAAGGGGTACGATCCCGTGAAGGATGGCGAAACGGTCCTTGCGGAAATGGAGGCGGTACTGATGGATCCTTCCGACAATGAGTTCCACCGTATCCAGACATCGGTCGAGGCCTATCCGGCGCTCTTTTCATGGCTGGACCTTCTGGATATCAATGTGACGGTCCTTCTGATCCTGATGGGCGTCGTGGCGGGATTCAACATGATTTCCGGTCTGCTGATCATGCTCCTGAGGAATATTCCGACCATCGGCGTGCTCAAGACGCTGGGCATGCGGAACGGTCCGCTCGCGGCGGCTTTTCTCAGCTGCGCGGCACGGACGCTACTCCGGGGACTTCTCGTGGGCAATCTTCTTGCCATCCTTTTCTGCCTGGTCCAGGATTCGACCCATCTGCTGACCCTCAATCCGGCCCACTATTTCGTGTCCTTCGTGCCGGTCGCCTTTGACTGGGGATATCTGCTGCTTGCCGACGCGGCCGCCCTGGGCATTGCCCTCCTTATGGTGGCCCTGCCGCTGCTGATGATTGCGCGGATTCATCCCTCCGAGACGGTCCGGGGCAATCTCCGCTAAGGAACGATCTGCCTGTAGAGGCTGTAATTCGTAAAAACCGAGTCGACGTATGCGAGGGTCTCCTTCCCGCGGAAGGTGCCCAGTGCAATGGCATCGATGCTGTCGGCGTGGGTGGCCATCAGGGGAATCACCTCGGCGAGGTCTTCCCAGACGTTGCTCCGGTAGCCCAGGGCGCTGGCCAGATTCATACAGTCGGTCATACGTCCCTCGCCTGCATTGTAGGCCGCTACGGTGATATGCTGGAGGGCATCGAGACTGTCCACTCCCTGTGAGCGGAAGAAACGCTGGATCCGTCGCAGGTGGGCAGTGCCCAGTTCGATGCTGACGTAGGGATCGAGTAATTTGTCGTAATCGCCGTCATCGGGAACGATCTGCATAAGCCCGAAAGCGCCGCGGTGGGAACGGGCCGTCGCAGAGAATTTCGATTCCGTGAATATCAGGGCGGAAAGCAGGCGCCAGTCCCAGCCCAGTTCCCGGGCGGCGGCACGGACGGACAGGTCGTAAGGGCTGATCCGGGAATAGCTTCTGCCCTTGTCGTAGGCTTTCCGGGGCGTATAGACGCAGCGGAAACGGACCGAGTCGGCGACATACTCTTCCGTATCCATATAGCGCAGCAGCCATCGCTCGAGCGAATCCGCCTTGTCGCTGTGATGCGGCGCCAGGGCCCATACGACGCCTTCTCCCGCCGCGGAGACCATTCGGAAGCGGTTGCTCTCCAGCGAGTCGGAATAAGCGACCATCAGGTCATATCGCCCTGCTTCCAGGCTGTCCTGCACCGATTCCTCCGGCAGGGGACGGACAAAATGGACTTCGAAACTGTCAGCCAGGGCACAGTGGCGGATAAGCTCCATGTTGAGGCTGGCCGCAAATCCACCCGCTGCCCGGGACAGGGGATGGTCGTCCACGGCGATGGCGCAGACAACGGTATCTCCCGAAAAGGAGAGAATGCGCACCGGCTCGGGGACCTCTTCCGTCTGCGGACGGCGGAGTATGAGTACTGCCAGAAGGGCCATCAGCCCTGCTGTCAGGAGAATGCCGGTAAGGGTTTTCTTCATGGCCCGGATCAGCGGTTGGATGCCTTGAGACCACCAAGAGCGCTTCCAAGGCCACCGCCAAGGCCGCCGCCGCGACCTCCGCCACCACCTCCTCCCATGCCGGAGGATGCCTTGCCGCTCACGCTCTCATTTCTGCCTGGCTGGGTGTAGAATGGCCAGTGGAGACCGATCTTGAAGGTCTGGCCCGGACGGATATAACCATGGGCGCTGAAGTAGTCGGGATGGTCCATCGGCCAGCCGAGTCCGGCGTTGCCGATCTTGAGCCAGATGCAGGCCCGTTTCCACTGGGCGTTGATGAAAATGTCGAAATAGGGGCAGTCGCCGTATTTTTCCCGCTTCTGGAGCGTGAAGGTGCCGGCGACGGGATTGTATCCGGGGGCGTACCAGGGACTGTTGTACCAGGCGTTGGCGCCGAACTGGAAGTTCAGCACGTTCCGCACGATGGGGAACTGGATGTAGTAGCGGAAATTCAGCGCCGCTGCCGGAAGCGGTATCACATCGGACTCGGACGACAGCTGGAACAGGGCCTGGTGGTCGAAATGGAAGAAATTGAGAAGGGTGAAATTCTTCTTCAGCGACAGGCTGAGCACGCTGACCGGACCGCCGTGCTGCCGGACGATGCCGAGCGTATCATAATAGATGTGTCCGGTGACGAGCGAATAGCCGGCCTTGACGTTCAGATCCCAGCGCGGGATGTCCAGGGCGGCGGTCACTTCGGTCCGGGAGGTCTTGTCGAAATCGTTGTCCCACTTGTAGTGGTTGGAGAAGAAATGCTCGGCATAGAAATCCGGCCGCTGAAGCGTTGAGGCGAAGCCCGCCTGGAAGGAAACCGGACTCTTTCTCGCCCGCCGGAAAGGATAGAAGCGAAGACCGGCGTCAGCCCGAAGGATCCAGTCGCCCGCCTCCTCGCCGGCGAGTCCCATCTGGCCGAATCCCTGCCACCAGACGGCATCGCTGATATGTCCTTCCGCACCGGCATAGGCGTAGAAGGTGTTCCAGTTGACATTTCCGGGGGACTGCAGGTAGCTCTTCGGCGTGAAGAGATAGTGGCTGAGGAGCTTGTCACCGACGCCACCCTCGATCTTCGACACGACGGCGCGGTCCGACCAGGGCTGGAGGCGGACATAGACTTTATTGTCGAGCTTCATCACCCGGAGCGAGTCATACGAAACGGCCGGGTCGAGGTAGAAGGTATTGTGGTAGAACTGCCGCCCGCCGTCGTCCGTGATCTGGTCTGTGTAGACCTTCCTGAAAGTGGAATACTCGGAAGACGTCCCGATGAAAAAGGCCGCGCCCCCGCGCTCGGCGCGGATCGAATCGGCGATGGCGCGGGCTTCGGCACGGGCCGCTGTAACCCGGGCGAGGGAATCTTCCATCGCGGCGATGGCGGTGCTGTCTCCCTGGGCGAGGACGGCTTCCCGGAGCGCCTGCTCGGCTTTGAGCGTGCGCCGTTCGCGCAGATCGTCCAGCAGCGACAGGGGGACCCTGTAGCTCTGGTTGAAGAAGAAAGTATGGCGGGTTGTGAGATTCTCGGCTTTCAGCAGATGAACGTCGATTTCCCGCGCATCGACCGTCGTATCCCGGATCCATCGGGTTTCCTGCATACCGCCGTTTTCGCTGTGCTTGATGCGGTTATAGATGTAGCCTCCGTGGGCGAGGTAGTTCTCGCCGAGGTAGTTCGCGGAGGCGACGACCGTCTTGTTGAAGGTGTTTTCGTTCAGCAGCATACCACCGCTGCCGTAGCGCTTGTACTCCAGGGTGAAATTCAGCGAAGGAAGGATATTCTGGGTGGTGAAAATCCGGATGTTGTCCTCTTCCTTTTCCTTGTTGGCGAAGATGGTGCCGTGGTAGGAGAGCTCGGTGTACGGGGTCTTGGTATTGTACATCGGCAGCGTCTCCGGGGAGTAGGTATAGACCTCGTAAGGCGTGTAGAAACTCACGCCCGAGGAACTCTTGCGCTTGGTAAAGTCGAAAGGCTGGACCGCCGTACCGATGACGCCGAGATAGGAGACATTCACGTCCTCACGGAAGAAGGGCTCGTCGTAGAAATAATGGTTGTAGCTGGTATCGAGGTCCTTCGTGTAGATCTTGTTGAAGGAGGGATCGTGGGTCCAGGTAAAGATGCGCTTATAGTACATCGAATCCGGGACGGCGTAGGTCGAAAGGATGCGGGGCGTGTTCTGGCGGATGGAGTCGCGGATGGCCCGGAGACTGTCCTTGACCGCCAGGATGCTGTCCATGCGGTGGAGTTTGGCCGGCAGGGCCTTTTCGTATTCATATTTTCGCCGCTCCTTCTTGCTAAGGGAAGAATACCAGGCGTTGAAGCGCCGGATGGCCGTTTCGGTGGAATCGGCCAGATACAGCGAATCGACACGGTGGCCGTCGAGGGAATCGAGTCGCGAGAGACGGAAATAGTCCAGGGAACTGAGCGTGTCGCCCCTTTCCATCGTCGCCCGGGCCGAGTCGCGAAGGGCCAAATGAGACGAGAGCAGGGAATCGACGACGATCCGGTGGGTCAGGGAATCCTTGACCGCGACGTAGTAGCGGAAGAGGAAAGGGTCCGTCAGGCGCAGCGAATCCGGTACGTGCATCGTGTCGCGGGCCGGGATGAAGGGAATGGTGTCGATGACCTCGAATCCGAACAGCGTGGTGTCTTCCTCCTCGGGCAGTCCCTTCCGTAGCAGGGAGTCGTCTTGAGAGGGGGGGAGAAGCGTGTCCGGAGACTCCGGCGTCGTGTCACGGAAAACCGCCAGCAGGGGAGTGGAGAGGGTCCGGGAACGGTGCTGGATGCCGAGTCCCACGCTTTGGACGAGGACCGTGCAGGCCAGCAGGAAGGGAATCCATATGCTTCCGGATGCTTTCATACAATCTGCAAAGTTAATATTTCCCCGTGGAAATTCAATTTTTTTCGGCCACCTCTTTCAGAGACGGGAGAAAGGTTGTAAATTTGTAGCCTGATTCTTAAAATTTATTTATGCTGATTGTCTTGAAACTGCTGGGCTCGATCGCCCTCCTGATATACGGTATGAAGGTGATGAGCGAGGCGCTCCAGAAGATGGCGGGCCCCGGACTCCGCCACATGCTGGGCGCAATGACCTCCAACCGCTTCTCCGGCGTGGCGACCGGCGCTCTCGTGACCGTCGCCGTCCAGTCTTCCGCCGCGACGACCGTCATGACGGTCTCCTTCGTCAATGCGGCCCTCCTGACCCTGACCCAGGCCATCTCGATCATCATGGGCGCCAATATCGGTACGACCATGAGCGCCTGGATCATGTCGGCGGGCTTCTCCTTCAATATCGCCAACCTCGTATGGCCGGCCTTTTTGATCGGTATCATCATCATCCAGATCGGAAAGCACCGCTATGTCGGTGATTTTCTCTTCGGTCTGAGCTTCCTTCTCTTTGCCCTCGGCATGCTCAAGACCACCGGCGTGGAGATGGACCTTGCGAGCAAGCCGGCCGTGGCGGGCTTTTTCTCCAGTTTCGACACCCATTACGGCACCATACTCCTGTTTCTGCTGATCGGTACGGTCCTGACGGCCATCGTCCAGAGTTCGGCCGCCCTGATGGCCATTACCATGGTCCTCTGCTCGACCGGCGTGATGGATATCTACCAGGGTATCGCACTGGTCATGGGTGAGAATATCGGTACTACCGTGACGGCCAATCTGGCCGCGCTCAGCGCCAATACCCAGGCCCGGCGGACGGCTATGGCCCACCTGCTGTTCAACGTCTTCGGCGTCATCTGGGTGCTGATCCTGTTCTTCCCCTTCGTCAAGATGGTCTGCAGCGTCGTCGGTCTGGATCCGGGTGTCAAGATCACGCCAGAGCAGCGCTCCGATGAGGCGTTCATGGCCCAGCGCGCCATGCAGCTGTCCTTTGCCCTCGCCACTTTCCATACCTTCTTCAACGTCATCAATACGGCCGTGCTCATCTGGTTCATTCCCCAGATGGAGAAGGTCGTATGCCGCATCATCAAGCCCAAAAAGAGCGAGGAAGAGGACGAATTCCGCCTCCAGTATATCCGTGGCGGTATCATGAAGACCCCGGAAATCTCCGTCCTCCAGGCCCAGAAGGAAATCGTCCTGTTCGGCGAAAAGATGCAGCGGCTGTTCGGCCTGGTGGTAGAGCTCTATCACACCCAGGACGACCAGGCCTTCGACAAGCTTTTCGAGCGGATCCAGAAGGGCGAGGATGTCAGCGACCGGATGGAAAACGAGATCGGCAAGTACCTCGGCGATGTCGGTTCGGCCCATCTGTCGGATGAGACCAAGCTGAAGATCCGCGCGATGATGCGCCAGATCGGAGAGCTCGAATCGGTCGGTGACGGTTGTTTCAACCTGGCCCGCATCATGCGCCGCAAACGTGAGCACAAGGTCTGGTTCGACGATTCGCTCAACGACGGCATCCTCCATATGTATTCCTTGCTGGAAGAAGCCCTGACGCAGATGAACGTCGTCCTGAGCGGCCGCAAGGAAGATCTCGACATCCGCATTTCCGTGGGCATCGAGCGGCGTATCAACGAGCTTCGCAACCGCCTCAAGCAGGAGAATATCGCCAATCTGGACCAGCAGGCCTACAGCTATGAGCTGGGAACGGTACTGAATGACCTGATCGCCGAATGCGAAAAGACCGGTGATTATATCATCAATGTCGTGCAGGCCCGTCTGGGGCGGGATCCGAAGCCTTCGGCATTTTCCGTGACCGCATAAGGCCTCATCGCGCGTATCCGGGCTTTACCGGCGCCCGATCGATCAGTACCGCCACGCTGAGATGGGGCCAGAGGGTCGTATCCCGGGTTGCGAATCCGGTCGTCGTGGAGATGGATACGACCTGGAACGAAGCATCCCGGAGACCCACAAAAACCTGATCCTTTTCAGCCAGCAGGCCGGGCTGCGTCCCATCGTCGCCCCGGAACGCTCCCGGACGATTTCCCTCCTGGTCAGGAATGATTACATCCACGAGGCCCTGCTGAACGCCGTCATAGAAGCCGTCAAGGGAATCATCCCCTTCGCGCTTTGGGACAGTGTCATCCGTCAGCAGCATTTGTCGCTGTAGACGGTATTATGCAAAGGGATTGCTATGCCGAAGATCCCGATTTCTCCAGGGCGGCCTTGACCAGACCGGTGAAGAGGGGATGCGGGTTCTCCGGCGTGCTTTTATATTCCGGATGGAACTGGGTGCCGATGAAAAAGGGATGGGAAGGCAGTTCCACGACCTCCACCAGGCCCGTTTCCGGATTGCGACCCGTGGCCTTCAGGCCGGCCGCTTCAAAGGCTCCCAGATACTCGGAATTGAATTCGTAGCGGTGGCGGTGCCTTTCGCGGATTTCGGTTTTGCCGTAGAGCCGGGCCGCCAGGGAACCGGGATCCAGATGGCAGGAATAGGCTCCGAGGCGCATCGTGCCGCCCTTGATGGTCGTTTTCTTCTGGTCTTCCATCATGCAGATCACCGGATGGGATGTGGCGGGATTGACTTCCGTCGAGGCGGCATCCGTCCAGCCGAGAATGTGGCGGGCAAATTCGACCACGCACATCTGCATGCCGAGGCAGATCCCGAAGAAGGGAATCCCTCTCTCGCGGGCATACTGCACAGCGCAGACCTTGCCTTCCAGGCCGCGTTCACCAAAGCCCGGGGCGACCAGGATGCCGTCGGCATCTTTCAACAGTTCGGCCGCATTTTCGGCGTTCAGGTGTTCGCTCTGGAGGGTACGGACATTCACCTTGCAGTGGTTGGCCGCACCGGCATGGACAAAGGCCTCCTGAATGGACTTGTAGGCGTCCTGGAGCTCGACATATTTGCCGACTAGGGTGATGTTGACCTCGTATTTCGGGTGCTGCAGACGGTCCAGGAATTCCTTCCATTTCCGCAGATCTGGCTGATTGAAATTGTCGATCTGGAGCTTCCGGACGGCCAGCTCGTCGAGATGTTCCCCGTGCATGTTGAGCGGCACCTGATAGATGCTCCAGGCGTCGATGCTCTGGATGACATGACCCGGGCGGACGTTGCAGAAGAGCGCGATCTTGCGCCTCAGCTCCGGGCTCAGGGGATGCTCGGTGCGGCAGACGATGACATCCGGCTTCACGCCGCTGTGCTGCAGGGCCTGTACCGAATGCTGGGTGGGTTTGGTCTTGAGCTCTTTCGCCGCGGCCAGGAAGGGAATATACGTAAGGTGGATGGACATGCAATCCTCCTCGGGCAGTTCCCACTGCAGCTGGCGGACGGCTTCGATGAATGGCTGTGATTCCATATCGCCCACGGTGCCGCCGATTTCGGTCAGGATGACGTCGTAATCGCCAGTCTGGCCGAGCTCCAGCATCCGGCGCTTGATTTCGTCAGTGATATGAGGGACGATCTGGACGGTTTTGCCCAGATACGCGCCCTCGCGCTCTTTGGTAATGACGGTATGATAGATCTTTCCGGTGGTGACGTTGTTGGCCTTGGACGTATACACGCCCAGAAACCGCTCGTAGTGGCCGAGGTCGAGGTCCGTCTCGGCGCCGTCCTCGGTCACATAGCATTCGCCATGCTCGTACGGATTGAGCGTGCCCGGATCGATGTTGATGTAGGGATCGAATTTTTGGATGGTGACGCGCAGGCCCCTAGCCTGCAGGAGTTTAGCCAGCGACGATGCGATGATGCCCTTCCCCAGCGAAGAAGCAACTCCTCCCGAAATGAAGATATACTTTGTATTCATAACGGGTTACAAATATAACGAATTATTACTTTGGTTGTACAGTCCCGGAAAGGTTTTCTTTCGGGCGGGTCCTGCGAACCAGGGCGACGTACGTCAGCAGGACGATATTCATCATCAGCGAATAAAGGATAGCCGGGATCGCCATGGTCTCGCTCGCGAAGATCAGCGGACTGGATGCGATGGCAATCGCCTGGGCCGCATTCTGCATGCCGACTTCGATGACGACCGTCCTGCGCTGCCGGGGGCTGTTTTTTACCAGACGTGACAGTAGCGAGGAAATGCCGATGGCGAACAGAATCAGCGCCGTTACGCATAGCCCGAGGATGCCGAGATTCTCAAGGATGGTCCTGTGGTGCTGGGCATAGAAGACGGTAATCAGCACCAGCAGCAGCGGGAAGGCCAGGCGGGTCAGCACTTTGTCCGTCTTTTCAGCCGCCTTCGGAAAAGCGGAATGCATCCCGATTCCCAGCAGCACCGGCAGGAGCATCAGCACGAGATTCTGCTTGATGAGATTGCCTACCGGAAGGGAGATGCCGACGCTTTCGCCCACCAGATGGGTGGCCCAGCTCATCACCAGCGGAATGGTAAACAGCGTAATGATGCTGCTGAGCGCCGTCAGGATCACCGACAAGGCAACATCGCCCCCTGCCAGTTTGGAAAAAACGTTGGACGAACTGCCCCCGGGACAACACGCGATGAGCACAAGACCGATGAAAAAAACCGGCGGCAGGTGGAACAGACAGGCCAGTCCCAGGGCAATCAGAGGCAGCAGGACCAGCTGGCCAAACAGCGCTACGACAATGGGCCAGGGACGGCGGAATACGGTCCCGAAATCCTTCAGGCGCAGCGACAGCCCCAGATCGAACATCAGGAGCGTCAGGATCGGCAGGACAATCCAGATAGTATTCATACGGCCGCAGGACTACTCGAAATCCAGTTTGCCGAAGAAGGGCGGGCAGTGGAAGGCCGGCTCGGGCAGGTCGATCGGCGCCCAGGAAAGGAAATGCGGGTGGGGGAGAAGGTCACCGCACTTATAGAAGTTGCCGCGGGCGGCCTTCAGCTCATCAGTGCTCTTAAAAGCATGGCGCCATAGCGCCGTGACCGGGATGCGCGCCACGAGCGACCAGCGGTAGGTCCCGTCCGCATCCGGCAGCGCCAGGGTGACCCCGGTCTCGGTCGCCATGATGGCGCTGGAGCAGCGGAGAACCGAGGCGGGAATCTCCGCGGGAGGGGAGACGCGGTCGCCGGGACGGCCGCCCTGGAGGTAGAGGAAACCGGCACAGCTGAACTCGAAATTATAATAGAAGTCGTCGCCACCAACGGGAGCGATGAAAAACTCGACGCAGGAGTCCTTCCAGCTCGGATCACCGTCCTGGATACATGCCGCGCGGATTTCCCTTTCGGCGACATCGTAGCGCAGCAGGATGGCTTCGCCGTCATGGGCCACCCGGACACTCACTTCGGGGACATTGTCGGAAGGGTGCCAGGTGTCGCATGCGATACTCTGGGGCTCGACGGCCTTGAGGGCTTCGTAGATGGCATCGGGGGCATCCGTCAGGGGAAGACGGGGAATGATCAGGCTTTTCATATCGAAGGTTCAAAGGTTTCTTGTATGCCGCGCTCGCGGTGGATCAGAACGATACGGGCGGCGGGGAATGTTTCTTGGAGGTAACGGGCCATGCGGTCGGCGCAGAAGACCGAACGGTGCTGGCCGCCGGTGCAGCCGAAACTCACTTGCAGCGAGGTGAATCCCCGCTCAAGGAAGCGGCGGGCATGGGGCGTGACGAGGCCCATGGCATGCTCGAGGAAAGGCAGTATCTCGCCGTCCTCCTCGAGGAAGCGGATAACGGGCTCATCCCGCCCCGTCATCTGCTTGTACTGCTCATATCGCCCGGGATTGTGTGTCCCACGGCAGTCGAAAACGTATCCGCCTCCGTTCCCGCTCCTGTCCTCCGGAATACCTTTCCTGAAAGAAAAACTGTAGACAGTAATCGTCAGCGTTGCATCTGTTCCATTCTCCAGGGCACAAGCATCAGCGGAACTACGTTCGCTTCGCTCACTCCGGCCCCTCCCTCTGTCATCTTCGTCATCGCTTCGCGATAACTCGCTGCCAGCGGGCTCCTTCCCGTGTCCGGGGGTGGACACGTCCGCTGATGCTTCTGTCCCTCCGCCTGGAACTGATGCAACGCTTTGCAGCACCTTCGAGAGGTAGGGGTACTCCGCCAGAGGTAGGAGGGTACGGAGATTCTTCAGGGCGTAGGGAAGGCTTTCGAGGAAATAGGGCTTGCGCTCATAGAGGCCGCGGTAGCCGTAGGCACCGAGAACCTGGAGGGTGCGGAAGAGGACAAAGAGCCGTAGCTCGCGGCGGAACTGCGCCTCGGGAACGTCGGCATAGGGCCGAAGGGCATCGCGGTAGGCCGCGACCATTTCCTCGCGAAGGTCCTCCGGATACTGGGCCCGGGCCTGCCAGGCAAAGGAAGCGAGGTCATAGTAGAAAGGCCCTTTTCGCCCGCCCTGATAATCAATCAGGTAAGGTTCGCCTGCCCGGAGCATGATGTTCCGGGCCTGGAAATCGCGGTAGAGGAAGGTCTCTGACCGGACGGCGAGAAGGTCGGTCTTGATGCGGTCGAAATCGTCCTGCAGCCGGACCTCGTTGAACTCGACGCCGGTAAACTTGAGAAAATCGTATTTGAAATAATTGAGGTCGAAATCCACCATCCTCGCGTCGAATTCGCGCTGGGGATAGCACACCGACCAGTCGATCCCGTCGGCTCCTTCGAACTGGACACGGGGCAGAAGACGCACGGCTTTAAGCAGCAGCGAGCGCTCGGAGGGGGAATAATCCCCGGAGGCGCGTCCTGCTGCGACGGCATCGTAAAGCGATTCCGTACCGAGATCTTCCTGAATATAGGCCATCCTGTCTGGCGACACCGCGAGAATCTCCGGAACGGGAAGACCCTTACTGCGGAAATGGCGGCTGAGCGTCAGGAATGCACGGTTCTCGTCGGCATCCGTCCCGATGGCACCGATGACAGAGGCCCCTTTCGCTCCGCCGAGGCGGTAATAGCTCCGGTGACTGCCGGAAAGCGGGAGACGGGTGATGGTCTCCGGGGCCATCCCGAATCGTTCGATGAATAATGCCTGCAATACCTCCTCCATATCGCTAAAAGGACGCAAGTAGTGCTTCTGCCGAATCATAACACTCGACTATTTCGCGGTCCTCCCTTTCGAGCATGCCGGTAGCAACATAATGGTCCAGCAGCGCCAGGAAGGGATCGAAAAAGCCATCGAGGTTGAGGATAATGACGCGGCCGTCGTATTGGGCAAGCTTTCGCAGGACATGCGTTTCGATGATCTCGTCGAGCGTACCGATGCCGCCCGGAAGCGCAATGGCCGCCACGGTGCCGCGGCGCATCTCTTCCTTTCTCTGGGACATCGTTTCCGTCCAGACCGTCTCGGAAAGGCCGTCATAGACCAGCTTTTCCATAAAGCGGGGCAGGACACCCTTGTGATGGCCTCCGCAGCGGACGGCCGCATCGGCGACGGCGCCCATCGTACCGCGGAAAGACCCGCCCGAAACGATGCCATAGCCTTTGGCGCAGAGGCCCTCCACCACCCGGGCGGCACTCTCGTTGAACTGCCTCGGGACCGAATGGCTGGCCGAACAGAAAATGGCGACTGTCTTCATGGGGCCTTATCTACGGAAAGAATTGACCCCAGTCTGGACCTGGCCCGCTTCGGGAGCCGCTGCAGGAGCGTTCTGCGGATTGACCGTCGTTACGGTAATGTCGTCGAGGTCGATGTAGAACAAATCGCTGGAATTGAAATGGCGGAAAGCGATGCGGACGTTCTTTCCCTTGAGGGATGCCGGGAGCTGGACGATGTGGTGCTCCCACGGGCTCATCGCCCGGGGGCTGCCCGGAGCCCCATAGGAAGGCTTCTGGGTCACATTTCCTTCCTGCAATTTGAAACAGGCGGAAAGATTCTCGGCAGCGGGCTCCTGATCCGTCACATAGACGGCATAATGCTCCTCGGGATACCGGTCGTCCTGTGCACAGAGCCAGAAGGAGAGATAATTGTTCTTATATCCGAGGCGGATGGCGGGGGTAAAGGCCCAGTTGTCGGGAGACAGGGCTTTCTGCCGGTCCTGATCGTATGACTGGCTGAGAAGAAGCAGGTTCCCTTCGCCGTGGGAATGACCTTCAGCCCCCATCACCTCGTCGCTGATCCTCCAGTTGAATCCGTCTCCGTCCGCATCGATGAAGCTCCAGCGGGCCAGGGTGGATTTATTCTCGAAGTCCTCGAAGAAGAGGGTGCCGGTGGGATCCTCGCCGGAGAAGAAGGTCAGGGGGTCTTCGATCGGCTCGATGACGGCATGACCGGCGGCATCCTGGGCGGTGGAAACATTCATATAATAGGTCTTGCCGGAAACCCATTCGTCAAAATAGTCTGCGCTCTGATGCCCTGCCCCGTCATTGAGGACGATGCCCATGTCGGTATAGCACCACCTGGGAGCCAGGTCGAAGCGGTAATACCGATAGCCGCAGAGGTTCTCGACGGCATCGGGCCCGACGCCGGGCCATTCTGCCAGGGAACCGTCGGAGTTCCATGCATAGAGATTCATCCCGCCCCAGCCGTTGCCGTCGTAGACATAAAAGGTCATGCCTTCCTTCGGATATACGGTTATGCTGCAACTGGCACTGCAGCTGCCGCAGCGGGCCTCAACGGTGCCCTTTCCATGGGACAGGGCGGTCACTTCACCCTTGTCGGAGACGGAGAGGAAAGAGCTGTCGTCGGGATTTACGAGGCGCCAGGAAACAGTCTTGTCGGTCGCATCCTCCGGGGAAACGGAGGCCGTCAGCTGGAGGGTCTCCCCGACTGTCATGACTGCGCTCTCCGGGGCGATGGTGACGTCGGTAACAGGGATGGTCCTGGGAACGACCGTGACCACACAGATGGCCTGCTTGCCGGCTGCGTAGGCAGTGATTAGGGCCCTTCCTTCGGCAAATGCCACTACGGTACCACCGCTGACCATGGCGGTCGCCTCGTTGGACGAACGCCAGGAGATCTCAGCCTCCGTGGCATTGGACGGGGTTATGATGAGCGTAAGCTCCAGCTGGTCTCCCACCTCCATGGTGGTGTATGAGGGGTCTATCTGGAGGGATTCGATTTCGATAATCACTTTTTCCTTCTTGCAGGCGAGAGCAAGCAGCAGAACGGAGAATAATAGAATGAGTAATCTCTTCATGGAATAAGAGTCATGCATACAATTTCGCAAATATACAAAAAAATGCGATGTTACGGATTCTTTGCCGCTTTTCACTGCTGCAAAATTGCTATCTTTGCAGGGCTTTTAGATCCGACTGGCCATGAAACCGACTTTCACAGACTGCCACTGCCATATCCTGCCGTCCCTGGACGACGGGGCGTGGTCGATGGAGGACTCCGTCTTTCTGGCCGGAAAGCAGGTCGGGTGGGGGTTCCGTCGGGCGGTTTGCACGCCGCACCGCAACCGTCTTTACGCCAATACTCCGGAGGCGGTCATGGCGGCCTGCGAGATGCTTCGCGATGAGCTTTCGCGGCGGAGCATTCCGCTCGAGCTGGTCCCTTCGATGGAGTATCGTCTCGTCCCCGAGACCTGGCCGGAGACGCTCCGCAGGGGCTGGCTCCTGCCCTGGGAAGGCAACCATATCCTCATAGAACTCCCCATCAGCGACGGCTCCAAGGTCGGGGATATCGTCCCCGCTGACGAAATCCGGAAACTCATCGCCGGCGGCTATCAGCCCGTCCTGGCGCATCCGGAGCGCTATCTCTACCTTTCCCTTGACCAGTACGGGGCCATGAAGGAGGCCGGCGCCCTCTTCCAGAGAAATGTCGGATCCGTCGAAGGCCTGTACGGCCCCGAAGTCAGCGCCCGTGCCCGGCAGCTCGATGAGTTGGGGCTGTACGACATGATCGCGACCGACCTGCATAATCAGCAATACGCCGCTTTCTTTGACAGCATCGGTTTTGCCGTAAAAGGCTGATGCGGCGAGTCGACAGCCCTTCTATCCTTTAACCGGTAACTGGTAAGCGAGGCGCTCGTCGCCGCTCGCGAGGTAAATGATGCCGCAGTAGCGGAAACCGTATTGCAGGATACAGTGCTGCATGATGGCGTTGTCGCGGTGGGTGTCGATGCGAAGATTCCTCTCGCGGCCTGAGCACCAGTCCAGAATGGAGCGGAACACCCCATGAGATTCCGGGGTACTGCCCATGCGGTGGATGACATGGTAGGGGAGGGTGTCGTCCAGCCAGGCGCCTCCTTCGATATAGGAATAGGTGGGCTCCGGCGACGGGATGAAGGCGAAATAGGCGACGATGGCTTCAACGTCAGCGACCACGAATCCGAATCTGGCCCGTATATCATTGAGAATCACTTCTTCCGAAGGGTATCCGTCGATCCATTGATGGCGATTCCCCGATGCACGCATAATGCCTTTGGCGGCCTCCAGCACGGGCATGATGGCCGGAATGTCGGATTCTTCGGCCGGACGGATCTGCCGGGTCTCCCGGGCCCAAATGGTCTCAAAAATCGTCCGGAGCCTCGTTTTGTCGCGGATGATTCGGCGGAGCTCCTCAAGCGGGGCTTCGTTGGGGGAGCCGGGAATCAGCAGGTGGAGATAGCCGCCTTCGGCATATTTTTCGTGGAGATGGTCCAGCGTGCGCTGCCAGTGGCCCTCTTTGTCAAGTTCCGGATAGTGGGCCAGGCCATACTGGACGGTGCGGCGGATGATGGTCTCCGGCTCAATCATCCGGTCGGCCTCCGCGACAATGCGGCCGTAGATGCTCCGAGGCGGTGTCGTTGCCGATGCCCGATGGTCCTCCGCGGCCTCGGCGATGGTCTCGATTTGCTCCGGAGTGAACCACTGCCTCAGACGGGCGTCGCTGCGGATGATGCGGCCGCTCTCGAGATGGTGCGTCTTCCGGTCGATGGCAAGCCCGAGGTCGTGGCAGGCCGCCGCGCAGAGCAGCATCCCCTCGTCTATATCATAGTCCTTACCCATCTCCATCGCCCGCGAAATAACCGTCCGGGCATGGTCCTCCCGGTGCGCCTTGTCGAAAGATGCGTACCGGGGGATCACTTCGTTCTGGATATATGCCTGCAGGTCGGGTCTCATTCCCGGCAAAGATACGCTTTTTTCGTCACTTTGCCATCGGGGTATGGACGCGGTCCCGCCATTCGGCGCTAAGGATGAAGAAAGCTCGCCGCAGAAGCCCAGGGCCGTTTATTCAAACTTGGGATCACTTTTTTGCGTAGAATACAACCCTTTGATAATCAATATAATAAACAAATTGCTAGGGTCGTTTTTAGACTATAGCAATTCGCTTAAATCGTTATAAACCAACACTTTGCATTTTGCGGCCAACTCTACTGAAAGAGGATGGCGTGAAGTATAATATGGGGTAAAAGTGTTAACTTTGTTCCTGTGTAATGAAGATAATTGACGCTGGGCTACAATTGTAAACCTTAATGTAAGCCCAAAGTAATTATCATTAGTAATAATCTGAAAAAGAAACAGATGACTAATTTATTATTTGTCTGTCACGGCAACATCTGCCGCAGTCCGATGGCGGAATTTATCCTTAAGGCACTGGTAAAGGCCCGGGGGATAGAAAGGGCTTTTGCTATCGACTCCGCGGCTGTCTCAACCGAAGAAATCGGCAACCCCATCTATCCGCCGGCCCGTCGCTGCCTCAGCCAGCACGGCGTGTGGTTCGATCCCGGAAAAACGGCCCGGCAAATCACCCGCTTAGACTACGACCGCTATGACCGAATCATCTGCATGGATGCATCGAATCTGCGGTTTCTTCGCCGGATTATTCCGAATGACCCTGAGGGCAAGATCCACCTGATGATGACCTACACGGGCATCAGCCGAGACGTCGCCGATCCCTGGTATACCGGCGATTTTGAACAGACCTTCCAGGACCTTCTTTCCGCCTGCGAAGCGATGCTTGGGTGAACATAATACTAGATTCATGGGTAGAACCGAGACCAATAGTAAGCTGACAGGCCATCTGGCGATGGCCGGGGCATATGGTATCTTTGGCCTTAATATCATTTTCTGCAAGGAGATCGCTATTTCCGGCACCGTCCAGCCCATTGTCCTGTTTACGCTCCGGGCCATCGGGGCGACAGCCCTGTTCTGGCTGCTGTCCCTGTTTTTCCCGAAGCAGTGGATCCGGAAAGGGGATTTTGGAAGGATTGCCCTGGCCTCCGTAGCGGGCCTGTTTGTTCCTCAGCTGACTTTTCTGCTGGCCATCACGATGGCAACGCCCATAGACACGGCCGTCATGGGCACACTGGGGCCGATTTTTACCATGTTTTTCGCGTTCTTCTTTCTTCGAGAGCCCATTACTGTCAAGAAGGCCGGAGGTGTTGCCATCAGTTTTGCAGGCATCCTCCTGCTGATATTCAATTCCTTTCATTCGGGAGGCGGCGTAGCCAGTACGTCCCTCGCCGGATTTGCCCTGCTGCTTTTGAACAGTCTCAGCTTCTCGCTGTATCTCGGCGTATTCCGGCCGCTGATTTCGCGTTACAGCGTGGTGACATTCATGAAATGGATGTTTCTCTTTTCGCTGCTTCTCTCACTGCCCTTCTCGGCTAAAGGATTGGTCGGCACGGACTTCCACGCCATCCCCGCGAAAGTATGCTGGGAGATCGGCTATCTGGTCTTTTTCGCGACTTTCGTCGCCTATTTCCTGATTCCATACGGTCAGAAGCAACTGCGGCCGACCATTGTCAGCATGTATTCCTATCTCCAACCCATCATCGCCGCCATCATCAGCATCTGGGTCGGGATGGATGTCATCACATGGCAAAAGGTCCTGGCCACGATTCTTGTTGTCGCGGGCGTCGTCCTGGTCAGCAAAAGCCGCGCAGCAGCGTAGAATGACGATCCTGGTTAAAAGAGAGATGGTGAGCAGTCCGTATGGGACGAACTGAACGCAGACCGGGGCGCTAAGGGAAAGGCTCGAAAGGAGGAGGGACTGCATCCCGAACAATCGTCTCATAAACAATATTTTGCGGATATGATAGCCATTCCATTCCGCAAATCCAAAAAGAATCTTATCTTTGTATTCAGCATAAAACGACCCGTTATGATAGAACCTGTCTACTCCCCGGCTCCCGGGCGCTACGATTCGATGGAGTACCGCCGCTGCGGCCGCTCCGGCATCCGGATTCCCGTCCTCGCCCTCGGCCTCTGGCATAACTTCGGCTCCCTCAAGCCGATGCAGGAAATCAAGGCCATGGCCCACTATGCCTTCGACAAGGGCATCTGCCACTTCGATCTGGCCAACAACTACGGGCCCGTTTACGGCGCGGCCGAGGAGAATTTCGGCCGCCTGATGGAGAGCTCTTTCCGACCCTACCGCGACGAAATGCTCATCAGCACCAAAGCCGGCTGGGACATGTGGCCCGGTCCGTATGGCAACTGGGGCTCCCGGAAATACCTGATGGCCAGTCTCGACCAGAGCCTCCGGCGGATGAAGCTGGACTATGTCGACGTCTTCTATTCCCACCGCCACGATCCGGAAACTCCGCTCGAGGAGACGATGCAGGCGCTCGTGGACATCGTCCGCCAGGGCAAGGCGCTCTATGTCGGCCTTTCCCGCTATCCCGCCGACAAGGCGCGGGAGGCTTATCGCTATCTGGCGGCGCATGACGTTCCCTGCCTTCTCTATCAGGACCGTTACAATATCATCGACCGCGTCCCGGAGACAAAGGGTCTGATCGACCTTTGCGGCGAAAGCGGCACGGGATTCATCTCCTTCTCCCCGCTGCAGCAGGGCCTTCTGACCAGCCGCTATCTGGGCGGCATTCCGGCCGATTCCCGGATGGCCCGAGGCGGCACCTCCCTCAAGCCGGAACTGCTCACCCCCACGATGCTCGGCGCCCTCAGCGGCCTCAACGATCTTGCCCTGCAGCGCGGCCAGAGCCTTGCCCAGATGGCCCTTGCCTGGCTCCTCCATGACCCCCGCATGGTCTCGGTCATTATCGGCGCCAGCTCAGTCGCCCAGCTCGAAGACAATCTCCAGGCGCTCCAGAACACCGTCTTCTCCGACGAAGAGCTCCGCCGGATCGAAGCGCTCTCCGCGCCGATACAGCTGAGAGGATAATCGCCTGCGCGACGGCTCCTATTGTCCCATCTCGTTTCGTTAGGGGTACTGCCTATTGAAGCAGCCGGCGGCATATGGCCTCGGCTTCGGCGAGGGTGTCGATCTTGCCGACGTCGACAAGGGTGCGCTCCGGGGGCGCTACGACGCCATAGATGGGGTGCTCCCTGCAAATCGAAAGATAGAAATCCATGATCGGGAATCGCTCCGGCCAGGAGTCCATCAGCGGGAAGATGGCAGGGGACACATAATGGATGCCCGAGAAGGCGAGACGCCGGCAGCGGGAGGGATCCAGTGATGGCCAGGGCGAACGGACCTCGCCGGTGGAGATGTCGGTCCATCCCATCAGGCGCAGGGAAGAAGGCTCGAAAAGAAGGTAGCGGCGGGTCTGCCGTTGGCTGACAAGAAGGGTGGAAAGGGCGTCTGAGGGCGCTGCGGCCATGAATGCGCCGAGATCGAGGTCGGAAAGGATGTCGACATTATGGACCAGGAAAGGCGCTCCGCCGCTCTCGAGCAGCGCCCGGGCGTGGCGCAGACCGCCGCCGGTTTCGAGAAGCTGCTCCCTTTCGTCGGAAATATGCACCGGAATGCCGGAAGGATGCTTCGAGAGCCAGTCGATGATCAGGTCCGGGAAATGGTGGACGTTGACCGTCAGGTCGTCGGCGCCGGAAGCGATCAGTTTCCGGATGACATGAGAAAGGAGAGGCTCTCCGCATACAGGCACGAGCGCCTTCGGCAGGGAGTCCGTCACCGGACGCAGGCGGGTTCCGAGCCCCGCGGCAAAGATCATGGCCTTCATAGGCCCCAAAAATACGAAAAATACGCTGAAATTCCATCGAAAATTCGCATATTTGCAGTCTAAGAACCCATAACCTAACGGACACTGACTATGATTCTGAGTATCCTCGATACCGACCTTTACAAGTTCTCGACATCCAACGCCTACTTCCAGCTATATCCGCTCGCGGAAGGTACATTCAAGTTTAACGACCGTGCGGGCGAAGTCTTCGACGAAGCCTTTCTCAGCGCGCTCCGGGATGAGTTCGCCCATCTTGAGCGCCTGTCCCTGACGGAGGAGGAGTTCGCATTCGTCACCGGCAAGATCCGCTATATCCATCGCAACTACTGGGAATGGCTGAAGGGCTTCCGCTTTGAGGCGGACAAGATCGAGGCGCAGCTGGATGCGGACGGCCACCTGCAAATCCAGGTGACCGATTATTTGTATAAGGTAACGCTCTACGAAGTGCCGATTCTCGCCATTGTCGCGGAGCTTCGCAACCGCTGCCGCGGCGTTCAGGTGGACACGGCCCTCGCTCTCAAGCTCCTCGACAGAAAGATTGCCCTCGCCAATGAAAACGGGCTCCTTTTCTCCGAATTCGGCACGCGCCGCCGCTTCAGCTCGGAACTGCATGAGGCTGTCGTCCGTGATCTGAAAGAGAAATGCCCGAAGTACTGCGCAGGCTCCTCCAATGTCTTCTTCGCGATGCGTTACGACATGACCCCGATCGGCACTTTCCCCCATGAGTGGGTGATGTTCCATAGTGGCGTATTCGGCTACAAAAGAGCTAATTACCTCTCGCTCGAAGATTGGATCAAGGTCTATGACGGTGCCCTGGGAACGGCCCTGATCGACACCTTTACGACCCGGAGTTTCCTCCGCACCCTGACCATGAAGCAGGCCAAGCTGCTCGACGGCTTCCGCCAGGACAGCGGCGACGAAAAAGAGGTCGGCGATGCCATCATCGCACGGCTGAAGGAGTTCGGCATAGATCCGGCTTCGAAGATCATCGTCTTCAGCAACGCCCTGACCTTTCCTAAATACAAGGCGGTCGCCGACTATTTCCGCGGCCGCGTCAAAGTCAGCGCCGGTATCGGCACGAATCTCACCTGCGATCCCGGCATCCCGGGCTACAAGGCGGCCAATATCGTCATGAAACTCAGCCGTTGCCGCATGAGCGCCAAGGACCCGTGGGAGAAGGTGATCAAGATCTCCGACGACAACGGCAAACAGATGGGCGACGACCGTGAATTCGACATCGCCTCTTACGAATTGCATCTGTAGACCGATGTTTTTTTTCAAAAAAAGAGAAAAAATGTTAATTTTGCATGATTTAGGATCAAATTAATAAAACTTTATATCAACTAACTATGGCAGAAATCAAGAAAAGAGTCTATCGCTTCGGCGGCAAGCACGCGGAAGGCGACGGCAAAATGCGCGAACTCCTCGGTGGCAAGGGTGCGAACCTTGCCGAAATGAACCTTCTCGGGATGCCCGTCCCGGCCGGTTTCACGATTACGACCGAATGCTGCACCGAGTACTACCGGCTCGGCGGCGGCTATACCCCGGAGCTCAAGGCCGAAGTGGCAGCAGCCCTCGAGGCCACGGAGAAGATTATGGGCAAAAAGTTCGGTGACGAGAAGGACCCGCTCCTTGTCAGCTGCCGCAGCGGTGCCCGCAGCTCCATGCCGGGCATGATGGACACCATCCTCAATATCGGTCTCTGCTCGAAGACCATCCCGGGTATGATCGCCAAGACGCAGAACCCGCGCTTTGTCTATGACGCCTATCGCCGTCTCATCATGATGTACTCCGATGTCGTCATGGAGAAGGCTGAGGGCATCGAACCGGCCGACGGCATGGGCATCCGCCAGCAGCTCGACCGTATGATGGACGACGTGAAAAAGGCCAACGGCTATACCTCCGATACCGAACTGACCGCCGAGCAGCTGAAGGACCTCGCTGAGGCCTTCAAGGTCCGCATCAAGGAAGTCCTCGGCGTCGAATTCCCGGACGATGCGCAGGCCCAGCTCTGGGGCTCCATCGGCGGCGTCTTCAAGAGCTGGAATGGCAAGCGTGCCATCCGCTACCGCCAGATCGAGCACATTCCGGATGACTGGGGCACGGCTGTCAACGTCCAGTCCATGGTCTTCGGTAACATGGGTGATACTTCCGCCACCGGCGTCGCCTTCTCCCGTAACCCGGCCAACGGTGACAACAAGTTCTACGGCGAATGGCTCATCAACGCCCAGGGCGAAGATGTCGTCGCCGGTATCCGTACCCCGAACCCGCTGAACGAGGCTACCAAGAGCGAGAAGAACAAGAATCTCGCATCGCTTGAGACCGCCATGCCCGAGGTCTACAAAGAGCTCGATGACATCCGTCTCAACCTCGAAAAGCACTTCCAGGATATGCAGGACATCGAATTCACGATCCAGGAAGGCAAGCTCTGGATGCTCCAGTGCAGAATCGGAAAGCGCACCGGTCTGGCCGCCCTGCAGATGGCTGTCGACATGGTCGACGAAGGCCTGATCGATGAAAAGACCGCCGTGATGCGCCTCGCTCCCGCCCAGCTCGACGAAGTGCTCCACCCGATCCTCGACCCCGCTTCCGAGAAGAAGGCCGAAGTGCTGGCCCAGGGTCTCCCGGCTTCTCCGGGCGGCGCCGTCGGCCAGGTCGTCTTCACCTCCGAGGACGCCATCGCCTACGCCAAGGCCGGCAAGAAGTGCATCCTCGTCCGTGAGGAGACCTCTCCGGAAGATATCGACGGTATGCACGCTTCGGTCGGTATCCTGACCGAGCGCGGCGGTATGACCTCCCACGCGGCTCTCGTCGCCCGTGGCTGGGGCAAGTGCTGCATCGTCGGCTGCGACGCCCTCAAGATCAATTTCAAGGACAAGACCGTCCGCTTTGCCGGTATCGACAAGGTGTTCAAGGAGGGTGACTGGCTGAGCCTCAACGGCGCCAAGGGTCTCGTCTACGGCTGCGCCATCGACACGATGGATGCCTCCGAGAACCCGCTCTTTGCGCGCTTTATGGCTATGTGCGACAAGTTCCGCAAACTCGGCATCCGTACGAACGCCGACACGCCGGAGGATGCCGCCCGCGCCCTTAAGTTCGGTGCCCAGGGTATCGGCCTCTTCCGTATCGAGCATATGTTCTACGGCCGCAACAGCGAGACCCCGCTCCAGAAGCTCCGCAAGATGATCCTCTGCGACACCGACGAGGAGCGCAAGGCCGCCCTTGCCGACCTCGAGCCTTACATGAAGGCTGCCGTCAAGGAGACCCTCCGCGTCATGGACGGCAAGCCGGTCGTTTTCCGTCTCCTCGACCCGCCGCTCCACGAGTTCGTGCCGAAGGGTGAGGACAAGAAGAGAGAAATCGCTGCCGAGCTTGGCGTCGACGTCAAGGAAATCGAGAAACGCGGCGAGAGCCTCCACGAGGTCAACCCGATGATGGGTCACCGCGGCGTCCGTCTCCATGTGAGCTTCCCGCTCATCGCCGAGACCCAGTACCGCGCCATCTTCACCGCCACCGCCGAGCTCCAGAAGGAAGGCCTGCACCCGCATCCGGAGATCATGATCCCGGTCACCATCTCCGCCCGTGAGCTCAGCTTCCAGAAGGCGATCTGCGAGAAGATCAAGGCCGAGGTCCAGGCCCAGCAGGGCGCCCTGCTCGACTACCAGTTCGGTACGATGATCGAGATCCCGCGTGCCGCCCTGACCGCCGACCGTATGGCCCGCGAAGCCCAGTTCTTCAGCTTCGGTACCAACGACCTCACCCAGATGACCTTCGGCTTCAGCCGCGACGACATCGGTACCTTCATGGGTGACTACCTCGGCAACAAGATCCTCGATGCCGACCCGTTCCAGACCATCGACACCAAGGCCGTCGGCCAGCTGGTGAAGATCGGTGTCGAGAAGGGCCGCACCCGTCGTCCCGAGCTTATGTGCGGTATCTGCGGTGAGCACGGTGGCGATCCGAAGTCCATCGAGTTCTTCAACACCATCGGTATCGACTACGTCTCCTGCTCCCCGTTCCGTGTCCCGATCGCCCGCCTCGCCGCGGCTCAGGCACAGATCAAGCAGAGCTAGTGTCAGACAACAGACAGATGAAAAACTCCCGGCGGGCAGCCGGGAGTTTTTTTATCGCGTCACGGTAAGGGCGCCCTTGTAGGCGTCGTTGGCTCGGTAGTGCGTGGCGTAGAGGGACTCGATGGTAACGAGCGGAGCACGGAAAGTACCGGCCTCGGTCACGAACATCTCTTCGCTGACAACCGTATCCTCCTCGGGATAGACGTCGAAGAAGTATTCCGTCACGGACGCTTTTACATTACGATAACCCTGGGGCGAGAATCCCCAGTAGTATCCGCTGCGGAGCGGACGGATCCGCCAGCCGGTATAGCCGGAGAGCTGGTCGACCGGGCGGAGAGCGCCCTCGCGACCGGCGGTGAGCTTGACGAAGCTGCGGTTCTCGTCGTTATGGATCTGGTATTCGGCGATGATCTTCTCTCCGACCTTGACGGGCGTGCCGGGACGGATTTCCTCGCGGGAGATACTGCCGCTCTCGGAACTCACCTCGCGGAAGAAACGACGGGCGATGGTAAAGCCGTTGCCGCTTGCCTTGACTTCCTTGAACGGGGCGTCAAAACTGGCGCTCAGCACCAGCACGCGGGTGTTCAGGAAGTCTCCCGAGCCATCCAGGATGGATACGATGGCATCCACGAAGGCCGGTTCGGCATCCCAGTGCTGGGTCTCTTTCTGGATCATCAGCCAGAGCCGGATGCCGTCGGACAGGTGGGCCGCCGAAGCGGGAATCACGCTGACATAATCGGTCGCCTGGAAAGCCTTCTTGCCGTCGCCCCGGGTCCCCGCAGCCGAGAACAGGTCGCAGAGCAGCGAATGGGCATAGGCCTCGGTTTCCAGCAGTCCGCGCCACGGCATGACGGCATTCGGGAAGTACCAGCCGCCGTCGCGATGGGTTACGGCATATTCCGACAGCGACAGCAGGTCTGCCTCCATCGAGGCGGTCAGCCGCGCCTGCGTAGAACCGCCGATGCCCCAGGCCGCAGCCAGGGCTACTCCGCCCTTGGTCGAAGAGAGGTCGCGCAGGGTAATCAGGCGACGGGCCTTTGACAGGATGGCTCCCTTGAGGCCCCGTCCGTCCTCCTCGGATGGCGTCAGGTAGGCCACAGCATCCTTCTTGAACGACTCAAATGCCTCTTTCTCTTTCTGGGTGGAAGGCTTCCAGGAGAAGGCCACGTTCGGGTAGAGAGCCCTCACCCGCATATACTGGGCATCGGAGAGGCCTCCATACCAGCCCGGACGGCTCTTGTCGAAATGGTCCTTGTCAAGATATGCGGCGGATGAGGAGAGATCGGGAACGCCTTTAAAGCCACGGTCGCGCAGTTTTGCCATTCGCTCGAGCAGGACGGCCGTAATGGTCGGCGAAGAACTCATGCCGTCGAACCAGCCGAAGCCTCCGTCGCTGTTGCGGCAGGCGAGAATCTTCTCCAGCAGTTCGTCGGTTTCCATCTCCTGACCGAGCAGGCGGCCCGAAAGCAGGCGCATATACCAGGCCTCGGACAGGGAGAGGACATCCTTGCCGGAAGGTTCGACTTTGCCCGGAATGGCATCCTTGACCATATCGAGAATGGTGATTTCCTTGAACTCAGCAGTAGCACCGTCGACATTCTCAAAGCGACCCCTGAGCTCCTTCAGAAGGGCTTCCTTGTCCGCCCCTCCCATCAGGAGCGCGGAATGGGATTCGGTCAGATGCTGACTGGCGGGATACACCGGCACGGCGATACGGATGCCGTCGGAGTTGTCCTGGGCCTTGAAGCTGGCCGTCACCATCAGGCGCCCTTCGTCCTCTCCGCGGAGGGAGAGATTCTTGATCGGGAAGACCTGGGTCACCGTCTCTCCGGCGGGAACGACCTTCGCCAGCGACCGCTGGAGCAGCTGGGGACCATTCTCATAGGCAGCGACAAACTGGAGCGTGCCGCTAAGCTTCCTCTCCGACATGTTGGTCAGGGTCACCGCCACATCCCAGGAATCGCCTTCATACAGGCAGGACGGCTCGACGATGCTGACCTTGAGCGGCAGCGAAACGACCGTCTCGCGGCGGACCATGGCGTTGCGCATGGCCGGGTCATGGACCAGCACGCCGACATAGTAGGTAGAGAGTTTGTCGGAAGTGCGGAAACGGAACGACAGGTTGCCGTCGGCATCCGGACGCAGGTGCGGCTCAAAGGCCAGCGCCGTCTCAAAGGCTTCCCGGATGACGGGACCGCTTTCCTCCTGGGCCTCCTCGGCAGCGGCCTTGTTGACGGCCGCCCCCATCGCCCGCGACTCCATGAGCAGCGGAGCCTCCGCCTCGTCGTAAAAGAGCATATCATAGAGCAACGTCGTAATCATACCGGGGGCGTTCGGCGTACCGACCTCGGGCGCACTGTAGTCCCGCGTAGTGACCAGCTCCCAGTCGTTGGTGGCAATCGCATCGATGGCCTTGTCCCAGACGGCGACGAGGGCTTCGACGCCCGGTTCGGTCTTCAGCGTGAAGGTGTATTCCGTCCCGGGAGCCGTCCGGTCCTCAAAGCTGGTAAAGGCGAGCGGAAGATCGAGTTTGGTCTTCCCGCGACGCAGCTCGCGGTCGAATTCAATCGAGCGGCCGCCCTTGAAGGCAAAGGCGACGAGGCGGACGGCATCGGGATAACTGTCGTCATAGTCCCATTCGATATAGCCCATCTCGCGGTCGGCCGTCGTGACAAGATGGTTCCGGAGACACTGCTCTGCCTCCCCGAAGAGACTGACCACGGTCCACTGGGCACCGTCGGCGGCGCCGAGACCGAAGCGGATCTTCCCGTCTTCGACCACGGTGGGGCCGTTGACAAAGACCGAGGCGACCCGGCCTTCCGGCAGCGGCACACCCTTCATGAGTTTGAGGACATAGCAGCGCTGATCGGCCTGGATCTTCGAGCCTTTACCGTTGACGGTCTTGCAGTCGGCGTCAACCCGGTAGAGGCCGGCGGGAAGGCTCTTTACGGAGATGTCCTTCGTGAGACCGGACTGGCAGACGCCCTGTAGCACCAGCGTCGTATCCTTCTCGAGACGATATATCTTATAATGGACGTCCATCGGCACCTGCGTACCCTCGGAATTGGTCACCTTTGGCAGCAGGGACAGACGGAGCGTATCGGTCAGCAGATACTTATTATTGCGCGGATAGTACGGAGCGGGGTAACGGCCGCCACGAAATACCGGGACATGGTCTTCCCCGGCGAAGGAGAACTGCCCGTCTGCGGCATTCTCCACGGAAAGGGAGAGATTGATCCCGTCGGAGACATAGACGCCGGTCTGGAACTGCTGCATCTCTCCGGTGGCATCCGTCACTTCCGCCGTAATGACATAATAGCCTGAGTTTTCCGCCTTGAAGCTATGGGAGAAACTGTTGTCCGCCGCGGGTTTCAGCTCCACGTCTTCGACGGCATAGCCCCATCTCTCGACCAGCAGGCGAATCTTCGCACCCTTGAGCGGATGACCGGAGAAACTCGTCAGGCGGCCCGAAACCGGAATGTCGTTCCCGACCAGATAGAGCTCCTCGTGGCTGTCGAAATCGAGGGTGAAGGTCGGCAGGACGAACTCGTCGACCCGGAAAGAATCAGAGGCGACATAACGTCCCGATGCGGTCCGGACCGAGAGCGAGAAGTGACCGTTGCGCATGCCCTTCGGAAGGGTGAAGGCGCCGCCCGCTGATCCGAAAGCCCCGGTGGTGAGCTTCATCGTCTCCACCTCGTTTCCTTCGGCATTGGAGAGGACCACCTTCAGTTCATTGTCCGGCAGGACCTTATATCCGTTATAGGCGTCGCCTTCAAACAAGATGACCTTGAACTGCATCTTGTCGCCCGGATTATAGGCACCGCGGTCGCGGTAGATTCGTCCACGAATAGACGGGCGCGGGGTATAATGATAGGTCTCATAGAGTTCCACTTCTAAAGAAGCGCGGCTTCCGGATTCGACCACGAGGCTGTAAGAACCGTTGCTCTTGCGGCCGATCTTCTTCTGCAGCTCATCGGGCACAGGGGTGAAGCCGTCCGGGGAGAGGGCGACTTCGGCCGCCCCGATGCGGTCGGTGCCTTCGAGAAGGATGGCCTTCACCGTCCCGTCGAGCGGTTCGCCGCTGAGGTAATCCGCCACATAGATATTCCATTTGCCGCTGATCTTCCGGGCCGCCAGGGAAAGGGTATGGCAGCTGTAGTAGCAGTCACTGCTGATCTGGTCCTTGGAGACAGCGAGGCTGTATTCGCCGTCGGCAATGGCGGGCAGATCCAGCGATACGGAGTCATAGACATAGAAACTGCGCTTGGGATTTTTCAGGTTCCAGCGCTGGAGGACGGCATCGCTGTCGGTCTTTGTCAGCACCATGACCGCATCGGAGAGATTGCGGAAGCGGACGGTGATGTGGCGCTGCTCGGTGATGCTGATTTCGAGGCCCTTTTCCAGCATGCTCGAGCAGATGCTCTTGATGCCGGTCGCGCTGGCGGCGATGCGGGCTTCTTCGCCTTTGAGCGAGCTGCGCTTCTTTTCATGGGAGGCGCAGCGGCTGTAGAATTCCTTGAAATCCGACTCGTCCGCTTCTTTCCGCTTGAGGCTCGAGAATTCGTCGTAAAGCATTTCCGCAAGCGGATAATAACTGGCGGCCTTGTCTTTCCATCGCTCGTAGAGGGGACGCAGCTTCCAGGAACGGGTGTTGTCCGTCGGCAGCTGGGCGTACTCCAGGCAGAACTGGTTCGGGTAACGGCCTTCGACAATCGTCTTCAGGGCTTTGGCGACCTCGTCCGTGCCGCCCATATAGCTGCTGTAAGGCAGCAGGCGCCAGAGGACAAACTCCTTGTCGTTCTCGATATACGGCAGGAGGGCGCCGCCGATATGGTCGTTGATCTTTTTGTAGAAGGCGGGATTCCGGCCCTGGAAACCATCGGCATGGGCCTTGACATAGGCCCAGAGGTTGCTGCTAGAAGAGTTGTCATATTCGGACATCCAGAGGAAGGTGACGATGGGCTCGTTAAAGGCCTTGACCTCTTCTCCCAGGGCCTTGCGGAGCTCGCTCCGCTGCTTCCAGTCGCGCCGGACGACGGTTTCGACATATCCGGTCGCAGCATCGTAGAAGTCAACCGGAAGGTGGCGCTCCATGGCCTCGGCCTTGATGGCGGCGAGGATTTCGGCTTCCTTGACGGGCCGGTCGGCCTTGGAAGCCTCTTCGTATTGCTTCCAGAGGGTGGTCAGTACATGGCCGTTATTATCGGCCTGGGCGAGAAGGGGCAGTGCGCCGCAGACGAGGGCTGCAAAAGCGAAAAGGACGGTACGCATATCGGGGAAAAAAGTTTATCGGAAAAGTTTAACGGCCTCGGATACTACAAATGTCGAGCCACCAATATATATTAAGGGCCGGGCGGGTGCGATGCTCTGGGCCATCGTGGTGGCCATCCGGACGGCGTCGCGGACCGAGGGGGCTTGATAGGCGCGGACCGAAGACTGCCCGGCTTTCGCGCAAAAAGCCTGATAACGGCGGAGAAGTTCTTCGGCAGGCAGTGCCCGGGGCGTATCCGGGGCGGCGAAAAAGTAGGTCGCCTCGGGCGGCATCAGCGGCAGGATGGCGTCGAGATCCTTGTCTGCCATGATGCCGTAGACGATGATCAGTCCCTGGAAACGGCCGCTCGAGACTTCGCGGCGCAGCTGGGCGAAGTTCCCTTCGAGCGCATGGGCGTTGTGACCGATGTCGCAAAGGATATACGGGACGTCGGAGAGCTTCTCCCAACGGCCGTGGAAGCCAGTCCGCTGGGCCGTATGGACAAGGGCGTCGGTAAGGGTCGCCTCGTCGGGGCGGAAGCCGATGCTGTCGCGAAGAATGTCGACAGCGGCGAGGACCGTCCGAAGGTTTTTCTGCTGCACGGCCGCCTGGAGATCCATCTGGGCGAGGATCTGCTTGCTGCGGGCCCAGAGCGAAGGTTTGACCTGATCGGCAAAAGTCAGCGGGCTGCGCATCCAGGCCGTTTCCGCGAAGACCGGATCGGTCTCGGGACGACTCTCCCCGACCAGCGCCGGCACGCCGGGTTTGAAGATGCCGGCCTTCTGGGCGGCGATTTCGGGCAGGGTGTCGCCGAGATAGGCCATATGGTCCATGCCGATGTTGGTGACGATAGAGAGAACGGGCGTCAGGATATTCGTCGAATCGAGCAGGCCGCCCAGGCCGGTTTCGACCACGGCGATGTCTACCCCGCAGTCCGCGAAATACTTGAAGGCCATGCCGGTCGTAATCTCGAAGAACGACAGGTCCTTCTCTTCGAAATAGGGCTGCCACTGGGTCAGGAACTGGTAGGCGTATTCCTTCGGGATCATGCCATCCCCCCGTTCCGGACCGAACACGCGGACGCGTTCGCGGAAATCGACGAGGTGTGGGGAGGTATACAGGCCGGTGCGGTATCCGGCAGCGGAAAGGACCGAGGCGAGCATATGGCAGACCGAGCCCTTTCCGTTCGTCCCGGCGACATGGATGCTCCGGAAAGCACGGGAGGGATACCCCAGGGCAGCGTCGAAGGCCTCCATATGGGACAGCCCCGGCTTGTAGGACGAGGCGCGGAAACCGGCCTTCTGCACGGAAGGAAAACGTTGAAAAACCGCTGCTACGAGGGCTTCGTAGGCCCTTTCCTGGAACTCCATCGAAAAACTATTTTGAACTCAGCACAAATTTACTTACTTTTGGAGAGAAATTCGAATTTATTTGAGGAAAATGACGAGCGACAAGAAGATCCGCGGCCGGATTCCTGCCCCCTTCAAACGGACATTCATCATTGATGGCGTCCCGCAGCCCCTCACGCCCGAAGCCATGCTGGCCGACTGTGCCGGCCGGGAACTTCCTCCCCCTCCTCCGGCCGGTCCCGAGCGCCCGGAACCCGTCGCCGACGAGACGGTCGATCTCGCTCCCGGAGCTTTTCCCGATGACGGGACTCCGCCGCTGAATTATCTGCCGACGGTTCTCGGCGCCCTGGGTGCGCCGCGCCGGTATCCCGTCAATTTCCCCGAATCCTATGCCTGCTCACGGGTAGCCGCCGCGCTGCTGGAAACCCTTTTCCGCACGGGACATTTCAAGCTTGACGACCTGTCGGCCGATCTTGAATGGAACTGGGACAGTGCCCCGATCGGCAATATGGCCGCCCTGTATGCGGGGGTCCAGGCCGTATGCGAATACATCGGCGACCTTGGCATCCGTCTCCGGAAATGGTCCTACACCGAAGCGGAGACCTGCTCGATTTCCGTCAAGGCCGGTCTTTCCGGCGGAGATCCGGTCCCGGAGGATGAGCTGGAAGAGGAGGACAGCGGGAAGCCGCGCTTTGGACGTAAACGTCTCTGCCCGGCGACGTTCCGTCCCCTCGCATCAGACTGGATCCTCTTTATCCCCTTCGACTCCTGCCAGCCGCGTCTCGGCGGATCGGTCCTCGCCGAAGCCCTGGACGTCCCTTCCGCGACCGCGCCCGACATCGCTGACGCCGATTATTTCATCGACTGCTACGAGGTGGTCCGCGAACTGATGGAAGACGGGGTCGTCAAGGCCGGAGCCGCAGTAGGCCCGGGAGGCCTTCTGACAGCCCTCAGCGGCATGCGGGGCGAAGAAGGCATCGGAGCCGCGATCGACCTGAGCGGGCTCCAGAAGAGCTGGGAGGAGACGCTCCCGGTGCGCGTTCTCTACGGCGAAGTGCCGGGCGTCCTGATCGAAATCGCCGACATCGACTTCGACTATGTCGACGCCGAGCTGCTGCTCCAGGATGTCGCCTATTTCCCCATCGGCCACCCCAGCCCCGGCCAGGACGGCATCACCCTCCTTTCCGGCGAAAAGAAACTCGGCATTGCCACCATTCTCGATTCCCTGCTCAGTGCATCGGAAGGCGAAGACTAATAACCCCTATACAATATGCCACGCAAAGCTGACGCTGCGCCTCGTCCGAAGGCGAAAAAGAAACTTCCCAAGATTTTCGTTCTCGATACCAACATTCCCCTCCATGATTTCATGGCCATCCGCCAGTTCGCGGACAACGACCTTGTCATCCCTGTCGCCGTGCTCGAGGAGCTCGACAAATTCAAAAAGGGCAACGACAACCTCTCGTTCAACGCCCGCAGTTTCATGAGGGAGATCAACATCCTGACCGAAGGGAAGAGTTTCGGTCCCCGGGGCGTTCCGATCGGCAAGCGTTATGGCTATGTCAAGATCGAGCCGAACCACCCTTTCCCGCCGGCCCTCAAGGACCTCTTCCTGGACGACATCCAGGACCATCGCATCCTCGCGACGGCCATCTGGGTGCGGGATACGCATCCGGACAATTTCGTCGCCCTGGTCACGAAGGACATCAACCTGCGCCTGAAGGCCAAGGCTGCCGGCATGGAGGCCCAGGACTATCTCACCGACAAGGTGGAAGACGAGAAGATTGAAAAGAGGGAAAAGGAAGTCGAGATTCTCGACGCCCCCTCCTCCCCGGCCCTCCAGAGCTTTGCTTACGGCCAGGTCAATCAGCTTCACTGGAAGAAGGTGACAGGAGAGCGCCCCGTTGCGAACCAGCTCTACAAGATCCGTTTCTCGCCCGGCGACGAGGCCTGCGTCTGCGCGCGTTACGATGACTCTTCCCAGATGATCATCCGGGTCAAGGAGCTGAATGCCAGCGGCATCCGGCCCCGCAACGACGAGCAGCGCTTCGCCCTCGACGCCTGTCTGAATCCCGACACCCAGCTCGTTGCGCTGACCGGCGGCGCCGGCACCGGCAAGACCCTCATCGCCCTGGCGGCCGCCCTGGAGCAGGAGGCGGATTTCGACCAGATCATCCTGTCCCGTCCGACCGTGGTGCTCGGCGGCCAGGATATCGGCTTCCTCCCCGGCGACCAGAAGTCGAAGATGAGCCCTTACATCCAGCCGCTGATGGACAATCTCGATGTGATCCGCCGCTGCTTCAAGCCCGGCAGCCGTCAGGCCCAGAAGATCGAGGCGATGCTAAAGGAGGAGAAGCTGCTGATTTCTCCTCTGGCCTATATCCGCGGCCGCTCGCTCGGTAAAGTCTACTTTATTGTGGATGAGGCCCAGAACCTGACGCCCCATGAGGTCAAGACCATCATCACCCGTGCCGGCGAAGGCACCAAGATGGTCTTTACGGGCGACATCTTCCAGATCGACCAGCCCTATCTCGACCAGTGGTCGAACGGTCTGACGCATCTTACCGAAAAGATGGCCGGTCAGCCCATGTTCCAGCACATCTTCCTCCGCCAGGGCGAACGATCCGCCCTCAGCGATCTCGCTGCAAAATTGTTATAAAAACTCCCGGCGGGCGGCGGCGACATCGTGCACGCGCAGGATGGTGGCTCCGCCCGCGATGGCGATGCGGTGGAGGCGCGAGGTCTCTGCGAGAATCTCGTCAGCGGAGGCCGCGGCGCCAAGGCCCTCCCGGACCATCCTTTTGCGGGAAATGCCGGCGAGGATGGGGCGGCCGAAGTCGCGGAAAGCGGAGAGTCCCTCGAGGAGCTCGTGATTCTGCGCATAGGTCTTGGCGAAACCAAAGCCCGGATCGAGGATCCATTCTCGGATGCCGAGGGCTTCGGCGTGCTCAGAAAAACCTTCAAACCAGCGGTGGACGGCCGCGACGACGCCTTCCGGATAATCGGTGAGAGAGTCCATCGTCTCCGGCGTCCCTCTCATATGCATGGCGACATAGGGGAGGCCCAGGGAGGCCACAAGGGGCAGCATCGCGGGGTCTGCCGCGCCGCCGGAAATGTCGTTGACAAGGAATGGTCCGATGGCATCAAAGACGCGGCTGACGATGCCGCTTCGGAAAGTGTCGACCGAGACGAGGGGGAGCAGCTCGGGGGCCTCCGAGCGCAGCGCTTCCAGCGCCGGGGCTATCCGGGCCCATTCCTGCTGCTCGGAAACGGGCGTAGACCCGGGCCGCGTCGAGCAGGCGCCGAGATCCAGCCAGGAAGCGCCCTCTGCGGCCATCCGGCGCACCGTCGCGAGAAAACGCCCGCAGGCGAGTTTCCCGTCCCCGTCGAGCATCCGGCTCGGGGGATAGAACGAATCGGCCGTCAGGTTGACGATGCCCATGATGTGGATTTTCTCTGCCACCATGGCTGCAAAGATGGAAATAATTTCGGAAAAGTTGCGATTTTTTCGATATATTTGCGTTTCGAAGAATCGACAAGCGTATGTTCATTGTAGTAGAAGGTCTCGACGGCGCCGGCAAGTCCACCCAGGTGGCCCGGCTCAAGCAGTGGCTCATCGGGCGTTGCGGCAGCCTCGAGTATATCCATTTCCCCCGTTATGACGCCCCGGTCTACGGCGACCTGATCAGCCGTTTCCTCCAGGGCCGCTTCGGAGCCAATGATGCCGTCCATCCCCAGCTGGTCGCCCTTCTCTTTGCCGAGGATCGCCATGGTGCCGCTCCGCAGCTGCGGGAAGCCATCGCCGCCGGAAAGACCGTTCTTCTCGACCGCTATGTCTATTCCAACATCGCCTACCAGTGCGCCAAACTCACCGACACGGCAGAACGCGAGGCGCTCCGCGACTGGATCCTGGAGACCGAATACGGTCCCTTCGGATTGCCGCGTCCCGATGTCAATCTTTTTCTCGACGTGCCGCTATCCTTTGTCGAAAAGCAGCTGACGGCAGCCCGGGAGGGGAATGACCGCGATTATCTCGGCGGTGCCCAGGATATCCACGAAGCCTCCATCGCCTTCCAGCGGACCGTCCGGGAGATTTATCTCGACGCGACCGTCCGTGACCCGCATTTCCTCCGCATCGACTGCGCTGGGGAGGATGGATCGATGCTCCCTCCCGAGCAGATTTTCCAGCGCCTTACCGCCCCTGTCGAAGCGCTGCTATGAAAGCCTATCCCCGCATACAGAAGATCGCAGCCGTCCTGGTCGGAGCGACCCTGTTCGCATCCGGTTCCCTCAAGATGGTCGATCCGGTAGGTACGGGGCTCATCGTCGAAGAATACGGCAAACTCTTCCATGCAGGCATTCTCTCCGGCGGATTTGCCCGGACTTTCGGCTTTGTGCTGTCGCTTTTTGAGACGATTTGCGGCGGAGCCATGCTGACCGGTGTCTACCGGCGTACCTTCCGGGGGGCGGCGACGGCCCTGATCGGTATCTTCACGGTCGTTACGGTCTTTCTCGTTGTCCGCAATCCTTCGATGGACTGCGGCTGCTTCGGCGAGGCGGTCCATCTCAGCCACCGGGCCTCGCTCCTGAAGAATCTGATTCTCCTCGGCCTTTGCGTCCTCAGCATCACCCCTCACGTCGAACCGCCCGCTTCGGGACGGACGCGCTATGTGGCGGGCGGCTTTATGGCTGTGGGCATCATCGTGGCCGCCGTTCGCTCGCTGATGGGGATTCCGCCCTATGACTTCACGGAATTCGCTCCCGGGGTGGAACTGGCCGCATCCCAGGATAACAGCCTCGTAGCTGCCGGGGATGCATTCGAGCTGTCCTTTGTCTACGAAAAGGACGGAGAGCGGGCTTTCTTTGATCTCGATTCCATCGAACAGGCCGAAGCGGACGGCTGGACCTATGTCGGTACGGAAAGCCTCCGCCGCGTCCCGGAAAGCGCCCGGGACGAAGTGGTTACCCTTTCCTTCCTGGACCGGAGTGACCGCCTTCGCGACTCACTCGCCGCCCGCGGAAATGTCCTGATAGTCTCTTTCTATGATACCGCCAGGGCGGACGAGGCCGCCTGGCAGCGAACGCTGGAAACGCTCCATCGGGCGGAAAAAGCCGGTATGCGGCCGCTGCTTCTCGTCGAAGTCTCCCTGACGGATCTCGACCGGATGCTGGAAGGCGTCCCCGGAGAAGATTTCCTCAAGGAATGCAGTTTCCAGACAGACCGGCGAAAACTCCTGGCGCTGAACCGCGACAATGGCGGCGCCACCGGTTTTTCCGAGGGTATGCTGGTCAAAAAGTGGGGAGTCAGGAAGATGCCTTCAGACGAGGCGCTCGAAGAGGTGGTGGCCGATCCGGTTGAGGCCATGATGGTGTCCGGTTCGCGGGGCAGGATGACGCTGCAGGGCTATTTCCTCTATGCGCTGGCCGTCGCCCTGCTTCTGTAGGGGACGCCTAATTATCTGTATAATAGATATCCTCGTCCGGTTCGGCAAAATGGAAGTTTTCCCGGGCATGGGCTTTCAGCGTATCCAGATCGGAAGTCAGGGCATCGTAACGGGCCTGCTTGACAGCATTGGTCTTCTGGAGCCGGCTCTTGGTCTGCTCCTGCTCGCGCAGCACGGAACGGGCTCTGAACCAGCGAATCAGGTTGTCGTTGCTGATGAAGGTGATAAAGAGCACGAAGACTGCGAAAGCGATGATCGCATACTTCGAGAAGGAATTATGCGCACTGCTCCACAGGGGATTCTGCCGTTTGTTTTTGGGATTTTCTTCCATGGGTGCTGGATTTCTCTGCAAAAATAATTAAATTTGCTGGACTTGGAAACAGAAATTGACAATCAAACCATAATTTATAACCATGAAACCTACACTTCTTGTTCTTGCTGCCGGAATGGGCAGCCGTTATGGTGGCCTGAAACAGATGGACGGCGTAGGCCCGTCCGGCGAAACCATCATCGACTATTCGATCCACGATGCTGTCGAGGCCGGTTTCGGCAAGGTAGTCTACATTGTCCGCGAGTACTTTAAAGCCGATATGGAGAAGGCCGTGCAGGAGAAATACGCAGGCGTCAAGACGCTGGACGGCGAGCCGCTCCAGTTTGCCTTCGTCACCCAGGAGCTGGATAAGATTCCGGCCGGATACGAGATCAATCCCGAGCGGGTCAAGCCCTGGGGCACCGCCCACGCGGTCCTGATGGCAAAAGACGTCATCCATGAGCCCTTTGCCGTGATCAACGGCGACGACTACTACGGCAAGCAGTCCTTCCACATCCTCGGCGACTGGTGCCGCGCCCATGCGAACTCGGAAGGCAAGTACTGCATCGTCGGTTTCGAGCTGGACAACACCCTCTCCGAGAACGGTACCGTCTCCCGCGGCATCTGCTTCTATGACAAGAATTTCCAGCTGACCGGTATCGCCGAGCACCTCAATATCGGCATGGAAGCCGACGGCAAGGTCTACGGCGACAACTCCTCCAACGGGGAGAATCACGTGGTCCTCGACGCCAAGGCGCTCTGCTCGATGAACATGTGGGGTTTCACGCCCGACTATTTCACCAAGAGCGAGGCCATTTTCCATACTTTCCTCAAGGAGCATGGCGGCGAGCTGAAGAAAGAGTACTACATCCCCTATGCCGTCGACTGCATCATCAAGGAAGGCAAGGGCGGCTGCGAAGTGCTCTCGACCCCGTCCAAGTGGTTCGGCGTGACTTTCAAGGAAGACCGCCCGGGTGTCGTCGCGAAGTTCCAGGAACTCGCCGACCAGGGTGTCTACCCGACGCCGCTTTACCGCTAAGGTATGGAGCGTAAACGCATTATCAGGACTGGAAAGGCCCGGAAGCCGAAAAGCTTCGACCTTTTCAGTCTTTTTACTTTTCTGCTTCCCGGTCCCTGGGGGGCACTCCTGCTTACGGGCGGGCTCATGTTGCTGCAGGTCACTTTTGCGCTGGTGTATGCCGGCCTGTTCGGCGCCGGACTCATCGGCCGGGATGCGATGCTGTTGCTTACCTATGCGACGAGTTTTGCCGTCCTGCTGATTCCCTGCGCCAGCATCAGCCGGGCCAACGCCTTCCGGCAAGGCGGAGGGATCGCTCTGAACAGCGGCCATTTCGGAAAGCCCGGCGCGCTGGCCTTTATTCCCATCGGAATCGCCGGGATGATCGGGGCTGCCTTCGCCCTGGAGCCGCTGTCGTCGCTGTTGGAATGGATGTTTCCGCCTTCTGAAGCCTTCCGGGAGGTGCTCAGCGGGATGGCCGAGGGAAACATCTGGCTGATCTCGCTGCAGGTCTGCCTGCTCGCTCCCGTGATGGAGGAGCTTCTGTGCCGGGGTCTCATTCTCCGGGGCTTGCTCCAGCGGATGCGTCCGGGCTGGGCCATCCTCCTGTCCGCCTTCCTGTTTGCCCTGATGCACGGCAATCTCTGGCAGGGCGTTCCCGCCATGCTGCTCGGGGCGCTGCTCGGCTTTGTCTATTATAAGACGGGCAGTCTCCTGCTGACCATGCTGATGCATGCGGCCAACAATGCCTTCAGCCTGATGCTGATCAAGACGCCCTCCTATGCGGCCGCTTCGGACTGGACGGATATCCTTCCGCTGTGGGGCTATGTGGCCCTCGTCGTCGCTGGCGCCCTGCTGGCCGCCCTGCTGGTGTGGATGCTGGTCCGGATTCCCCGGGAACATCTCCGCGGCAATCTCGACCCGGTCGGGATCGATTCCCTCTTTTAATTGCCAAAATAATTGCGTAACTTTGCAGGCTGCATTGTAAATGCAGTCTGTATGGCAATTGTACTAATATCATAAACAATCATGTCAACCAAAAAATTCAGTGTCAAGTACCACGTACTTCTTCCACTGGTCCTGATTTTGACGGCATTCCTTTTCTGTATGCCGACAGAGTGGTTCCACATCAATGTCTACAATGAGGCCGGACAGTTCATCGGCCTGACCGTCACCCAGCAGAGAGTCATCGCCCTGTTCGTCTTTGCTGCCCTGATGTGGATTTTTGAGTTTATTCCCAACTGGACGACATCCCTCCTGGTGATCGTCCTGGCCCTTCTGACCGTTTCCAACAAGGGAATCGGTTTCCTGATGCACCTCGATATGGGTGCCGACGGAAAGCCGCTGATGACCGGTCTGGAAGGCACATTTGTCAGTTACAAGTCCATCATGGCCGCCATGGCGGATCCTGTCGTGATGCTCTTCCTCGGTGGTTTCGTGCTGGCTATCATGGCTGAGAAGTACGGCCTCGACGTCACGCTTGCCCGCTACCTGCTGAAACCTTTCGGTACCAAGCCGAAGATGGTTCTGCTGGGCTTCCTGGTCGTGATTTCCGTCTTCTCGATGTTTATGTCCAATACCGCCACCGCCGCGATGATGCTCGCTTTCCTCGCCCCGGTTCTCGCGGTCCTTCCGAAGGATGACAAGGGTAAGATCGGTCTCGCGCTCGCCATTCCTGTCGCTGCGAATATCGGCGGTATCGGCACCCTGATCGGTACTCCTCCGAACGCCACGGCCGCCGGTGCCCTCGAAAAGGCCGGCCTTTCCGTGACCTTCGGCGACTGGGCCATGCGTATGATTCCGTATGTCATCGTGATGATTCTCATCGCCTGGGTCGTCCTCTTCCTGATGTTCCCGTTCAAATCTGAAAAGGTCGTCCTCGAGCTCCCGAAGAGCGGGCGCAAGAAAGACTGGAAACTGTATGCCGTCTGGATTGTCTTTATCGGCACCATCCTCCTCTGGGCAACGGAACAGCTCCATCACGTCAACTCCAATGTCGTGGCCCTCATCCCGCTCGGTGTGCTGACCGCCCTCGGCATTTTCACCAAAGACGACATCAAGCAGATCAACTGGAGCGTCCTCTGGCTCGTTGCCGGTGGTTTCGCCCTCGGTACCTGCCTCCAGGATACCGGTCTCGCCGCCGTCCTGATCAAGGCCATCCCGTTCGGTTCGATGAGCGTCGTGCTCGTTTTCATCGTCGCCGGCCTCGTCTGCTACTTCCTGTCGAACTTCATCTCCAACTCCGCTACGGCAGCCCTGCTGATCCCGATCCTGATCGCTGTCGCTACGGGTATGACCGGCGGAGACAATGCCGCATCCTTCGCTTCTCTCGGCGGCACCCAGGCCATGATTTCCTTCGTTGCCGTGTGCGCCTCCATCGCGATGCTCTTCCCGATTTCCACTCCGCCGAATGCCATCGCCTCTTCGACGGGCCTGGTAGAGACCAAGGATATGACCAAGGTCGGCCTGATCATGGGTCTTATCGGCTTTGTCCTCGGCTACTTCTGGCTTACGATGCTTTTCCCTTTCACCGCTGCTTAAACCGAACCTGATACCCCATGAAAAGAACACTTATCCTTTTAGCAGCCCTGCTGCTCACGACGGCCGCTTTTTCGCAGGACAAAGTAACGCCCGAGTATAGTTACAGGCAGGCCGGATTTATGAGCACGCCCAAGGTCGGCGGCTACATTATCGGCGCATACAAGTACAGTGATCAGGACGGCGCCCACGGCGGTCCCGGCTTCAACTGCCGGCTTATCCGTCTGTATGTGGACGGCAGCATCTTCAACGACTTCAAGTACCGCATCCAGCTCCAGATGAACGGACAGAATCCTCACGTCAAGGACTTCTACATCGAATGGGCCAAGTTCAAGGAATTCTCCGTCAAGGTGGGCCAGTTCAAGCGCGCTTTCACCTTCGAGAATCCGATGAATCCCTGGGATGTGGGCGTGGGTGACTTCTCCCTCCTCGTCCAGAAATTCGCCGGTATGGGCGACCGCCTCGGCGAAGCCAATATGGGCGGCCGTGACCAGGGTATCCAGGTCCAGGGCGACCTCTTCCCGATTGGTGAGAAGCAGCATCGCCTGGTCCACTACCAGTTCGGCATCTACAACGGCCAGGGCATCAATCTCGCCGATGCCAACGGCGTCAAGGATCTCATCGGTACCGTCCAGGTCCAGCCCATCCAGGGCCTGTATCTCGGCGCGTTCGCGTGGAAGGGTACCTGGAATAACGGGAACACCAATCTTCTTCGCCGCCGCGTCAGTCTCGGCATGAAATACGACAAGGACAACTGGACGTTCCGTACCGAGTACGCCACCGCCATCCGCGGTGAAAAGTCCCAGAGCGGCCCCGCCGATGCGTTCTATGCGACCGTCGGTGTCCCGGTCCTGGACTGGCTGAAGGTCTACGCCAAGTGGGATGAGTTCCGCGCCCATGCCGATGCCGACAGCTGCCATGACATGTATTCCGCCTGCGCGAATTTCCGCCTCCACAAGAACCTCAACTTCCAGCTCGAGTACCGTTACCACAACAACAAGCTCCTCGCTTCCCCGAAGTTTAACGAACTCTGGCTGATGGCCTATATCCGTTTCTAATGGAAGAAATGCGTCCTACCGTCAAATGCCTCGTCCTCGGCGGAGGTCCTGCCGGCTATACGACCGCCATCTATGCCTCCCGGGCCGGTATTCCGACCGTCCTCTATGAGGGGATGGAGCCCGGCGGCCAGCTGATGACGACGACCGTTATCGAGAACTATCCCGGTTTCAGCGCCGGGGTTGACGCCGCTTCCCTGATGGCCGAGATGAAGGCCCAGGCCGAGCGTTTCGGCGCTGAGATCCGTCGCGGCAGCGCCGTTTCCGCGGACCTCTCGCAGCGGCCCTTCCGCCTCGGCATCGACGACGGCAGCGAGGTCCTCGCCGAAACGCTGGTCATCGCGACCGGCGCCAGCGCCAAGTACCTCGGACTTCCTTCCGAAACGGCCCTCCGCGGCAATGGCGTTTCCGCCTGCGCGACCTGCGACGGTTTCTTCTACAGGAAGAAGGTCGTCGCAGTCGTGGGCGGCGGCGACACGGCCTGCGAAGAGGCGGTCTATCTCGCCGGGCTGGCCCGCAAGGTATATATGATCGTGCGCCGCGACGTGTTCCGCGCATCGAAGGCCATGCAGGAGAAGGTATTCCGGACGGAGAACATCGAGATCCTCTGGAACTGCAATACGCAGGAGGTCCTCGGCGACGCGGTGTCCGGCGTGACCGGCGCCCGTCTGCTCCGGAAGGATGGTACTGTTTTTGATATAGAGGTCGACGGATTTTTCCTCGCGATCGGTCACCATCCGAACGCGGAGGTGTTCACCCCGGCCGTCGCCGTCGATGCGAATGGATACATCCTCACCGACGGGAAGAGCTCCCGGACCAGCGTGCCGGGCGTCTTTGCGGCCGGTGACGTGCAGGATCCGACCTACCGTCAGGCCGTTACGGCGGCCGCTTCCGGTTGCCGGGCGGCGATCGACGTGCGGGACTTCCTGCTCAGCGCTAATGTTTAGAAACGAAACAGAATGACGAAGAAAACGACGATTCTCTTAGGCGCAATGCTCCTTCTCTGCCTTTCCGGCTGCAAGTCGGAATATGAGACCCTCCTGATGAGCAACGACGTGGATGCGAAATATGCCGCAGCCTTTGACTACTTCAACCAGAAGAAATATGCCAAGGCGGCCAGCATGTTCGAATCCATGACCGTCCTCGTCGACGGAACAGAGCGGGAGGATACGGTCCGCTATTACTGGGGGCTGAGCAATTACCGCGACAGGGACTATATTACGGCAGAGACCAATTTCTCCCGTTTCCTGGAGAAATTCCCCATGGGGTCCTTCTCGGAGGATGCCGCTTTCATGCGCCTGGACTGCCTTTTCCGTTCGACCTACCGCTACGAACTGGACCAGGGACCGACGCGCGCCTGCATCATCGCCATCAACGAATTCGTCAAGGAGCATCCGGGCTCGCGCTACACGGAAGCCTGTTTCCAGATGGTCGACGACCTGACCGAACGGCTCGACCGCAAGGCCCTCGAGGAGGGCAAGCTCTATTATAATATGGAGTACTACAAGTCGGCCCACGTCGACTTCAAGAACATGCTGAAAAAGAATGCGGACAACGTCTACCGTGAGGAGATCCTCTACTACACGGCCCTGTCGTCCTACAAGTACGCCTATTACAGCATAGAGGCCAAGCAGCGCGAACGCTATCTGGTCTTCGTCGACGACTACCTCAATTTTATCGGCGAGTATCCGGATTCGGGTTTCCGCCGGGAATTGGACGGCCTCTATAAAGCGGCCCAGCGCGCCCTCGGCAGGAATGCCGCTTCCGCAGCGGAAGAAACCCCGGCCAGTTGATTCGAATTTTTTTGAAACCTTCTTCCGGCCCCGCTGGTACTATTAATAGATAACAGACAAAAGCAAATAATGGAAAACAAACTCAAAGTCCCTACCAACACCATTACCCGGGACGTCAAAGACCTCGCCGAGCCTACCGGCAACATCTACAAGTCCGTCGTCATCCTCTATAAAAGGGCCAACCAGATCGCCCTCGAAGAGAAGAAGGAACTGATGAAGAAGCTCGAGGATTTCAAGAACGACCGCGACACCATGGACGAGGTGTTCGAGAACAAGGAGCAAATCGAAATCTCCAAATATTACGAGCGCCAGCCGAAGCCGGATCTCGTGGCCATCGCCGAATTCGAGGCCGGAGAGATCGACTACAACGTTGCCAAGAACGAGCAGCGTTAAGAGTCGTCCCGCCCATGCTTCGGTCCCTTCACGTAGGGCACTACGTACTGATAGACTCTCTGGAAATCTCTTTTCCGGAGGGTTTCGTCGTTCTTACGGGGCAGACCGGCGCCGGCAAGAGCATTCTGCTCGGGGCGCTGTCCCTGCTCATGGGAGCGAAGGCCGATCCCGCCACGATGATCTCTCCCGGGGCGGACGGCTGTGTCGTGGAAGGGACCTTTGATGTCCGTGGGAATGCCGCCCTGGAAGCGCTGGTGCGCGAGCTGGACCTGGACTGGGGCGACGGGATCCTCGTGATCCGCCGGGTCCTCAGCCGCAGCGGCCGCTCGAGGGCCTTTCTGGGCGACGAACCGGTCTCGCTGCCGGTGCTCCAGCAATTGTCGGCCCATCTGATCGACATCCATTCCCAGCATCAGACCCTGCTGCTCCAGGATCCCCGCACCCAGCTTTCGATGCTGGATTATTTCGCGGGGACGCGGCCCCATCTCGAAGAGTATCGCCACTGCTGGCAGGAAACGCTGTCGCTCGAAGGCGAGCTCCGGGAGGTGCGGGAAAAGAATTTGCGACTTTGCGAGGAGCAGGATTACCTCCAGGCCCGGTTCTCGGTGCTGGACGAGGCGCGTCTTCGCGAAGGCGAACAGGAAGAGCTCGAGGCCGAGCAGCGCCTTCTCTCCCACGCCCAGGAAATCAAGGAAATCCTCTGCCGGGTGGAGCTGCTCTTTTCCGGGGAGGACCTCTCGCTCGACGGGCGTTTCAAAGAGGCGGAGAAGCTGCTGGACAAGGCAGGCGGCTATCTGCCCGCGCTTCAGGGGTTGTCCGAACGCCTCGCTTCTGTGCGCATCGAGTCGGCGGATATCCTCTCCGAGGTATCATCCGTCAACGAGCGGACGGAAGTATCGACCCTCCGGCTGGAAACGGTCGAGTCCAGGCTGGATACCCTTTACGAACTGATGCGCCGCTATGGGGCCGCGACACTCGAGGAGCTGATCGCCGAGCGCGAGCGCCTGTCCGCCCTGCTGGATGAAGGCTTCCTTCTGTCTGACCGCGAGAAGGAGCTGGAGAAACGCCTCGCCGAGGCACGAAAGGCGCTTGAAAAGGCCGCCGCGGCCCTGTCTTCCGCCCGAAGCGCAGCAGCCGGTCCTTTTGCAGAGGCTGTGCTGGAGATGCTCCATGCCCTGGAGCTCCCGCGCGCCAGATTCTCGGTGTCCCTTACGCCCGCAAAGCCGGGCCCCGACGGAGCCGATTCGCTCTCTTTCCTCTTTGCCGCGACCGCAGGCCAGCAGGCGGTCGAAGTGGCCCGCTGCGCTTCGGGCGGCGAGCTTTCCCGCATCATGCTTTGCCTGAAGGCGCTGATGGCCCGCTATACGCAGATGCCGACGCTCATTTTCGATGAGATCGATACCGGTGTCTCCGGCAGTGTCGCCGACAAGATGGGGGCGATGCTTTCCGGCATGGGCGCTTCCGGCATGCAGGTTTTTGCCATTTCCCACCTGCCGCAGGTGGCCGCCCGCGCCGCAGCCCATTTCCTGGTCGAGAAGTCGGAGGACGGCCCCGCCGCCGTGACGACGATCCGTCCGCTTGCCAAAGAGTCTGACCGGATCGAGGAGATTGCCCGCCTTCTCAGCGGATCGGTCATCACGCCGGCCGCCCTTGCCAACGCAAAATCCCTGCTCCGGGAAGCAGGGATGGCTCAATTGTAGATTTCTTTCCGATCAGCGGACGGTCCGGATGCGGAAGTCCGTGTCGTAGACGATCCTGCGCGTTCCCTTGTTGATAAAGGAGTCTCCGCTCCGCTCGAATTCCATCCTCATCTGGAGCATGGTCTCCGGGCACTGGGGCAGCATCTGCTTCCAGTAGTCGCCATACTGGGCGACCATCCGGATCATATAGCAGGCGAGGTCGTAGCCCTGGAAGGCAAAGCGGCTCGGCTCGGTCTGGTAGAAGGCGCGGTATTCGAGCAGGAACTTGCGTACCGGTTCGCTGTCGTAGTCGATATGGTAGGCCGTGCTGACGTGCATGTGGAGGCTGTGGAACGACTCGACCTCGATGGTCTCGAAATTGCGGAACTTGGCCGGGGCATACAGGGTGATGTTGTATTTTTTCAGCGTCAGGACGGTGAGGTTGCGGATGACATCATTGACGAAGGCTTCTTTCTCGGAGGCGATGATGATGCGGTTCGGGCGGTCCGTGCTAAGGAGAGCGGCCAGCCGGTCCGTGATGCTGCGGCCCTGCAGGATGGTGTAGTCGAATTCCCGGAAGGGGAGTCCGGAGCGGTTCAGCGCGCCCGTGACCTTGGTGCCGAAGTCACCGGGGTTGCCGCCCTGCTCTGAGATGAGGAGAATCTTGTCTCCGACGGCATAATCGTCCTTCAGCCAGGAGACCAGATCCCTGTACTGGTTGTCATACGAGGTCGGAGCCTGGATCAGGCCGATGGCGCTCCCAACCATCCCGGAGGCCTTCTGGTCGAGGGGAGATATGACGGGGATACCGTCGCCGGGACGCAGCTGGAGGGTTTTTCCGAGGTCGCCGGGGGAAACCGGACCCAGGATGAAATCGGACGCAGCCAGCGTCTCCTGCGGGACGGACTGGCCGTTGATGCCGGCCGAGGCATCGAATACATGCAGGTCGATTCCGATCTTCTCCCCTTCGGAGAGATCGCGGACGGCCATCAGGACGCCGGCGTAGAAATCGATCTGGTTCTCATTGACCTTCTCATTGGCATTGAAGGGGAGCAGCAGCGACATTCCGACATGCGCGTTCTCCCGCATGAGCGGACTGAGGATCTGCTGCATCTGGTCGCTCCGCCAGGAACTGATCCTGTCGAGCAGGGACTGGTGGAGACTGTCCGTGTTTTCCTCCGTCTCCACGGGACTCGTAATATCGGGGGACTGGGGCTGCTCTGTTTTGATCTCCTGGGGGATGCTTTCCGGCTGGGAAGCGTTTTTCACGGGAATCTTGAGTACCTGGCGCTTTCGGATAGTCCGGCTCTCCAGCTTGTTGAACTCGACGATTTCCTGTTCCGTGACGCCGTATTTTTCAGCCAGCGAAGAGAGCGTGTCATTCCATTTGACGATGTGCTCGATGTAGGATTGCGACTCCTCCTGTGCGGCTGTCCCGGGGGTCTCTCCGGTATCCGGAACGGTTTCGGGGTCTTCAACGGGCTTGACATATCCTTTGGCATCCTTGTCGGGGATCAGGATGATGGCGTTCTTCTTGAGCACCGTCAGGTCCGGATTGGCATCCCGGATTTCCTGCACCGTGACCCCGTAAGCCTTGGCGATTGAATAGAGCGTCTGGGACTCCTGGACGACGTGCGAGAAGTAGGTCTTGCCCTTATACTTGACCCTGTCCTTGGATATGGTGACGGGCGCAGGTACAAAATCCTGAGCCTCCGCTATATAGGGAGCGGGGATGGAAAGGAGCGTGATGACCGTCAGCACTCCGGTGAGGATCCATTTACTTTTCATCATGGCATCGTCATCTTATAGTTCAGCGGCAAAGCGGGTCAGGGCTTCGCAAAAAACCGGCCAGGAGAGGCGTTCCTTTTCCCGGCGGATGGCTTCCTGCATGTGGGCGCGAAGGGCGGGGTCTGCGAAGAAGCGTTCGATGGCCTCCCGGATGTCCCCGGGAGCGGCCTGAGGTACTACAATCCCCGTGCCCCGTTCGCCTACGGTGCTTTTCAGGCCGCCGACGTCGGTAACCACGAGGGGAAGCTCAAAGTGACAGGCGATCGCACTGATCCCGCTCTGGGTGGCGCTCCGGTAGGGGAGTACGGCCAGGTCGGCCGCTCCGAAGAAATCCTTCACCTCGGAGTCCGGGATATAGCGGGGGAAGGCCCGGACCCGGTCTTTGCCGGGCAGGGCGTCGATCTGCGTCTGGTAGGGGTCGAAAGAACCGTAAGGCTCACCGGCGATCAGCAGCTGGTAGTCATCGTCCAGCTCGCGGAAGGCGTCCAGAAGGATGTCCAGTCCCTTATAAGGCCGGATCAGGCCGAAGAACAGGAGGGTCTTCCGTGCCGGATCGAGCCCCAGCCGGCGGCAGGCCTCCTCGCGCGAGGGTTTCTTTCCGAAATGGTCATAGATCGGGTGGGGGAGCAGCATGAGCGCTGCGTCGGGGCGAAGGCTTAGCAGATCCTTCTCCACGGCGTCCGACATCGCGACGAAACCGTCGCAGCTGCGGAGGAACCGGCGGGTCAGGGGCCGGTCGAACCAGCGCCTTTCGTGGGAAATGACATTGTCCAGGACCACTATCACCTTGCAGCCCTTCTTACGGAGCCGCCGGGCGACATACCCGAGCGAGGGGGCGAACCACGACATCCAGTACTTCATCACGAGAAGGTCCGGCTGCCATGCGGCGATCTTGCGGGCCGTCCTGCCCCATGAGCAGGGGCCCATCGTGTCGAGCAGGCGCTCGCATTCGACGGGCGTGGCATCGTCCTCCGGAGTGACGTACTGGGTCTTGCCGGGAAAGAGAATCCCGGGATACTGGCGCTTGAAACCGAATGCCTTTACCGTATGGCTTTTGCCCAGTTCTCCGAGCATGGCTGCATTGAACTGGGCAATCCCGCCCCGATAGGGGTAGAAAGTCGAAAGAAAGGCGATTCTCACTTCGCGCGGTCCTTCCCGGAAGGAGGAGTCTTACTTGTTGGCGACGTATTCGGCGTTCAGCCCGTCGATGATATCCTGGGTGATGTTCATGGCCGGGTCGGCGACGACGACGGGGGCGGGCAGCAGGCCGGTCTGGTTCGCGAGAATCAGGCGGTAGCCGTGGGTCTCGTTGTACTTGCGGACATACTCGGCGATGTCATTCATGATGTTGTTCTGGATGACCATCTGCTCCTGGGCGAGTTCCTCCTGCTTGGCGGAGTAGTCCTTGTTGAACTTGTCCTGGCGGTTCTGGATGTCTTCGCTCTGCTTTTTGGCGGAAGATTCGAGCACGAGGCCCTTCTGATAGTTCTCCATCAGCTTCTGGTAGTCGCTCTGGATCCGCTTGCCCTGGCGCTCGAGGTCGGAAGAGACCTTGTCAGCCTTGTTGCTGAATTCGGCCATCATGTCGGTCGCCCTGGCGTAATTGTCAACGACCTCGTCGACATTGAAATAGGCGATGTCACCGGCGGAGACCTGTGTGGCCGAAAGGGTATCGGCAGCTGCGGCGGAGGGATCGGATGCGGAAGCCTGGCCGTTTCCTCCCATATTGCAGGAGACAAGGAGGGTCGTGGCGGCAAAGAGAGCGGAAATACCGCTGAAGAAGTTGAAATGAGTTCTCTTGATCATATCGTTGTAGTTATATTGTCCAAATTATAATAAGGATGGAACCGCAAATTTAATCAATTATTTTGACTTTGGAAAGATAGGCCTCTACGGTGGCCTCCAGCCCCATGTAGAGGGCGTCGCTGATGAGAGCGTGACCGATCGACACCTCGTCCGTCCAGGGGATGGTGCGGATAAAGTAGGAGAGATTCTCCAGGTTGAGGTCATGACCGGCGTTGAGGCCCAGTCCGCAGCGGCGGGCTTCCTGGGCTGCGGCAAGATACCGGGAAATGGCTACCTCCGGATAGGCGGGATACTCTGCCGCATAGTCCGCAGTATAGAGTTCGACACGGTCTGCGCCGCACTCCTTTGCTCCCGCTACCATCGCGGGATCCGGATCCACGAAAATGGAGGTACGGATGCCGAGATTCCGGAAGCGGGTGCACACACCGGTCAGGAACTCCCGGTTGTGGAGGGTGTCCCAGCCGGCGTTCGAGGTGAGCGCATCCGGTCCGTCCGGGACCAGGGTGACCTGGTCGGGCCGGACCTCGCAGACGAGGTCGATGAACGAGGGGATCGGGTTCCCTTCGATGTTGAATTCGGTCCTGAGCAGGGGGCGTATTTCCCGCACGTCGGCGTAGCGGATGTGCCGCTCGTCCGGCCGCGGGTGGACGGTGATGCCCTCCGCGCCGAAGCGCTCGATCTCGAGGGCCGCTTTCCGGACGTCGGGCAGATTCCCGCCGCGGGCGTTCCGCAACGTGGCGATTTTATTGATATTAACGCTCAATCGGGTCATGACAGGTCAAATAAACAGACAAAAATAGTCATAATTGTCAAATAATGCTTAATTTTGAAGTCTGAAATCATCGCATCGTCAGAAAATAATGAAAATCGGCATATTCATCAAGCGGCTGCAGCTCCGGGAGAAGCCCGAATACAAGAGCCTCATCCGCCAGTTGCAGGAGGCCCATTACGAATTGTACGACCTCCAGTCCAAAGCGGATATCCGCCCCGGAACGGACCTGGTCCTGAGCGTCGGCGGCGACGGCACTTTCCTGTCCGCCGCACATGTTGTTTCGGATGTCGGCCTCCCGATTCTCGGGGTCAATTTCGGCCGTATCGGCTTCCTCTGCGAAAACCGCCCCGGCGACGTGCTGGACGCCCTGATGCAGGGAGAGTTCCGGATCGAGTACCGGACCGTGCTCAACGCTACGATCAGCGGCCGGAACGCCCGCAAGGAGATCGGCTTCCTGCCCTACGCGGTCAACGAAGTTTCGATCCACCGGATGGGCCCTGCCGTCCTCGGCATCGACGTCGCCATCAACGGAGAGGCGCTCCCGACCTACTGGGCCGACGGCCTGATCATCGCGACCTCCTCCGGCTCCACGGCCTATTCCCTGAGCGTCGGCGGACCGATCTGCATGCCCGACACGAAGGTGCTCATCATCGCCCCGATCGCCCCGCACAACCTCAATGTCCGCCCGCTGGTGGTCCCCGAGAGCGCCCGCATCGACATTTCCTTCCGCAGCCGCGACGGCAAGGCGACCATGACCATGGACAATACGACTATCGAGATCGAGCCCCTCTGGAACGTCCATGTCGAGATGGCACAATTTTCGCTCAAGAGGGTCAAGCTCCCGAAGTCGGAGTTCGTCGCCGCGCTGACGAGCCGCCTGTTCTGGGGAGAAGACCGCAGAAACAACGGTTAGTTATAACTGTATGGAAGAAACAAAGAAGAAGATCCCCACCCACGTTGCCATCATCATGGACGGCAACGGGCGATGGGCCAAAGAACGCGGGCAGGAAAGGACATACGGACACGTCGGAGGCGTCGAGAGCGTCCGTGCGTGTGCCGAAGCGGCCACCGAAGCCGGCGTCAAATACCTTTCGCTCTTCGCTTTTTCGGAGGAAAACTGGTCGCGTCCGGCCTCCGAGGTCAGCACCCTGATGAGCCTGATGATGAAATCGATGAAAGAGGAGATCATGACCCTCATGAAAAACGACATCCGTTTCGTCGTCCTGGGCAACCGTTCGACCCTTTCCGACGATCTGAACGCCGAAATCGATTCCCTGATGGAGCGTACGGCCGGGAACGACCGGATGACCATGATCATCTTCCTCAGCTACAGCGGCAAATGGGACATCCTCCAGGCGGCAAAAAAGATGGCGGCCCTCCAGGCGGAGAATCCTTCCCTGGAGATGAACGCCTCCGATTTCAGCCGGCTGCTGGTGACGGCGGATTATCCGGATCCGGATTTCCTGATCCGTACCTCCGGCGAGCAGCGCATCAGCAATTTCATGCTCTGGCAGACGGCTTATACCGAGTTTTACTTCACCCCCATCCTGTGGCCGGATTTTCGGAAGGAGGCGTTCTACGCGGCGCTCGATGAGTACGCCCGGCGCGACCGCCGATACGGAAAAGTCAAATAAGTTTCGTATATTTGCAGGTTGAACTGTGGAATAGGCATGAATTGTAGAAGAATCCTCCTCGCTTCCCTTCTGACCCTGGGTTTCCAAGCCCTGGCGGGACTTTCGCCTGCCCTGGCGCAGGACGGCCGTACCGGCAACGGGGACCGGGAGGACATTGTTGTCGACTATAACGCGCCGAAAAAGTATGTCATCGGCGGCATCCGGGTCGAAGGCAACAAATATATCAAGGGTGAGCAGATCATCCAGCTGACCGGCATCAAGCCCGGCATGTCGCTGCAGATTCCCGGCGACGACATCGCCTCCATCCAGCGCCGTCTGTGGATGCAGCGCTATTTCGAGGACGTTTCCCTCATCATCGATTCGCTGAGCTCGCGTCGCGACACGGCCTGGCTGATAATCGGCATCGTCGAGCGCCCCCGCGTGTCGGCCTGGACCTTCAGCGGCGTCCGCGGCGGCGAAAAGAAGGACCTCCAGGAGCGGCTGAACCTGCGCCGCGGCGGAGAATTCTCCGAATATGTCCAGACCACTTCGGTCGACATCATCAAGCGTTATTTCAAGGAGAAGGGCTTCCTCAAGACCGAAGTCGGCGTTGAGGTGACCCGCGATTCCATGATCAAAAGCGCCATCCGGGTCAATTTCGCCATCGACCGCGGTCCCCGCGTGAGGATGAAATACATCAACTTCTCGGGCAACGAGAATGTCTCCGACTACAAGCTCTCCAAGTCGATGAAGAAGACCAAGTCGGTGCGCTGGTACAACTTCTTCTATGGCAAGAAGTTCAAGGAGAAAGAGTACGCGACCGACCGCCGGACCGTTCTCGAGGCCTTCAACGAAAGGGGCTACCGCGACGCGCGGCTGATCCGGGACTCGATCTACTATGTGGCGCCGAACCGTCTCGCCATCGACATGGACTTCGACGAGGGCCATCAGTACTATTTCCGCAACATCAGCTGGACCGGCAATTCGGTCTATCCGTCCGAGGTGCTGAACGAAATCCTCCAGATCAAAAAGGGCGACGTCTATGACCTCGTCACGATGAATCACCGGCTCCAGGGCGGCGGAAAGCAGAACGAATACTCCGTCCGCAGCCTCTATACCGACAACGGCTACCTGTTTTTCAGCGTCACGCCCGTCGAGGTGATGATCGAGCGGGACTCGGTCGATGTCGAGATGCGTATCGTCGAAGGCAAGCCCGCCACGCTCAACGAGATCATCATCAACGGCAATGACCTCACCAACGAGAAGGTGGTCCGCCGCCAGATCTTCACCCGTCCGGGCGAGCTCTACAGCCAGTCCGAATTCGAACGCTCCATCCGCGAGATTTCCTCGCTCGGCCAGTTCGATCCGGAATACAGCATGGACCCGGCCAAGGGCTTTTCCGTCCTGCCGAACCAGGCCAACAATACCGTCGACATCGTCTACAATGTCCAGGAGAAGCCTTCATCTCAGCTGGAGCTTTCCGGCGGCTGGGGCGGCAATACCTTCGTGCTGACGGCCGGCGTGAGTTTCAATAACTTCTCTACGCGGCGCATGTTCGAAAAGGGCGCCTGGCGGCCGGTTCCGCTCGGCGACGCCCAGAACCTTGCGCTCCGCTTCCAGACCAACGGTACCTACTATACCTCGCTGTCGGCGAGTTTCATGGAGCCCTGGCTCTTCGGCAAGAAACCGACCTCCCTGTCGCTGTCGGGCTATTATTCCAGGATGACCGACTCCTATCTGGCCATCGGCATCCTGTCGAAGGACAAGATGTTCGAGGTGTTCGGCTTTACGGCCGGCCTCGGCAACCGCCTCAAATGGCCGGACAACTATTTTGTCCTCTACAACAACCTCAGCTGGCAGACCTACCGCCTGACGAACTGGACCTCCAGTTACTTTATGTTCAACGACGGCGTGTCGCACAACATCAGCTATACGCTCGGACTGTCCCGCAATTCTACGGACCAGGTCATCTATCCGCGTACCGGTTCCGACTTCTCCCTGAGCCTGCAGCTTACTCCTCCTTTCTCGCTGTTCCGTAAACACAGCTACGATGCCGACGGCAATCGATTCAGCGTCAACTCGTGGAAGGATGTCAACTACGACAACTGGACCTCGGAGAACCGCTACAAGTGGATCGAGTACCATAAGTGGAAATTCAGCGGTGCGGTCTATACCAAGCTTGTCGGCGACCTCGTGCTGATGTCCCGCGCCCAGTTCGGTTACCTGGGTTACTACAACCGCCGTTGGGGCTATTCCCCGTTCGAGGGCTTCCAGGTGGGCGGCGACGGCATGTCGGGATATAACATGTACGGCTCCGACATCATCGCCCTTCGCGGTTATGAGAACTACTCCCTGACCCCGTATATCGCGACTCCTTATTCGCAGAACGGCTACAGCTATGCCGGTAACGTCTATGACAAGTTTACCGTCGAGCTCCGCTATCCGGTCATCCTCCAGCCGCAGTCGACGATCTTCGTCCTGGGCTTCCTCGAGGGCGGTAACTGCTGGAGCGACATCCGCGACTTCAATCCGTTCCAGATCAAGCGGAGCGCGGGCGTCGGTGTCCGGGTATTCCTCCCGATGATCGGTCTGCTCGGCATCGACTGGGGCTACGGCTTCGACGACGCCACCAACGGCGGCAGCCAGTTCCACTTCATGATCGGCCAGCAATTCTAACCCCTGTCATTTCGAGCGAAGTCGAGAAATCTAAAAAATAAATATAAAACCATCCGAATATGAAAAAACTGATTCTTATTGCCGCAACGGCACTCCTTTCCCTGGCCGCCTCGGCGCAGGTGAAGATCGGCTATGTCAACTTCAGCGAACTCGTCCAGCTTATGCCCGAGGCTGACGGCGCCCGTGCCCGCTACCAGGCTCTCCAGAAGGATGCCAGCGAGACGTACGAGACGATGATTACCGAGTACCAGACCAAGCTTCAGGCTTATCAGCAGAAGAACTCCACCTGGACGGCCGCGATCCGCGAGAGCAAGGAGAACGAGCTCCAGCGCATGGGACAGAGCATCCAGGAATATGAGCAGAGCGTCAGCGCCGAGCTTCAGCAGCAGCAGAGCGAGCTGATGGCTCCGATCTATCAGAAAGCTCAGGAAGTGGTCAAGGCTCTCTCCAAGGAAATGGGTCTGACGGTTCTCTTTGATGCCGGCTCCGCCCTCTACTTTGACGAGTCCAGCGCCATCGACCTGACTCCTGTCGCCCGCGAGCGTCTCGGCATCCCCGCCGGCCGTACCCTGGAGGCCCTCCAGGCAGAACTTGCCGCCCAGGCCCAGGCCGAGCAGCAGCAGTAATTTGCATTAACCAACCCATTATTAATAACACAAACACTAGAATCTGTCATGAAAACACAGGAAATTATGGCCCGTCTCCAGGCGAAGTATCCGCTTGAGAAGGAGTATCTGCAGGCTGTGCAGGAAGTGCTGGAATCGATCGAGGATGTCTACAACCAGCATCCCGAATTCGAGAAAGCCAAGATCGTCGAGCGGATGGTCGAGCCGGACCGTATCTTTACTTTCCGCGTGACCTGGATTGACGACAACGGCGAGGTCCAGACGAACCTCGGCTACCGCATCCAGTTCAACAGTGCGATCGGTCCTTACAAGGGCGGCCTTCGTTTCCACAGGGCTGTGACCCCTTCCATGCTGAAATTCCTCGGCTTCGAGCAGACCTTCAAGAATGCCTTGACGACCCTTCCGATGGGCGGTGCCAAGGGCGGCTCTGACTTCGATCCCAAGGGCAAGTCCAACGACGAGATCATGCGTTTCTGCCAGGCCTTCATGCTCGAGCTCTGGAACTGCATCGGCCCCGATCAGGATATCCCTGCCGGTGACGTCGGTGTCGGCGGCCGTGAGATCGGCTATCTCTATGGCATGTACAAGAAGCTCGCCCGCCAGTACAATACCGGCGTGCTGACCGGAAAGGGCGGCACCTGGGGCGGCTCGATCCTCCGTCCGGAGGCCACCGGTTTCGGCGCTCTCTATTTCACGCACCACCTTCTCGAGAAGGCCGGTATCGACATCAAGGGCAAGACCGTCGCCCTCTCCGGCTTCGGTAATGTCGCCTGGGGCGCTGCCATCAAGGCAACCGAACTGGGCGCCAAGGTCGTGGCCATCTCCGGCCCGGACGGCGTCTGCCACATTCCGGACGGCATTACCCCGGAAATGATCGACTATATGCTCGTCATGCGTGCTTCCAACCGCGATAAGGTGGAAGACATGGCTACCAAGTTCCCTGGCAAGGCCATCTTTACGCCCGGCAAGAAGAGCTGGAGCATTCCGGTCGACATCGCTCTCCCTTGCGCCTTCCAGAACGAGCTTTCCGAGGAGGATGCGAAGGAGCTGAAGGCCAACGGTTGCTTCTGCTGCTGCGAGGTCTCCAATATGGGATGCCAGCCCGGCGCCATCCACTTCTTCCAGCATAACGGCATTCTCTTCGCTCCGGGTAAGGCGGTCAACGCCGGCGGCGTCGCCACTTCCGGTCTCGAAATGACCCAGAACGCCGAGCACATCAGCTGGAGCGGTGCCGAGGTGGACGAGAAACTCCACTTCATCATGAAGAGCATCCACGAGCAGTGTGTCAAGTACGGCACCCAGCCCGACGGCAAGATCGACTATGTGAAGGGCGCCAACATCGCCGGCTTCATGAAAGTCGCGACCGCTATGCTTGAGCAGGGCACGATCTAGTCCCCCTCATTCCACGGCCTGAATAAACGTCATTCCACGGCCCAGTCCGTGGAATCTCAAAACAAGCGAATCCCGACCGTCCGGCCGGGATTCGTTGTTTTATGCGAGCCGCCTGGCGGCGAAGGCTAGTCGGGCAGCCGTTTCGGCGCGCCCGATGCGGGCGACTATGTCGGCGATGCCGAGGCCCGAAGCGGCACCTGTGAGGCCGAGACGGAGGCAGTTCATCACCTTGCCCATCGGCCATTCCTGCGCCTTGATATAGCCTTCGAGAGCCTCTGAGAGCGCTGCCGGGCCCATGGGGCCGGCATACTCCTTGACGATCCAGTCGGTGGCTTTTAACGCCAGCGAGTAGTTCTCCTCCTTCCAGAACTTGTCGACATCCTTGGCGAGGAACGGGGCGGTGAGGGTATCGTCATAGACTTTTGCGCGTGGATCGATCGGACGGTTCGGATCGGCGGGCTTGGTCACGAGAGCGGCTCCGGCCTTGATGCCGAAAGCTTCGAACTGCTCGGGAGATACGAACAGATAGCCGGCGATGTCCCAGAAGTCGGCGACAAAGCTCGCGCGCTCCTTGATCAGGGAAACGACGCTCAGGACGTACTCCCGGGTGAAGATATGATTCTTGAAGTCAGCCCCTTCCGGGGTGAGCCCGGCACCGGCGGTGATGGCGCATTTCGGGCAGCCGACAACCTGGATGCCATGGCTCTCCAGAACGGGGATAAACAGGTCGGTGAGCTCCTCGTCCGTCTTCATGCGGAGATATTCCTTGTTGAACCATTTGGCCTTTTCGGCATTGAAGCGGGCGCCGGATTTGATAACGCGATCGAGCGAGAATACGGGCACCAGCTCGTCGATGGTGAAGAGCTCACGCTCGTCGCCGGGATTCCAGCCGAGGAAGGCCAGCATGTTGACGAACGCCTCCGGGAAATAGCCGTCTTCGCGGTAGCCGCGGGAAACTTCGCCCTCCGGGTTGACCCAGCGGAGCGGGAAGACCGGGAAACCGAGGCGGTCGCCGTCGCGCTTGGACAGTTTGCCCTTGCCGTCCGGTTTGAGAAGGAGCGACAGGTGGGCAAAATGCGGCATCGTGTCCGTCCAGCCGAAGGCTTCATAGAGAAGGTAGTGAAGCGGCAGCGACGGGAGCCACTCCTCGCCGCGGATGACCTCGGTGATTTCCATCAGGTGGTCGTCGACGATATTGGCGAGATGGTAGGTCGGGAGCTCGTCTGCGCGCTTCCAGAGCACCTTGTCGTCGAGGGTGTCGGTGTTGACTTCGATGTGGCCGCGGATCAGGTCGTCCATCTTGACGATGCGGTCTTCGGGCATCTTGAAGCGGACGGTCCAGTCGGTCGTTGTCTCGAGCAGGCGGCGGACATCCTCCTCCGGCAGCGAAAGGGAATTGCGTAGCTCTTTCCGGGTCTTCTGGTTGTAGATAAAGGTCTCCCCGGCGGCCTCTGCGGCGGTGCGGCGCTCATTCAGCTCCTCGGCCGAGTCGAAAGCATAGTAGGCCCACCCCGCTGCGACGAGCTGCTCGGCGTACTGGCGGTAGAGCGGCTTTCGCTGGCTCTGGCGGTAGGGCGCATGCGGATGCTTTTTGCTGGCCACCTCGACGACCTTGCCGTCCTCCACGCCCTCGTCCGGGATGATCCCGCACCAGTTCAAGGCTTCGATGATGTACTGTTCGGCCCCGGGCACAAAGCGGTGGGAGTCGGTATCCTCGATGCGAATGATGAAATCTCCGCCTCTCTGCTTGGCAAACAGGTAATTATACAGTGCCGTCCGTACGCCGCCCATATGGAGCGGTCCGGTCGGAGACGGAGCAAATCTTACGCGTGTTCTTCTTTCCATGGCTGTTTTCTTTCAATCTGATTATTTCTCCACGTGGACGCGGCGGATGGCGGGGACATTCTCCAGTTCGGAGAAGTTCTGGCCGGGGGCGACGCAGAGGACGGGTTTTTCGTCGTCGGCGAAGCGGAAGTTGGGCTTGTTCTCCGCCGTGTTGAAACCAATCTTGGTGGCGGGGGGAGTGTCCGGCAGGGAGATCTCTTCGCCGGCGCCGGGACGCTCGTAAACATAGTCGTGGGGGATGCGGATGATGTTGCCGAGGTTGACGTCGGTGATGTCGCCGAGCTTACCCATGTCGAAGCCGGTCACGATGGCCGTGATCTTGATCTGGTCGCCGAATTCCGGATCGTCCTCCCAGATGATGCCTTTCTTGAAGCGGTTGGCGTTGCCCGTATACTTTGCGATCATCTCGTCGATCTTCTGGAGATCGCTCATCTTGGCGCCGCGCTCATTCTTGCCGGTGGTGATGTTGAGCAGGACGTTCTTGGCCGTCTTGAGGTCGAAATCATTGAGCAGCGGACTTTCGAACGCGCCCTTGACCGCCATCTCGAGACGGTCGTTGCCGGTGCCGGTCCCCATGCCCATCAGGGCCATGCCGCTCGAGCGCATCATCTTGCAGACATCCTCGAAGTCGACGTTGATGTAGCCGTGCTTGTTGATGACCTCGATGATGCCGCGGACGGCGGTGGCGAGCACCTCGTCCGCCTTCGGGAAGGCCTCCTGGATCAGCGTGTCGCCGAAGAAATCGTAGAGCTTCTCGTTGTTGATGATCAGCAGCGAGTCGACATTCTTTTCGAGCTCGCGGATGCCGTCGATGGCCTTCGACTGGGACTCGTTGCCCTCGTTCTTGAAAGGAATCGTGACGACGGCGACGGTAAGGATGCCGCGGTCTTTCGCCATCTTGGCGATGACCGGCGATGCGCCCGTCCCGGTGCCGCCACCCATGCCGGCGGTGATGAAGAGCATCTTCGTGCCGCATTCCAGCACCTTGGAGATGATCTCGTCCTGGCTTTCGAGCGCGGCATTGCGTCCGGCGGCCGGATCCGTGCCGGCGCCGAGTCCCTTCGACCCCATGACGATCTTCATCGGGACCGGCGAGGCGGACAGGGCCTGCGCGTCGGTGTTGCAAACGACGAAGCTGCAGCCTTCGATCTTCTGGTTGTACATATAATTGACGGCGTTGCATCCACCTCCGCCGACACCGATGACCTTGATGATGGACTGGGACTGTTTCCAGTCGTCGGGAATATAGGGGCTGATGATCGTATTGCTTTCCATAACCGGGGCGTATTATTCTCTACTGGGTAACGTTGTCATAAATATCTTCGAACTTGCTGGCGATCTTCTTCCAGACGATATTGATCTTGGAAGGCTCCCGGTCGCGTTTCTCCCGCGTAGGACGGGTGGAAATCCGCTTCTTACGGGGCTGCGCCTCGCCGAAGTCCTCTTTCTGGATGAGAGTGCCCTGCTCGCCGGAGGCAAAACCGGGATCCCAGGAATGCTCTTCCCGGGGCGCTTCTTCCTGGGCGACCTGCGTGTTGTCGACCGGGGCCTCTTCCGTTTCGGGGACGGGGACCTGGGCCTCCATTTCGCTGCCGGGCTGGATAATCTCGAAGTCCAGATCCTCGGGGACGATTTCCGGCATGTCGACGCAGTCGGGAAGGTGGTCGCTCTTGGCGGCGAGAATCATGCCCATCGCGGCAGTGGCGCTGGGCTCGTAGATGCCTGCACAGCCCTCTGCGCAGAAGAAATGGCGGGGATATCCGATCTTGACGTTATAGCCCGAGCGCTCTTTGATCAGCTGGCTCAGTCCGAGCAGGTTCGCGCCGCCGCCCGTGACGACGATACCCCGGCGCAGCTGCTGGTCGAAGCCGCTCTTCTGGATGATATAGAGAACGGCGTCGATGATTTCCCGGGTGCGCTCGCCGATGATTTCCGCGAGGTAGCTGACCCGCATCTCGATGTTGGGCCGGTCTTCATATTCGATCTGGAGCGTCTTTTCGCTGAGGTTCTGGAGCTTGGAAGGCATACAGGAGCCGAAGCCCTTCTTGATGTTCTCGGCCAGCGCCTCCGAGATGGAGCACTCGCTCCGGATGTCGGCCGTGATGACCTTGCCGCCGAAGGGAATGGCCGCATAATAGCGCATGATGTTGCCCTGGTAGATGCTGACCGAGGTGACGCCGCCGCCGAAGTCGATGAGCGCCACACCGCTTTCCATCTCCTCCTGGGTCAGGACGGCCTTCGCGATGGCGTCCGGAAGGAAATACATCCGCGCTATGGCGATATGGAGCTGGTTGAACACCACTTCGACCGTATTGACGGCGTGCTGCTTGCCGATGAAGACCTTGAAAACGCCTTCCAGCTTGCTCGAAATGGTGCCGACGGCCTGCTGCTCCACCATTTGGAGATAATGGTCTGTGGAGAAGGACTGGGCCACGGCGCCGTAGATCTCGTCGCTCTTGGGGTCGCTCAGCGGATAGGCGTCGAGCGCCATGCTCTTGAGCATTTCGATTTCCTCTTCCGTGATGCAGCTGTTGGGATCGGTGCGCTCGAAACTGCCCGTCGCGATTTCCTGGGCGACCGGGTAGCGGGGGAGTCCCACGCAGACCTGAAGGATCTTGATGTTGAGCTCCTTTTCAGCCTCGCCGATGGCCACTTCGAGCTTCTCCCGAGCCTTTTTGGGATTGAAGACGAAACTGTTGCGGATGCCGTCGGAGGGGGATTCCTTGTAATAAACGATCTGGATGTCTTCCCCGATGACCCGTGCGACGGTGACGGCAAACTTCGCGGACCCGAGGTCGATGGCGGCTATGTATCTTTCTTCCATATGATAGTTTTGTGCTATTTGTTCTTGCAAATGATCTGTCCCTTGTACTGGACGTTGACGCTCTTGTAGGGGGCTTCTCCCGAGAGCTCGCGCATCGGCGCAACCCGGCTGAGGTAATCCGCGATCCGCCGGAGTTTTGCCTCATATCCTCCCGGCTGGCCGAAGAGGAAATGTTCTTTCCGCTGCCGGAGAATGAGGACGAGCTCGCCGCCCTTCTCGACGAAGATCTGGCCGATATTCTCCCGCCAGAGCGGTGTCCGGTCGACATATCGGAGCAGCTCCAGTAGGCTCGCCAGGTAATCCCGTTCGGGGCCTTCTTCGAGGAATCCGCAGAAGCCGCCGCTGACGGGCAGGGAAATCTCGCCGCTGACGACCTGGACCCGCGTGATGAAGCGGGGTGAAACGGGCATCAGATACCCCTCTCCGTCGCAGTAGAAGGCGCCCTGCGGGGTCTGGAGCCGGACGATGGGGGAGCGCTGCCGGATGTCGGCATGGAGAATGCCGTCCGGGGTGAGGTAGACTTCCGAGTTCAGGATACCCCGCCCTTCGTTGAGCCTGTGCTCGACGGCGGCGAGGTTGATCGAATCGACGGGAACAGCCTGCAAGGTTCCGTAGGCGCCGCCGAGATACCCGAGGACATCCGCTTCGGTGACAAAACCGATGGAGACGCTGTCCTGGATGGTGACCTGGATACCCTGGCATACTTCGTTCCTACGCTCCGCCTTCCAGAGGAGGGTGATGAAAGCGACGATAAGGCCAAGGGCGCCGAAGATGCCGAGAGCGGCTATGACTTTTTTGCGGGCTGGATCCATATGCTATTCAGCGCGTTGTTTGAGCATTTCGGTGATCGGTCCGATGAAGCGGTCTACGTTACCGGCCCCGAAGGTCGCCAGCACGTCGATCCCATCGTCGTGAGAGAGGTAGTCCATGAGTTCTTCCTTTTTCAGGAGCACCTTTTCCGGCGCCGTCACGCGGTCGAAGATGATCTCGGACGTAACTCCCTCGATGGGCAGCTCCCGGGCGGGGTAGATGTCGAGGAGGATGAGTTTGTCGACGGCGCTGAGCGCTTCGGCGAATTCTTCCGCGAAATCCCGGGTGCGGGTATACAGGTGCGGCTGGAAAACGGCCGTCAGCTTGCGCCCAGGGAAGATGTCGCGCATGGAGGCGATGGCGGCGGCGAGCTCGGCCGGATGGTGGGCATAGTCGTCGATATAGGCGATCTTTTCCGTGTTGAGGTGTACATCGAGCCGGCGCAGCACTCCCTGGAAACTGCCAATGGCTTTCCGGACGCCGTCCGGCGGCAGTCCGCAGGTCAGGGCGATAGCGGCCGCGGCGATGCTGTTTTCGACATTGAGGCGGCCCGGGACGCCGACACGGATGTCTTTCATACATCCGCCGGGATAGACGAGGTCATAGGTGAAATGGCCGTCGCGGCCCACGCGGAGATTCCCGGCATGGAAATCGGCCGAAGGGTCTGTCGAAGCATAGCTAAGAAGGCGTGCCGGGGTGTCGGCGGGGGTGATGTCCAGGCCCTTTTTCACGATGAGGGTGCCGCTGACCTGGGCCGCAAAGGCCTTGAAGGCCTCTTTATACTGCTTGATATCGCCGTAGATGTCGAGGTGGTCGGCGTCCATGGCGGTGATGACGGCCACTTCCGGGAAGAGCTGGAGGAACGAACGGTCAAACTCGTCCGCCTCTGCGACGACGACGGGGCCGCGGCTCATCAGCAGATTGGTCCCGTAGTTTTTCGAGATGCCGCCGAGGAAGGCGGTGCAACCCTCCGGCATGGCTTCCGTGAAGATGTGGGCCGTAAGGGTCGAGGTCGTAGTCTTGCCGTGGGTGCCGGCAACGGCCATGCAGCGCCTTCCGGCGGCGATTTCGCCGAGGGTGCGCGAGCGTTTGATGACACGGTAGCCCTGCTCCTGGACATATACGAGCTCCGGGAAATCCTTCGGGACGGCCGGGGTATAGACGACGAGCGTCCGCTCCTTGTCCGCGGGGATGAGGTCGGTCCGGGCCTCGTAATGGACGGGAATGCCTTCCGCTTCGAGTGCGACCGTAAGCTCCGACGGCGTGCGGTCATATCCGCTGACCGGGACGCCCAGGAAGTGGTAGTAACGGGCGATGGCGCTCATTCCGATGCCGCCGATTCCGAGAAAATATACTTGCGAAACTTCCATAGGGCTTTATTTTTCAAGTATGTCATATACCGCATCGCAGATCACCTGCGCCGCATCCCGGAGGGCCATTCCTTCGGCGTTCTTTCCGATGGCCGCCATCCGTTCGGGCTGCTGCAGGGTCTCCAGGGCCGTCGGCAGGAGCTTCTCCACGGCCTCGGCGTCCTTGACCAGCAGCGCCGCATCCTTGCGGACCAGGGCCATCGCGTTATGGGTCTGATGGTCTTCGGCGACATTCGGCGAAGGAACGAAGATGCAGGCTTTCCCCATCGCGCAGATTTCGGAGACCGTGCTGGCGCCGGAGCGCGAAATCACGAGGTCGGCGGCCGCATACGCGAGGTCCATCCGGGCGATGAAATCGAAGTGCCGGACCCCCGGTGCGGAATGCTCCGCCATAAAAGCGTCGACACCTTCCTTATAATACTTGCCGCACTGCCAGATGACTTCGACCTCCTCTCCGCCCGGGCAGCCGGCTTCGATCCAGGCGCGCATGGCCTTGTTGAGGGTGCCGCTGCCGAGCGAACCGCCGACGATGAAAAGATGCCGCTTCGCCGGGTCGAGATGGTAGAATTCCATCGCTTCGGCCCGCATTGCTGCCGTGGGCGGCGTGGAAACTTCCTTCCGGATGGGGTTGCCGCTGAGGATGATCTTCTCGGCGGGGAAGAAGCGTTCCATGCCTTCATAGGCGACGCAGATCTTTTCGACCTTTCCGCCCAGCATCTTGTTGGTCATGCCGGCAAATCCGTTCTGCTCCTGGATGAGGGCCGGAATACCGAGCCGGGTGGCAGCCTTCAGCAGGGGAGCGCTGGCATAGCCGCCGACGCCGACCGCCACGTCCGGTTTGAACTCCCGGATGATGCGTTTGGCTTTCTGGAGGCTGGCGACGACCTTGAAGGGCACCTTGAGGTCGTTGATGATGTTGCGCAGGTTCAGCTGGCGCTGGAGACCGACGATCGGCAGTCCGATGATCTTGTATCCGGCCGCCGGGACCTTCTCCATCTCCATTTTTCCCTGGGCTCCGACAAAGAGGATCTCGCTTTCGGGGCAGAGTTCCTTCATCTTGTTCGCGATGGATACGGCGGGGAAGATATGGCCTCCCGTACCGCCGCCGCTGATAATGATTCTTATGGGTTTATACGCTCTCATGCCTGCTGTCCGGCCTCCTCGCCGGAAGATTGGATGGTTTCGTAATCGATTCTTTCCTTGTGGTCCTTCCAGGCCTGCCGGCTCATCGAGAGGATGACCCCGAAGACGAAGCTGAATGCGAGGAAGGAAGAATTGCCGTGACTGATCATCGGGAGCGTCTGCCCGGTCCGCGGGACGAGGTCTAGGTTGATGGCCATATGCATGAAGGCCTGCCCGACCGTCAGAACCACCAGGCCCGCGACGGCCGTCTTGGCGAAATAATCGTTCAGCCAGTTGGATATCATGGCTCCCCGGGCCATCAGGCTCGCAAAGAGGATGATGATGAAGATGCCTCCGATCAGGCCATACTCCTCGATGATGAAACTGTACATGTAGTCGCTGTACATGATCGGGACGACATAGCGCTGGGTACTTTCTCCCGGGCCTTTCCCGAAGATGCGGCCTTCCTTGATGGCGAGTTTGGCGCTGTAGGGCTGGCTCAGGTCATCCCGCGCCTGGTCGTATTCGGAGGTGCCGACTTTGTCCTTGTCCAGCAGAATGGCCATATTGCTGTCGTCCGTGCTGCTGATGCGGGATGCGGCGGTACCGAGCCGGTTGAAGACGGTCCCGCCGGAGATCTTGTAGACACCGATGGCCCCGATCAGGAGCAGGATGGCGGCGATGCCCGGGATGACGACGTCGCGGATGCTGACGCCACCGATGAGCACGGTCACATAGAGGATGGCGCCGATAAACAGGGCGCTCGATACGCTGCCGGTGAGAATCAGTGCGCAGATAATCAGGATGGGGCCGTAGAGGTAGAAGATCCGAAGGCCCAGCGGCGTTGCCAGAAATGCGAGGCGACGGTGTTTGCCGGCCAGGCGCTTGGCGAGGGTAAATCCGTCATACCGGTAGGAATCGACCGCCCAGGAGAGGTACAGGACCATCAGGACCTTGACCACCTCGAATACGTGGATCTGGAAGCCGAATACCGACAGGATGCGCCAGGCGTGGTTGACCACCGCCGGCCGGACAAAGGGAATGACGGGCCGCCGGATGACCAGCAGCAGTAGCATTAGCAGCGACAGGACGAAGCCCCAGCGTCCCAGTTTGCGGAAAACCTCAATGTTGCGGATGTTATAGCAGAGGATGATCAGCACCAGTCCGATGCCGACGATCATTCCCTGCTCGCGGAGAATGTTGACCCGGTCGGTGTGCTTTTGCGCGGCCAGCAGCGAGGTGGATGAGAAAATGGTGACCAGCGAGATCAGGATCAGCAGGATGACGATCATCCATACGACCCTGTCTCCCTGGAACCGGTCGATGAAGTTCCAGAAAAGGTTGCCTTTTTTCTTGCTCTTTTCCATGGGGCTTGCTTGTGGGGCTTACAGGTTGCGGACGGCTTCTTTGAATTTGGCACCCCTGTCCTCGTAGTTCTCGAAAAGGTCGAAACTGGCGCAGCAGGGGCTCAGGAGCACGACGTCGCCGCTCTCGGCAAAATCCCTGGCGGCACGGACGGCCTCTTCGGCGGAGCGGGTATCTTTCATATGGTCCTTGCCGACGATGCCTTCGAAGGCGGCGTGGATCTTGGTGTTGTCGACGCCGAGGCAGACGATCGCCTTGACTTTCTCGCGGACGAGGGCGTTCAGGATGCTGTAGTCATTGCCTTTGTCCGTGCCGCCGACGATCCAGACGACGGGACGCTTCTGGCACTCGAGCGCATACCATGCCGAATCGATGTTGGTGGCCTTGGAGTCGTTGATATAGAGGACGTCCTTGATCGAGAGGACCGGTTCGAGCCGGTGCTCGATGGGCTGGAAGGTCATGAGAGAATTCCGGATGACCTCGTTCTTGATGCCGGTGGCTTTCGCTGCCAGCGCGGCGGCCATGGAGTTGTAGATGTTGTGGCGGCCGCCGAGAGCGAGCTCGCGAAGGTACATCGTGCTCTCGTCCTCTTCGAAACGGACCACCATCTGGTCGCCCCGGACGAAGGCACCGTTGCCCTCGATTTCCTTCTCCTGCGAGAAGGGGAGCATCTTGGCCCGGAGGATGATGTTGTCGAGGTGGCGGATCGTGATCTGGTCATCGCTGTCGAAGATGAAGCAGTCGTCCTTCGAGAGGTTCTTTGTGATCTTGAACTTCGCCTCGACATAGTTCTCCATCTTGTGGTCGTAGCGGTCGAGGTGGTCGGGCGTGATGTTGGTGATGATGGCGATATCCGGCTTGAAATCGTAGATGTCGTCGAGCTGGAAACTGCTGATCTCGAGGACATAATAGTCGAAATGCTCGGTCGCCACCTGATAGGCGTAGCTGCGGCCGATGTTGCCGCCGAGGCCGACGTTCAGCCCTGCGTTCTGGAGGAGATAGTAGATCAGCGACGTGGTCGTGGTCTTGCCGTTCGAGCCGGTGATGCAGATCTTTTTCGCCGAGTCATAGCGGCTGGCGAATTCGATCTCCGAGACGATGCGGGTGCCCTGGTCGCGGAGTTTCCGCACCATCGGGACCGTTCCCGGGATGCCGGGGCTCTTGACGACCTCGTCCGCACTGAGGATGAGGCTCTCGGTATGCTGGCCCTCCTCGAAGGGGATGTCCCACTCCTTCAGGGTCTCGATATATTTGTCCGCGATCTTTCCCTTGTCGGAAAGGAACACGTCGAATCCTTTTACTTTCGCGAGGACTGCGGCTCCGACGCCGCTTTCCGCTCCTCCTAATACTACTACTCTGCTCATGGTTTAGATTTCTCCACTCACTTCGTTCGGTCGAAATGACAATGCTAACGTATTTTTAACAGGGCCAGGGTGGCGACGGCGAGCATGATGCCGACAATCCAGAACCGGGCGGTAATCTTGGCTTCGTGATGCGGCGGGACGGGCTTGTGGATCAGCACCTCTCCGGGGATTTCCTTCTTGTCCTGGAAATGATGGTGGAGGGGAGTCATGCTCCAGACCCGCCTGCCGGCGCCGTATTTGCGTTTGGTCCATTTGAAATAACCCCGCTGGATCAGCACGGACAGGCTCTCCACGAAGAAGATGCCGCACAGAAGGGGCAGGAGAAGCTCCTTGCGGATCAGAACGGCGCTGACGCCGATGATGCCGCCGATGGTGAGACTCCCCGTGTCGCCCATGAATACCTGGGCGGGGTAGGAATTATACCACAGGAAACCGACCAGCGCGCCAACGAAGGCAGACATGAAGATGGCGATCTCGCCGGTTCCCGGGATATACATAATATTTAAATAATCGGAATTGATGAGGTTGCCCCCCAGCCAGGCGAGGATACCGATCACGACGCCCACAATGGCCGATGTCCCCGCCGCGAGGCCGTCCAGGCCGTCGGTGAGGTTGGTTCCATTGGAGCAGGCGGTGATCACGAAGACGATCATCAGCACGTAGATGGCCCACTTGGCATACCAGCCCCATCTGCCGCTGAACGGACTCAGGGAGCCGTAGTCGAACTCGTGGCTCTTGACAAACGGGATCGTCGTCTTGGTGCTCTTGACGGCTTCCTGCTCGTCCACCTGGGAGGTGGCGCTGACCGTCTCTTCGGTCAGCTGCTTGACCTTGGTCTCGACATCTTCCTTCTGGAAGACCTTGATGTCGCCGCTCATCCATACGGTCAGGCCGATGATAAAGCCGAGGGAGACCTGTCCGATGAGTTTGGTCTTTTCGCTGAGCCCTTCTTTCCGTTTCTTGAACACTTTGATATAGTCGTCGGCAAAGCCCAGGGCACCGCACCACAGGGTGCTGACAATCAGCAGGATGACATAGATGTTGGTGAGGTCGCAGAAAAGCAGCGCCGACAGCAGGATACTGGCGATGATGATCACTCCGCCCATCGTCGGGGTGCCTTTCTTCTCGATCTGTCCCTGGAGTCCGAGGTCGCGCACCGTCTCGCCGATCTGCTTGCGCTGCAGCAGGCGGATGATCCGTTTTCCGACCAGCAGGGCGAAAAGCACGGAAACGACGGTCGCGAGCATGGCCCGGAACGACATATAGTTCATCAGGCGGATGCCGGGGAAATCCCAGCCGAGATGTTCAAAATATTGGAATAGGTGGTACAGCATGGCGGTTCAGGTCAGACAGTCTGTTTAAATACGTCGGCGAGCACTTCGCGCTCGTCAAAATGGTTTTTGGTGGTTCCGATAATCTGGTAAGTTTCGTGGCCCTTTCCGGCCAGCAGGATGGTGGCGCGATCCGGGGCGGTCAGGACGGCGGTCCGGATGGCTTCGCGCCGGTCTGCGATGAACAGGCATTTGCCGAGCTGCTTCGGGGAGAAGCCCGCGCGGATCTCTTCCATGATGTCCTCCGTGCGTTCGGTGCGGCTGTTGTCCGAGGTGACGATGACCCTGTCGGCGAGACGGCCTGCTACGGCGGCCATTTCCGGGCGTTTGGTGCGGTCTCGGTCTCCGCCGCAGCCGAACAGGCAGATCAGCTCGCGCTCGGGGGCGATGGCCCGGAGGGTCGCGAGGACATTCTCCAGGGCGTCCGGGGTATGGGCGTAGTCGATGACGGCGCTGATGCCCCGAGGCCCGGGAATGGTCTCCAGGCGGCCGGGAGCGGACTCGAGGCGGCTGATGCCGAGAAGCGCCTCTTCCGGCGCGATGCCGAGGGCGACGGCGGTCGTGTAGATGGCCAGGATGTTATAGGCGTTATGGGCACCGATCAGGCGGGTCCATACTTCTTCCTTCCCGTCGATGCGGAGCAGCATTCCGTCGAAGCTCTGCTCCATCATCCGGCAGCTGTGGTCGGCGATGCCGCGGCAGGAGTAAGTGATGACGCGGGCGGCGCAGTTCTGGACCATCACGCGGCCGTTGCGGTCGTCCACATTGATGATGGCATCCGCATCCTTGCCGAGGCCGTCGAAGAAGAGCTTCTTGCAGCGGAGGTATTCGGCGAAGGTGCCGTGGTAGTCGAGATGGTCGTGGGTGAGGTTCGAGAAGATGCCGGCGCGGAAGCGGAGTCCAGCCACACGCTGCTGCTCGACGCCGATGGAACTGACCTCCATGAAGCAGTAGGCACATCCGGCTTCGACCATTTCCGCGAGCAGGCGGTTGATCGTGATCGGATCGGCCGTGGTGTTGACCGTCTCGCTGCGGCGGTCGCCGACATAGTTGGCGATGGTCGAAAGGAGTCCGCAGTTGTAGCCAAGGCCCCGCATCAGGTTGTAAAGGAGCGTGACCGTGGTGGTCTTGCCGTTCGTGCCCGTGATGCCGACCAGGTCCAGCTTCCGGGACGGGTTGTCATAGAAGTTGGCGGCGGCGATGGCGAGCGCTTTCCGCGTGTCGGCGGCGACGGCGACATTCTCTCCGGCGCCGGGATCCTCTTCGCAGAGAACAGCGGCTGCGCCTTTCTCCAGGGCGGCGCCGATGAAGCGGTGGCCGTCGACGGCGGCACCCTTGACGGCGACGAAAAGGTCGCCGGGGCGGACGTTGCGGGAGTCGCAGGTGATGCCGCTGACCGTCTGGTCCGGATTTCCGCGGAAGGATACGGTGTCACAACCTTCGAGTATGTCTTTCAGCTTCCAGGTCATTGCAAGGAGAGTTCTATGGTTTTTTCTGCGATACTTTTCTGGGACTTGACGAGGCCGTAGCCGTCGCAGACGACGGTATAGCCGCGGTGCTCCAGCTCGTACACGGCATCCTTGGCGGTGAGGCCGGTGACATCCGGTACGCCGCCGTTTGATGGATCGGCCAGTGCGGGGGCGTCGGCGATGGCTACCTCAGCGACGGGGGCGTCCGCAATCATCTGCGGCTCCCCGGCATAGAGATAGCGGACGATGTCCCTCGCTACCATCGCCGGTTCGGTACCTCCGTAAACCGGACGCCGGGTCAAGCCGGAATACATCGTGACGAGCAGGGTATACTGGGGACGGTCCGCCGGGAAGAAGCAGACGATCGTTCCCTGGTTCTTCCAGCTGCCGTCCACAGCCGTATAAGGGTCTGCACCCTGATCTTTCTTGTCGAGGCAGATGCGGGAGGTGCCCGTCTTGGCGGCAACCTTCCAGGGGGATTTCCGGAGCCGGTTGGCAGTGCCGCCGGTCTCGGTTACGCGTTTCAGGGCGCTGGTGATTTCCGTAGCCGCTTCCGGGCTGCAGACCGTCGCGATCTGCTGAGGCTCGAACTGCCTGATGATCTGCCCGTCACGCTCGATGTCTTCGACGAAGTAGGGGCGCATCATCCGGCCTCCGTTGGCGATGGCGTTGTAGAAGGCCGCGATATGCAGGGGCGTCAGGCTGATCGTATAGCCGTAGGCGATGGTCCCGAGGTCCCGGCTGCTCCAGTGCTTGTCTTTCGGGCTGGTAAGGAACGGGGCTGCGGTGGAGCCGATGTCGGTCACCAGCGGAGCGTCGAGGTTCCATTCGCTGAGGCGCTGGTAGTACTCCTGCGGCCGGTCGAGGAAATATTTGCAGTTGAGGTAGGTGAAGACATAGTTCGACGACATCTTGAGGCCTTCGCTGTAGGTGATCTCCTTGCGGAGGGAGTCTCGTTCGAAGTCGATGATATGCTTGTCTTCCCTGAAGCGTCCGATCTTGCCCCGGTTGGTCGGGATGGTCTCTTCGACCGAGGTGACGTAGCCGTAGGACATGGCGGCGGTCAGGGCGACGGTCTTGAAGACGGAGCCGGGCTCACCGGTGCGCTTGAACAGGGAATTGTAATTCTCGCGGAAGATTCCCTGCCCGTCGCGGGTCAGGTTGACCATGGCCCGGACGGCACCGGTGCGGACGTCGAGCAGGATGGCGCTGGTCGCCTCGATCCTCTCGTCCATCTCCACGTGCGAGCGGAGCGTCGTATCAAGCAGCAGCTGGAGCTGCATGTCGAGGGTCGTTCGGACATCGCTGCCGTCGACGACCTGGACGGCGGTGCTGTCGAAGTCGTGGATCAGGCGTCCGCGGTCTGTCTTTTTGCGGTGCTCATATCCGAAGGAACCGGTCAGGTCCTCGTTCCAGCGGGTCTCGATGTTGGTCCGGTCGGGGGATGCGATGCGCCCGACAATGCTGCGGGCAACGCTGCCGTATGGATATTCGCGGCTGTCGATCGAGGTGACGATGATGCCGCTCTTGTTCTGGCCTTCGCGGGCGAGGGGAAGTCCCATCAGGCTCTTGTAGTCGTCGTAGTTGCTGTTTTTGCAGATGTCGAAATGGTGGGACTTTTTCTCCCGGGCCTCGATGATCCGGTTGTAGTACCAGTCGGTGGAACGGGTGCCCTTGCCGTAAATCCGGGCGATGCCTTCGCACATTTTCCGCAGCGAGTCCCGCCAGGCCTGCTCCAGCTCGGCGCCCTTTTCGCTGTCGCTGAATTCCTTCCTGCGGACCGACGGGTCCATCTCGATCTTGTAGGCGGACGGGCTCACGGCGATGACGCTGCCGTCCCGCGAAAGGATGGAGCCGCGCATGGGCTTGATCTCGACCGTCGAGGACTGGGGACGGTAGAGCTTGACGATTTCTGGCTCCGTCTCCCAGAAGAACTGGATGTGGATGATCTTGACGATAATCAGCACCGAAATGCCCAGCACGATGGCATACAGGACATACAGCAGGAGGCTGACCCGGTCGCGTCCGTCCGCGTTCTTCACGCGGATGTTTTCGTTCTTGGATGACTTGCGGTTGCTTTTCATGGGGACCGGGGCTTATCGGATGCGGGTGGCGGGTTTTTCGGGATAACGGAGGGCGGAGCCTTTTTCCTCAAGGAGCTGCTCCAGGTAGTTGGCGTTGTTGAGCTGTTCGAGCTGGAAGTCCAGTTTGTTGTTTTCGACCTTCAGTTCATTGATTTCGGCCTTGTTTGCTTCGACCTTTATAAAGGTCTTTTCGACCTGGATGCCGATCCAGATGGTGGCCATGAACAGCACGAAGGTATAGATGACGTGGATAATGTAGCGGTCCAGGCCGAGGGTCAGGAGGAATTCTCCGGATGCGATCGAGTGGAACAGATGTCCGATCTTACTCATGGCTGGGGCCCTCCTTCTGCCCTGAACTCTGTTTGACGGCGATTCTGAGTTTGGCGCTCCGGGCCCTCGTGTTGCCGGCAATCTCTTCCTCCGAGGGGAGGATGGGTTTGCGGTTTTCCGGGAGAAGGGGAGCGGAGAGGCGGCCGAAGCTGTCTTTCTGCTCAATGCCCTCGACATTTCCCGTCCTCATGAAGTTTTTGACCATCCGGTCTTCGAGGCTGTGGTAGGTGATGACGACGAGACGACCGCCGGTCTTGAGGCAGCGGGTGGCGCCGTCTAACATCTTCTCCAGCGAGCGCATTTCTTCGTTGACCTCGATGCGGAGGGCCTGGTAGACTTTGGCGAGAACCTTGTGCTCGGCACCCCTCGGGAGCATCCGGGCGATGGCGTCATCGAGCTCGGTGGTCGTGCGGATGGGCTGGCGGCTGCGGGCTTCGACGATGAGCCGGGCCATCCGGGAGGCGCCCTCCACTTCTCCGTAGAGGTGGAGAATCCGGGCGAGACCTTCCTCGCTCTCCTTGTTGACGAGGTCGGCGGCGGTCCTTCTCGCAGCGGTGTTCATGCGCATGTCCAGAGGAGCCTCGAAGCGGAAGGAGAATCCCCGTTCCGCCGTGTCGAACTGGTGGGAACTGACGCCGAGGTCCGCCAGGATGCCGTCGAAAACTACGCCGAGATTCGCGGCGTAGTTTTCGATGAAGCGGAAATTATTGTGAATGAGGGTGAGGCGCGGGTCCTTGTCGGCGGCGCGCTCTATGGCGTCCATGTCACGGTCGAAGGCGATGACGTGACCGTCATCATGTAAGCGTGAAAGTATGGCGGCGGTGTGGCCACCGCCTCCGAATGTGACATCGGCGTATGTTCCTTTGGGATCCGAAATCAGAGCGGAAACACTCTCGTCAAGAAGGACGGGGATATGATAGTCAGACATCTCTCGCCCCTCCTATCTCTTGCGGGAAGAGGAGAGATCCACTGCTGTCTGCTCGTACTGCTGGTCAGAAATCAGGCCGGCATCGCGCCGTTCCCGAGCCCAGAGTTCGATTTTGTAACCGACACCTGCGAAAACCACCTCCTTGATGACACCTATCGCTCCCAAAAGCTCATTCGGAATGGAGATGCGGCCGAGTTTGCTGTCGGGTTCGACAACGGCACAGCCGCTCATATATTTCCTCCAGAATGCAGCGTGCTCGCGGTTGAACACGATGTCGAGACTCTCGCGGATGGACGCGGCCTGCTTCTCCCACTCGGCGTAGGTATAGATTTCGAGGCAGTCCGTGTAGATGTCCTTCCGGACGACGAGCCGCATATCCCGGGTTGCGCCGTCCGGGCCTGCCGCAGCGGAAGACATAGCGGCCTTGAAGACGGCCGGGAAGACTACTCTTCCCTTGTCGTCGACCTTGCCGATGCTGTTTCCGATGAAGCTGACCATGGTTTCTACAGGTTGTTTAACTTACTTTCACGCTACTGGGTGCAAAGTTAGCAAAAGTTTTCCATTTTTTTCCACCCTTTTACATTTTTTTCCACAATTTTATCAACAGCCTGAAAAAAGCCCCTGAATCACTGTTCGTGCAGCTGCGAAAAACCCCGCCTCGTGTCGGAGGTGGGGCAGTTAATCTCTTGCTGCTCGCAGCTTAGCGTTTCAGGTACAGCAGTGAATCCGGGCCCTCGTTGAAGAGGAGGTCGAGGATGGAGATGCCGGGGGTGAAATGGCCGAATTTTCCGGCGAAGACCTGGTAGTAGGGACGGGCGAGGCCGAGGTCGGAAAGGAGGGTGTTCGGCTGCTTGGGATGGATGACGCCGCGCCAGTCGTCGGGTGCGCTTCCCGGCGCCGCAAATGCTTCGGTCAGAAGAAGTTCCACATCCATTCCCAGCCGTTTGAGGATGTGCCGGGTCAGGGCGAGATTCAGCCCGAGCAGCGTCTCCTCGCCGCTGTCCAGAACGGCAAAGAGCTCATCCCGGTAGTATTCATAAAAAGGAGCGGAACAGTAGGCCGTGTCGAGCGCGCGCTGCGTCCGGAGGATCCACGGCGTCGAATAGTCCACGCGGACGGCTGAAATGAGGCGGTCAGCGCCGTGTACCACGGGCACCTGGAGCATTTCCGTGCCGTTCGGGCCGAGAATCAGGCAGCGGTTCCGCCAGCTCTGCTTCTGGTAATGCTCGCATGCCTCTATATATATAATGGTATCCCCGGCGGGAGCGCCGGGGACAAAATCCCTTGCGAGAAGGGCAAAATATTCAACAGGAGGGAAATATGCCGTCTCCAGCAGCACGGGGCCTAGAAATCGATGCTCTCACCCTTGGTCGGGGACGAGGCACGGATAATACCCCGCTTGGAAGCGCGGATAAAGTTCAGGATGGTATCCCTCTCATCGGACGGCGGGAAGCCCTGTTCGACCTTCGAGCAGCCGTCGGAGATGTTGTAGCCCTGGAAATAAATCGTGTCGTAGATATCCTTGATGTTGCGGATCTGATCGGTCGAAAAGCCGCGACGGCGAAGACCTACGATATTGATGCCGACAAAGGCGATCGGGTTGCGGGAGCACATGCAGTACGGCGGGATGTCCTTGTTGACACCCAGGGTGCCGCCCACCATCGCGTGGGTCCCGATGCGGGTGAACTGGTGGCACTTGGTGCCGCCGCCGACGATGGCCCAGTCGTCGACGTCCGTTTCGCCGGCGAGGCCGACATAGCCGACCAGGATGCAGTGGCGACCGACATTGCAGTCGTGGGCGACATGGACATAGGACATCAGGAGAGTGTCGTCACCGATCTTCGTGATCCCCTTGCCGGAAGCCTTGGTGCCGCGGTTGACGGTCACATATTCGCGGATGGTGACGCGGTCGCCGATGACGACATGGGTCACTTCTCCGTCAAACTTGAGGTCCTGGGGAACGGCGCCGATGGAGGCTCCGGGGAAAATCTCGCAATCCTGCCCGATGGTAACGTAGTCATAGATAACCGCGTGGGGGTGGATCCGGGTGCCGTCTCCGATGGTGACATCGTCATAAATGACGGCATAAGGGCCGATCTCGACATTCTCGCCGATACGGGCCTTGGGGCTGACCGTTGCGAGCGGATGAATCTTAGTCATTGCGAATAGGAATCTGTTTCAGAATGGCGCGAATCGCTTTCGCGGCATTGGTATTCAGGGTATGTCCCGGCTTGAATGCGGTAACGCGGGCTGCCAGCGGACCGCCGCACAGGCGCAGGTCGCCGATCAGGTCGAGCAGTTTGTGCCGGCCGCATTCGTTGGGGAAATGAAGCTCGAGATTATTGAGATATCCGGCCGTCGTGACGGACAGTGCCGGGCGGCCCATCAAGCCGGAGAGTTCCTCGATCTGGGCCTCGGAAACCGGGTGCTCGACGATAACGATGGCGTTGTCGACGTCGCCGCCCTTGATCAGGCCGTTCTTGAAGAGGAATTCGATTTCATGGAAAAAGACGAAAGTCCGGCAAACGCCGATCTGGGTGGCGTAGTCGGTCTCCGGGTTCCACTGGGCGTTCTGCACGCCGAGAACGCGGGAGTTGAAATCGACGGTGATGTCGATTCCGGGCGTATCGGAAGGCTCGATCCTGATCCATGAACCGGACTTTTCGTCCTTGATCTCGATCGAATCCGGGAGAGTCAGCATCTGGCGGGGAACGCCCTGGTCCTCGAGACCGTCACGGGCGATCGCCTCGACATAATAGCGGGCGCTGCCGTCCAGGATGGGGACTTCAAGCCCGTCGATTTCGATCCTGGCGTTGTCGACACCCATGCCCGTCAGGGCGGAAAGAAGATGCTCCACGGTCGCGACGGACGCATCTCCGGCGGAGATGGTGGTGCTGCGGGCCGTGTTGGAGACATTTTCGGCCAGCGCAGGAATGATGACGCCGCCGAGATCCACCCTGCAGAAACAGATGCCGGTGTCAGCCGGAGCGGGAAGGACCGTTATTTTGGAAGATGTGCCCGTATGCAGTCCCTTGCCTGCGAAGGAGAAGGACTTTTTGAGCGTATGCTGATTCAATGTCATGCCAATTACAAACCACCGCCCGGGGCTTACATCCGGGTGCGGTCTGCAAAGATAGACATTTTTTTGGATATTCCCAAACCGCGGGCCGTCGCGGAGACTATTTTTGTCCCTGCCGCCTGAAGTGCGCAAAGCCGCGGAGATAGTCTTTGGCGTCGATCGCAGGCGATCCGAGAAGCACCTGGCCTTCCGTCTTGACCGTGCTCATCACGCCGGCCTGGGCTCCGATGGTGGTATGGTCGGCAATGGTGATATGGCCGTTGATACCTACCTGGCCGGCAATGATGCAATACTTGCCGATCTTGGCGCTCCCGGCGATGCCCGTGTGGCCGGCGATGACGGTATGGTCGCCGATCTGGACATTGTGGCCGATCAGGCAGAGCGAGTCAATCTTGACGCCGTTGCCGATGACGGTGGATTCCATCTCCGAGCGGCCGACGGTCGTGCCGGGACCGATTTCGACGTCATTGCCGATGACGACATTGCCCAGATGCTCGATCTTGACCCAGGAGCCGTCGCTCTGGGGCGCATTGCCGAAACCGTCGGCGCCGATCACCGCATTGGAGTGGATGATGACGTTGTCGCCGATGACCATGCCGGGATACACGCGGACGCCGGGATAGAAAATGCAGTTCTTGCCGATGCGGCAGTCGTCGCCGATGGTCACATTCTCCATGATGCGGGTGCAGTCGCCGATGCGGGTGTGACGGCCGATATGGGTATGCTCGCCGATATAGACTTTGCGACCGAAATGGGTGGAAATGAAGTAGGTAGCCGTAAAAGCACGGTAGCGGCGAATCTTCTTTTTGTTCTTGTTATGGGCGACGTGCTTGAGCAGCTCGGCAAGGGCCGAATAGGCGTTGTCCACCCGGATCAGGGTCGGGGTAACCGGCTTTTTGGGGACGAAATCGCGGTTGACCAGCAGCAGCGAGGCCGAGCAGGTATAGACGTATTCTTCGTATTTGGGATTCGCATAGAAGCAGAGGTCGCCGGGTTTGCCGTGCTCGATTTTCGCAAACTTTCTTGCAGTAGCCCTTTCGTCTCCGTCCACGGAGCCTTTCAGGATGACGGCGAGTTCTTTCGCGGTAAATTCCATATTCACTGGTTTTGCACAAAGGTAATGACTTTTCCGGATAAAAGGAAAAATTTTGTCTTTTACAGAATTATTACTACCTTTGCGCCCGCAGAGCAGATAGAGGACGACAGCGTCCCCTATCTTTTTTTAGAACCACCATGGAAAAAAACGCCATCATCACCGCCATCACGCCTGTCGTGGAAAAGCTCGGAGCCTTCATCGTGGATGTAACGGTCTCCGCGGCCAATGATATCGAAATCATTCTCGAAAAGGACGAAGGCAGCATCAGCTGGGACGAGTGCGAAGCCGTGGACAAAGCCTTCCATGAATTGTTCTCCCAGGACGAGGAAGACTATGCACTCACCGTTTCCTCGGCCGGCCTCGACCGTCCTTTCAAGACGCTCCGCCAGATGCAGAAAGCCCTCGGGACGCAGGTGGACGTTCGTTTCCGTGGCGGAAAGCGCCTGATCGCTCAGCTGACTGCGGCGGACGATGAGAGCATCACCCTCGCCTTTACGGCTCTCGAAGCCGTTGACGGCAAGAAGAAAAAGGAAAAGGTCGCTCATCAGGACCGCTTCCTCCTCTCGGAAATCAATTCCGTCACCCCCTACATCGAAATGAAATAAAAAACAATAACTAAAATGGCAAAAGAGAAAGAAAAAGGCATCACCCTGATTGATGCATTCAAGGATTTCAAGGAAGAAAAAAATATCGACCGTCCGGTGATGATGGGCGTCCTCAAGGACGTGTTCATGACCCAGATCGCCAAAACTTTCGGCACCTCCGACAACTTCGACGTCATCATCAACGTCGACAAGGGCGACTGCGAGATCTATCAGAACTTCGACGTCGTGGAAGAGGTTGAGGATCCTGTTTGCGAAATCACCCTCGACGAGATCAAGGCCGAGACCGGCGACGACGACTATGAGATCGGCGACACCTACACCCGCAAACTCTCCCTCGAGTCCTTCGGCCGCCGCGGTATCCTGAATATCCGCCAGAACCTCCAGGGCCGCATCATGGACATCGAGAAGGCCAATGTCTTCAAGAAATACAGCGAGAAGATCGGCCAGCTCTTCCAGGGCGAAGTCTACCAGACCTGGGCGAAGGAAGTGCTCATTCTCGACGAGGACGGCAACGAGCTTCGCCTCCCCAAGAACGAGCAGATCCCCGGCGAGCACTTCAAAAAGAACGACTCCATCCGCGCCATCATCAAGAGCGTCGAGATGAAGAACAACACCACCCCGTACATCGTCCTGTCCCGCGTCACCGACGAATTCCTCGAGAAACTCTTCGAGCAGGAGGTTCCGGAAATCTACGACGGCCTGATCACCATCAAGAAGGTGGTCCGCATCCCCGGCGAGCGCGCAAAGGTGGCTGTCGAGTCCTACGACGAGCGCATCGACCCGATCGGCGCCTGCATCGGCGTCAAGGGCTCCCGCATCATCGGCATCGTCCGTGAGCTCCGCAACGAGAACATCGACGTCATCCCGTGGACGAGCAATGTCCAGCTCCTCATATCCCGCGCCCTCAACCCGGCCCGCATCTCCTCGATCGACCTCGGCAATTCGCCGGATGACAAGATCAAGGTCTATATGGATTCCGAAGAGGTCAAGAAGGGCATCGGCAAGGGCGGCTGCAACATCAAGCTCGCCGGCATGCTGGTCGGTCGCGAGATCGAGGTCTGGCGTGAGATTCCGAAGAATGAGGCCGAAAGCGACGAGGAAGACGTTCTGCTCGGCGAATTCTCCAACGAAATCGACCAGTGGGTCATCGACCGCCTCAAATCCATCGGCTGCGACACCGCCAAGGATGTCCTCGCCCTGGAGCCGGAAGATATCGCCAAGCGTGCCGATCTCGAAGACGAGACCGTCGCCGAGGTGCTCGAAATCCTCCGCAAGGAGTTTGAAGAGGAGTAGTCTTAAACCAGTACCCTATATATATGGCAGAAATCAGACTCAATAAAATCATCAAGCAATACAACATCGGCCTCCAGAACCTGGTCGATTTCCTGAACAGTCTCGGTGCCGGCATCGAGGCCAATCCGAATGCGAAGGTGTCCGACAGTTTCCTGCCGGAAATCCAGAAGAAATTCGGGAAGGATCTCGCCATGAAGGAAGAGTCCGAGAAGGTGGACATCAAACTCAACGAAATTCTGGAAAAGACCTCCCGGAAGCAGCGCAATGCCCGGGAAGAGGAGACGGAAGAGGACGAGTTCGAGCCCGCGCAGGAGACCATCATCCGGGCCACGAGCCTGATGCCGGAAGCCCCTGCACCCGCTCCGCAGCCTGAGCCCGCTCCCGAACCGGAGCCCCTGCCGGAGCCGGAGCCCGAGCCGGAACCGGAAGAGATTCCTGCCGCTCCCGCCGAGCCGGAAGTTCCCGTCGAGGAGCCTTCGGAGCCCGAACCGGCCCCCGTCGTTGAGGAAGTGCCTGCCGAGCCCGAAGCCCCTGCCGAAGAGGAGAAGCCCGTCGCCGAAGCGGTTGCCGAAGCCGCTTCCGAATCGGCAGAACCCGGTCTCAAGGTCCTTGGCAAGATCGAGCTTTCCCAGTTCGAGGCCCCGAAGAAGGGCAAGCGCGAGCGCATCACCAAGGGCGGCAGCCAGAAGGTGGATGTCACCAAGGTCGGCGCTACGGTCGGCAGCGGCCGCGACGCTCGCAAGACTGACGGCAAGAAGGGCGCCGGAAATGCGCCCGCCCAGCAGCAGAACGCTCCCGGTACGGGCCGCCGCAGCCGCAGCAAGGACCGCTTCAAGGCCACGCTGACTCCGGAAGAGGAGGAAGCGATGCAGAAGGAGATCCAGAAGCAGGTCAAGGAGACCTATGCGAAGATGAATGAGTCGAAGAATAACTTCGGTGCCAAGCACCGCAAGGAGAAACGCGACCTCGCCGCCCTTCGCAACCAGGAGGAGATGGAAGCCGCCGCTGCCGAGAACAAGGTACTGAAAGTCACCGAGTTCGTTACGGTCAACGACCTCGCCACCCTGATGAACAACACCCCCGTGGTGAAAGTCATCGGCGCCTGCATGTCCCTCGGTATGATGGTTTCCATCAACCAGAGGCTCGACGCGGAAACGCTCGTTCTGGTCGCCGAAGAATTCGGCTACAAGATCGAATTCGTCACTGCCGAACTGACCGAAGAAATCAACCAGGAGCAGGAGCCCGACCGCGAGGAAGACCTCGTCGAGCGTCCGCCGGTCATTACCGTCATGGGCCATGTCGACCACGGTAAGACCTCGCTCCTCGACAATATCCGCAACACCAACGTCATCGCCGGTGAGGCGGGCGGCATTACCCAGCACATCGGTGCCTACAACGTCACCCTCTCGAGCGGCCGCCACATCACCTTCCTCGACACCCCTGGTCACGAAGCCTTTACGGCCATGCGTGCCCGCGGTGCCCAGATGACCGACCTTGCGATTATCATCGTCGCGGCCGACGACGCCGTCATGCCCCAGACCAAGGAGGCCATTGCGCATGCCCAGGCCGCCGGCGTCCCCATGGTCTTCGCCATCAACAAGATCGACAAGCCCGGCGCCAATCCGGACACCATCCGTCGTCAGCTCTCCGAGATGAATATCCTCGTCGAGGACTGGGGCGGCAAGTACCAGTGCCAGGAGATCTCGGCCAAGAAGGGCATCAATGTCGACAAACTGCTCGACAAGGTCCTCTTCGAGACCGACCTCCTCGAGCTCAAGGCCAATCCCAAGAAGATGGGTAGCGGTGCCGTCATCGAATCGTCCCTCGACAAGGGCCGCGGCTATCTCGCGACGGTCCTCGTCCAGGACGGAACGGTCCACGTGGGCGATGTGATCATCTCCGGAAGCTACTACGGCCGCGTCAAGGCCATGTTCAACGAGCGTGGCCAGAAGGTCACCGAAGCCGGCCCTTCAACGCCGGTGTCGATGCTCGGTCTGAATGGCGCCCCCGCCGCCGGTGAGAAATTCAACGTCATGTCCGACGAGAAGGAGGCCAAGAGCATCGCGAACCGTCGCGAACAGCTCCTCCGCATCCAGGGCATCAAGACCCAGAAGCACCTTACCCTCGAAGAGATCGGCCGTCGTATCGCAATCGGTAACTTCAAGGAGCTCAACGTCATCGTCAAGGGCGACGTGGACGGCTCTGTCGAGGCCCTCTCCGACTCCCTCATCAAGCTCTCTACCGAGGAGGTCCGCGTCAATGTGATCCACAAGGCCGTCGGCCAGATCTCCGAGAGCGACGTCCTGCTCGCCGAGGCTTCCGACGCCGTCATCATCGGCTTCCAGGTGCGTCCTTCGGCAGAAGCGCGCCGCAGCGCCGAGAAGGAAGGCATCGAAATCCGACTTTACTCCGTTATCTACGACTGTATCAACGAAGTCAAGGAAGGTATCGAAGGTCTCCTCGAGCCCGAGAAGAAGGAAGAGGTCACGGCTACGGCCGAGGTCAAGCAGACCTTCAAGATCTCCAAGGTCGGCACGGTCGCCGGCTGCCAGGTCAAGGAAGGCAAGCTCACCTCCAAGGCCCAGGTCCGCCTCATCCGCGACGGTATCGTGGTCTACACCGGCGCCCTGGCTTCCCTCCAGCGGGGCAAGGACGACGCGAAGGAAGTCGCCACCGGATTCGAATGCGGCTGCTCCCTCGAGCGCTTCAACGACATCCACCCCGGTGACATCATCGAAGCCTTCCAGATCATCGAAATCAAGCGGAGCCTGTAAAAAGGTATTCCGCACCTCACCAAAACCGGCGGGCGCTTGGATGGCGCCCGCCGGTTTTTTTCTATGCACCGCTACCCCGGGCATCCGGGGGAATGGCCGGATTGCAGGATTAATTTCCGGTGATGACGAAGGTTGCGTCGTTGCCGTCGGTCTCGTCAATGACCGCTTCACCGGCACCGAATGCAATGACTACGAAATAATAGGTGGTGTCGGGGATGAAGGAATCGATAAGCCAGCCGCCGGTTTCGGAATTCCAGCCCTCGGACATGTAAGACTCGATCGAAGTCTCTTCCGTATAACCATAAGCCGCGATGGAGACACCGTTTTCGGCCTCTTCATTTGCATAGAGCAGGGTCCAGAAGTACATGAGCGCATCTTCCGCAGCATCCCAGCTGGCAGTAATGCCATTTTCCGTGTGATTGAGCGAGCTCACGCGGAAGCCCTTGGTCTGGCCGCCTTCCTCGTTGCCGGTTTCCTCACCCGGAGTCTGGTCCTGCGGGTCGGCTACCTGCTCTTCCTGGAACTGCGGTTCTTCAGTCGTATCGTTGTCCTTTTGGCAAGACACCAGAGCGAACGCAATGGCCGCTACTATCAAAATGTTGATTTTCAGTTTCATAAAAAGCTAAATTGAATGAGTCTGCAAAATTACAAATAATTCCGTAATCCGCAAAACATTCCTGGACAGGTCGGCCCGGTCGCTCCCCGGTAGTGGTTACTTCAATTGCATATCAAAGATACAATAACGTCTTCTCGGTATCACTTAATGTTCGTCCGAAGCCGTTCTTCAGGAATTCCACAAACGGTATGTGAATGATTCCCTCCCACTTGGAAGAATCCATATAGGGAGTCATTGAGATTACGTACTTAGGATAGTTGTCCTTGATGGGAAGCAGGTTCCCGAATTCACGGTTAAAGGTCTTCTCCTCGGTAATCAGGTAGGCCGACTGAACGTAAACAACCTCATCCCCACGAGTTCCTACAAAGTCGATTTCCGTGCTGTAAAGCTGTCCCACCTTGACTTCATAGCCAAGGCGCACCATATGCTGATATACCAGATTCTCCACAATCTTCTCGATGTCGTTCGCCCTGCGTCCTCCTACGATAAAGTTGCGTATGCCTACATCTCCAAAAAAGAACTTGTCGTTGGTTTCCAGCAGCTTCTTTCCGTGAATATTGTATCGGGAGACCGCAGCGGCAAGATAGGCTTCGGTGATGGCCTTCATGTACTTGAGAATCAAGTTCTTTGACACCTCACTCTCATTGGAAGTCATATAGTTCTGGATGCTGGTGGCCGACATCGGTTTACCAATGTTATCGGCAATGAAGCGGATGAGGTTTTCCAGGAAGGGCACATTGCGGATCTTCTTCCTACGGATAATATCCTTAACTAAGATCGTGTTATACACGCCCTGCAGGTAATCGTTGATTGTTTCCGGATTATCCAATCCAAACGGACGAAGTCCGGGCAAGCCACCATAATTGATATACTTGTTTATGGCCGCCTCGCCATCCTCCAAATTGTGGAATTCAAGAAACTCTGGATAGCTCAATCCCTGGATGAAGACTTCCACATACCTGCCAGACAACATCGTTCCCAAGTCACTGGAAAGGATATCCGAATTGCTGCCAGTGACAACCACGTCAATGAATGACTCATTGTAGTAGTTCCTCAGACCACGCTCAAACTCTTCAATTTCCTGCACTTCATCAATCAGGAGGTAGTTGTGCTTAGATTTGTCCAGACACTCCTCCACATAGGTGACCAAATCCTTATAGGTAACAATCGTGTCAAAGGCCGTCTTTTCCTTGTCAATATAGATGACATTGGCATTCGGCTCCTGCTGCTTGCGGGCCACAAGTTCCTTCATCACATAGCTTTTCCCCACACGGCGCTGGCCGGTGAGCACAATAAGAACACCTTTTCCGAGGAGTTTCTCCAGCTTGGAGTAGTAGTTGGGTCTTGAAATCAGGTCCATATCACTTACACTTTACGGATACAAAGATAGATAAAATTTGTTCAGTATGATAAACAAATTATAAAAAATTTCACATTTGTTCACTATGGCGCCTATCCTCCATAAGACTCTTTATCACTTCCACGACCTCCACATCCAACATTACCATCTTGGCCACAAACGGAACATCCCAGCCCTGACTGAGCATTCTTGGCTTTAGGATAATATGGAGGTGTCTGCTACTCGGCCAAGAGTTTTTCTATCTGCATCCAGTAAAAGAAGGCTTCTGGACGAAAGGTCTTAACCTTGTTGATGGCAGAATTAATAGGATTACCCAATTTGACGGGCCGCAAGTCGATGGAGGGATCGTAGTGCTGGATTTCGTTGATGCCCTTTTTGAGCAGTACGGAAAGATACGCTGCCTTGGAGGCATTGACTATAGCTGAGTAATGGTTGTACTTTTCGCTGATGATTAGGGGCCTTATCTGGTTGATGCCACGAACCAACTCCTGATATTCGAAACTCTGGTCATTCTTATAGATGCCTGTGCATATAAGTTCGGAGGTCTTGTATATATCCTCAAGAATTGGCTTTAGATCTCCACTGTCCATCTGCCTGTAGTCCAGTTCGATGGGCGCAATCTTTTCGAAGGTGGCCCTGGCCGCGCTCGAATCATCAATCCGGTCGAACAGGGAGGCCACGTCGAACAGTTGCTTGATGATTTCCATGGAGCAGTGGCGCTCCTCGGGCAATCCACCACGGCCGATGACTGTCTTGATGTACGGAATCCCTGTAGTGTTAGGTGCAAAAGCCGTCAACTTATCACCCAGCAGGTCATCTTTGCTAGGAAGGTTTACCTTCATCGGTTCGCCGGTCATCGTCAGGAAAGGGCTGACGATAGGCAGTTGCTCAATGCGAGAATACCAATTATCCTCGAACAATACATCCAGAAGTATCTTCTCCGTAGCGGTATTGGTGACGTACGAGACCTGATAGAAACACTTGGCGTGCGTTTTTGGGACATTCGTCCGGGAGATTCGTTCGGATGGTTTAATTTCTCTGAATCCATATTCCTCGGCATATGGTGTCAAATATGAAATGACATCCGTACCAGGCGGGCATACGATGTCTATGTCGACCGAGAGTCGCTGAGTACAAGCGAGTTGCAACATCAATGCACTACCGCCTTTGAAGAGAAAAGGGCAACCAGAACGAGCCAGGGCTTCCAGCAACGAAAATGCCCTGATAGTCTTTTCCATCAGCGTCGGATTACTCACATTGTTTATTCGGCAGGATTCAAGAATCCATTCCAGGCTTCTGCTTTTCGGGTCAATCATAGCATTGTCGATTCTATTAGTTTCTCAATCTCTTCTTTCTTACCACGTCGTGCGGCGTAGCGTAGCAAGGTCTTCTTACCTATGTCGTACATCTGGTCGGCGTTCTCAAAGATAGTATAGAGTTCTGCACCACGAGCAAACTCAAACTCGGGAGCGATGGTGGCATCGACCAAGATTTTTTCCAGGGAGGCCGTGGTCACACCGTCCACGCGGATAACGGGAGCTTCCGAAATCAAATCCTTGACCAGGAGGGATGGCATTCCTGAGGCATAGAGCCGGCACTCCTTTTCAGTAGGCCGCAGAAGGACTGTCCGTCCTTCGACCAGCTCTCTGACATCATCATAAACAGCCTCGGCGGCGCTACGATCCGTCTCCAGAATCATGATATCGATACTGGGGACATGATGCATAAATGAAGATAGCGCCCTTGCCTGCCAGATGCAGAACTCCGCATAAGGGTATCTCTCTTTGATACCCGAGAACAACGTCTTCATCTCTGGGCTTACAATAGGACTATACGGAGGTTTTACATCGGGGCATAGTCGGAAATGTCCGTATCCTGTCCTCTCCAGCATTCCGGCTGCAACCATTTGCCTCAATTCGGTATCCATGCTCCGGACAGATCCGTTAGGATAGGTGGATTCAAACCAAGGCATAAAGTCCTTCCTCACGAGGGTTCCCCCGTGAGATGCCGCATAGTTCAATATGATATCAGCATTCGTCATACGGCACCAAAGATACGGTAATTTCGGCAAAAAATCAAATTATTGCCAAAATTATCGTAAAGTTCTCCTGCGCATAGAAAGAATATGTTCTGATGAATCAGAGAAACAATTGCCCGGAACCCAAGTTCGTCCAAAAGAGAAGACAACTCGCTGATAGCAAGGACTCTTACGACAACGTGTCAACTTTTGAAAAAGAAATCTCTGGAAAAAGTTGAAAAATGTCTACTTTTGTAAAACCAGATACCGTGAAAAAATCACAGGTGTCTACTTTCGAAAATAAGTATTAACGGAAAAATCTTTCCGTGTCTACTTCCAGCGAGCAGTACACAACATCGGAAAATAATTCCACTATTTGTCGGTTTTTATTTCCAATAATTTCCGGAAAAATTTTTCCACAATCTCCGGCTTTTTGTATCTTTGCCTCCAAAGATATAGGATATGGATACATACAAACCCAGAATAGCCGATTCTGTCCTTGCGAGAAAACTCGCTGGTAAAGGTGCCGTGCTCATTGAAGGTCCCAAGTGGTGCGGCAAGACAACTACCGCCGAACAGCAGGCGGGGAGCGTCATCTATATGGATGACCCCAAGAAGGTGAAAGAAAACCTCCTCAAAGCAGATCTGGCTCCTCAGGATCTGCTGGAAGGAGAGCATCCGCGTCTGCTTGACGAGTGGCAGATAGCCCCGCAACTTTGGGATACCATCCGATTTGACGTGGACCATCGTCCCGGTAACGGCCATTACATCCTGACTGGTTCATCCGTGCCCGTTGAAGAAAAGGAAGAAGACGAAGAAAAGCAGGAAGAGAATAAGAAGATGCGCCACTCCGGTACTGGCCGGTACGGTTGGGTGAAGATGCGCCCGATGGCGCTTTATGAATCCGGAGAATCCAACGGTGCCATCAGTCTGAAGGAACTCTTCAATGCTCCGGAGAAGATTTATGCCAAAAGCAGTCTCTCCCGTGAAGACCTTGCATTCGTCCTCTGCCGTGGCGGCTGGCCGGCTGCGATAGACTTGGAAAAAGACATTGCCCTGGACCAGGCTTTCGATTATGTGGATTCCGTGGCCAAGAAGGATATGAACCGCGTGGTGGACAAGGTCCGCCGCAATCCGGAGCGTGTGCGCCAGCTGATGCGTTCCTATGCCAGGAACGTGGCTTCACAGGCCCCTTACGAGACCATTGCTGCAGACATGCAGGCCAACGAGCCCAAGGGGATGGATGCGGAAACCGTCTCTGCCTATATTGAAGCTCTCCGGAAACTCTTTGTGATCGAGGAATCCAAGGCCTGGAATCCGAACCTCCGGTCCAAGACCGCCATCCGTACCACCAACACCAGGTACTACTCTGATCCGTCCATCGGGACCGCCGCCCTGGGCATTGGCCCTGGAGACCTGCTGTCTGATTTCAACACCTTCGGCCTTCACTTTGAGGGACTGGCCGTGCGTGACCTCAGGACTTATGCGTCCGGTCTGCTGGGCGAAGTCTATCACTACCGTGATTCTGAAGGATTGGAATGCGATGCCATCGTCCATCTGCGTGACGGCAGTTACGGCCTCATCGAGATCAAGATTGGCGGAGAGGGCCTCATCAACGAAGGTGCCCAGATGCTCATCAAGCTCCGGGACAAGATTGACCCTACCAAGATGAAGAATCCGTCTTTCCTGATGGTTCTCGTGGGCATCGGAGAGATTGCGTACCGCCGCGCAGACGGCGTATACGTGGTCCCGATTGGGTGTTTGAAGGACTAAACACCAAGGTAGGAAATAATGCCATCGACATGGAGGTCAACAAGAGATTGTTGGCCTTCTTCGCTGAGGAGGAAGTCTTGAAAAAAAGAAATGTCGGAGCAATCCACGAAAAGGGCCGGAAACATGGACAGGCCGCCTAATCCAGCACCTGCAGGCGGATGATACGCTCCGTGTCGGGACCGACGCGGAGCTTTTCGTCGATGCGGTAGGGGAGGACGGCCCTCACGTGGGCTTTGAAGCCGGGATCGGGAGCGGCGGAAGGGGCGGTTTCGGGACGGACGACGAGGAGGGCCTGGTGCTTTTGCTCCAGGGTGAGTTTGAGGTCCTGGAAGAGGTCCTGGACCTTTTTGCGGCCCCGGAGACCCAGGGGACGGAGGTAGTCGCCGTGGCGCCAGTTGCGGAGGCGGAAGGGGAAGGGGAGGGCCCGGGCGTCGGCGATGAGGCACTTCGAAGCCGGGTCCATGCGGGCATTCGTGCCCGGGGTCCATGCCTCTTCCGTGATGGCGACCCGGACCTTGCCGACGGCATACTCGCCCGGGGCGGTGACTTCGACCGATTTTTCTTCATCCCAAAAGTCCCGCGGCTCGCTGATGAGCATGCGCCCGAAAGCGAAATACAGGACCTTTTCGCCGCCGCCGATCGTGGTCCCGCTGATATGCCGCTGTCCCTTGAGCAAATCTTCGGCGAGGCGGGCTTCCCCGGTCGTCAGGCCGTTCTCCGTCAGGAGCCTGTAGAGAATGTATTCCCAGTGCGGCGTGGCGCGGAGCGCGTCGATATCAATGGATTCGCCATCCCAGAGGCGCTGCTTTTGGGCGGCGTAGAAATCCTCCGCGATGGCATCGACGGTCCTGAGCCTGTCCATGTCTTCGCACAGGGTGAAAATGAAGGATGGATTGATGGTCCTGAGCAGCGGAAACACCTCGTTGCGTATCAGGTTCCGCCGGTAGATGTCCTCGGCGTTGGTGCGGTCTTCTCGGTAGGGGACTCCATTGCCCTGGACATAGGCGGCAATGTGCTCACGCCCGGTGCGAAGCAGCGGCCGCAACAGGGGGATCCCTTCGCCGCCCTTGACCGGAAGGGTGCCAGTCAAGGGCATGCCGGTCATCCCCTTGATGCCGGTGCCGCGGAGCAGGTTCAACAGCAGTGTCTCGGCCCGGTCGTTGGCATTGTGGGCCACCAGAACGGCCTTATAGCCTTTCTGCTTACAGAGATCCCGAAACCAGCGGTAGCGCAGCTCCCGGGCGGCCATTTCCGTACTGACGCCGTGGCGCTCGGCGAATTCCTGTGTCTTGAAATGGATGCAGTGAAAGGGGATCTTCCGTTTCCGGGCCCATCCTTTCACGAAGTGCTCGTCCCTGTCGGACTCTTCTCCGCGGAGCCCGAAATTGCAATGGGCGATGGCAAAGGGGACCCGCCCAAGGCGGTACATGACATCCGAAAGGCACATCGAGTCGATGCCTCCGCTGACGGCGACTAGGACGCTGAAAGGAGCCTCCGGGCTTTCCTCCGCCGGGCGGAGAGGCTCCAGAAGCTCCTTCAGGATGGCATCGACCTGTCGGAACATTACTGCTTGCTTGCGATGGTGTAGGTGAACCCGAATTCGAGGAACTCCTTGAACTGGGCGGTCCTGTATCCGTTCGGATGGTCCTCGCTCATGATGCGGATCGTATCGTCGTAGATCAGGTTCGTCGACAGGGTCAGGGTGAAATACTTAGCCAGCTTCCAGAAAAAGCGGTTGTCCCAGCCCACGCGCAGGTTCTGCGGATTCTTCAGGTAGTTGGAGAAGAGGACGAGCTGGGTCGTATACTCGAAGTTGTCATTGACCAGCACCTTGCCGTCCAGCTTGAGCTGGGCACCGAGTTCGAAACGGGAAGTGCGGTACATGTGATTCAGGATATCCTCAGCGGCCGTGCCCTCATACTGCGTGCGCAGCACCATGCCGTAGGCTTTGCGCAGGTCGGCATTGTCCACCACGACGAAGCCGCCGGTCAGGGGCGCGAAGTTGGCCGTAAACCAGGGCTTCGGGGTCCACTTCACACCAAGACCGAGGGTCACGTATGCCGGGGCGAACAGGTCGGACTTGAGGTCGCGGGCGGCCTTCCAGTCATCCCGGGTGGGGTTGGGAACCGCCGGGGTACCGTAATTCCAGTTGCTGCCGAACTGCGTCTTGAAACTGAAGTCGGCGGAATAGTAGAGGTTCCGGACCGGGGTATCGTAGGCCGCATTGCTCTGGAGATAGATCTGGTCCTTGACCTTCTGGACGATGGGCTTGTCTTCGGAATAGAGGAAGCCGTAGTCCATCTGGAGGCGGTTGGTCCATTTGAGCTTGTCCTTGGCATAGTTGGCGTTGGCGTCGACATAGGCCCCGAGGGTGAGGTTGTCAAAACCGCCGGCCGCCCAGTTGCGGAGGCTCGTCTGGGTGAAGTTGATGTTCGTCTTGACCGATTCGCTCCAGTAGCGGGGCTTCTGGACGGGTGCGGGGGCCTCAGGGGCGTCGGCAAGGGCTTTGGCAGCCTCTTCCGCGGCCGTCTGGGCATCCTGCGCGGCGGCGGTGAAGGCGGCGCCGGCAAGGAGGAGTATGGTGGTGAGGATTCGTTTCATGATGGTATCAGATTTCTCGACTTCGCTCGAAATGACAGGAAGAAATACGCTCGAAATGACAAGGGGGGATTAGTACGACCGGGCAAAGAGGACTCTCTGGTGCGAGGGCTTGCCGGAGTAGACGCACTTGCCTTCTTCGATGCAGACGGCGCTGTCGACGGGGATGCAGCGGATCGTGGCCTTGGTCTCTTCCTGGATGCGGGCCTCGGTCTCCGGGGTGCCGTCCCAGTGGCAGAGCAGGAAGCCGCCCTTTTCGATCTCGACCTTGAACTCTTCCCAACTGTCGACCTTGCGGATCTGGCTGTCGCGGAAGGCGAGGGCGCGGTTATAGATGCTCTGCTGGATGTCGTCGAGAAGGCCGATGATGCGGTCCTCGAGACCCTCGAGCGGCTCGGAGATCTTCTCGAGCGTGTCGCGGCGATGCACCTCGACCGTCCCGTTCTGAAGGTCGCGCGGACCCATGGCAAGACGCACCGGAACGCCCTTGAGCTCCCATTCTGCGAACTTGAAGCCGGGGCGGAGATTGTCGCGGTCGTCGACCTCGACGCTGTGGCCCTTGGCCTCAAGCGCCTTCTTGAGCGCAAACATCTTGTCGAGGACGGCGCTGCGCTCCTCCTCGCTCTTGTAGATCGGGACCATGACGACCTGGATCGGGGCGAGAGCCGGCGGCAGCACGAGTCCGTTGTCGTCGCCGTGGGCCATGATCAGCGCGCCCATCAGACGCGTCGATACGCCCCAGGAAGTGGCCCAGACGAAGTCCTGCTTGCCTTCCTTGTTGGTAAACTGGACATCGAAGGATTTGGCGAAATTCTGGCCGAGGAAGTGGGACGTACCGGCCTGGAGGGCCTTTCCGTCCTGCATCATGGCTTCGATCGTCATCGTGTCGAGGGCGCCGGCGAAACGCTCGCCTTCGCTCTTGTGGCCGACTACGACCGGAAGGGCCATCACTTCGCGGGCAAACTTTGCGTACACGCCTACCATCTGCTGCATTTCGGCTTCGGCCTCGGCTGATGTCGCGTGTGCGGTATGGCCTTCCTGCCAGAGGAATTCGGCCGTGCGGAGGAACAGGCGGGTCCTCATCTCCCAGCGGACGACGTTGCACCACTGGTTGCAGAGGATCGGAAGGTCGCGCCAGGAGTGGATCCAGTTCTTATAGGTGTTCCAGATGATGGTTTCGGAGGTGGGACGGACGATGAGTTCCTCTTCCAGCTTCGCATCCGGGTCGACGACGATGCCGCCGCCCTTGGGGTCGTTCATCAGGCGGTGGTGGGTCACCACGGCGCATTCCTTGGCAAAGCCGGCGACATGCTCGGCCTCGCGGCTGAAGAAGGACTTCGGGATGAACAGGGGGAAGTAGGCATTCTTGACGCCGGTCTCCTTGAACATGCCGTCCAGGATCCGCTGCATTTTCTCCCAGATGGCATAGCCGTAAGGCTTGATGACCATACATCCGCGGACGGCCGACTGCTCGGCAAGATCCGCCTTGACGACCAGGTCATTGTACCACTGGGAATAGTTTTCTTCGCGTGTAGTTACCTCTTTTGCCATAATATCGCTTTGGTAAAATCAAAAAATGTTCTTAATATTGCATTGTAAAACGGGGCGGGTATGATAATTGCAAATACCACCCTGGCCTTTGGGCGCACAAAAATACGAAAAAGTTTTTAATATTATAGGAGATTCGACCATGAAAACGCACGTCACTCTGTCTCTCGCGCTGCTTGCCGCCCTGGTAGCGGCTGCATCCTGTGGAACGACCGCGCAGCTTTCTTCCCCGCAACGCTTCCAGGATGGAATCTACTATACTAAACCTAACTCCGACCCGGCCCGCCGCGCCGCCCTCGCGGCTGATGACGAAGCAGTAGCCGCCCTCGTTTCCGAGACGCGCACTTCCGAACTGTTCAACGCCCCTGTCTCCCCGACGCTGGAAACGCCCGAATTCACGGCTTCCACCTTCCATTACGGAGAAGGCACCACGACCATCAATATCTTCGAGTCCGTCGCCAATCCCTGGCCGGCCTATTCGTCGTGGTACTACGCTTATCCCGGTTATTACGGCTGGTCCTACCTCAACGACCCCTGGTACTACCGTTCATGGTACTGGGATTACGACTGGTATCCCTATTCGAGGTACCACTATTCCTGGTATCGCGATCCGTGGTACTACGGCTGGTATGGCCATTATTACGATCCCTGGTACTACAGCTACTACAGCCCCTACCGCTACAGCTGGTACTATGATCCCTGGTATTACGGCTACCACAGCTGGTATTACAGTCCCTGGTACTATGGCCGCTATTACGGCCACTACGGCTGGTACGGCGGTTATCACCATCACCACCATCATTACGGATGGGACCGCTACAACGGCGGCCGCGGCTGGACCTGGGGTTCCCGGACAACTTATGGTGGGGGCGGCGGTCGCCTGAGTCCCGGCGCATCCTTCGCCGGTTCCCAGCGCACGGGTGCTGCTGCGACGCGGGGCACCGCCTCGACCGGCGGCAGCCGCGCTTCGACGGCTACCTCCGGCGCTTCCCTTTCCCGGGTATCGCGCAGCAGCTCGGTCACGCGAAGCGGAGCCACCCGTTCCGGCGCCTCGAGCGCATCGCGTTCTGGTGGCGCTTCCCGTTCCGCCGGATCGGTTTCCCGCTCTTCGGGCAGCGGACGTTCTTCGGCAACGGCCTCCGGCAGCAGCCGCAGCGTGAGCCGTAGCAGCGGATCCTCCTCCACAAGCGCAGGCCGCAGCACTTCGACGGGTAGCGTCAGCCGCAGTTCTTCTACCGGCAGCGTGAGCCGTTCCACGGCCGGAGCCGCTTCCCGCCAGGGGACGACAACCTCCCGGCCGACCGGATCTACCTATCGCAGCACCGGGTCGGCTTCCCGCCAGACGGGATCCTCCTCCGCTTCTTCCTCTTCGTCCCGCGCGAGCTCTTCCAGCGCTTCCCGCGCCAGCTCCTCGGCGACTTACCGCTCTGCCGGCAGTTCTTCCTCCTCGTCCCGGGGCAGCTCGTCCTATAGCGGAGGATCTAGAAGCAGCTCTTCTTCATCTTACAGCGGTGGCTCAAGAAGCAGTTCCTCTTCCTCTTACAGTAGAAGTTCTTCTTCCTCATCCCGGAGCAGTTCGTCCTCTTCCCACAGCAGCAGCGGCGGCTCCCGGAGCAGCGGCGGAAGCTCCCACAGCAGCGGGGGCGGTTCTCACAGCAGCGGTGGCAGTTCCCATGGCGGCCGGAGATAAGTCTCCTTCGATCCATTCTTAACGATAGCATACGATACTATGAATACGACGACCCTTCGTTTCTCATTTCTGGCGCTCCTTTTCGCGGCCTTCGCGATTCCAGCCGGAGCGCAGAACATGTACGACGCCTTTACGCTCAGTCAGAACAATTACGGCGGTACGGCCCGTTCCATCGCCCTCGGTAATGCGATGACGGCTGTCGGCGGCGACCTCGGTTCCCTGACGCTGAATCCGGCCGGCTCGGCCGTGGCAGGCTATTCCCAGTTTACCATTACTCCGAATATCAGCGTGTCTACGATCACCTCGCAGGGCGACGAATACGGCCTCAGCAACAAGGTCCGCACCGACCATACCCGCTTCAACCTCTACAATCTCGGTATGACCTTCGACTTCAATACCGGGAACGATTACGGCATCAGGCGCTATACCTTCGGCATCGTGGCCAATTCGTCGCAGAATTTCCTCGGCGACCTGTATGCCAGCGGCATCAACAACAGGACCTCCTTCATGGGATGCTTCGCTGCTGATTCCGACGGTTTTGCTGCAGCGGATCTCAACCGCCACAGCGCCTACCAGGACTATTCTCCTGCGTACTGGCATTCGATCATGGCCTATCAATCCGGCATGATCGCGACCAACAATGCCGACGCCGACCAGTATATCGCCGCCAGCGAGAAGGTCTTCGGAGACGGATCGATCGGTGTCGCCGGTGATCTGGACCAGCGCTTTGGCCGTACGACGCTCGGCAACAAGACCGATCTGCTCCTGAATTTCGGCATGGATATCGGAGACTACCTCTACCTCGGTGCCAACCTCGGCATGGTTTCCGTCAGTTACAAATGCGACTCCTTTATCTATGAGAGCGCCGTCAACGACAATGATTTTGCGCTCGATTTCGGGGCGGATGGGATCAAGTACTTCAACAGTGCCCGTGTACGCGAATTCCTGGACTGGGACGCTTCCGGCGTCTATGCCAAGATCGGTGCGATCCTGACTCCGGGTGCCGGCCTCCGCATCGGTGCCGCCATCCAGACCCCGACGGCCATGACCGTCAACGAGCGCTATTCCATGGAAGGCTATACCTGCTATCGCAACAGCCGCGACAACGCGGACAGCTATTCTCCGACCAACGAGTATTCCTTCGGCGTCAAGAATCCGTTCCGCTATAATCTCGGTGTGGCATGGACCATCGGCAATGTGCTGCTTGTGAGCGCCGATTACGAGGCTTGCGACTATGGCTCGATGCGGCTGCGGACCGTGGACGAGTGGGACGATGCCAACGTCTTCAGCGACGAGAATCATGACATCCCCGCGTGTTTCGGCATTTCCCGCCTTTTCCGCGCCGGTCTGGAAGTCAAGCCGGTGCCGGCCCTTGCTCTCCGGGTGGGCTACAATCTGACGACTTCGCCGGAGCTTGATGTCAACGGGTCCTATATCGACGCGGACCGTACCTCCGTCGCCGTCGGTCTCGGCTACAGCTCCAACGGTTCGTTCTTTGCCGATTTTGCCCTGCGCGGGGCCTTCTGGCAGGATTATACCTATCCTTATCGCGACTATATCGACGGCGTCTACTCTCCGGAGCTGCACAATGACCGCTCCCTGTGGGATGCCACCTGCACGATCGGCTGGCGCTTCTGATCGCTTCCCGAATAATACAGTACTCCCGACGTCCTTTGACCAGAGGAACGTCGGGAGTTGTCTTTTATAGGTTGGAAAGAAATTCCCGGATCCGGCGGAACGAGGTGGGGCCGACCTCCTGCCAGAAGTTCTGCCAGGTCCCGGCATGGTCGGAGGCCGTGTCGGAAATCAGGCGGAGGCTCAGGAACGGGATACCGAACCGGTGGCAGACCTGCGCCAGGGCACCGGATTCCATGTCGACGGCGAGCGCCTCAGGGAAGTCGCGGCAGATGCGGTCGTGGACCTGGGCGGTGTCGACAAACCAGTCGCCGCTGCAGAACAGTCCCGGCCGGGCGCCGAGACTTTCGGCGACGGAAAGAAGCCTGGCGTCCCCGCTGAAGCGGGCCGGGAACCCCTGGATCTGCCCCAGCGAATTGCCCTCTCCGAACCAGGCGTCGTGGTAGACGATTTCGCGCGAGACCACGGCGTCCATGGCCTTGAGAGAGGGATCGAGCGCTCCGGCGACACCGGACGAGATGATGCAGTCAGGATGGCACTCCCCGATGAGGAGGGTGGCGCCGACAGCGGCATTGACTTTCCCCATACCGCTGCGGCGGAGATGGACCGTATGGGACCCGAGCGGCCCGTCCGGGATGCCGCCGAGCGCTTCGAGCATGAGATCATACTCGCTGTCCATCGCGACGATGATACCGATATTCATGGCGCCCCCTAGCTGATAAAGCCCGTGATGGCGTCGAGGTCGGAGGCCGGGAAGGAGCGCTGCTCGCCGCTCGAGAGATTCTTGATGTTGACGGTGCCGCTTTCCATTTCGGACGATCCGTTGATCGAGAGGAAGGGAATCTGCTTCCGGTCGGCATAGTCGAACTGTTTCTTGAGTTTGGCCGCATCGGGATAGATCTCGCAGGAGATGCCCCGGCGACGGAGTTCACTTGCGAGCGGAAGGAGTCGGGCCACACTGTCGCTATCCATATTGGCGAAAAGAAGGCGGGTACCGGAACCGAGCCCTGAGGGGAATCGGTCGAGGCCTTTCAGCACGTCGTAGATCCGGTCTGCGCCGAAAGAAATGCCCACACCGGACATGTCCGGAAGGCCGAAGATGCCGGTCAGGTTGTCGTAACGGCCGCCGCCGCAGATGCTTCCGATCGGGAAGTCGGCGGCTTTGACCTCGAAGATGGCTCCGGTATAATAATTGAGCCCGCGGGCGAGCGACAGGTCGATTTCGACAGGCGTGGTGATCCCGGCTGCGGCGATATATCCAAAGAGCTCTTCCAGCTCATCCAGACCGCAAAGACCCGCCTCGGAGACGATGCCCGACGCGCTGCCGCCCTGCATGAGGGTCCGCATGGCGGCGATCTTTTCGGCGGTGGAGCCGCCGAGGGCGAGGATCTGCTCGATGACGGCGATGGCATCCGCGGTCAGGCCGCGCTCCGCCATTTCCTCCTTGACGGCGTCAAGGCCGATCTTGTCGAGCTTGTCGATGGCGACGGTGATGTCGACGACCTTATCCGGGAAGCCGGCGATTTCGGCGAGACCCGTGAGGACCTTGCGGTTATTGATCTTGACGAGAACGCCAATCCCGAGAAGGGAGAACACGCGGTCTACGATCTGGACGAGCTCCAGCTCGCAAAGCTGGGACTTAGAGCCGATCACGTCGACATCGCACTGATAGAACTCGCGGTAGCGGCCCTTCTGCGGCCGGTCGGCCCGCCAGACAGGCTGGATCTGGTAGCGCTTGAAGGGGAAGGAAATCTCGCTCTGGTGCTGGACGACGTAACGGGCGAAAGGCACGGTCAGGTCGTAACGGAGGCCCTTTTCGCAGACTTTCAGCGACAGGGCCTTGCTGTTATACTGGTCACCTTCTACTCTGAAGGAATCGTAATCGATGCCGGAAAAGGCGTCGCCGGAGTTGAGGATGCGGAACAGGAGCTTGTCGCCCTCGTCTCCGTACTTGCCCAGCAGGGTGGACAGATTTTCCATGGCCGGCGTTTCGATCTGGCGATAGCCGAAGGTGTCGAAAACGCTGCGAATCGTGCCGAAGATATAGTTACGCTCGGCCATTTCGGTCTGGGAGAAGTCCCGGGTCCCTTTCGGTATGGATGGTTTTTGTGCCATAGGATGATCAGAAAAAACATACAATATTACGCATTATTTCACCTTTTTCCAAACGGAATCCTTATCTTTGTAACCCGTGCAAACCAGAATCGTCTTGAAATGAAGCCATTTGTCAGAAACCTCCTTGCCGTCATCACCGGCATCGCCATCATGTGGATTGTTGGGGTCATCATCATCGCCGGCTTGGTTACCTCGGCCGTCTCGTCCCTCAATGCCAAGCCGAAAGTGGCTTCAAACAGCGTTCTGGTCCTGGATCTTTCGACCATCCATCTGGCCGAGCAGTCCAGTGAGATTCCCGCCGGTGCCGGCGCCGTTCTCGGAGGCTCCATGCAGCCGACCGTCGGCCTCTGGGATGCGACGGATGCGATTCTCAATGCAGCCTATGACCCTGCCATCCGGTGCCTGTATGTCAGGCCTGACGGCGCCGACTGCGGGATTGCGGCCCTCGAAGAGCTGCGTGCGGCCCTGACTCTTTTCCGCCAGAGCGGCAAGCCCGTGGTCGTTTATCTGCAGAATCCCTCCAACGGCGGCATTTACCTCGGGACCGCCGCGGACAAATTGATCATGACTTCCGACCGCGGCGTCACCCCTTCCTTTGTCGGCGTCTGCGGCCAGATGTATTTCCTGAAAGACCTGCTCGACCGTCTGGGCGTCCACGTCCAGCTGATCCGGCACGGCAAGTATAAGTCGGCGGGCGAAATGTTTGTCCGGAATGCCTCCAGCGCAGAAAACCGCGAGCAGAACCAGGAGATGGTCAGCTCTATCTGGGAGACCCTGTCGGCGGAGATCGCCCTCTCGCGCGGGATGATGCCGGAGCATCTTGACAGCCTCGTCAATTCCCTGTCGCTGACCCTCCCGGAGCATTTCCTCGCGAATGGTCTTGTCGACGGCCTGATGGACAAGCATGCCATGACGGACTACCTCTGCCAGATGACCGGCGCCTCCGGTGAGGCGAATCTCCGACTGGTCGCCCTGCAGGATTATATCCTTGCCCGCGCCCTTTCTGAAGGCCGTAAAGGATGGAAGATGGCCGTCATCTTTGCCGAGGGCGAGATCGTCGATGCGCCCGTAGCCGGATCCATCTCCGGTGATGCATGGGCCGATATGATCAATGCGGTCCGACTCGACGATTCGATCAAGGCCGTGGTGCTCCGCGTCAATTCCCCGGGCGGCAGCGTGCTGGCTTCTTCCAAGATCGAGGATGCACTCAAGCTTCTCTGCGCGGCCAAGCCGGTCGTCGCTTCGTATGGCGATTATGCGGCTTCCGGCGGTTACTGGATCTCCTGCGGCTGCAAGGATATCTATTCCAATGCCACGACCCTCACCGGCTCGATCGGCGTCTTTTCCATGATCCCCGAATTCAGCGAAACCACGCGCGAGGTGCTGAAAGTCGGCGTCGAGACGGTCGGTTCCGGCCCCCACAGCGACATGTTTTCGCTGATGCGTCCCTTCAATGACAGGGAACTGGAGGTCATGCAGGCCCAGATCGAGGATATCTACGTGCGCTTTGTCGACCTGGTCGCACAGGGCCGCTCGATGACGCCGGATGATGTCGACGCTATCGCCCAGGGTCGTGTCTGGACAGGTGCCCAGGCGCGCGAAAAAGGCCTCGTCGACCAGATCGGCACTTTGCCGGATGCGCTGTGCCGTGCCGCCGAGCTTTCCGGCGGTCCGCTGGATTATTCCGCCTGGCAGGTGGTCCAGTATCCGCCCAAGGCGACCCTGTCGGATATGATTGCCACCATGCTCTCAGAGCAGCCGGTCCAGCCTACGGTGCGACTCCTGCTCGAGGGGACGCCTTTCGAGGGCCTTTCATACGCTTTTGACGCCTGCTCGGTGCGGGATCCTTTCAAAGTCTACGCCCGTATGCCTTATTCCTACGATATTCACTAAAGTTTTATACAACCATGTCTACTTCACTTATCGTTGTCATCGCGGTCGCCGCGGTCGTCGTTCTCTGGTTTATCGCCACCCAAAACGGACTCGTCAAGAAGGACGAGATCTGCTCCAATGCACTGAAGCAAATCAACGTACAGCAGGTCAGCCGCTATGATGTCATCCTGGCCCAGGTCAAACTGGTCCGGGAGTATGCCGCCCATGAAGCCGAAACCTTCCAGAAGACCGTCGAGGCCCGTAAGATTACCGCATCGGCATCTCCGACCACTGACGAAATCAATGCCAACGAGGCCGCCCTCAAGGAGGTCAGCGCGAAACTCATCGCCATCGCGGAGTCCTATCCCGATCTCAAGGCCAATCAGAACTATCAGAAGGCCATGGACAGCATCGAGAAGTATGAGGAGAATGTCCGTCTCTCGCGTATGACCTTCAACGACACCGTGACCCTCTACAACCAGAAGGTCCGTTCGTTCCCGGCCTCGATCGTCGCCAGTATCCTGGGTTTTGCCCGCCGCGATTATCTGGCAGAAGACAACTCCAGAAAGGAGTTCCCCTCTTTCTGATATGAAGCATCTTTCCCTCGCCACTTTTCTTGTCTCCGCCGTTTCCATGCTGGCGGCCTCCGCTGTCTGTGCCCAGACCGTCCGGGATCTGGACATCGTCGTTGACGTAGATCGCGACGGTTCCGCCTGGATTACGCAGGAGTGGGATGTCAACGTCGTATCCGGTACGGAATGGTATATCCCTGTCGGGAATCTCGGTCCCATGCGCCTCGATCAGTTGTCCGTCAGCGAGAATGGAGAGTCTTTCAGGTATATAGATCCCTGGAACATCGATGCCTCCCTCAGCGCCAAGGCCGGCAAATGCGGCATTGTCCGGAAGAGTGACGGTGTAGAGCTGTGCTGGGGGCAGGGGAGTCTCGGCGATCACCGATGGACGGTCCGTTTCCATGTGACCGGACTCGTCCAGTTCCTGCAGGATGCCGACGCGTTCAACTTCATGTTCGTCAACCGCGGGATGGCCGCTCCGCCCCTGCATGCCCGCGTGACCATCCGGCCTGCCTTCGACGGGACACCCTGGACGGAGGAAAACACCGCGGTATGGGGCTTCGGCCATGAAGGGGACATCCATATTATAGACGGTATGGTCGTGGACGAGACCTCGGAGGCTATGGTCAGCGAGGGGTCCGTGATTATCGTCGTCCGCTTCAATCAGGGCATGTTCGAGCCCACGGTGAGCCGGGACATCCCCTTCCAGACGATGTGGGATGAGGCAAAACGCGGCAGTGATTATCAGGATAGAAGCTGGCTCGGCATGGCGGCGCTGATCCTTTGCGGCTTGGGCATGATGATATTCGTTATCATAGCCAAGGCGCTCGGATACAAGTATCGGAAGACGATGTTTGGCAAGCGCAAGATTATCGGCTGGTGGAGGGATGCTCCGCTCGAGGGGAATCTGATGGCCGCTGCCTTTGTCCTGGCCAAGGGAGACCGGTTCAGCGTCTCCCTGGTGCCGACATCACAGCTTATCGGTGCCCTCTTCCTGCGCTGGATCATGGACGGAATACTGAGCGTGGAGCCGGATCCGAAGTCTTCTCGTCGCGTCCAGCTCCGTTTCCACGCGGATCATTCTTCCGGCGACGATGTAGAGGAGGCCTTGTTCCAGATGGCCCGCGAAGCCAGTGGCGCCAATCTTCTGCTGGAGAAGGGCGAATTTGAAAAGTGGTCCGAGAAGAACTCCGGAAAAATGATGGCCTGGCCCGAAAGGGTCGTCAGCCGGGGACAGTCCTGGTTCCGCGGGAAGGGATACCTCTCCCGTGGCCAGAAAACAACCTCGGCAGGAGCGGTTGAGGCATGCCACGTGATAGAATTCAAGAATTTCCTGAATGACTTTACGCTCTCCAAGGTGCGCAGTGCCATCGAGGTCGGGATGTGGAAAGACTATCTCGTCTATGCCCAGCTCTTCGGCATCGCCGACAAGGTCAGCGCCCAGTTCAAGAAGCTCTATCCGGCCGAATTCGAGCAGCTCGCCAGCCAGACGGGCATGGATGCCGGGACCTTCTCCCGCACAGTCCTCTGGACTAACACTCTGTCTACCAGATCGTTCTCGACGGCTTCTGCCAAGGCGGCCCGCATCTCCGGTCATGGCGGTCATACCTCCTTCGGCGGAGGTGGCGGTTTCTCCGGCGGCGGCTTCGGCGGTGGATCGCGGTAAAAAGATTTGGCGTTTCGAAAAAAAGTGCTTACCTTTGCACTCCACATCGCGGGGTAGAGCAGTCGGTAGCTCGTCGGGCTCATAACCCGGAGGTCGCAGGTTCGAGTCCTGCCCCCGCTACGAAGCAATTAAAAGTCAGCCTGTTGGGCTGACTTTTAATGTTTTATTTCAGGGCTCTTTATTTCTCTTTCCGGTGGAGCTTGCGGTAGATCTTGAGATTGGTAATCATCAGACCGATGTCGCCCTTGGTGATGTGCGCGGCACGGACATAACCTTCGCGCTCGATGCTGAATTCGAGGATTTTCTGCGTGAGGAAGCGCCTTGAGGTCAGACAGACCGGTTCCATCTTTTCCGTGGAAGGATACCCGATTGCCATGCATCCGATGGTTTCACCTATGGTTCCAGCCGGCTTCTTGGCAAGGGCTTTGAACTCTTCCAACTTTGCTTGGGACTCCTCGAGGGTGTCTCCGAGGGGAATGAAAAGATGTGCCAGGGGATCGATATTGAACTGGATGAGGTCGTCTCCGATGCCCAGTGTGCCGGCATCGAGGTAATAATGGTTCTGTCCGTCTTCCGGCATGTTGAAGACGGAAAGGGTGAGATAGTCGCCGATTTCAATTTCGACGATTTCGAATGTCTGCTTGAACAGGGAACGGGTTTCCTGGGCAAAAGACACGGCGGGCATCACTGCAAACAGCAGAACGACCAGACTTTTCTTAATCTTATTCATGATATGGATACTTTTGATTGATTGCTATCGGAACAAACCTGATACCAGGAACCACAGCGGCGGCACCAGCAGGGCAGGGAGGTAGTTGAGGGTCTTGCAGTCCTTGACTTTCAGGAGCGACAGGCCGGAAGATATGATCAGGACGCCTCCGACGATGGAAAGTTCGTTGATCATGGTCCCCTGCAGGAGGGCGGAACCGGCGGCGAACTTTCCGAGCAGGTAGAACATGCCCTGCCAGCAGAAAAGGACGGCGGCCGAGAAGATCATGCCGATGCCATAGGTGGCGGCAAACACCATCGAAGTGACGAAATCCAGGGTGGCATTCGTGTAGAGGAATGTATTGTCGCCCGTCGTCGCGCTCATGATGGGGCCCACGATGGAGAAAGTGCCCACGCAGAAGAGCAGGCAGGCGGATATGAGTCCGTTGGCAAGCCCCTCTCCGCCGCGGCGGGCAATCAGGTCTTTGGTCCTGCGGTCAAGATCAAGGGCGGTACCGGCCACGCCGCCGAGGGCGAGGGATAGGATGAACAGCACCGGGAACTCGCTCTTGGGGAGGTTCTGCGTGAAAGTGCTGGCGCCGAGGGCCAGCGAGGCCAGACCCATGGCATTGTAGAGCACGCTCTGGTACTTCTCTCCGAGGCCTCGTTTGAGGAGGCTTCCGATCACGGAACCGGCAATGATGCAGGCAGTATTTACGATTGTTCCCAGCATGACCCTGCAAAGATAAGAAAAAAACTGATTCCTCTTTTCAAGCGTGGCTATTCTGATAAAAAAGGTACACAAAACTTACAGCGTGTGTAAAGTTTTGTGTACAAAGATAGTAACTTGCTGATTATCAAGTTAAACTGCGGTGAGTGAGGGATTCGAACCCCCGGTACGCTCACACGTACACCTGTTTTCGAGGCAGGCTCCTTCAACCACTCGGACAACTCACCGGATTAAGGGACTGCAAAATTAGTTATTTTCCGGGCAATTACAAACTTTTTTGATGTATCTTTGCATTCCCACCCAATGAAACAGTGCCGCTGAGATGGAACGATTTGAACCGATTGCCCTGGAAGACTCCGAAGGCTTCGAGGGGCTGATGATGGGCGAGGTGAAGGCAGGATTTCCTTCACCGGCCGAAGATATCCGCGAAAGGCTGAACCTGACAGACCTGCTCGTGCGTCATAAGGCGTCGACTTTTTTCTTCCGGGTCGACGGCGTGAGCATGGTCGATGCCGGAATGGACGAGGGCGATATCCTCATCGTAGACCGCTCCGTGGAGCCCTATAACGGCTGCAAGGCCGTCTGCTTCATCGACGGGGAGTATACCGTCAAGCGCGTTGCCATCTCGGAAAGCGAAGTGACCCTGCTTCCGGCCAATGAGACCAGCGGCAAATACCGCCCCATCCCCGTCCGTCCGGAGGACGAGTTCCTGGTTTGGGGTGTGGTGACCTATATTATTAAAAAGGCATAGCCCCATCCGATGTTCGCCCTTGCCGACTGCAACAACTTTTTCGCTTCCTGCGAAAGGGTTTTCCGGCCCGAGCTCAATGGCCGTCCGGTCATCGTGCTCTCGAGCAACGACGGCTGTGCCGTGGCCCGTTCGAACGAAGCAAAAGCGCTCGGCATCAAGATGGGCGACCCTTTTTTCAAGATTCGCGACATTGTCGAAAAGAACCGCGTGGCGGTCTTTTCCAGCAATTTCGCCCTCTACGGCGACATGTCGAAACGGGTCCAGACAGTCCTTCGGGAGGCGGCGCCTTCGATCGAGGTCTATTCCATCGACGAGGCATTTCTGGATCTCCGGGGCATGGATGTCGATTTTGACGCCTTCGCCAAGAATCTGTCGAGCCGGTGCCGGCGCCTGACGGCGATTCCGGTGTCGGTCGGTGTCGCCCCCACCAAAACGCTGGCAAAAATAGCCTCCAAGCTCTGCAAGCAGTATCCCAGGCTCCGGGGCGGGTGCTATATGCATAAAGACGCGGATATCGAAAAGGTGCTCAGGACCTTCCCCGTCGCCGACGTCTGGGGCATCGGCCGCCGCAGTGTCAAAAAGCTCGAATCGATGGGCATCCGAACGGCCTGGGACTATCGAAGTATGCATGAAAACGCCGTCCGGCGGCTTTTCGCCCTTCCGGGCTGGCGCACCTGGCAGGAGCTGCACGGAGTGCCGTGTATCGAATTCGAGGATGTCGTCGACGCCAAACAGACGATCTGCGTCTCGCGGAGTTTTTCCTCCGAAATCACCGACCTTCCCGAGCTCTGCCAGCAGGTAGCGAATTTCGCCGCTTCGGCTGTGTCGAAACTCCGTGCCCAGCACAGCGTATGCCTTGAGATGGCCGCCTTCGCCTTTACCAACCGCTTTAAGACTGCGGCCCCGCAAACATTTGGCAGTCACCTGGTTGTCTTCCCAGATGGGACGGATGACCATCGGGCCCTTGTGTCGGCTGCCGTCGCCGCTACACGAGAGCTATACCGGAGCGGATATGGATATAAGAAAGCTGGAGTAGTCATCACCAAACTGACGGCTGCCTCCGATCGGGTGGGATCGCTCTTTGCCGACAGAGAAGCGGAGGCCCGCGAGGCGCGGCTTTCTGAGGCGCTGGATGCCTTGAATGCCACTTACGGCCGCGGCGTCGTCCGTTTCGGCGTCCAGGGCGACGGCCGTGTCAAATCTTCCCACGAGCATTCCTCGCCCCACTACACCACCCGCTGGGAGGACCTCCCGATTGTAAAATAGTGCTCATCCTCCTCGGGATTACGCTGCGCGAACAAGTTCGCTTGCGTCATCCCTGCCCGCCTGCGGCGGGCTTTGCAATAGGCCATCAAAAAACTGCGTTCAAGCAAGCTTGACGCAGTTTTTTGCTAACCTATTGCGGAGGATGAGGGATTCGAACCCCCGGTGCCTTGCAGCACAACAGTTTTCAAGACTGCCGCCATCGACCACTCGGCCAATCCTCCAAAGGACTGCAAAGTTAGTAACTTTTGCGGGTCTGCCCAAATATTTTTTTCTTTAGAAAAAGAAAGCACGGATTCTTGGGAAATCTCGGATATTGTTCCTATATTTGCAGGATTGAAGGTGATTTTAAAAACACATAAATTACTATCATAAAAATCATGGAGAAAAAGCTACTCTACACGGCGCCGAGCCTGCGTTTTATCGCGTACGGAACGGAAAGCAATTTCCTCACCTCGTTCGATGGTGGGATTGAACCCTGGATCCCTGATGACGGGGAAATCGAATTCTAACCCTCAAAACAGAATGATTATGAAAAAAGCTCTTCTTTTTGCGGGTTTGACTGCCGCAGCGCTGTCCTTTAACAGCTGTAACAAAAGTGAAATCGACGCTGTCGTCCCAGGCATGCGCGAGGTTACTCTCCATGTCTCTACAGATAATACCAAGACAACCAACTTTGGCATTTATACACGTTGGGCCGAAGGTGATGCCCTGACCGCTTTTGCCGCCCCGGCCGGTTCCGAGGAATACGGCGATAATTTGAAGTTCTCCTTTGTCGAGGACACCAAGTTCGACGGTGCGGCCGCTATTGGCGATGGTACCTACGACTGGTACCTGCTCTATCCGTATACGTCGCAGGTCGCGACTCCGGCCAATACCTCCGCCGGTTATGTCTATGCCGGATCCCGCTCCGACAGGGCTCAGGTCCAGGAAGACTATAATGACATGAGTCACCTTGCCGGAACCAACTTCCCGCTCTGGGGTCAGGCGAAGGAGATTGCTGCTGATGTGGCACCGTACATCACGATGCATCAGGCCCTTTCCGTTGTCCATATCAATGTGACAAACGGCACGAAGGCCCCGATCACAGTATCTGGCGTTTCCTTTACCGGCACTGAGGACATCGTCGGTTCCTATTTTATTGATTTCCATGGCGAATCCCCGGTCTTCACTCCTTCCAATAAAAACTATGTTTCCCCGACGGCCAATCTGACGGTTACGAACCAGGCGGAATTGGCTACGGGTGAGCAGGCTTCGTTCTATATCGGTATCAAGCCTTTCACCGCCCCTCAGGGTGGTACGCTGAGCATCTCCGTAACGGGCTCTAACGGCATCCAGACTAAGGATCTTGTGCTGCCCAGCGCTGTTGCCTTCCAGGCCGGTCACGAAAAGACCCTCACCTTCACTTATGACCAGACCGATGCTCAGGTTGACTTTACAACTGTCGCCGAGCTTAACGCCATCGCAGCTGAGGTCGGTACTTCCGCCATGCAGAAGTCCGGTACCCTCACCGATGCCGTCGTCTCCTTCGTCCCGGCCTCCAATACGGCCATCATCAAGGATGCGACCGGTTCCATCATGTATTATAAGTCGGGCCACGGCCTCAAGCAGGGACAGACCTTCAGCGGTGATGTCATCGTTACCGTCCTTCAGTATAACAATCTGTATTCTGAGCTTACGGCCATGGATGCCGAATTTGTCGGTGAGGAGACCGAGGTTGAGCCGGAGGCTGTTTCCGTCGCGTCGATTGCGGCCGATTATGCAGCCTGGCAGAACGCCTATGTGCTTGTCCAGGATCTCGAAGTTACCGCTGTGAGCGGCAAGAATATTACCGTCCAGGACGGTGAAACGCAGTATGTTGTCTTTACCAACTTTGGCAATGCGACCAACAAGGTCGGTGATGTCCTGACCGTCAAGGGTACGGTTACCAAATATAACACCACCGAGGAAATCAAGGTCTGGAAGGCTGCCGACATCACTGTCGACAACGAGGAGCCTTCCTTCGGTGCTATGTTCGCTAATGGCTCGCAGGCTCTCGAGGTATCCGCTTCTACCACTACGGCCACAGCCCACGTGAGCGGTAACGTCGCCTGGACGGCCACTTCCCGTGAGCAGGGTGTTACGATTACTCCTGCCAGCGGTGAAGGCGAAACCGATATTACGATTACCTTCCCGGCCAATGATTCCGAAGATCCGCAGTACTACTATGTGCTCCTTGAGACGACTGCCAACGTCGAGCCGAACTGGTATCGCCTTGATATTACCCAAAAGGGTAAAGTCCAGGGTGGTGGCGAAGTGATTGATATCCTTAACAATACCTGGACAGGCATTTCTGGCAGCACTTATACCGAGAAGACCGGACTTGCGGGTTCCGCTTCCGATGCAATCTATTCCGTTCAGGCTGCTGGTTCCAATGAATCTATCCAACTCCGTTCGAACAATAATAATTCGGGTATAGTCTCTACGACTTCCGGCGGTACCGTCAAGAAAGTTACTGTCACATGGCAAGAGAGTACTGCTGCCGACAGAACGCTGAATATTTATGGTAGCAACACTGCTTACACGGCTCCTTCTGATCTGTATGGGAACAATGCCGGTACGCTCCTCGGCACGATTGTGAAGGGGACATCTACCGAACTGGTAATCGACGGTTCCTACACTTATATCGGTCTCCGTAGTGCCAGTGGCGCCATGTACCTCACCGAGATTCAGATTACTTGGGACGCTGGTGGTGCAGTCGTTCCTCCGTCTCCGGAATTCGGCGCAACCATTGACAGCGAGAATGTCTCCGCTGCGACGACCTCGACGACGGTCCATGTGACCGGTAATGTCGACTGGACGGCCGATGCGACGAACGGAGCCAGCCTCAGTGCAACCAGCGGTAACGGTGCCAAAGACATCACGGTCTCCTTCCCGGCCAATGGCACGAATCAGGAGAAGACCTACACGGTGACGGTTTCTACACAGGTCGCCGAAGTACCGGCCAGCTCATTCGCGTTCACGATCCATCAGGCCGCCAAGGCTGCCCAGGGTGGTGAAGTAATTGACATCCTTAATAATGAATGGACAGGCATTTCTGGCAGCACTTATACCGAGAAGACCGGACTTGCCGGCTCCGCTTCCGATGCAGTTTATTCCGTACAGGCGGCTGCCGGAAATAATTCCATTCAACTTCGTTCCAATAACAACAATTCGGGTATCGTGTCGACAACCTCTGGCGGCGCTGTTACCAAAGTGTCTGTTACATGGAATACCAATACCGCTGAAGGAAGGACGCTGAATATCTATGGTAGTAATACGGCCTATTCTGCTCCTTCTGATCTGTATGGAAACAACGCCGGAACGCTCCTTGGCACCATTGTGAAAGGGACCTCTACAGCCCTTTCGATTGACGGCACCTATGCCTATATCGGTATCCGCAGTGCGAGTGGCGCCCTCTATCTCGACGAGGTCCAGATTACCTGGAACACCAGCGGGGAAGGTCCTGCTGAGAAGCTCAGCCCGGAACTGGCCTGGACGGAGTATACGGCAACGGCCGAAATCACTTCCAATGGCATCAGTTTTACGGCACCTGAGTTGGACAACCCGTTCGGTGTCGGCGGCATCACCTATTCTTCCTCCAAGACAAGTGTTGCTACGATTGATGCCAACAGCGGAGCCGTCACGATTGTCGGCGCCGGTCAGGCAACCATCAGTGCCGCCTTCGCTGGTAATGAGACCTACAAGGCCCAGACCGTGTCCTATGCGCTGACCGTTACTGACAGCCGCGAGACTTGCGCCACGCCGACGTTCAACCCGGAAGCTGGCCAGGTCGCTGCGAATACGAAGGTGGCAATCTCCTGCACGACGCAGGGCGCAACGATTTACTACACCACCGATGGCTCTGCGCCGACGACTTCGTCCAGCGTTTATAGCGCCCAGATCACAGTCGCTGCGGCCATGACGATCAAGGCCCTTGCCGTCAAAAATGGTTACAAGGACAGCGCCGTGGCTTCTGCCACGTACACCATCCAGGGCCAGGGCGGCGGAGAAGATTACTCTACCGTTTGCACGAGCAATGTGACCCTGACTCCCGGAACCAATGGTTCTGAGGCCAAGGTCGTTATCTCCGGCGTGGAGTATGATGCCGTCAAGTGCGGAACATCATCCAAGGCTGGCAATATGACCGTCACTGTTCCCGCAGGGACCAAGACGCTGCATCTCCATGCTGCCGCCTGGAAGGGTGTGAACGGTTCGAGTCTTACGATTACCGGTGCCACGGTCAATCCGGCCTCAATCACCTTGACTCCTGACGAAGGCATCGCCAACAACTCTCCGTTTACCTTGAGTGGAAGTGCGGATAGTTACTACTTCCAGATTTCGCTCAGCAACATTTCACAGGAGACGACCCTTACCTTCGACGGATCCAAGCGCTTCGTCATCTGGGGCGTTAATGCTGATTGACTGGAGTCCGGCGGAGGCGCCGGGGGTGAAGAGCCCACAGCATCAGTCACGACCGGTTCCGCCAGTAATGTAGGCGTGTCAGGGGCAACCCTGACCGCCTCTTACAGCGGAGTCAATACGACATACGCGCCGCAGGAAGCGGGTTTCCGCTATGGCACGTCGCAGGGGTCCCTGACGCAGACTGCCTATTATGACGGTTCCATTACCAATGCGTCCGGCTCCTATTCCGCGACCTTAATGAGCCTCGCCTCCGGCACGACGTATTACTATCAGGCCTATATGACGGTCTGGGACGGTTCGAAATATGTCGACATCGTCGGCTCGGTGAAGTCCTTCAAGACCACTGCCCCTGCCGCTGTCGGCAACGGCTATCTCGAGTGCATCGAGGTGCCGGCCATTACGAACCTCTCCGGAACGGGCGGCAGCGGTAGCGAAGCATCCGGCCGTGGTTACAAGTGGTTCAGGTACAATACTTCGAACAGCAAGCAGGCGATCGCTACACATACTTTCGAAAACGGCGGCAAGGTCATCCGCAACTATACGGTCATGCTCGACGGCGACAAGAAATGCGCCTTGTGGTCGGCCCATGCCATGCATGCGGATATGTGGAAGGACAACGGCGTCGGCCGCAACGACGGCTGGACCACCGACCCTGCCTTCGATTCGTCCTGGCAGCAGACCGGTGTCAGCGGCTACAGCAAGGGCCACCTCGTGGCTTCGAACTACCGCCAGACCACTACCGCTCAGAACAAGGCGACCTTCTACTACTCCAACCAGGCTCCCCAGTACCAGACCAAGTTTAACGACGGTGTCTGGAACCAGATGGAGAATAAGATCAAGGCAGCCGCTCCTTCCGGCAGCGATACGTTGTACGTTGTGACCGGCGTCCTGTACGAAGGTACGGCCAAGTATGTCAGTTCCGTCCAGATCCCGAGCCACTTCTATGCCTGCATCATGAAATGCTCCTTCAATGGATCGCACGAGGTTACGGCTGCTTCCGGCACAGCCTATGTCTTTACCAACGAGGCGCAGACGGCGGAACTGAATTCCTTCAAGACCACCATCGACGCCATCGAGACCCGTGCCGGATTCGACTTCTTCCCGAAGGTCCCCAGCGACTTGCAAACCAAGGCGGAAAACGGGACCAATGTCTTGACCTTGTGATGGAAAGCAGAACCTACAGCATCGGCGGTCATCCCGTCCGGCTCGAATTGGAAGCGCCCTGGACATTCAAGGCGCTTTCTCCGCGGCAGGAGGAGATGGTCGCCGTACTGGCTGCAGGCGGCGACCTCGGGATCCGCCCCGTCCCGGCCGACCATGCCGATGAGCTGCCCGTCAACGATGCCCTGCTGGATAAGGAAATCATGACGCGCGAGCGCTGGGACACGCTGGGAGAAGGGGAGCGGGAGCAGTTCCGTCACGACCTCGACCTGTTCCAGTATGCCCCTTTTGAGCTGCCGGAAGGCGAGACGCCCCTTTTCACGCTGACCGTCCGTTCGCAGGAGCCCGCCTGGCTGCAGGCGCTTCAGGACCCTTCTGCGCCTGCGCCGGAGATGCTCAAGGCCCGCCGCGTCGTTTCCGTCGACGAGGTGCTGCCCTGCTACTACGGCTATCGCCATGAAGGCTTCACCATCTATACTTATTTCCCCCGCAGGGATCGTTGCGCGGGTATTTTCGTTATGTCGGGGGATTATCGAACCGGCATCTATTATCCCAAGCCCGGCATGGGCCCGCGGACGACGCTGATGCAGGTCAATACCTCCCTGATGATCCAGTATACCTTCGCGACCGCCGGGCTCGACACCCTGCTGCTGCATGCCTCCGTGGTGCGCCATGAAGGCAAGGCCGGGATGTTCTTCGGGGTCAGCGGCACCGGCAAAAGCACCCACAGCCGCCTCTGGCTCGAGCATGTCGAAGGGACCGACCTCATGAATGACGACAACCCCATCATCCGTTTCGATGCCGACGGCCATGCCACGGTATACGGAACGCCCTGGAGCGGGAAGACCGTCTGTTATCGCCGGGTCCAGGCGCCGGTGCGTGCCCTTGTCCGCCTGGAGCAGGCCCCCGTCAATGCCATCGAGCGCCTGTCGGATCCGCTTTCCGCCTATGCCAGCGTCCTCGCCGCGGTGTCGACCATCCGCTGGGACTCTGCCGTCATGGACCGTCTGGTCCCGACGCTGGAAAAGGCGGTTGCAGGCATTCCCTGTTACAAGCTTGCCTGCCGTCCCGACCGGGAGGCGGTATTACTTTGCCAGCAAACCATCGAATCCTTATGAAAATCGGAATCTGCAACGACCACGCCGGTGTCGAGTACAAGTTCAAACTCGTCAAGTATCTCGAGTCCAATGGCCATGAGGTCGTCAACTTCGGTACCGATACCGAGGACAGCGTCGATTATCCGGATTATGCCCATCGCCTCGCGAATGCCGTCGAAGGCGGCGAAGTCGAACTTGGCATCGCCCTCTGCGGCACCGGGAACGGAATGGCCATCACCCTCAACAAGCACCAGGGCATCCGTGCCGGGCTTGCCTGGGGCACCCAGATCGGCCGTCTCGTCAAGGAGCACAACAATGCCAACGTCCTCGTGCTCCCGGCCCGTTTCATCAGCTACCGCCTTGCCGTCGCGATCGTGAAGACCTGGCTGGAGACGCCTTTTGCCGGTGGCCGTCATCAGCGTCGCATCGACGCGATACCCTGCAAATAGAAGATGGCTTTCCTTGTCCCCGCGCCGGGAACGCTTCTCTCGCGAGATATCGCTGATTATCCGGAAGGCATCGTCCTGCCGGTAGACAAGCCCTACCGCTGGACCTCGGCCGACGTTATCCGTAAACTGAAATACGCCGCCATCCGGCATTTCGGCAAGAAGAACCTGAAGGTCGGCCATGCCGGCACGCTCGATCCACTCGCGACGGGCGTTCTTCTCGTCTGCATCGGGGCTGCCTGCCGAGAGGCCCAGCATCTCCAGGATACCGATAAGGAGTATCTCGCCACGATCCGTTTCGGCGCCACGACGCCTTCCTACGATCTGGAGAAGGAGCCCGACCGCCGCTTTCCTTTTGAGCATATCACCGCGGAGTCCGTCGCCGCCGCCCTTCCTGCCTTTATCGGTGCCCAGGAGCAGGTCGCGCCGCTTTTCAGCGCCAAGAGCGTCGACGGCGTCCGCGCCTACGAGCTGGCACGCAAGATGTATCGAGCCGGTGACATGGCCGCCATCGATGCCTCCGCCCTGGAACTTCTCCAGCGAAGCGTCATTACCATTTCCTCCCTGACGCTGGAAGGCTTCACTCCAGCTCATGCACAAAACAGCCCCTTTTTGTGCATGACCCCCGAAGAAAAGGCCGACTCAAGCACAAAAGAGCCCCTTTTTGTGCTTGAGCCCGCTACTTCGACTGCCAATGGTGCCTCAGGCCGCATTCATGTGGCCGACACGTCCGCCCTCGGCCTTCCCGAGGCCGTTGTCCGTATCGCATGCAGTAAAGGGACCTATATCCGTGCCTTTGCCCGCGATCTGGGCGAGGCCCTCGGAAGCGGGGCCCATCTTTCCGCCCTCATCCGCACCCGCAGCGGCGCCTTCCCTCTGGAAACCGTCCTCACCCTCGACGAGGCGTTGGCCTTGCTGGCATAAGCCGGAAAGCCGGGTGGATATAGCCCTCCGAGGACGTGGCCACCCCCGGCCACGGGAAGGGGGAGGGGCCTGATGGAGACAAGTTCTCGCTTGCGAGGACGCAGGAAACGTTGGGAGGGGCCGTAGTGAGCGAAGCGAACGAAGTTCCTCGGAGGACTATATCCACCAAGGCCGGCTTATGCCGGCAGACAAGGGCCTAGCACACCTCGCAGAGAAGCGTGGCGCTGGTGCAGTCCGTGACGCGAACGGAAACATAGGTGCCGGGGGAGTAGACACCCGGGAATACGCACATCATGCTGTTGGAGGCGCGGCCGCAGGACTGGGATGCGTCGCGCTTGGAGGGGCCTTCGACGAGCACCTGCTGCTCGCTTCCGATCATCGCGCGGTAGCGTTCGAGACTCTTTCGCCCCTGCAGTTCAATGATTTCATTGAGACGCCTGGTCTTGACCTCTGGCGGAACATCGTCCGGATAATGCCGCTGGGCGAGGGTCCCGGGGCGCTCCGAGTATTGGAACATGAAGGCCCAGTCGAATCCGACCTCCTCCATCAGGGAAAGCGTGGCGGCATGATCTTCCTCCGTCTCGGTGCAGAAGCCGGCGATGACGTCGGTCGTCAGGCCGCAGTCCGGCCCCAGCACCTCGCGGATCTTGGCGACGCGCTCGAGATACCATTCGCGGGAATACTTCCGCCTCATCAGCTCCAGCATCCGGGTCGAACCGGACTGGACCGGCAGATGGATGTGGCGGCAGATATTGGGAAAAGCGGCCATGGCATAGAGCACCTCGTCGGAGATGTCCTTGGGATGCGACGTGGCGAAGCGGACGCGGAGGTCCGGCGAAATCGCCGCCACCCGGCGCAGCAGTTCCGCGAAATTGACGGTCTCGTCGGCGTTCTTCCACAGATAACTGTCCACATTCTGTCCCAGGAGCGTCACTTCCCGATAACCGGCCTCGAACACCTCCCGGGCCTCGCGGACGATGGACTGGGCGTCACGGGAGCGCTCGGCGCCGCGGGTGTAGGGAACGACGCAGTAGGAGCAGACGTTGTTGCATCCGCGCATGATGGAAATGAAGGCGCTGACTCCGTTTCGGTCGGTGCGGAGCGGACGGATGTCGGCATAGGTCTCTTCGCGGGAGAGGAGGACGTCGATTTGCGGACGGTCCGGACGAACGGCCTCCAGCAGGCGGGGGAGGGAACGGTAGGCATCCGGTCCGGCAACAAGGTCGACCTGGCCGCTTTCCAGCAGCGCCTCCTTCATTCGCTCGGCCATACAGCCGACAATACCGACAACTGGCGCGGGGGACAGACCGTCACTCCCGGCCTGACCGGGAGTCTCTTTCCGCCGGCGGGCCTTCTCCTGGGCGAATACGGCAATGCGGCCGTGGATGCGCTGCTCGGCATTGTCGCGGATCGAACAGGTGTTGGCGAGAATGAGGTCCGCTTCGGTCATATCCTCCGCCTGGGTATATCCCGCATCGCGGAGAATCGACAGGATCACTTCGCTGTCGCTGACGTTCATCTGGCACCCGTAAGTCTCTATATATACTTTCTTGCCGGCCATATCTTTGCGTTTTGAGATGGCAAAGTTAGGACTTTTCGACGAATATTTTATATCTTTGTAAATCGAAGACATGTTATGACGATGAAATTCTACCGGACTGTCCATTTCAGACTGCTGGTGTTCCTGCTGGCCCTGTTGCCGCTCGCATCCTGCGGATCCTCGCTCTACAAAAAGATCGAGATCCTTTCCTATGACGTGCGGTATGTCGTTCCGACGAGCGCCCGTTCGGCCGACATGCTCTTCAATGTCGAGATCGAGAATCGTACCGTAGGCTTTACGGTGTCGGGGCTCAAGGGCATTATCCGCAAAGACGGGATGGACATCGCCTCCTTCCGGGCCGAAGATTTCGCCATCCATGGCAAAACGACCGAGACCTACCGCCTGCCCGTGCAGGCTGAGCTCTGCGACGGCGTTTCGCTCCTGCAGGTGCTGGTCCTGGCCGGAACTTCCGGCCTCGACGGCCTGACGGCCGATGTGGAGGCCAAGGCTTCCAAGGCCGGAATCGCCCGCACTTTCTCGGTCAAGAACAAGAGACTGAACCTGCTGAAATGATGAAAAACAGTTTTTGCATACGGCTGCTCCTCCTTCTTGCTGCGTTTGCCTCCCTGACCGCGATTCCTGCGGCCGCCCAGGATGTCATCGTCCCGGAAGGTTACGAGCTGGTCGATTCGCTCTACCGGGTTCCGGCGCCGCTGCTCGATTCTACCAACTTCGGCCGCAACATCTTCAATTCGCTGCCCGAGGGGGGTGAGCCCGGCACGGTTCATATCCATCAGTCGCGTTCCATTCAGTCCGCATTCCATGACGTGATGCGCAGCAACCCTTCCCGCAAAATGACGGGCTACCGCATCCGTATCTATTTCGATAACAGCCAGAATGCCCGCAGCGCCTCCGCCGCCGTCAGTCATTCCTTTTCCGCCGCCCACCCCGGGATCGGGGTCTACCGCACCTACGAGAGTCCGTTCTTCAAAGTGACGGTCGGGGATTTCCGGACCCGCTCAGAGGCCCTGGCCTTCCTGCAGACCATCAAGGGGCAGTATCCCAGCGCTTTCATTCTCAAGGGGACCATCTCTTACCCGCCCGTCTATCCGGAGAGGCCCTATGTCGTGGATACGGTCCTGGTAATGAGAAAGCAACCACAGCCCTGATCTCATGCCACCGCTCGGACAAGGATTGGAACTCAAGCAGCAGCAGAAGCTGTCGCCCCTGCAGATCCAGACGATCAAGCTGATCGAACTGCCCGTGCAGGAGCTTGAGCAGCGTGTCCGCGAAGAGCTGGAGAACAATCCCGTCCTCGACGATTCCCCGGTGTCGACCAAAGAGGACGATGCCCCGAAAGACATCTCCTTGTCAGACCTGGAGACGAAAGAATCCTCCGGCGCCAGTGCCGAGGACTCCTATACCAATTATTCCGACGACATCCCGTCCTACAACCTCTATGTCAACAACTGGGGAAAGGACGAACGTCCTGAATACAACACCTTTTCGGTCAGGCAGAGTTTCACCCAGTCGCTGATGGAGCAGCTGGGCTTCCGCCGTATTACCGAACACGAGCGCGCCGTTGCCTCGTTTATCATCGGTTCGCTCGACGAAAAGGGGTATCTTCGCCGCGACCTGGATTCGCTGGTGGACGATATCGCTTTCCGGGCCGGCATTGAGACGACGACCGAAGAAGTGGAGCACCTGCTTACGGGCGTCATCCAGGAGTTCGAGCCTTCCGGTGTCGGAGCCCGGGACCTTCGCGAGTGCCTGCTCCTGCAGCTTCGCGATAAGAAGCAGACCCCGGCCGTTGTTGACGCCACCCGGATCCTGCGCGACCAGTTCGACGAGTTTTCGAGCCGCCATTTCCCGAAGGTGATGACCCGGCTCGGCCTGGACCGCGAGAAGATGCAGGCCGCCATGGACGAGATCCGCAAGCTCAATCCCGCTCCAGGCGGACAGATCGACGACACCTACGAGGACCAGGCCCAGCAGGTGGTTCCCGACTTCAAGCTGGACTACCAGAACGGCGAATTCATCCTGTCGATGCCCCGGTTTTCGATCCCCGAGCTCCGCATCAATGCCAAATATGCGGATATCCTCGAGAATTCCAAATACACCAACGAGCGCTCCCAGAAGGAGGCGGCGGTTTTCGTGCGCCAGCGCCTGGACCGGGCCAAGTGGTTTATCGAGGCCCTCAAGCAGCGCCAGAATACGCTCGAAAGCACGATGCGGTGCATCCTGGAGTATCAGAGGGACTATTTCGTCGACGGCGATGAGACGTCCCTGCGCCCGATGGTGCTGAAAGACATCGCCGACCGGACGGGATTCGATATCTCTACCATTTCGCGCGTAGTCAACAGCAAATGGATCGAGACCCATTTCGGCGTCTTTCCGCTGAAGTATTTCTTCTCCGAGGGACTGGAGAACAAGGACGGGGAAGAGGTCTCCACCCGAGAGATCAAGAAGGTCATGAATGCCCTGATCGAGGCGGAAGACAAGCACCGTCCCCTGACCGACGACGAGCTGGTCGAGCTGCTGGGAAAGAAGGGCTACAATGTCGCCCGCCGTACGGTCGCCAAGTACCGTTCCCTGCTCGATATCCCGACCGCCCGCCTTCGCCGCGAGCTCTGATGGGCCCTTTTCATCCCAGCAGGCATTAAGAAACACGGAAAAATAGTTAAGGTTTATAAAAATCGACCGGAGGCGAGCCGCTCCCCGGTCGATTATCCGCTTGTGAGCGGTATCTTTGCCGGAAAAATGAGGAGATGAAAATCAGTGATATGTTCCCGGAAGAACGCCCCCGGGAGAAGGCCTGGAAACAGGGCGTCAGCGTATTGACGACGGCAGAGCTTCTGGCGGTCATTCTTCGCAGCGGTACTCCCGGCGGCAGGGGAGCTCTGGATCTTGCGCGGGAACTGCTGAGCCTCAGCGACGGACACCTGACGGCCCTGCGCAGCATGTCTCAGGAGCGGATGGAGGCCGTCTCCGGAATCGGCCCCGGGAAGGCCGTCATCCTGAAAGCAGCCCTGGAACTGGGCAACCGTCTGTTCCTGGAAGAAGTCTCCGGCATGGAGCGACTGCCCATAACGGGACCTGATCCGGTGTTCGCGAGAATGCTGCCCAGGCTGCGGGGACTGGACCACGAAGAATGCTGGGCGGTGTTTCTCAATCAGTCGCGGCGTATCATAGGGGAGGAGCGCCTGAGTATCGGCGGTATGAATGAAACTGTCCTCGACGTCCAGTCGCTGGTACGTCGTTCGCTGGAAAAGAAGGCATCCTATGTCATTCTGGTCCACAATCATCCTTCCGGCGACCCCACCCCTGGCGAGGCCGACGTACGGATGACCCGCCGGCTCCAAATGGCCCTGAAGGTCATGGGCTTGACGCTTCTGGACCACCTCGTCGTCTCCGACGGCAGTTTCTACAGTTTCGAGTCAGAGACGGTCTCCTCCGCCCTCCCGTCCGGATAGCAGGAACGGCCCCTGAAACCAGAGGCCGTTAAGCAGGGGTGGATGATGGGGCGTTACTCCACAAACGCGACGATTTCGCCTTTCTGGACGGCGTCGCCCTGCTTCCCGAGCACGGCGACGATATGTCCGTTGATAGCGGCCGTCAGCGGCTCCATGCCGTAGTAGGTCTGGACATAACCGACCGGATCGCCGGCCTTGACGGCCTTGCCGGCCACCGGAGCGGCGCTGTCACCGTCGACGTCGACCTCCCAGAGGAGCTGACCCTTGACCGGGGCTTGCACCGGAACCGCATGAGGATAGCGCGCCGTATACTCCTCGACGGAGAATTTCGGCATCTCGACGACGGGACGGGTGATGACAATCGGAGCGCCGGCCTTGGCTTTAAGTTCCTCGAGATCCTTGTTGAATCGCTCTTTCGCAATGCCGCTCTTATAATCGCGATACTGCCGCTCGAACATCGCCATGTTCAGGAGCTCTTCGTCATCTTCGCCGCAGTCCCATCCCTCGTCCTTCATCATCTGACGGAATTTCGGCAGCTCGTCGGGGTACATGTCCTGCGGATTGCCGGAGTAGAACTCCATGCCTTTTTCCCTGGCGATGTCGACGATCTCAGGAGCAAGTTCGCCGGGGAGCTTTCCCATCTTGCCGAGGATCATGCCCCAGGTGTCCTTGTCGATGGTAGACCAGCGCGGCTTGTCGCTGAGCATATTGAACAGGTTCATCAGCGCCGTGTTCTTGACATACTGGCTGAACGGAGTCACAAGCGGCGGATAACCGAGGCGCGGCCAGACATACTCGACCTCATCGAAGAGCTTGACCATCAGCGTATCGAGCGACATCTCCGGACGGCCGTGAGCGCGCTGGGTGGCATTGATCGCACCCTGGAAGCCCTTGAGGTCGGCCATCATCGAGCCCATCATGCCGCCGGGCAGGCCGCAGCCGACCAGCAGCGAAGTCATCTGGGAGTTGGTCGGATTGATCCAGTAGCCGAGGAAATCGTCGATGAACTCCTGCGTCAGGCGGCGCACTTCCATGTAGGCGTCCATATTGATGTCCTTCACCTGGAAACCGTCCGCGCGCATCATCTGCTGGACGGTAATCACGTCGGGATGGACCTTGCCCCAGGAAAGCGGCTCCACGGCGACATCGAGATAATCGGCCCCGGCGCGGGCGACCTCCAGCATCGAAGCGGGGGAAAAGCCCGGTCCCGTATGGCCATGGTACTGGACCTTGATATGCGGATGCGCCTTCTTGATGCCGGCGACGATCTGCCCGAGCTCGGTCGGACGGCCGACGCCTGCCATATCCTTGAGGCAAATCTCGTCGGTCCCATAATCCACGAGCTGATCGACCAGCTTGAGATAATAATCCACCGTATGCACGGGGGAATGGGTGATGGAGAGGGCAGCCTGCGAAATCATGCCGCCTTTTTTCGCATATTCGATGGACAGCTTGAGGTTGCGGTGGTCGTTGAGGCCGCAGAAACTGCGGGCGATGTCGGTGCCCTGTTTCTTCTTGACCTTGAACATCAGTTCGCGGACGTCCGCCGGCACGGGATACATGCGGATGGCATTGAGGCCGCGCTCCAGCATATGGGTCTGGATGCCCGCCTTGTGGAAGGGAGCCGTCCACTTGCGAACGGAAACATTGGGATTCTCACCATACAGCAGATTCACCTGCTCGAAGGCGCCGCCGTTGGTCTCGACGCGGTCGAAACATCCCATGTCGATGATGGCAGGAGCCACCCGCACGAGCTGGTCCACGCGCGGCTGATACTTGCCGGAGCTCTGCCACATGTCCCTATAGATGAGGGAGAATTTGATTTCTCGTTTTGCCATTTTCATTTCTGTTATGCAAACAGTACAAAGTTACATTATTTCCGGCGAATATCCTCCATCAGAGTGCTGCATTTGCGAAAAAAGTGTTACCTTTACCGCCAATAATAAAACCCGTTCCCTATGAAGGTCATCAATCTCGGCGAGAACAATACCGTTCTCAACACCTATCTCGCAGAAATGCGTGATGCCACGATCCAAAAGGACAGCCTCCGTTTCCGGACCAATCTCGAACGCGTCGGCGCTATCTTCGCCTACGAAATATCCAAGACCCTCACCTATTCGGTCAAGGATGTGGTCACTCCCCTCGGCACCGCCCAGGTTTCGACCCCGGATACCAGGCTCGTCATTTCGACGATCATGCGGGCCGGCCTGCCCCTGCACAAGGGTATTTTCGACACCTTCGACCACGCCGAGACGGCCTTTATCGCCGCCTTCCGCAAATACGGAAAGGGAGATTATTTCGAGATCAAGATCGACTACTGCACCACGCCCGAGATTACCGGGAAGACCCTGATTCTCGCCGACACGATGCTGGCGACAGGCTCCTCCATCGAGATTGCCTACAACAAGCTCATCGAGGACGGCGGCGTTCCTGAATACACCCATCTCGTATGCCCGATCGCGAGCCGCTATGCCGTCGAATATCTCGAGAAGAAGTTGCCGGAGAACGTAACCCTCTGGGTCGCAGCCGTCGATGAGGAACTCACCAGCCACAGCTACATCGTCCCGGGTCTCGGCGACGCCGGCGACCTGGCCTTCGGCGGAAAATTGTAACCATGCCCCCGAGCGCCAACGCTTTTCCCACCATCGAGGGCTTCCGCACTCTGCTGAAAAAGCACCGCCTCAAGGCGACCGGTCAGCGGCTGGCCGTCCATGAGGCGATGATGGATCTTGTCCACGCATCGGCCGACCAGGTCTCCGCCAGGCTCAGTGCCGCCGGAGGTCAGAAAGTGACGGTCGCATCGGTCTATAACATCCTCAGCCTCCTTGCCGACGAAGGCATTTACGCCCGGCGGATGAGTGGCGGCAGCAAGATGATATTCGACGTCCGGAGCGCCCCGCACCTCCATCTCTATGACCGGGAAAGCGGCACCCTGCGTGACGTCGCAGACGAGGGGGGCGAAATCAGTGATCTGGTGGCGAGCCGTCTTCGCAGGCGCCGTTTCAAGGGTTATTCCATAGACTACGTGGATATTCAGTTTATCTGCCATCCCACCCGAAAAAAAGCCAAAAAGATATGATCAGACATCTCGCTCTTTCCTGCCTCGCGGCGGCACTCCTGCTTCTCCCGGGCTGTGTCAAGCAAGAATTCTTCATCACGAACGAACAGACGATGGGGAATGTCATCGACGGCCGCTTCCTCAGCGACCAGGGTATCTGGTACGATGTCGTCCAGGAAGTCAAAGCGGGCGATGCGGCCCTTCTTGCGAAGGAATCCCGTGCACTGGTGCTTTGCGATGTCCTCGAGAATACGAGCACGAGCGCGGAGTATTCATATGGCGTCCGGCTCAAGGAGTTTATCCATGTCGACGAGATACCGGTCCTGTCCGAAAGGCCGGAAGAAGAGGCGCCTGTTCTGATCGACCTGGCCTGGGCATCAGGTGCCTACCTCAATTTCCGGCTGGTCTATATGGCCCCGGAGCCTGAGACGAAGGAGCACGCCTTCTCCGTCGTCGTGGAGCAGGAACCTACTGACCGCCAGGAGATTGTCCTCCATCTATATCACAACGCGGGAGGCGAATACTATGGTGCACCGCTACAGGAAGGCGGATCCGGCAGCGTGGAATACAAGCAGCATGTCCGCTTCGTTTCGGTCGAGCTGCTCCATTATTACTCTTCGTCCGACAAGTCGATGAACATGCGTTACACCGTCAAGTACCGCTGGCACAAAAAGTCGGAGGACGGAAAAACCTATCTCCCCGAAACCGAAATCAACGAGGGCTCGGGAAATTTGATGTAGAAGATTTGCAAAACCGGAAAAAGTTCGTATCTTTGCAGTCCTTTAATACACGGTGGATGTAGTTCAGTTGGTAGAGCATCGGATTGTGGTTCCGAGTGTCGTGGGTTCGAGCCCCATCATCCACCCCAATAATAGCGGCCTTCGAAGAGGGCCGCTATTTTTTGAGGGGATATTCAGGATTATCGTACGCGGATTTTCCGGCCGATCTTGAGCGTCGTGTTGGGTTTGAGGCCGCTGTTGAGGCGGCAGATGGCATTGACGCTGGTGTGGTACTTGTGGGCGATACCCGAGAGGGTGTCGCCGCTTCTTATCGTGTGCCATTTCTGGGCGGCGGCTTCGGCTTTCTTCCGCTCCTCTTCCGCCTTCTTGCGGTCTTCCTCGTCGCCCTTGGCGATCACCTCCTCGTCATCGTCGGACTGGACATACTTGCTGTTTCCGTCGAAATAGCGGCGGCGCAGGGTGAAGAGCCGGTGGCGGAGCGTCCCCGTCTTGAAATCGATCAGGCGCTGCGGGTCGAAGGAATATCCCTGCCAGCGGGTCTCGAAATGGAGGTGCGGGCCGGTGGAGCGCCCCGTGGAACCGCCGAGGCCGATGACCTGTCCGGCACTGACCCAGTCACCGGGTTGGACAAGACTCTGGGAAAGATGGCCGTAGAAGGTCTCCAACCCATTCTCATGGCGCAGGACGATGAGATTTCCGTATCCGCCGGTGTAGGCGCTGATGCGAACCATCCCGTCGAAGGCGGCATAGACCGGATCGCCGGTTTTCAGCGGCAGGTCCACACCCTGGTGGCGGCGGCCGTGACGATAGCCGTAGGGTGAATACACGGCCACCTGATTCGGGCAGTGGTACTGGCCGAGCGAGTCGATGACCCAGAGCTGCCACTGCTGCGGCAGTTGGCTTTCAGGCAGTCGGTATGGATCTACGGCACGCGTGTCCCAGTTGCGGATAAAGAGGGAATCCTTCTGGATCAGCTCGGGATTCCGGATCGGACGCCAGGTGCCGTCGGGATTGAGAATGATGCGGATGCCGGGATCGGCGGTGTCAAGGGTGTCACCCGTCAGGTTGACCGGGCAGGAGGGCACCGGGGCGCGCGCGAAGTCGCGGAGCGAGGCTACGGCGGCGCTGTCGGCTTCCTGCGCGGCGGCGGGGGAGGGAAAAAGGAAAGGCAGCATCCCGAGGAGGATGCCCGCCCTGAGGAGGATGCTGCCGGAAGGGTGAGTTCGCATGCGTGATTACAGCTTGGCGCCGAACTGGTTGATAAGGATGGACTTGACTTCTTCGATCTTCTGGTTCAGCAACTCTTTGGACGTGGCTTCACAGATAAAGCGGAGGTAGGGCTCCGTGTTCGAAGGACGGATGTTGAACCACCACTGCGGGAATTCGAGGCGATATCCGTCGAAATCCATCACCTTCGTGGGCTTCTCGGTAGCCTCGTAGTGGGCCTTGACGGCGTCCATGGCGCCCTTTTTGTCCTCGAGACGGAAGTTGATTTCGCCGGAATTCTCATATCCGGTCAGGCGGTCGATCTCTTCGCTGAGCTTGATGCCCTGTTTCTTGAGGGCGGAGACGATGCGGAGGACGATGATGCTCGAGAGCATGCCGCTGTCGCTGTAGAAGAAGTCCTTGAAATAGTAATGACCGGCCAGTTCGCCGCCCCACAGACCGTCGATTTCGCGGAGCTTCGGGGCCGCGAAGGCACGGCCGACACGCCAGGTATGGACCTCGGCGTTATAGTTCTTGACGAGGTACTCGCCAACGGCTTTGCTGGAGCGGATCTCCTGCAGCACGCGCGGATTCTTCTCGCCGCGCTCGTCGCAGAAGTAGCGGGCCATCAGGGCAATCACCAGATCCGGGGCCACGAAACGGGCCTTGTCGTCGACGAACATGACGCGGTCGGCATCGCCGTCATAGATGACACCGATGTCCGCCTTGATCTCGGAGACGAGTTTTTTGAGCGGCTCGACATTCTTCGCTACCAGCGGATTTGGCTCATGGTTCGGGAAGGAGCCGTCCATTTCGTCGAAGAGATAGGTCGCGTCCTCGCCCTTGTAGATCTCCTTGGCAAAGAGGGTGCTCATGCCGTTGGAAAGGTCGAAGGCGATCTTGAGGTTGGAGTAGTCACCCTTGAACTTCCTGAGGAAGGCGATATAGTCCGGTTTGATGTCGATCAGGGTGACCTTGCCGGGCCTCCCGGCCTTCGGGGTCGGACGGCCTTCGTCGATCCAGGCCTTGATCTGGCCAAGACCGGTGTCAAGACCCACCGGCAGGGCATTTTCGCGGCTGACCTTCATGCCGTTGTACTCGCGCGGATTGTGGCTGGCCGTGATCTGGACGGAAGCCTTGTAGCCATAATTGGCCGTGCCGAAATACACGAGCGGGGTGCTGCTGTAGCCGATATCGTCGACATCGGCGCCGGCGTCGGTGATGCCCTTGATCAGGTAATCGTGGATTTCCCCTCCGGAGAGGCGGCAGTCCCGGCCCACCAGGACCTTGTCGGCCTTGAGAAGTTCCGGCAGGAAATAACCCACCTTGTAGGCGGTCTCTTTGTCGAAATCTACATTGTAGATGCCTCGGATGTCATAAGCGTGAAATGCTCCCATGGTGCTTTAGTGTTATGTGTTTTGATTCAAATCCGTATCGAATTGCAAATATACAAAAAAAGAGGTAACCCCCGCCCTACAAATACGTGTTCGTGTCGATGCTTTTGAATAGGCCTGCGAAGCGGCGGGCGCGCTGGATGCAGCGGCTGGTCTCTTCCTGATAGAGCTCCGGGATGGTCGTGCCAGTGAAGTCCGTTCCGGGACCTTTGGCGGAGAAGCGCAGCAGGCGATCGCCGTCGAACCACATGCGCAGCTCGACGGGAAACAGATCCATTCCGTCGATATCCGGCGTGCAGACATAGATAAACATCGCCTGTCCCTTTTCGTCGTACAGGTATTCTTCGTAATACTCCCGGGCGGCGAAAATATACTTGGAAGAAACTAAACGGAGCCAGTGGTCGGGGTAGGGGGTCCAGTTCTCTTCGTCCTGCTCCACTTCAAAATAGTACATGTACACATCCTCGAAGTGCCCGCCCGTGGCGGGAAGATTCTGCGCGACGTGGAGGTGATAGTACTCCGGCGGAATGCCCTCGGAGGGAAAGTCATCGGACATCATCGCAATATACTCCTTGACGCCGTTGTAGGCCTCGCGGATGTCTTTGATGGTCTGGGCGGAGGCTGTCTGGGCCGTCAGCAGGAATGCAGTTGCGATAAAGGAGGCCACCGCCGCCATGTCCTTGAGCCATCCTTTGGAGCTTTTTCCCGGAGCCATCCTATTTCAATTTGGTGTTGTATCGAGTGGAGACCCGGCCGTGGGAGATGTTGAGGAGTTTTTTCGCAATGATCTTGCGGCGGATGGGGGTGATGTGGTCGGTAAAGAGGTCGCCGTCGAGGTGGGAGAGCTCGTGCTGGACCATCCGGGCGGCGAAATTGTCGAAGGTCTCGGTGACCTTTTCGAGCTTTTCGTCATAATACTCGACCGTAATGCGCTTCGGCCGGACTACGTCGCAGAAGATGCCGGGGACGCTGAGGCAGCCCTCCTGATAGGTAATCTTTTCCGCGCTTTCCTCCTTGATGACGGGATTGACGATCGTGCGGCGGAAGTCCTTGAGGTAGGGGTAGGTGTCGGCGAGTTCGCGGCCGTCGACGACTACGACGCGTCTGGAGATGCCGATCTGCGGGGCGGCCAGGCCACAGCCGTCGGCGCGCCCGAGCGTGTCCCAGAGATCCTGGATGAGGTTCTCAATGCCCGCCTTGTCGGCGAGGTCGATCTCTTCGGCTTTCTGCCGGAGCACTTCCGATCCATATAGATAGATGGGCTGGATCATGGTCTATTTTCTTTTTTTGCCGCCGTAACGGGTGCTGCGGGATTCCGGGACATCGAGGGGCATCGCAGAGGGCGTCCTGCTCCGGCGGTCGAGGAATCCCTGGAGGATGATCTGGGCGCTGATGCGGTCGACGGATGCCTTGTCCCTGCGGTCGGAGGCGCGCATCCCGCCGTCAATCATGACCCGGTGGGCCAGCACGGAGGTAAAGCGCTCATCTTCCAGGGAAACCGGCACCCCGGGGAATGCTTTCCGCAGGACCGGAAGGAAGGCGTCGACATCCCGGGCGGCCTCGGCGGGAGTCCCGTCCAGGTTCCGCGGATAACCGACGACAAATCCCGAAATCGTCTCGTTTTCGGCGTAATTTTTGATAGAATCTATTATCTTTGCAGAATGGACCGTGTCGAGCGGCATGGCAAAAACGGCGAGCGGGTCGCTGACCGCAAGCCCCGTCCGTTTCCTGCCATAATCAATGCCGATCCATCTGTCCATAGCGTACAAAGATAAGATTTTTATTTTTTTTACGGAAATCGTATGTCGAAAGTCCCTCCGGAGAAGGCCCCGGCCGGCAGGCGCAAACTGCGGCTGTCCCTCTATAACGAATTGACGGAAGACCATATCTGGAAGTTCCATTTCTCCAAAGCCGGTCTCATTGTGGCCATCCTCTCCGTTCTTGTGGCCCTGTCGCTGCTGATCTATGTGCTGGTTGCATACACGCCGGTGCGGACGCTGATTCCCGGCTATCCCGACGAACATTCCCGCCGCGTGGCGGCCGCCAATGCGACCCAGATCGATTCGCTCGAATACGAAATCCGCAAATGGGACCTCTACTCCGAGAATCTCCGCCGCGTCCTTTCCGGCGAGGAAACCCTTCCCCTCGACAGCCTGTATACCCGTTTGTCCGACCGCAGCGTCTCTCCGGTCGAGGATATCCATCAGGATGCTCTCCGCCGGGAGGAATCGCTCCTTCGCGAAAGCGTGCGCCGGGCCGATGCCAGGGAGGCCTCGTCGGCTCCCGACGCCCTGGAAAGCCTGGTTTTCTTCGCACCCATCGCAGGCGGAGTGGTGACGGTCCCCTTCGACCGCAATACCCATCCCTGCCTGGAAGTGTCTGCTCCGTCCGGCTCTACCGTCTACTCCGTGCTGGAGGGAACGCTGATCCTCTCCGGATGGGATGACGAATTCGGCTCCAGCCTGGTGATCCAGCACGAGAATGAGCTCGTCTCCATCTATCGCCAGTGCGGATCCCTGACCCGCCATGCCGGCGAATCGGTCCATGCCGGCACGCCCGTCGCCCTGACCGGAGCCTCGTCGGAGGAGGCTTCTGCCGGAGCCCCTCTGATTATCGAACTGTGGCACCGGGGCGTTCCGGTCGATCCTGCCCGCTATATCCATTTCTAGTCCATGCCCATCCGCAAACGCCATATCGCCATTCTCGGTTCCACGGGGTCGATCGGCTCCCAGACGCTCGACGTGATCCGTCAGCACCCGGACCGTTTCGAGGTGGAGCTGCTGACGGCCAACACCAGTAGCGACAAGCTGATCGCCCAGGCGAAGGAGTTCCATCCCGCCCATGTCGTCATCCGCAGCGCCGACAAGTACCACCAGGTCGCTGACGCCCTCGCCGGCGAGGATGTAAAGGTCTGGTGCGGAATGGATTCCATATGTTCGCTGGTTTCCGCTGAGGCGGTCGATATGGTTGTTGCCGCCATGGTCGGATTCAGCGGCCTTCGCCCGACGCTCGCGGCGATCCGTGCCGGGAAAGCCATCGCCCTGGCCAACAAGGAAACCCTCGTCGCCGCCGGTTCGCTGGTGACCCGTCTTGCAGAAGAACACCGGGTGCCGCTGCTGCCGGTCGACTCGGAGCATTCCGCTATTTTCCAGTGCCTCCTCGCTGCCGGGAACAACCGTCCCAGCCGGCTCCACCTGACGGCATCGGGCGGCCCTTTCCGCACCTGGCCCCGCGAAAGAATCGCAAAGGCGACGGCCGCAGAGGCGCTGAAGCATCCCAACTGGGACATGGGAGCCAAGATTACCATCGACTCGGCTACGATGATGAACAAGGGTTTCGAAGTCATCGAGGCGAGCTGGCTTTTCGACATGGCTCCGTCCGACATCCGGGTCCTCGTCCATCCCGAGTCCGTCATCCACTCGATGGTCGAATTCGCCGACGGCGCCGTCCTGGCCCAGCTGGGCTGTCCCGACATGCGCGTCCCGATCGAGGTCGCCATCTCCTATCCCGAGCGCCTGAGTCTCGACGGTCCCCGGCTCAATCTGGCCGCAACCGGTTCCCTGACCTTCGAGGAGGCGGATCCGGAGCGTTTTCCCTGTCTCGGGCTTGCTTTCGAGGCCATCCGCCGCGGCGGCAACGTGCCCTGTGCGATGAATGCTGCAAACGAGGCGGCCGTAAAGGCCTTCCTCCAGGGGAAGATTGGTTTCTACGATATTGCAGAGACTGTCTCGTCGGCGATGGACGAGGTCTCCTTTGTCTCCGAGCCGTCGCTTGAGGACATTTTTGATACGAACCGCGAGGCCTATGACCGGGCCTGCGCGAAGACCGGACTGCCGCTATGATTATCCTCATCAAGATACTCAAGCTGATCCTGGCCCTGTCGGTGATTGTCGGCGTCCATGAGTTCGGGCACTTTATCTTCGCCCGGATCTTCGGTGTCAGGGTTGATAAGTTCTACCTCTTTTTCGATATCGGCGGCCGCCGGCTTTTCTCGACGAAGAAGAGTCGCTGGTTCCGTCGGCTTGTCCCCGCTGCAGAGCACTGGGAGACCGATTACGGCATCGGCTGGCTGCCCCTTGGCGGCTACTGCAAGATTGCCGGCATGATCGACGAATCGATGGATAAAAGCATCGTCGGGACCGAGCCGCAGCTCTGGGAACTCCGTTCCAAAAAGCCCTGGCAGCGCCTTTTTGTCATGGCCGGCGGCGTCCTGTTCAACTTCCTGCTGGCCATTCTGCTGTTTGTCCACGTCCTTGCCGTCTGGGGGGACGACCACCTTGACAACAGTTGCACGACACTTCTGGCGGAGGAGGGGATGGTCGCCTATGACATGGGCTTCCGCAGCGGTGACCGCATCCTTTCCCTGGACGGAAAGTCCATCCGATGGTTCGACGACATTCAGGCCTATATCGCCCGTCACGACATCAGCCGCGTGAGCGTTCTCCGGGGCGGCGATACGCTTGATATCTATATGGACAGCGGCCGGACGGGAGAACTCCTCCGCGGCCGGGTCTTCATGCCGGATTTCCCGTTTATCATCGACCTGCCGCCGGAAGGGGAGGAGAGTCCGAACCGTGCCCTCCTTCAGCCCGGCGACCAGATCGTCGCTCTGGACGGGGCGCCCGTTCGCTTTTTCCATGAGGGGAAGGCCTATCTTTCGGCCCATCCGGACACGCTGGTCGTCGCAGACCTTCTGCGGGGTGGCGTGGCGCTGCGGGAAACGCTCCGGGTCGACGCGAGCGGCCGCATCGGCGTGATGGTCAGCGACCTGATTTCTCCGGAGTCGCTTCCGGGATACACCCATATCGATTATAGTTATTGGGCGTCCTATCCGGCAGGCCTCCAGAAGGCCTGGAATACCGTTTCCGGTTATGTGCTCGACCTCAAGCTCATTTTCACTCCCCGCACCAAAGCCTATCAGTCCGTCGGCAGCGTCGGCACCATGGCGACCCTGATGCCCGTCGGCTGGGACTGGGAGTATTATCTCACGATCCTGGCCCTGCTGTCGGTGATGCTCGGAGTGATGAATCTGCTGCCGATTCCGGCTCTCGACGGAGGCCATATCGTCTTTGTTCTCTACGAGATGATCAGCGGCCGCAAGCCTTCGGACCGCTTCATGATGATTGCCCAGATGATCGGCATGACCCTGCTGATCCTTCTGATGATCATCGCTTTCGGCAACGATTTTATCCATCTGACACGATAAATTTCTCTACTATGCGAAGTAAAACCATATCCCTCCTCCTCGTCATCTTTGCCGGTCTGCTCCCGCTCCTCGCCCTTTCCGGCTGCGGCCGCTATTTCGATTCGACGACCATTCTCGGCTCTTCCGGCGAAGTGATTGTCGTCATGGAAAAGAGTGACTGGGAAGGCGCACTCGGCCAGTCCGTCCGCAATGCCCTTGACTCTCCGGTCGACTTTCTGGACCCGGCAGAGAAGAAGTTCAAGCTGACATTTATCCAGCAGGGGAGTCTCAGCCGCCAGATCCAGATGAACCGCAATATCGTCCTTTTCCGGATCGGCGAAGATGTGGATTCCTCGGCCGTTCTCTACCGGAAGGATGTTTGGGCCCATCCCCAGATCGTAGTCCAGATCAATGCCCGGACGGCATCGGAGGCCTGTAAAATCGTTGCGGCCGAGGCGGATGCCATCTACCGGAAGATCGAGCTCGCCGAGATCAACCGGAATGTGGAGAAGTGCTACAAATACGAGATTGCATCCATCACCAAAAAGATCGAGGCATTCGCAGGCGGATCCCCCCGCATCCCCGACACCGGCTACCGGGTCGCGAGCGAAGCACAGGACTTCGTCTGGGTCAATAAAGCCAGCCAGTATATCACCTCCGGTATCGTCGTGACGGCATATCCGGCGGCCCGGGACGGCAAGGACCTGGACCCCGACCGCATCACCCGCAATCTCCGCAAGCAGATCAATGCCCACGTTCCGGGCGGCCCGGACGGCTCCTTCATGGATGTGGATGAGGATATCGTCCCGCTGGTTTCCGATCTCAACGTGAACGGCCGTGCGATCAAGCAGATCCGTAGCCGGTGGATGATTCAGGGCGATTCGATGGGCGGTCCGTATGTCTCCCACAGTTTCCTTAGTCCTGATGGGAGCCGCGTCGTGACGATGATGGCCTTCCTTTTCTGCCAGCGTTACGACAACCGGATCTATTTCCGCCAGGCCGAATCCATCCTGTATTCCTTCAAATGGGCGGGTGAGTAATCCTCGGGCAAAAACTGCAAAAATATTTTGCCGAAAGAAAAAAACTTTATAACTTTGCAATCCCTTTCCGCGCAAGTGGGAAGAGCGAGCCATGGTGGGTTCGTATAACGGTTAGTACTCGGGATTTTCATTCCCGCAATAGGAGTTCGATTCTCCTACCCACTACGAAAATATAAAAAATAACATAATGGCAAACACAAAATCTGCTCAGAAGGCCGTTCGTCAGAGCGAAAGGCACAGATTGCATAACAAGTATTATGCAAAGACAACGAGAAACGCGATCCGCGATCTCCGTAACACTACCGACAAGAAAACCGCTGAGGACAACGCTCCGAAAGTCTATGCGATGATTGACAAGCTCGCAAAGATCGGCGTCATCCACAAGAACAAGGCTTCCAACCTTAAGAGCGGTCTTGCCGTTTACATCAACAAGCTTTCCTAAGGGAACAGTACTTCGCCGCAAGGCAATCGGGATGTAGCGCAGTTGGTAGCGCACTACGTTCGGGACGTAGGGGTCGCTCGTTCGAGTCGAGTCATCCCGAC
>Ga0310690_10000130_pt1 | contig 170243 bp, 125 predicted proteins | sample AusTroGonzalo_MG_2_FD_207661 | JGI IMG/M metagenome (GOLD analysis project Ga0310690, IMG submission 207661) | Bovine rumen microbial communities from tropical cattle in Woodstock, Queensland, Australia - Gonzalo_04 (v2) (version 2) | ecosystem: Host-associated > Mammals > Digestive system >... | reverse complement strand
CGCGTTACGCACCCTTCCGCCGGTCGCCGCCAGAGTATTGCTACTCCGCGATGCCCCTCGACTTGCATGTGTTAAGCCTGCCGCTAGCGTTCATCCTGAGCCAGGATCAAACTCTTCTTTGTATATTTTATACTTTAGCTTGAAACTGACGTTCTCGTTGATTTGCTTGCTTGTACTTGTCTTTCAATATTGTCAATGAACTTCCCTCGTTTCAAAGGGGATGCAAAGGTAAACACTTTTTTTTATTCCACAAATTTTTTTTGATTTTTTTCTATCTTTGTGTGCTATGGTAAACCGATTCATCCTTAACGAAGTTTCATACTTCGGGCCGGGAGCGCGCAAAGAGCTGCCCGGCATCCTGTCCCGCATGGGACTGAAAAAAGCGCTTGTATGCTCTGACAAGGGCCTCATCAAAGTAGGAACCACGAAAATGGTCACCGACGTACTTGACGCAGCTTCCTTCCCCTATGAGATCTACAGCGAAATAAAGCCGAACCCGACCGTCACCAACGTGAAGGAAGGAATCGATGCATTCAAGGCCTCCGGAGCCGACTGCCTTATCGCCATCGGCGGCGGTTCGTCGATGGATACCGCAAAGGGCATCGGAATAGTTGCCAACAATCCCGAATTCGCCGATATCGTAAGCCTCGAGGGCTGTGCGCCGACCAGGAACAAGTCCGTTCCCATCATCGCGTTGCCCACCACGGCCGGAACCGGCGCGGAAGTAACCATCAACTACGTAATCATCGACGAAAAGCGGCAGGCTAAAATGGTCTGCGTGGACCCCAACGACATCCCCGCCGTAGCAGTAGTCGATCCCGAACTGATGTACTCCCTGCCCAAGGGGCTGACAGCAGCAACCGGCATGGATGCACTTACGCACGCTATCGAAGGCTATATTACCAAGGGCGCATGGGTGATGTCGGACATGTACGAGCTGCAGGCCATCAGGATGATAGCCGAGAACCTTCCCACTGCCGTCGATGAGCCCACGAACGCCGCCGCCCGCGAAGGGATGGCGCTGGCGCAGTACATCGCCGCACAGGCGTTCTCGAACGTTGGCCTTGGCCTGGTGCATGGAATGGCTCACCCGATGGGAGCTCTCCACGACATTCCCCACGGTGTTGCCAATGCCATCCTGCTGCCCACCATCATGGAGTTCAACATGCCCTGCAGGATAGAGAAATTCGGCGTCATCGCCCGTACGATGGGTGTGAATACCGACGGGATGAGCGCCGAACAGGCCGCACAGGCCGCCGTTGAATCCGTACGCGCCCTCGCCATCCGCGTCGGCATCCCGCAGCACCTGTCGGAACTCGGCATCTACGAAAAGGACATCCCCGCCCTGGCCGCCCAGGCCATCGCCGATGTCTGCACGCCCGGCAATCCTCGCGAGGTCACAGAAGCCCAGATCGTCGAACTCTACAAGAAAATTCTCTAGGAAGCGTTAGCTTCTTTATACAAGAGAGGGCGGCCGGAAACGGTCGCCCTCAACTGTCTTGTCACAGGGAAGTCCTACTCCTGGGGAGTAAAGTGTGCACTATCCCAGCAACCAACCTGAAGCGTAGCATTGTAGCGGGAAGGCCAGCAGAGCAGGTTGCCAGTGCCCTCCATAATAACCTGGCCCTTCACCTGGCTGTACGCAGCCAGAGTCACACCATTCTGGGAAATGACACCGTTGCGGTTGCTGGAGGTGAGCGGGGTGTCGAAGGTCACGCCTTCGAGCATCACCTGGCAATTCTGCCAGCGCAGATAGCTGCCCAGCAGCGCCGCGATGGTCAGCACCTTGGGTGCAGGCACCTCACCTTCGGAGACGGTCGCCCCCGTAAGGTTTATGTCGGTTAGCTCAGCATAGCCGTTGTATAGTTTTACCTTGCCTGCGACGGCACCACTGATCTTCTGCCCGGGCACCAGGCTATGACCGGCGTTCTTGAAAAGCTGGATACCGCCGGTCGCGTCCTCGATGAAGGCGTTTTTGCCGTTTACGTATGTTACAATGGCGTCCGTAAATTCACCTGTCCATTCTGCTTCAGCGGCCACGGTATCGTCAACCAGTCCGGCAATGGTCTTGATGACGGCTGCCCCTTCGACCACCTTCAGGTTCCTGATTTCCCAGGTGCCGAAAGCCGCTTCCGTGGAGTTGTACTGGAACTTGAGCATCACAAGGTTCCCGGCAAATTTCTTAAGGCTGATGTCGCCGGAGGAAACATAGTTCCAGTCGGTGCCTGTGGACCATCCGGGGATGAGAATCTCTTCCCAGGTCTCGCCGCTATCTACGGACGCAAAGAGTTTGAGATCCTGGAACCTGTCGCCGACATTTCGCCACACATGGTCGAAGCTCAGCACGGCGGAAGAAACCTCTGCAAGGTCGATATTCGGGCTGATCAGCTCCGCCTGTGCAACCACTTTCTTGCCCGAAGTAGCCACCATGCCATACTTTTCGCTCTGGGTCCAGATGCTGGCAGTACCCTCAGCGGGAACCACATCGACGGCTTCCCAGCCACCCATGCCGCCGAGGAAGCTTTCCTCGTAAGGCAGAGGCATGGCGGCAAAGCCGGCCGCCTGGGAAACGGTAACTGTAACAGCGGAGTAATCCTTGTCCTTGGAAGAGCTGAGGGTAATGACACCTACACGGGCATCAGCGTCGTTGGCGGAAACATGGACGCTTACCATCGTCGTATCCTTGACCCTGTTCATTCCGGAAACGGTCAGCCATTCGGCATCGGTACTGAAGGAAAGGTCATCACCGGAGTAAACCACCTTTGCAACCACGGTGCTTTCCTCCTTGCCCACCTCGAACTCGGCAGGAGTGACGGTAATGAGGGATTTCTTGATTGATACGACATAGGCGGTGTACTGAACGGTCTCAGGCGCACCCTTGTAGCTCATCAGCTGGCCCATGATGGTCAGCTCGTCGCCGACGGCAAACGCATCCTTCTTTGTGAACTTGTCGCCGTTGAGCCAGTAGCCGCGGTATACCTCAAGCCACTTGTCGCTCTCGAGCTTGCCGTTGTCGGACAGGAAGTAAGTCGCGTTGCCGTATTCACCGGTATCGACATCGTCAATCTTGCAGACGATTCCCTTCACGCAATGCTCTCCGTCCAGGTAATAGGACTGGCCGTCGTGCTTGTCTACGGTATTGATAAGCTCGAGGGCCTCAGCGACGGACATGACCTTCACCTCGCCCTTCTGGGCATATTGGATAACGTTGATATACTGTGTTTTGCCATCGCAGTTGAGTTTGACCTCTGCAATATTGGTAGCCTTGGTGGCCTCCGCCGAGAAGGTCACGGTCGAAGTTCCGGCCACGCCGGTCATAGGTTCCACGGCCAGCCACTCAGGCACGGAGGTCTCGTCGATGGCCCATTCGCCGGTCGTAGTGACCTCCAGGGTAGCGGAACCTCCATTCACATCGATATGGAGGTAAGTATCCGAAACCTGAATTTCGGAATAGGGCCCAACCTTCTGCTGCTGGCAGGAAACCGCCGCAGCGCCAAAGAGAAGGGCAAAAAGGATATATCTTAATTTCATAATGCTTGGATTCCGGATTAGTTGAACATATACTTGATACCGATGGAAGCGTACCAGCACTGGCCGACATTGGAGTTATTCACCCAGGTCTGGGTAGAGCCGCTGACATAGGACGGCGTGGAGAACACCGGATACCCCTCCGCGTCAACCTCCTCATACTTGAGGATACGGCCGGACTTGAGGTCGGGATTCATGATCTGGCTTACACCCCAGCTGTTATTGAAGAGGTTCAGGATGTTCTTGACATCCAGGCTGAGCTGGAGGACATTCATCGTCTTGCCTATCCTGAGCTTGAAGTCGTGCTTGTAGCTGAAGTCCAGGCGGTGCACCCAGGGATTGTAGACTGCATAACCCTCGGCGTATTCGCCCTGGTGCTTGCTCAGGTACTCATCCTTGTGGACATAGGCCATGAAGCGGTCGCGGTCGTCGTCGGTGGCGAAGCGGAACTCCCTGTTTTCAACCTGTGCATCCGTAGGGATGAAGAGGGAATCGTAGGCGTAGTTGTCTCCGTTCATGTCGTTGTCCAGCATATAGGAATAGTTGTAGCCGCCACGCCAGGCCTCGTAGATGAAGCTGAAGTGGTTGCCGCACTTGTCACTGTGCGTGAGGGTACCGATTACGCGGTCAGGCGTATTGTTCTGCGCAAGGTGCAGGGGCGTATAGTTGGGACCCTCCACCGTGGGCACATAGGTAAAGATGGATGCAGGGTCGGAACCGGGCAGGGAGGTAAGTTCCCTGGCCTCCACGTGGGTATAGGCCGCCATGATGCTAAGTCCCTCCACCGGCCTCATGGTCATTGTAATGTTGCCGGACCAGGTATAACCAAGGTTGGTATTGGTCAGCACATAGGCAGGAGAGGTCGTGTACTTGTAGTCGATGGGGTAGACGGGACGGTTGTCCGCACCATTGAAGTGTGCGAATCCGTTGACCGGCTTCATGTTCCAGTCCTGCATGGTGGAAGCGTTGACGTTCTGGTTGAACATTCCCTCGACAGTGATCGTGAAGGGGAAGGGAGTCGGGAACGCATAGTCGATGGCGAGGGTGTTTTTCCAGACCTGGGGCATCTTGAAGTTGCGGTCCACGGCGGCGAGCTTGGAAGGGATCTTGCCATCCTCGGAAGAAATGGTCTGCGGATAGCCGAGTTCATACCATTTCTGGCGCATCGCCTCGCGGTCGATGATGAGGTCACCTGCGAATGCCGCAAGGTTCGGATCGGCCGAAACGACCTTGCCGTCCTTATAGGTAGTGGTGATGATACCGTTATACTGGTTCATCGATGAGTTGGAAGGCATATTGGTGAAGAACACGAGAGGGACGCGGCCGGTGAAAAGGCCGGTACCTCCGCGAATCTTCAGGCTCTTGTCCCCGAGCACATCCCAGGTAAAGCCGACGCGGGGAGAAATGAGCGGCATGGCTACAGGCCACTTGCCGGTGTCGATGTGACGGATATTGCCGTTGGCGTCGGGATACTCAAGGTCGTAGACCGCCTTGTTGGTAATGATGTTGCTCTCGTCGAAAATCCAGGAATCGATACGGAGGCCGGCGGTAAGCTTGAAGCGCTCGGTTACATCCCATTCATCCTGGGCATAGGCGCTCACCTTGTGGTAGGTGACACGGCTGGCAGGGTTGTCGCGCATGAGGTTCTCATAGCCGTAGGTGAAGTTGACCGTCTCCGGCGTTGCCCCGCTGAGGAAATCTTCGATGGAATTGTAGCGATAATAACCGGTACCGTTGCGCAGGTAGGCGTTGTCCGCCATCTGGTACTCGTATGCGGCACCGACAGTCAGCTTGTGGTTGCCCATGAACATCGTGAAGTCATCCTTGATGTTGACGACGTCGTTGTGGTAACCGTTCTGCCAGGTAAAGAGTTCGTAACCCAGGGACATGTACGGCATGATGTCTCCGCTGCCGTCCAGGATGTCGATGAACGGGAAATACGAGGAGGGAGTGTCACGGGTGGTGTCAAGCTTGGAGTAGGTCGCCAGGAACTGGTTCTGCATGGTGTCGCTGATACGGCTGTTGAGGTCCAGCGAGAAGGAGTGAACCAGGTTGTTCATCGTATAGAACGAGTTGGCGAAAGACATGGAGTACTGGGAAAGACGGTTCTGCGTGGTACGCTGACCGCAGTCCGAAGAAGTATTATTGGTATAGTTGCACTCCTTGGCATTAGTATAATTGTAACGGATGGCCAGCTTGTTCTTGTCGTTGATGTTCCAGTCGATACGGGCCAGGGCCTTGATATTGGTCTCGTTGCCTGCGAAGTTCCAGCCGCCGGTGTCATATCCGTACTTCCCCATGACGTACTCGCTCACCCTTTCCATGTCGGCCACGCTCACGCGGGAGATGTTCAGGGAAGGATCCGCCACGCCGTCCACGGAAGGCTTCCAGTAGGAAGTCATCTCGGGATGCGGAATGTATTCGAAGTTGACAAAGAAGAAGAGCTTGTTCTTGACGATAGGGCCGCCGAATGTCATACCGTAGGTAGTGGTACGCTCCTGCGGGCGGTCGCCCAGGCTCAGGCCGGCGATGTCGTTTCCACGAAGGAACTCGTTGCGGTGATAGACGTACGCTGAACCCCTGAAGGTGTTGGTACCGGATTTGGTGATGGCATTGACGCCACCTCCGATAAAGTTGGTCTGGCGCACGTCGAACGGACTGATAACAACCTGCATTTCCTCGATTGCGTCGATGGAAACAGGATTGCCGCCTCCGGGGAGGGAGCCGCTCAGACCGAAGTTGTTATTGAAGTTCGCACCGTCGATGGTAAAGTTCGAAGTACGGTCGTCAGCACCCATGAAGGTCATCCCGTTACCGCCATAAGGAGAAAGACGGGTGATGTCCGTAAGGCTGCGGGTTACATTGGGAAGGCTCAGGATCTGGTCCTGGGTAATATTGGTGGCCGCGCCGGTCTTCTCGGAAGAGAACTTGGAAGCGGCTTCGGATATCACAATTGCCTCGCTGAGCATCTGGGAGTCGTCAGAGAGGGTGGCGCTCAGCGCATACGCCTCGCCAAGCAGGAGGGTCACGTCGGTAAAATTGACCTTGTGGTAACCCATGCAGGAAACCTCCACGGAATAAGGGCCGCCGGCACGCATACCATTGATGGTATAGCGTCCTTCCGCATTCGTGAGGCCATAGTACAGCGTCCCCGAAGGTGTATGGGTGGCGACAATGGCCGCTCCGGGGACAGCATCTCCATTGGCATCGTTTACCTTACCGGTAAGCGCTGATGTCGTGACCTGCGCGTAGGCGGACACGGCAAACACTGCTGCCGTTATGCACGACAACAGGAACTTGAAGAATTTTTTCATAAAAACTTTTATGGTTGAACAGTTTTTTCCGGTCAATTCCGACGGCACAAATTTAACTCTAAAATCAGAGATTTTCAATAGCGTCAGAAATATTTGTTTTCCTGCCTGTGCAGGGCGATGAAAATAAAAATCAGCAGCGTGAAAGCCAGCAGCGAAGAGCCTCCATAGCTCATCAGCGGCAGTGTAATTCCTATCACCGGGACCAACCCTACGGTCATGCCGACATTGATTATAAGGTGCATAAGCAGCAAGCCCGCCACGCAATAGCCGTAGATGCGGGTAAAGGCTTCGCGGCTCTCGTCCGCATCGACGATGATGCGGCCTATCAGGAAGCCATAGAGCAACAGTACCACCAGGCAGCCGGCGAAGCCCCATTCCTCCCCCACCGTGCAGAAAATAAAGTCGGTGGTCTGCTCCGGCACGAATCCGTATGCGGTCTGTGTCCCGTGCAGGAAGCCCTTGCCGAAAACACCGCCGGAGCCTATGGCGATCATCGACTGCCGCACGTTATAACCGGCTCCGGAGGGATCGTCCTTGAGCCCGAGCACCACCTCTATACGGTTGCGCTGGTAATCGCGAAGAATGTGATGGAACACGAAATTCGTCGAAAAGACCATCACGATGCCCGCGGCAGCCGCAATCAGCGAGCGCATAAGATACCTGCGGCGAAGGCGCAGATGCCGTATCGGCCGCACATAGAACAATATATAAAGCAGCAGCGCGGCGGCTATCAGCACGAAAGGCACCCATGCGGGCGAAGCGAGCGTAAGCACAAAAAGCGCTATCGCCATACCGATGAAGAAAAGGAACCAGCCGGACATTCCCTCCCGGTAAAGCGGCAGCAGGAATCCGGCATATACAAGCGCCGATCCGGTCTCCCTTTCCAGCACTATTATAAGCATCGGAAGCCCGACTATCAAGGCGGCGCGAATGCGGTTGCGGCGCAGCGAAAAGCGGAATCCGGCCTGGCTCATCACCATCGCCAGCAGCAGCGAGGTCGTGATTTTGGAAATCTCAGCCGGCTGGAAGCTTACGGAACCTATTGAAAACCAGGAATGGGAGCCCTTGTGTTCGGTCCCGAGGAAAATCACCGCCACCAGCAGCACCAGCACTACCATATACGCAGGTGACGATATTACCTCCCACAGGCGCGGATTGATTGCAAACAGCACTACCATCCCCATCGCCAGGGCAACGCATATCCAGAGGAACTGCATCCCGCAACGATAGTGCAGGTCAAATATCGAAGAGGGCTCCGACGACTGTATGGACGCGTAGATGTTCACCCAGCCGATGAGCACCAGCAGCAGCCAGCTCACCACCAGCGACCAGTCTACGGTCTTTCTCAGTCCCCTGTCCAGCGATTGCGTCATCTAATATCTTGTTAATCGTTTACTTATCATATCCTGTTCCAGGCCCTTCCGGTCTGCCCGGATGGTCCCGGTAAGGTACTTCTCCACCATCAGCGTGGCTATAGGGCATGCGGTGGCGCCGCCAGCGCCGGCATTTTCCACATAGGCGGCCACGGCGATCCTGGGATTGTCCCGGGGCGCAAAGCAGATGAAAACAGAATGGTCGTCTCCGTGGGGGTTCTGCGCCGTCCCCGTCTTGCCGCAGATATCCAGTCCGGGCACGCAGCCGCGCGCAGCTGTAGCTCCGGTACCGTAACCGGCGTTGACCGCCCGCCACATTCCCGGAATGACCTTCCGGAACTCCAGGGTATCCACAAGCGTATAGTGCCTTTCGTGATATTTAGGGTCGATGGAAATATCCTCCGAATCCTTGACTATGTGGGGGATGCAGTACCAGCCCCTATTTGCCAGGATTGCCGCAAGATTGGCAATCTGCAGGGGCGTAGCGCCGATTTCTCCCTGGCCGATAGACAGCGACACCACGGTCGGGAAACGCCAGTGTCCCCGGCCGTACCGGCGGTTGTAGAAGGCTGCGGACGGGATGTTGCCGCCGAGTTCCGCAGGGAAATCGCTCCCAAGTTTCTGCCCGAAGCCGAAGCTCATCACATACTGCCGCCAGGCTGTAAAAGCCGTGGAAAGCGAATCGTAACGGGGATTTTCAAGTATATTCTTCAGCACATGGCAGAAATAGGTGTTGCAGGACATCATGATAGCCTCGTCGAAGCCCAGGGGGGAAGGATGGCTATGGCAACCCAGCGTATGCCCGGAGGAATACTGGTACCCCTTTGCACAGGGGTAATGATAGTAGGGTTTGAGCACCCCTTCCTGCAGGCCGATCAGCCCATTCACAATCTTGAATACCGACCCGGGCGGGTAGGAAGCCATCACTGTTCTGTTGAACATCGGCTTCCCGGGATTGCGTGAGATTTCAGCATAGTGCCGCCCCACGTCCGAAAGCACGTTTACATCGATGCAGGGGCTCGAGACCATCGCCAGAATCTCACCGGTAGCGGGCTCAATCGCGATGACGCTGCCTTTTTTGCCCTGCATAAGGCGCTGCCCGTACTGCTGGAGATGCGCATCTATGGTAGTGACTATATCCTTGCCCGGGACGGCCAGCTTGTCGTCCTTTCCATCGTTATAGGCGGTCTGGACACGGTTTCGGGAGTCCCGCAGATAGATGTGGTAGCCTTTCTCGCCGCGAAGGTCCTTTTCGCGCGCGGACTCGAGGCCGGTTTTGCCGTAATAATCGCCGCTCTTGTATTCCCCGGGATGTTTTGCCATATATTCCGGGGTCACCTCGGAAATATATCCCAGCAGGTTGCCGCCCGCATTGAAAGGATAGTCCCGTATGGTGCGGGTTTCTATCTTGAACCCGGGAAAACGGTACTGCTCCTCCACGAATCGCTGGCAGGACACCTCGTCCAGCTGTTTGATGAAAGGCACCGTCTGCCAGCCTATGCGCCGTATATTGGCCTGATAGTAGCGCATCTTTTCGGAAACGAAGGCCGCGTCGATGTCCAGGACTTCGGCCAGGGCTATGGTATCCAGCTCCTTTACTTCGCGGGGCGTTACCAGAAGGTCGTAGCACATCTTGTTTCCAACGAGGATGGCGCCGTTACGGTCATAGATGATACCGCGCGGAGGGGCTATGTACTGCCGCACCATCGCATTGCGGACAGAATCGCTCTTATAGCGGCCGTCCACGATCTGGATGTAGAAAATACGCCCCAGAAGCACGGCAAGCACGATTGCAAGGCCTGTCAGCAGCCTGGTTTTGCGGTCAAGTGTCATACGCTACTGCCTTTCCGGGGAAAACAGGTTCACCGTAAAAACCGAAAGCGCCGTACTGACCAGGGTCGATAGCAGTACCCGGACGGCATTGAACCAAAGGGGCCTTGTCCCCGCCCCGTCAGCCCAGACGTAAATCAGCATGAACAGCAGCGTGGCGAGGAAGACCGCAAGCATCACCGGCCAGAAACCCAGACGGCGGAAGGAAATATCCTCCCCGCGGGCAAAGAACTCGGCGCCGAAGATGAAACGCAGTATCCAGGTGCGGGCGTAGCCCACCGCCACCAGGGCGCAGGTCACCAGTCCCAGCATCCCGTCCGCAAAGAAATCCGTCAGGAATCCGGCTATGAACGCAAGCACGAGAGCATAGATGCCGTCATGGCGCACCGGCAGGCAGATTATAGCCGCGGGCAGCAGGAAAATCGTCAGGTACTGCGAAAAATTAAAGAAATTGAGTAGCAGCACCTGTATCACAAGCAGCAGGAGGAGTCTCAGTATGTAGCCGGCATCAGTCATTGTTCCTCCTCCCTCTCTTTTTCCAGTTCCGCTATCTCGGCCCTGGAGGGATTTTCTACGATCGTGACATACCGGAGCGACGAGAAATCCTGCAACAATGTCACTGAAACGGCGTTCGTAGCTCCGTCAACCTCGGAAATGCCGCGCGTAACGGCAATCGGGATATCGGGGGGAAACACAAAGGAAAAGCCGCTGGTGTACACGGTGTCGCCCTGGGGTATTTCCATGTGTGGCGGAATACCCTTCAGATACCCCCGCCCGGTAGACACTCCGTCCCATACCAGCGGGGCCACCAGACCGTCCCTGCCTACCCTGGCGCTCACGCTCAGGAAACTGTTCATCAGGGTAAGGCCGTACGAATAGCGCTTCCCTACCGCCTGCACCACGCCTACCACCCCGTTTCTGGAAATAATCCCGGAATGGGGATGCACCCCGTCGTCAGACCCCTTGTCAATTATGATGTAATTGTGCAGGGAGTTGCGGCTCATCTTGACTATAGTCGCCGGAATGTACTTGAAAAGCCCTTTTCCGTTCACCCCGTTCTCCTCTTCCTCCAGGAGTCGGTCCTGTTCGCGATAACGCCGCAGCTCTTCGCGCAGCAGGAAATTGTCCCGGGCAAGCTGTTCATTCTCCTCACGCAGGCTGAAATGTCCCCGGATACTCTCGGCGGTGCTCCAGTTGAGCGCCATTATCCTGTGGGAAAAACGGTTCAGCCAGATGTTCTGGAGGGTGGAACTGCGTGAAAGCAGCATAAGAGCGGCAACCTCCATCAAAATGAAGACTGCCGCCGTCAGAATCAGGGTTCCCGCTTCCTTGCCCTTGTCCATCAGCGCATCAGGAAGGAGAAGCGGTCTGTGTTCTTGAGAGCCTCGCAGGTACCGCGTCCCACAGCGTGAAGCGGATCGTTGGCAACATGGAACGGAATGTTTATCTTATCCGTCAGGCGTTTTGCAAGCCCTCTCAGAAGGGCTCCTCCGCCCGAGAGGTAGATGCCCTCGTTCACGATGTCGGTATAAAGCTCGGGAGGGGTTTCCTCCAGGACGTGCATTATGGAAGTCTCGATTTTTGCCATGGAGCGGTCCAGGCAGTGGGCGATTTCCTGATGGGTGATGGTCGCCTCCACGGGATGCGCCGTCATAAGGTTCGGGCCGTTGATGGTGTAAGGCTCGGGCTCCTCATCAAGGTCGGGCAACACGGCACCCACGGCAATCTTTATCTTCTCGGCGGTAATTTCGCCGATGCGGATATTGTGCTGCTGGCGCATGTACTGCTGGATATCGGCGGTAAATTCATCGCCTGCGGTCTTGATGCTCTCCTGCACCACGATTCCGCCCAGAGAAATCACTGCGATTTCGGCGGTTCCGCCGCCTATGTCCACTACCATGTTCCCCTGGGGCGCCTCCACGTTCAGGCCTATTCCAAGGGCGGAGGCCATAGGCTCATAGACCAGATAGACATCGCGTCCGCCGGCATGCTCGGTAGAGTCGCGCACGGCACGGATTTCCACCTCGGTACTGCCCGAAGGAATACCCACGACGATTTTCAGGTTCGGGGTAAAGAGACTGCGGTGTTTGCTGTTCACCTGCTTGATAAAGCCGCGAATCATCATCTCGGCGGCATTGAAGTCGGCAATGACTCCGTCCCTTAGCGGCCTGATGGTGCGGATGCCGGGATAAACCCTTTCGTGCATCAGTTTCGCTTTCTGGCCTATAGCTATGCATTTGCCCGTGGAATTGTCAACGGCTACGATACTTGGCTCGTCCAGCACTATCTGACCGTTCTGGTAGATGACGGTGTTGGCCGTTCCAAGGTCAATGGCCAGTTCCTGGTTCAAAAAAGAAAAAAAAGACATGGTTTCTCTTCAAATGGATTTCTCGCAAAAATAATGATTAATTTTGCGAAATGGAAAGAAAAATTTACGGAATCTTCACGGCGGGCGGGAGCGGCTCCCGGATGGGGGCCTCCAGACCCAAGCAATTCCTTGAAATCGGGGGCAAGCCGATACTTCGCCTCACCATAGAACGCTTCCTCGAAGCCCTGCCCGGAATGCAGGTAATCACCGTCCTGCCAAAGGAATGGACCGCCTACTGGAAAGACTATTGCCTGGCGCATGCCTTCGACTGCCCGCAGAAACTGGTTTCCGGGGGCATGACGCGCTTCCATTCCGTCAAAAACGCGCTTTCAGCGGTACCGGACGGTGCTTTCGTGCTGGTGCAGGACGGGGTACGGCCCTTCCTTTCCGCAGCTAAGATCCGCGAAATGATGGCGGCGATGGAAGCTGGCGCCCGCGCGGTTATCCCCGTCATTCCCGTCACCGACACCCTCCACCGCCTGCGCAGGCTCGAAGACGGAAGGCTCGAAGCGATGGCGGGCGAGCAGCCGGAACGCAGCTGCCTCTTCGGCGCACAGACCCCGCAGATTTTCCGTTCCGAAGAATTGCGGAAAGCCTACGAAACGGCTTACAGCACAAGCTTTACCGACGATGCCTCCGTCGCCCGCGCCGCAGGAATCCCGCTGAGCTTCATTGAAGGGGAAAAATACAATTTGAAAATCACAACCCAGGAAGACCTGGACCTGGCCGGAAAGCTTCTGCCGCATCATAATTTATAGGGATAAAGGAGGTATTTTCGGAAAATCCTCCTTATTTTTGTCCTTGTTATGAAAAAGTTGTTCTATATAGCCGCTGCGGCGCTGACATTCGCGCTCGCCGGCTGCACCCAGGATCCCGCTATCAGCGTGGACGAAAATGTCAAAGTGCTTTACGCATCCGCCGAAGGTGAAGCTTTCACCTTCACCCTCAATGCCAACAGGGAATGGATTGCCGAAATCCTGCCCGGCAGCAACGCTGCCGTCACTGTCGATCCCGACCTTGGCGTAGGCACCCAGGAAGTTTCCATCACCGTCGCCGAAAATCTTTCGGAGGCAACGCTCGAAACCACGGTCCGCTTCACCTGCGGAACAGCTCCCGCCGTCGCCTATGTAGATGTCAAAATCAAACAGGCCGGCCTGACCAGCGTCAAATGGGGCGGCGTGGACTATCGCGTCAAGAAGATGAAAGACGACAATTTCTGGTTTGTCGACAATCTGCGCTATATCCCCGAAGGGCTGACCCCCTGCAAGGACCTGAACAACGTTACCGCCGGTATCTACTGCCCCATTGCCGTAAATGCTGAGAAAACCGGTGCCGAACTCACCGACAATGAGGATGTCATCAAAGCCAATGGTTATCTCTATCAGGCGGAAACCGCCCTCGGGCTCGCCGTCGGCAGCATCACCACGGTTGAACAGGCCGTAGCGCTCGAAGGCGCACAGGGCATCTGCCCTCCCGGCTGGCACCTTCCTACCTTTACGGAAATCGTAAATCTTGTCGGCAAATCGGTCGATGCTACCACAAAGACAGATGCTCCTTACTATGACGGAGCCAACGGATCTATCCAGAAACTGAACGAAGACGGCTTCAATATGGAATCCGTCGGATTGGTTTCCATAAATGACAACACCAAGACAAGCGCAGCGCTCAACTGCTGGAGAAAAGATTATCCGGATAAAATTTATTCCTCGATGTTCTGCGGCTCCACCTGTGCAAAGGCGTCCACCACTTATTACACGAAAGACGACCCCAGTTCCGGTATTAAGAACCTCCTGTTCTACGGCTTCATGCCGATGACCAACAAGGCGACCGAGGCGGAATATACCTGCAACGGCACCAAAGTCGCTTACAAATGCGCCGGCCCCGTCCGCTGCGTCAAGACCAAACTCAGCGGCACGCCCCTTTAATGCTTAAAAGGGTCGCGTAGCGCAGTAAGGGCTGTGGCAGGTTGTCCTCTGCGACCTTTTTCCCGGATAGGGTTGCGCAGCAACAGGGAGCAGAGGACATCTGCCAAAAGACCCTGCGCGAAGCGACGGATATCGTATGAGGCTTCGGGGTTTCATTATGAAGAGTTTGCTGCTTGTCGCACTTTTTGCGGCAGGCAGCAGCCTTTTTGCCGCCGCTCCCCGGACCTTCACCCTGCGCGGCAAGGTCCTGGAAAAGGAAAGCGGCGCCCCGGTGCCTATGGCCTATGTCCTGCTGAAGGAAAACGGCAGGTGGGCCGCATCGGCGCAGGACGGCAGTTTTGAAATCACAGGCCTTCCCGCGGGCAGCTACAACCTGGAAGTGGACCTGCTGGGCTACGAGACCCTGAAAAAGACCATCCAGCTGAGCGGCGACATCTCCGGTCTTAAACTTCACATCGCCGTCTCCAGCCTCACGCTGGACGAAGTGGTGGTGACCGCCCGGGAAGGCGGGGAACTCACTTCCGCCTCCAAAATTTCTTCCCAGGCCATCGAGCACATACAGCCCTCAAGCCTCAAGGACGTGATGCAGCTGCTGCCTGGCGGAATGGGCGGCAACCCCTCGCTCACCGGCGTAAACAGCCTCTCCATCCGCGACATCGGCAACACGGCGGCGAACATTGCCGGAACGGCGCTGATCCTGGACGGGGCGAACGTCTCCAACGACGCCAACCTCCAGATGCTCTCCTCCGGGACGGTGATGAACGAAGGGGAAGCCAACACCGCCGCCACGGCGGGCCTGGGCGTGGACGTGCGCCAGGTATCGACGGACAACATCGAATCCGTGGAGGTAATCCGCGGCATCCCCTCGGCGGTGTACGGAGACATGACCTCCGGCGCGGTGGTGGTAAAAACCCGCACCGGAGCATCGCCGCTGACTATACGCCTCAAGGCCGACCCGCAACTCAAGCAGATTGCAGCGGGAAAAGGCTTCGCCCTCGGCGAAAAGAAAGGGGCCCTGAACTTCGACCTCGACTATGCCCACGCCGCCGGCGACGTGCGCACCCTCGCCTCCGCCTACCAGCGCCTGAACTTCCAGGCCGGATGGGCGGGAAAGTTCGCCGGCAAATTCACGCTCAACGCGCGCCTGCGGGCCCACTTTTCCGATGCGCAGGACCGCTCGGACCCGGACCTGGTGCTGGACGAACTAAGCGCCGAGCGCGACATGGGCCTGCGCCTCAACCTCAGCGGCAAATGGACGCTGGGCAAACCCTGGCTCACTGACATCGAATATCTTGTCGGGGCGGGAGTCTCCTCACAACATTCAAGGCGCCGCAAATACCAGGGCTCTGCGGGCTACACGCCGCTCACCACCGCTATGCAGGCCGGGGAGTTCCAGGGCACATTCACCCAGCCCCAGTACTATTCCGACGTCACGGTGGACGGCCTGCCCATTGAATCCCAGGCCAAAATCACCGCGCGGCAGCTGGGGCACTACGGTCCCGTCGCGCACAAGGCAACCCTGGGCGGCGAATGGTCGATGCTGGGCAACCGCGGCGCCGGCAAGCGTTTCGACCCGCTGCTTCCCCCCTCGCCGGGCTCGGCATCTGCGTACCGGGAGCGCAGTTTTTCCGATATTCCGCTCCTGCACCGCATGACCGTTTTTGCCGAGGAAAAGCTGGAATACAGCTTCTGGCAGTCGAGCATCGAGTTGCAGGCGGGACTGCGTTTCAGCGGCATCGCGGCAGAGGGTATCGACACCCGGAATTTCCTTGCCCTCGAACCGCGTACCAACCTGCGTTACAACATCATCCGCAAGAATACCGGCTGGCGGGAACTGAGCCTGCGGGGCGGCTGGGGCATCAGCTGCAAGATGCCCTCGATGCTCTATCTCTATCCCGAACCCGCCTGGAAGGACATGGTCTCCTATGCCTACAACGACTTCGACCGCAACGGCTACGGCCTGTCGGTGCTGACCACGGCCCGGCAGGAGACAGTCAATCCCGCCTTGCGGCTGCAGAAATCCGTCAACTGGGAGGCCGGAATCGAGTTCGACCAGGGGCAGATGAGCGGATCGCTGGTCTATTATGACGAAAATATGACAGGAGGCTACGGATTCGCCACCAACTATGCGCCGATGGTCTATACGCGCCACGGCTATACCTGGAAGAACGGGGCGCCGTCACAGCAGGAGGGGCTGCCTTCCGGCGAAAAGCCCGTCTATCAGAACGGGCAGGTACTTAATGGAGGCGAGGCGCTACCCTCTATCAGCGATACCACCTTCATCGCCTACAGCGTTCCAAGCAACAGCATCGACATACACAAGCGCGGAGTGGAACTGACGCTGGAATTCCCCACCATCAAGCCCATTCATACCACCATTTCCCTAAGCGGCGCATGGCAGTGGATGGACACCCGCAACACAGCACTCCAGGGCCGGCTTTACGGCTCCAGCCAGAACGGACGGAGTTACCCCTATATCGGCATCTACGCGGGCAGTACAGGAACCTCGAACTCCAGTGTACGCGAAAGGATTAACGCCAACCTGCGCATCGTCACGCATATCCCGTCGATAGCAATGGTGGTTACGCTCACCGCACAGATGGTCTTTTTGGACAGGACCACGGCCTCTTCCGTTTATGAAGGCCGTTCCCTTCCTTACTATTACGACGAGGTGGGCAACCGCATCTCCGGGGCAAGGGCACTTGCAGACACAGAGCATGCCAAACTGATCAGCCCCGTCTCAATCATGGACCGCACGGGAACGGTGACGCCCTTTACCCGGGAAATGGAGCGAGACCCGCACTACCGGGACCTTATCCTGAGCACCAACACCGCGACATACTACCTTATGCAGGGCTATCCCCCCTACGGCACTCTGAACCTGAGGCTCACCAAGGAGATGAAATGGGCTACCGTATCCTTTTACGCCAACAACTTCCTGAACCTGAAGGGCCGCGTTAAGAATTCGGTAACAGGATATCCCGCAGACAAGAACCCGCCCATTTACTTTGGGGCCGAAGTCAAATTCACAATCCGATGAAACGCGCCCTGCTTCATATTTTATTGTCTGCGGCTGTTCTGTTTACAACGGCCGCCTGCCTGCAGAGCACGCTCTCCGACAAAACGGAAGGGCACGGGGCAGCGGCGCTCAGCATACAGCTCCTGACGGAAGCGGGCGAAGTACTTGACCTCACGGCCGTGCGTGTGACGGTCCAGAACAAGGAAATGCCCTTCTCCTATACGATTCATCCGGATGCGGAAGGGCGTGCCGAACTGGAGCTCCAGCCGGGCAGGTACGGGATTACCGCATCGGCGTACTTCCCGGACACCCACATTTCAGCGAACGGCGGAGTGGCTGATTTCCTGCTGGCCCGCGAGGGCATCGTGGACGAAACGGGGCGCTTCATCCCCGCGCAGCTGGACATTCCCCTGAGCGTTTCCGTCCCCGGAGAACTGGTGTTCCGCGAGATTTACTATCACGGCTGCTCCACGCTCGAAGGCGCGGCCTACACCAAGGACCGCTATCTGGAAATCTACAACAATACCGGCGCCAAGGGAAAGACGATGTACCTGGATTCCCTTTGCATCGCCGCGCTCTACCCCGCCAACTCCACCACCGGCAGCAATGCCTGGGCGGGGCGCGACACCATCCCCGTCTTCCAGATGATCTGGGTCTTCCCCGGCGACGGACAAAGTTATCCCCTCGCTCCGGGACAGAGTGCCGTCGTAGCTGCTCAGGCCGCCGTGGACCACAGCGGCCGCTGCACTTCCGGCCTGCACCTGGAACGGGCGCACTTCGGTTGCCATGACGCTACGCTCCCGGGCCATGAAATCGCCGCAGGGGTAACTCCGATGACAATGTATATGACCGGCCAGGGCACAGCCTGGGCCCTTTCCATCCACTCCCCTTCCGTGGTGCTGTTCAAACCCGAAGGCGGCTTCCGGAAATATATGGACAACGCTGCGCTCTGGGAGCGTTATGCCCCCGGCGAGACTTCCGGCACCCGCTACCGGCACATCGCCGCTTCCTGGATCCTGGACGGCGTGGACTGCTCCGACAGCCCCGCGCAGTCCATCAAACGCCTGCCCGTGAAGGTGGACGCCTCGTCGGCCATCATGACATCGGCGCACTATTCGGGCAAATGCATTACGCGGCGGCTCGAAAGCGTTGAAAACGGCATTGCCTTTTACCGCGATACGAACAATTCCGCCGAGGATTTCCTCACGGACCAAACCCCCGCCCCAAGGCTCAAGGAACGATGAACGCACTGTTGAGCATATTCGTGGCGCTGACCAGCCTGTTCCCGCTCTACCGGGGACCGGAATACGCACGCGTCAAGGCGGAATGCAACGTGGAGGGCGGCGGCTACCGGAACATTTACGACCCGCTCTTCTCCGTCCGCAGCCTGCTGGGCGCCGAGGCCGTAACGGTCAAAAAGGGCCTGATGCTGCACGGGCATTTCGAATACGGCTACGACTATGGTACGCAGTCCCGCTGGCGGGGCTGGATAGACCCGTACGAGACACCTTTCATGCTCTGCGACTCCATCCCCGGTAACGTGACGCAGGAGACCTACAGCCTGGGCGGGAGTCTCGCCTACCCGCTGGGCAAGTGGCGCATCGGCATCGACGCACAGTACCGCGCGAGCATTTTCGCGAAGCACAAGGACCTGCGCAACAAAAATACGCGGATGGACGTCAGTATCGCGCCCGGCGTGTCGTATATCGGCGAGCATTTCCGGGCGGGGCTCTCCGCGGGCTGGCTGCGCAACACCGAGCAGGTGGAATATATGCAGGTGGACGCCAGCAGCGAGAAATACCTCTTCCGTCTCTACGGCCTCTGGCTCTATTCTTCGGCCGGATTTTCCAGCGCCGAGAACCGCCGCTACAAGGAAAACAACGGCTTCTGCGGCGACCTCTCCCTCGAATGGGAAAAGAAGCGCCTGCTGCTCCGGAACGACTTCCACGTCCGCTACAGTTATGGTTCTCAGGGAGAAACCGGCTACAACAACCTCCACTACGGCGATACGCGGGCCCTTCGCTACAGCGACGAGTTCCTGCTCCGCTCCGGCGGACACAGCCTGCGCGTAGACTGGACTCTGGAGCAGATCCAGGGCTACCGGAGCCTGCAGCGGCAGGAACTCGACCCCGCTTCCTCTATCCGGCGTTACTTCACTTATTCGGATTTGAGCGAATGCTATTGGTCGGAGCACATGCAGCTGGGGGCGCGCTATGGCTTCGACGGAAAAAAATGGTCCGGAAGCGCTGCATTGCAATGGCGTACCCTGCTGCGGCGCTACCGCGAATTCCCGCTGCTTTTTACGCAGCATTTCAGCACGCTGGAGCCGCTTCTGACGCTTGGACGGCGCTTCGATGCCGGCGCCTGCGGCACTTTCTCGCTGGAACTGGAAGGCCGCTACCGCCATCCGCTGGATGCGGCGGCAAACGAAATCAGCATCATTGAACCCGTGGAAACATCGGCGGAAGGCGGGCAGCTTCTCGCGCCGCTCCAGGAAGAGTTCTCGTACCTGACGGCGCCGGTCGCGGGGGCTTCGCTGCAACTGAAATGGTCCCGGCCGCTCAAGGGCCGTCATACCCTTTCTGTCCACGCCGGATTTTCGCATACCTCGGCCCTCGACGGCCTTTTGAAAGACAAAACCCGCACCGGAGGCTCCCTCTCGGTGATTTATTCATTCTGAAAATGAGAATCAAGACGCTTGTCCTTTGCGCGATTGTCGCGCTTTCCGCCTGCCTCCCCGCCCACGCAGACGAGGGAATGTGGATGGTGAATACCCTGTCCCGCGCCCTGGTGCAGAATATGCAGCGCGAGGGACTCAAGCTCCCTGCCGGGACGATTTATGACGAGTCGCGCGTGTCGCTGAGCGACGCCATCGTCTCCCTGGACTTCGGCTGCACCGGGTCGATGGTGTCGGAGGACGGACTGCTGATTACCAACCACCACTGCGCCTACGCGGACCTCCACGCGCTGAGTGACTCCCTGCACGATTACCTGCAGGAGGGCTTCTGGGCCTACTCGCGCGAGGAAGAACTGCCGGTGAAAGGCAAGACCGCCTATTTCCTGCGCAAAGTGCTGGATGTGACGGACGAAGTGGCGGCGATGCGGGATTCGCTCGAAAGGGCGGGCATCGGCACCGGAATGCGCAAGCTCAGCCACCTGATGGAATCACGCTACAAGGCGAAAACCGGTCTGGAAGCCGGCCTGAGCGAAATGTGGGCCGGGGAGAAGTATTACCTTGCGCTTTACGAGACCTGCAGGGACCTGCGCATCGTGGCGGCGCCGCCCGTCAGCATCGCGGCCTTCGGCGGAGATATCGACAATTGGGAATGGCCGCAGCAGAAATGCGATTTTGCCATTTACCGCTGCTACAAGGACGGAAAGCCCTACCATCCGCGCAAGCATCTTAAAATCAGTACAAAAGGGATTAAAGAGGGAGACTTTACGATGGTGCTCGGCTACCCCGGAAGGACGGACCGTTACGCCTCCGCCGCCAAGGTCCGCTTTATGACGGAAGTATCGCTACCCATCTGCAACGAGGTCCGCGGGGCGCAGATGCAGATCATCAAGAAGCAGATGGAGCGCAGCGCCGAGGTTCGCCGCAAATACGAGGACAAGTTCTTCTCCCTGAGCAATGTCCAAGAACTGCAGGAAGGGCAGACCGCCTGCAGCAAGCGCTTCCATGTAGCCGGGGCCAAAGCGGCGGAAGAAGCCCGGCTCGGTCTTCCTGATTCCCTGCTGAAAGCGCTGGACGCAGGATACGAAGCCATTGCCGCCGCCGAGCGGAACCGCGTCTATTACCGTGAGACGCTGGTGCGCGGCACCCGCCTGTCGCTCATCGCCACCCGCCTGAACTCCCTGAAGCGCAAACCCGATCCCAAGCGGGAAGCGCAGGTGCTCGCCCAACTGGACAAGGATTATGCGGCGATGGACCAGGCCACCGAAAAGGCCCTGCTCCGCTACAGCCTGCAGGTTTATTATGAAAAGGTGGACAGCAGCTGCTGGGGTCCGTACCAAAAACAACTGTACCGGCAATACGGGACGGATTTCGATGCACTGTGCGACGCTCTCTGGCCTTCGGGCCGGCTCAGCGCCGATGACCCTCTGTGCCGCTTCTTCGGCGATGTGGGCATCGCCGACTTCAACCGCCGCTTGGATTCCCTGCAGGGCACGCCGTCGCTGCGTACGCTCGGGCGCCGCTACACCCGCGCCGTCTACGCCGCCCGGGGCAAGGCACCGCAGTACCCCGACGCCAATTCCACAATGCGCCTCACCTATGGGACCGTGAAAGGCTATTCCCCCTTCGACGGGCTCTATGGCCACTGGCAGAGCACACATCGGGGCATTCTGGAAAAGGTGCGGCCGGGGGATTTCGATTATGGCGTTCCTGAGAAGTGGGAGCAGTTGCTGAGGACATCCGAAGGTATCCCGCCCGTGGATTTCCTGACGGACAACGACATTACCGGCGGCAATTCCGGCAGTCCGGTACTCAATGCCCGCGGGGAGATCATCGGCCTGGCCTTTGACGGCAATAAGGAGTCCCTCGCCTCCGACTGGAGCTACACCCCGGACTACAACCGCTGCGTCTGTGTGGACATCCGCTTCGTCCTCTGGACCCTGCGCCACTACGCCCGCATGGACTCCCTCCTCGCCGAGCTGGGGCTCTAGCCTGCGGCAATCGCGGTATCCCACAGGCCTATGACGGCACCTGTATGCCTGTCAATTCCTGTGTATTCCAGAGAAGCGTCCTCGTAGCGCTTGAACTTGTAGACCGCGTCGTTCATTAATTCGCTGTTGAAGACCCCAAGGCTAACGAGTAGGCTGAAATCCTTGAGGGTGAGGCCGGTAACTTTGCGGAAGAGCTCCGGCTCCAGTTGTTCGATTACGTCTTTCAGGCAGTACTCCCGGTAGTCTGTAAGGTACATAAAGACAGGAATTCGGGTGGCAAACTTGATGAGCTTCTCCTGAATCTCTTTACGCTTGCTCTTGTACTCTTTCTCCTCCTCGCTGAGCTGTTTCTTCTGTTTCTGCGAGAGATTGTCTCCTTTCTCCTTTTTGGTTTTCCTGACGTGTTCGGACTTGTTGATTATGGTCTCGATGTCGGAGTTGAGGTTGCGGAATCCTTCGATATTCATCAGGGCCTTCATCGCCTCCGGATTACTCATCAAACGCTGGAGCGTGGCATTGTCCACATTCACCAGTACGGCACTTTCCCAACGGCGGGCCAGAAGCGTAGCCGTGGTTCCGCTCATCGCCATATCCAGCACACCGGCAGCGTCAATCTCCTTCATTGAAGAGCCGTCGAAGGCCAGTATGGGCAGGAACTTGATGAACTGTTCCACTTTCTTTTCCGGGTTGGCCTCGTGTACATTGAGCTGGCAACTGTATTCTTCTACCTGCCGCAACGCCCGGTTGGGGGCAAAGTCAAAAACATAACAGAAGGGCTTGAGAATCAGTTCTTCTCCGGATTCGTCTTTCGTAGTCCAAGGAGACTGCACGCGGAAGGCCGCCTGGAAATAGGTTTCCGGCGATGTGGTATTGCGGAGCATCATAATGCCGGTCCAAGGCTTGACGGTTACTCCGGTAGAGAGCTTGCCGCAAGACAGGGTAATCGTTTTGTTCTGCTGCGGATCTTCCATCGCGTCATAGACGGGCTCCACGGCATGGGCCCCCATACCGGCCTCGTTCCCGGCAGCCACAATCACGTTATAATCGTCATAGAACCGGTTGCAGCGCTTTTTAAGGAGTTTCTTCATTGCTCGGCATGCGGCTACGGACGGCAGGAACCAGTAGCTGTGCTGCAGGTAGCTGAGCAATCGGGCATCCGAAAACGGCATAGGCGGCTTCTCTTTGCCCAATTTGAGTTCTGAAACGATGTTTTCGGTATAGGCACCGCGGATAAGATTCAGCCACTTCTGGACATATTCTTCATGAAGGAAGCAGTCGTCCTCCGCCCGGAAGAATTCATTCAGGTCAAATTCATCAAACTCCCCCTGCGCGGCAATCTCACGGATACTGTCAGGCAGCTGATAGGTCAGCATCACCATCTTTGGCAGCTGGGCATACGGATTTCCCGGACCCTTCCAGGCTTCCTTGGCGGCCTGCTCGTCGGAATAGGTCCAGTTGTAAATCTGTTCCTCTATGAATTCCCCGGTGGAAATGGCTCGGAAAGGCGTTCCGGATAGGTAGAGATAGGCTCCGGTACGCAGCGGCATCAAGCCCTCGTCGTAAAGTTCGCGCGCTTCCAGTTCCCGCTTATTGTCCGCATCCTCGGCGATGATTTCTCCCACTTCCTCTGCACGCTGCAGCGCAGGGTCTTTTTTGTCATAGAAATTCTTGGCGTTCCTGCCCCAGGCACCGTAATGATACTCGTCCAGGACAATGCAGTCCCAGCTTACTTCTTGGATGAATTCGTTGTTTGCCTTGATACCGCCGGAATCGCTTTTCCCCAGAACGTCCTGAAAGGAAGCGAAGCAGACGAAGGGTTTGCGCCTATCAATCTTATTGAACTCGCGGTCTTCCTGCTTCTGACAGAACTGCCAGCCTGCAAAGTCTTTGTGCGTGAGCAAATCTTCTTCCCAGGCAGTCTTGACGGCGGGTTTGAAGGTGAGGACCAACACCTTTGTCCAGCCCATTTTAAGCGCAAGCTTATAGGTGGTGAAAGTCTTGCCGAAGCGCATCTTGGCATTCCAGAGGAAGTGTGGCGTGAGGCCACGGTTGGCAGGGTCTTTTCTGAAAGCATCAAAGTAGGCCGAAGTCTTGGCTACGGCACGCTCCTGCTCCGGACGCATAGGGAAATCGTAGATGCGGTCTATCATCTTGTCCTTTCCTGCTACGGCCGTAGCGATGGCCTGCTCTACTTTCCTGATGTCGCATACGAACCATTCTCCTTCCGGATTGCGGATGTGGTCTTTGCGGAGGATGCGATGGACCAGCTTATCGGTGAAGGAGGAGCCGTCCCTGCGCATCGCAGGGCGCTTGAGTACTATCCTGTACTGGATGTTCCCGGTAAGGTTCTGCTCCTTCACGCGGGTTTCTACGTCGCGCGTGGTATAGCCAACCTTCAGCCATCCCTTGTGGGCCGGGTAGCCTAAGTGTTCATAGGCGTAGATGGTCGGGGTCTCGGAGACCCGCCTCTTTAACAATTTTTCTGCTGACATTTTATTCCTTGCCGTTCAGCTCATTGAAAATGGCAGGAAAACCTATTGCTCTTTGTTTAAATCTTTGTATATTTGCAACGGAAGGGGAGATAGTGTATGAGTTCGCCCCATTCTATCTCCTCAAACCTTCCTGAATTGACCACCCCTCGATCGGGGTGGCTTTTTATATATCCATATCCACTAAGAGAGAGTCGTTGACAATTACCATCATTCTCGACAATGTCTGAGGCTTGCTTACATCTATACCTGAAAGAAACAGACGAATCCCCTCTTCTATCCTAACTGACGAATAGCTATCTTTCGCTGGGAAATATAGGACTATACACTTTGCTCCTTGTTTATCCGCCTGACGCATCTTTGTAAAGATAGCCCACACGCCATTCCCTTCAATCGCCTTGATTTCCATGGGGACATCATCCAGAAAACCATCAAAGGATTTGACGCCTGGAAGATTAGGTTCCTCTCCGAGCACAATCCTATGGCCTTCTTTCCTTAATACTGCCATGGCAAGCCTTTCGTAGTCACCGCGGCGTAGACCGCCAACGCCTTGTTGTTTACCAAACTTGTGAAGTTTGTGCACGGCGCTCATTCCGCCCGACTTTTCGTCGTACGTAACCTGGGTGTAATCGTCTTGTTGAAGAAGCCGAAGATACTCATTGTAGTTCTCTTCGCGCCTCAAATCAGAACTCCTCATCTCTCCGCGCATTTAACGGCGGCTAAGATAGGTTTTCCCGTCAAATTTTCAAAGAACCAGTTTGCTTATTTGAAAAAAAATATACCTTTGCATCGGAAGGGGAGATAGTAAATGGGTCCGCCCCATTCTGTCTCCTCAAACCTTCCTAAAATGACCACCTCTCATCAGGGGTGGTTTTTTATTCCATGGGCCTGATCATTGACTCGATAAAGGCAATCTCGTCCCCGTCAAGCCCGTATTTCTTGTAAAGCATCTCGTCAGTCCAAGGATGAGAAAAGTCCTGGATGGGGACAAACTGATACACCTTGCTTGTCGCATCCTGTGATATTTTCCTCAACGAAACCAAAAACCTCATAAATCGAGTTTTTATATAAGAGATTGCGTTTTCCGCTTCCTGCTTTGTTTTGAATGGCCCAATCTGAATAAATGTCTCTGTACAACATTCTCCCGGCCCAACTAAGATTGGTTTATTAAGAATTTGATGAGGATACTCGTCTCCTGCATTATAAGCCTTCGAGATAAATACTTTATACTGATTTATAGAATGATACGAATCAATGATTTCTCTTGCACTAACATAAGCGGTTCCTCCTCTTTTATATAAAACATAATCGTCATGGTTCTTTTTGGTAGAGCACCCTTCGAAACTTGTCGCTAAGCCGAAAGGTTTACGGCTACTTACGATACTTGAAAAAGATTCATTGTCATCTATGTTAACTTTGTTCAGTACGGACAAAGCTTCGCTTCTTCGCACGAAAATGTCTTTGTAACGTAGATAACGAGATGACTCTGTTAACACATCTTTATAATGCGTAAAGATGTGACAAGGACCGGAGTAATAATTGTCCCATAAAAAATAACAGACTCCACCTTTAATCTCAACGCCATTCCCAAAGCATTCCGTGGCGTTTAAAAAGTCGTGAAGAACTTTCATTCTCGAGTCATCTATCATTCTATCCCTAAATTCATCCAGCCCTTTTCCTCCGGAATACCAACGGGCAGGGATAATCATGGATAAGTATCTGGGGTTAAGCTTCTTTGCCTGGTCAACAAATAAATGATATATAGGCTTTGCACTGGCACTGTTGCCGCCATCATCAAGTTGGTACGGCGGATTGCCGATGATTACATCGAACTTCATATTTCCAAAGAATTGCCTGGGATTGTCTGTATGGATGAACATGTAGGCATATTGCTCTGCCTCGGAGCCGCGGTCATAGACCGCCTGGGATGCACCGCAGTATTTGCATTTGCCGTTCTCCCAGCTGTGGGAGCGGTTGGAGTACAGGATATTGCCGCCCTCCGTATCGAAACGGGAGACGCTGTATTTGCCGTTGGCGTGCTTGCTGCAATAAACGGAGCGTCGTGACAAGTATGCGGTCAGCTCAGTGATGGCGATGCCAAAGACCTGGTTGTGCAGGATATGGTCTATGCGGAGTTGCCGGTCGGGCATTTTGGATTCCAGACCACGGTCGAGCCGTTTGACGATTTCGCGGAGAAATACGCCGCTCTTTGAGAATGGATCGAGGAACCTGGTGTCCGGACTCTTGAAAAGGTCCTGCGGCAACAGGTCCAGGACTCGGTTGGCCAGTTCCGGCGGGGTGAAGACTTCGTCGTTGCTCAGATTGGCAATGCAGTTCAGCACGTCCGGATTGTAGGAACTATTCACCATAGGCAGCAGCATTTATCTTGAGGAAATGGACGGGAGCGAAGCTCTCTGCCGGAAGGTCCGAGAAAAGCCCGTCGCTTTCGTATTCTCCGACGAGATAGGAGAATTCGTAGTCGCGGCGGGTAACCCTGCCCGCGCCGATGAAACTCCATTCGCTGATATGAATCCACTCATCAGGCTTATCCACGCGCTTGTAGGAGAGGGCGTCGCCGTGGATGATATTCTTTGACAGGATGTAGCGGGCCGCCTCGGTGCAGTTGTCCTTGCATTTTGATTTGAAGAGACCATGATATTGCTCCGTGAAGTAGTTCAGGAGGCGTTCCCGGCAGGCCGCGGCATTATCGGCCAGGAGTTCGATGCCGTAGATGCTGGATATGGCCCAGACAGCATCGTGTTCGTATTGGAGCTGGGTATATTGCTTTGCTTTGACGCGGGCCTCGCAGATGGTGAGTTTTCGGCGGAGTATTTCAATAAGGAAGTTGCCGTCGCCGCAAGCGGGCTCCAGGAAACGGGAGTCTATACGCTCCGTTTCCGCCTTCACAAGGTCGAGCATCGCGTTCACTTCGCGGGGATTCGTGAATACCTCGCCGTGAGCCGACACCCTCGCCCTGGACCTGATCTGGGTGTCCATTCTGCGCTTTCATAGTGCACAGGCGACTTATTCGACGAGGCCCCCAAGAGGCAAAAAGAAAGGCGTGAATGATTCCCATTCACGTCTCATGCCCCTAGGAAGGCCGGTACCTGAACAAGTCACACCCACGCCAAAGCGCAGGCACTCACTGACTTATCCGGTGGTACGTTTTTGAAATTTCCTAGGTTTCGAGACGACCGAATAAATAGCTTGTGCTATCAATAAACTATTTCTTGCAATTTCTCTTGCGTCAGCAAATTTAAAAAAATATCGCTCTCTTCGCAAACTTAGCCGTTGAAAAAAATTTTCAACGGCACTTTTCTGCTCATCTCTGTCGTGGAAGATTTGGTTATGGTTTACTAATTAGTTAACTTTGCAACGGGAAATGAAAAAGCGATGGGGCACAATACACAAAATAGCAAAACCTTAACCCCTATTGAAGACCTTATCACGGAGGACTTTGGTGCGCAGGGAACGCCTGAGCGCGAACAGTTTGAGATGGAGTGCGACGCTTTTATCATTGGAGAGCAACTGAAAGATGAACGGCTTCGTGCTGGACTCACGCAGGAACAACTCGCCGATAGAATCGGCACAAAAAAAAGTTTTATCTCCAGGGTTGAACGGGGACGGGCCGACATTCAACTCTCCACCCTCGTCCGACTGTTTCAAGGTCTCGGAAGGCAGATAAGCGTCAGGGTTTTGTAAATTTGAAATCGCAAAATGCGACCTCAAGTTGGGAGGCCCTCCCTTTCTTGATTTTCGGTCAAAAACGAGAACGGCAGGGCCCTCGGGGCCTTCCCTTTCCTCAAAATCGGCAAAAAATGGCAAAGGGAGGTCCCTTTGGTGGCGACTACACCTCCGGGGCGGAGGCGAATTCGCGGAGGAAGCGGAGGTCGTTCTCGAAGTAGTGGCGCAGGTCGTTCACCTGCCACTTGAGCATGGCTATGCGCTCGATGCCCATACCGAAGGCGAAGCCACTGTACTTCTTGCTGTCGATGCCGCTGGCTTCCAGCACGTTGGGATCCACCATGCCGCAACCCAGGATTTCAAGCCAACCCGTTCCCTTGCAGATGTTGCAGCCCTTTCCGTGGCAGATGTTGCAGCTGACGTCAACCTCTGCGGACGGCTCTGTGAAGGGGAAATAGGACGGGCGCATGCGAATCTGCGTATCGGCACCGAACATTTCGCGCGCGAACAGCAGTATAGCCTGCTTGAGGTCCGCAAAGGTCACTCCTTCGTCGATGTAAAGGCCTTCCACCTGGTGGAAGATGCAGTGCGCGCGGGCGCTGATAGCCTCATTGCGGAACACGCGGCCCGGGCAGATGACACGGATGGGAAGTTTCATCGATTCCATAGCCCGCACCTGCACGCTGGAGGTATGGGTGCGCAGCAGCAGCGGATTGGGATGCCCCGCCGATACGAAGAAAGTATCCTGCATATCCCGCGCAGGGTGGTTCGGCGGGAAATTCAGCGCTTCGAACACATGGTAGTCGTCCTCCACTTCGGGACCTTCAGCCACATCGTAGCCAAATTTGCGGAAAATGGATACAATCTCCTCCCGGACGATGGAAACCGGATGGCGGGAACCGAGCTCCAGCGCATCGCCGGGCATGCTGAGATCGGTAGCGGAAGCCTTTGCGCCGGGGGTATCGCCGAGTGAATCCTTAAGCGCGGAAATCCTGTCCTGCGCCGCCTGCTTGAGCTCGTTAAGCGTGCGTCCGAACTCCCGCTTCATTTCAGGAGCGACGGTACGGAACTCGTCGAAAAGGGCTGTAATCTCGCCTTTCTTCCCGAGAAAGCGCACCCGCGCCTCTTCAACTTCCTTTTCCGTTTTGCACTTGAGCGCGTCCAGCTCGGCGCGCAGTCTTTCAATGTCCTTGATATTCATATCACTGCATCCGTTTTAAGGCCCGCTTGTCACGTGCCGCCTTTTCCCTTTTGGCCCCGCCCTTGAGGTACTTTTCCCACTGGGCGTCATTGAGCACCTTCCTGAAGGCGTTATAAATTGCCTCCATCCATTTGTCGCTCGCAATCTGCATATATTCGGAAGATGAAACCCTTGCCGCCGACAAGGCTTCGATTTCATCCTTCAGCGCCGTCATGTCATGCATGAGTATCGAATCCACGTAAAACACCTGCCAATCCTCAAGGTTCAACTGATCGGTATAGCGTTCCACCTGGTTCTCAATGGCCTCATAGAATTGTTTCTCCTGCTCCTCCCTGCTCTGTTCCTGCGCAAATACTCCGGCAGGCGCGGCAATAAGCAGTAGCACCGAAGAGAAAAATATTGTAAATTTGCGAATCACAACCTGCAAAAATACGAAACAGTTTTGAAATATCGCCCTTCCGCAATGAAAAATGCACTACTGACCTTTGCCGCAGCCGCAACTCTTTTGCTCGGAGCCCGTCCGTCGCACGCATGCACCAACATCATCGTTACCCCCGGAGCAAGCGCCGACGGCAGCGCGATGGTGTCCTATGCCGCCGATTCGCACTGGCTTTACGGAGAACTCTACAGCCATCCCGGAGGCCGCTGGAAAGCGGGGAGCACCGTCGATATAGTGGAATGGGATACCCAGAAACCGCTCGGGAGCATCGCGCAAGTGGCACAGACCTTCCGGACGATGGGGAACATGAACGAAAAGCAGCTGATCATTGGCGAAACCACCTGGGGAGGCCGCGAGGAACTGATATACCCCGCCGGGGTGATGGACTACGGTTCGCTCATCTACATCACCCTGCAGCGTGCTTCCACGGCCCGCGAAGCCATACGGACCATCGTCGACCTGGCTACCGAGTACGGCTATCCCTCCGAGGGGGAGACCTTCTCCATCGCCGATAAAAACGAGGCCTGGATAATGGAACTCGCAGGCAAGGGAGCTGACGAAAAGGGACTTCTATGGGTAGCCCGCCGCGTCCCCGACGGATACATCTGCGCACACGCCAACCAGGCACGCATAACCCGTTTCCCGCTGGACAGCCCGGATTGCCTGTACGGCCCGGACGTGATCGATTACGCCCGCAAGAAGGGCTGGTATGAAGGTCCCGACGAACAGTTCAGCTACCGCGATGCCTACAATCCCCTCGATTTCGGAGGTGCACGCGCTTGCGAAGCGCGCGTCTGGAGTGCCTTCAACATGCTTTGCGGCGAGCTTTTCACCTATGACGAAGGCGGGAAGAGCGTCAGCCGTCCTTCCTACGACTGGATAGACTTTGCGATGGGCTACGACCTTTCGGGCGAGCTGCCCCTTTTCGTGCGTCCGCAGCGAAAATTGAGCGTAAAGGATGTAGCCGATGCGATGCGCGACCATTTCGAGGGTACGCCGATGGATATGACCCGCGATATCGGCGCGGGCGGGAATGGCTGCCCCTACCGTTGGCGTCCGATGCATTTTGAGGTGGATGGCAAGTCCTATGTCAACGAACGGGCAATAGCTACGCAGCAGACCGGCTTCTGGTTCGTGGCGCAGGCCCGCCCGGCGCTGCCCGATCCCGTCGGCGCGCTGATATGGTTCGGCTGCGACGATGCCGCAACTTCCTATCTTACCCCTATTTACGTCGCTTCCGAGCGCGTTCCCTGGTGCCTCACCCCCGGGAACGGCGACCTGCTGCACTACAGCGCTGAATCTCAGTTCTGGATGTGCAACCGCGTAGCCAACGCCTGCTACCGCATGTACGACCGCATGGCCCCGGTGGCACGCGCAGCGGCTGATGCATATGAAAACGATATGCTCACTCGCGCTGTACCGGAACAGGATGCATCCGCCCTCGCACTGCTCGACAAGGGCGGCGTCAAACGCGCCCGCAAAGCGCTGACAGCATTCAGTTGCGACAATGCGCAGGCGCAGTTCGCCCGCTGGAAAGAGCTCGAGGAACTGCTGCTGGTCAAATTCATCGACGGAAACATCAAGGCACAGGATGCCGAAGGCCGCTTCCTGCACTCGGAATACTCCCAAGGCATACCCGACAGCCTGGTCTTCGGCGGCTACTCTGACGTCTGGAAGCGCGCCGTCGCCCAAATGAGCGGCACCACGCTGGAAAGCAAATAATCTGGTAACGCAATGCCGAAATTCAAGATACAATATAACACCGCGTGGGGCGAGAGCCTGGTGCTGGCGACAAAGTTCCGGAAGTTTCCGATGGCGTGGAACGAGGGGAATGTGTGGACGGTGAAAGTGGCGCCGAAAGACATGCCGGAAGTTGGCGGGAGCTACTGCTATCTGGTGGAACGGGACGGGGTGACCGTCCGTTGCGAGTGGGACGACCATCGCATAGCCCCCGGGAGAAAAGGCGATATTACCGACCGCTGGATCGACGCACCGGAAGGCAATCCCTTCAACCGGAGGCACTCTGCAGCCGTTTTCGACCAGCCCGGCTGGCGCGGAGCGGGAACGGCGATCCCGGTCTTTTCCCTGCGTTCGGAAAAAGATTTCGGTATAGGTGAATTCCGCGACCTGCGGCCGCTGGTGGACTGGGCGGCATCGACGGGACAGACCCTCATCCAACTGCTGCCGGTCAACGACACCACCCGCCGCGGAGGCTGGGAGGATTCCTACCCGTACAGCCCCGTATCGTCATTCGCGCTGCATCCGCTCTACATCCACCTGCAAGATCTTGGCATCCGCGAGACGGCCGCCTTCAAGCAGAAACAGGCGGAACTCAATGCGCTCCCCGAACTGGACTATCCCGCCGTATTCGAAGCCAAGACGGCGCTGCTGCAGAAGGCCTGGGGCCGGCGCGGAAGCAAAGACCTCCAAAGTGAAAATTATCGGAAATTTGCCGCGGACAACGCCTTCTGGCTGGATGAATACGCCGATTTCTGTGCGGAGCGCGACGGCCTGGACGCCGATTTCTATCGCTGGGTGCAGTATCATTTGGACAAACAGTTCAGCGAAGAAGTGGCATACGCCCGCGCCAAAGGCGTCTTTTTCAAAGGCGACCTGCCCATCGGCGTAAGTGCTGACAGCGCCGACGCCCGTTTCCACCCCGAACTTTTCAACTTGGACAGCTGCGCCGGAGCACCGCCGGACTTTTTCTCCGCCGACGGCCAGAACTGGGGTTTTCCGACCTATAATTGGGAAGCGATGGCCCGCGACGGCTACGCCTGGTGGAAACGGCGCCTGCTTAAGATGTCGCAGTACTTCGACGCTTTCCGCATCGACCACATCCTGGGCTTTTTCCGCATCTGGGAGATCCCCGTGCGCGAAAAAAGCGGCAAGATGGGGCATTTCAACCCGTCGCTGCCCTATACGAAGGAGGAAATCCGGGCGATGGGCCTTGAAGGCGCGAAAGGTCTGTTCCTGCCCGACCCTCGCCATCGCGGCTGCATGGTGCCGCAAATTTCCCCGGACACAACGGGGCTGAACGAAGCACAAAAACAGCGTTTCGACGCGCTGTACAACGATTTCTTCTTCCATCGGCACGATGCATTCTGGAAGCGCAACGCCGAGCGGAAACTGCCCGAACTGCTGCGCGTGACCGGAATGCTCGCCTGCGGCGAAGACCTGGGGATGATTCCCGACTGCGTACCGCAGGTGATGGAGCACGAACGCATTCTCTCACTGGAGATGCCGATGATGGAAAAAGGCCGCCACTGGCCCCGCCTCAGCGTCTGCACCACCTCCAGCCACGATATGGACACTCTCCGCATGCAGAAGGAAGGCGACCGCAGTCCGGACGAATGCCGGCAGGTCATCCGCGGGGTGCTCGCCTCCGCGTCGATGCTCGCAATCCTGCCGCTGCAGGACTGGCTGTCGCTGGACGGAGCGCATCGCCGCTCCGATTATAAGGATGAACGGATCAACCAGCCGTCCGATCCTCACCATCACTGGCGTTACCGCATGCACCTGAATGTCGAAGAACTGACGGAACTATCCGAACTGAACGCCGGAATCACCACCCTGCTCAAAGAAAACAAGCGCTACTGATATGAAAACTTTCCGCCCGGGAGCATTGCTCCTCATCCTGATGGCAGCCATTGCCTGCACCTCCCGCCACGCCGGTGATCCGGACGCCGCATTCGCCCCCTACATCAAGGGCTATACCGGAGGCCTGATTCCAGCCGACATCCCGATAATGGTGGAGCTGGCATCACCGCTGCCGGAAAACACAGACCCGGACGCCCTGTTCAGCTTCAGCCCCGCAATAAGCGGAAAGGCTAAGATAGGTGGAAGGAATCTGGTAGGGTTCATTCCTGACAACGGCAGCATACGGCCGGGAAAAATCTACACCGCCTGCTTCGACCTGGGCAAAGCGCTCGGCGTCAGGGACCCGAAACTGCGGAAATTCCGCTTCAGCTTCATGAACCCCAGGGAAGTCACCGATGAAACTCCGGGCACAGCCAAGGACACCCTGCCGGAAGTGAAAATCCCACTGAAGGGCAATATCCTGCCGGACAAGGGGGCCCTTATACTGCCGTTCAGTGCAGTCAATCTCTGTGCGGTGGACATAAAAGTAATAAAGATTTTCGAGGATAACATTCCTGCCTTCCTGCAGGACAACGACCTGGGCGGCAGTGATTACCTGCGCCGCTCCGGACGGCTGGTATTGTCGCGCAGCCTGCGGCTTGACGGCGACCCGGAACTGGACCTCCACCGCTGGAACGACTTTTCCATAGACCTTGGAGGCCTTTTCAGGCGCGATCCCGGTGCCATTTACCGTATCCGGCTCAGTTTCCGGCCAGAGTATTCCCTTTACGGGAAGGACGCTCCGGAATCCCTGATTTCCGTAGGCCCATCGGAAAAACAACTCAAAGAGGAGGCCAAATGGGATGAGCAGGAGCCCTATTACTGGGAAGATTTCATGGACTGGGATCTCTATAGCTGGCGGGACCATGACAATCCCGACACACCTTCATATTACATGGAGTCCGACCGCTTCCCGGTCGTAAACCTTCTTTCGTCGGACCTCGGGCTGATAGCCAAGTACTCCGGAGGGGAAAAGCTGTGGATCAGCGTAGCGGACCTCGTAAGCGCAAGACCCCGGTCGTCGGTAAGACTCGATGTATATAATTTCCAGCTGCAAAAGATAGGGAGCGGAAGCACTGACGTGCACGGTTTTGCCGAGCTCAAGCTATCCGGCAAGCCATTCGCCGTAATAGCGAAAAGCGGAAAATCGCGCGGGTACCTGAAACTCGCCGATGGCGGCGAGCTGTCGATGAGCCGCTTCGACGCTGGCGGAACCACCCTGGAAAAAGGGCTCAAGGCCTTCATCTACGGCGACCGCGGGGTATGGCGGCCCGGAGATACGCTGCACCTGACCATGATGGTTGCGGACAAGGAGCGCACGCTTCCGGAGGGGCACCCCGCGACGATTGAGCTCTATACGCCGGAAGGGCAGTTCTATGGGCGCAGTGTCGCCGCAGGCGAACACGGCTTCTACTGCTTCGACATTGCCACCGATGCATCGGACCCCACGGGCCTTTGGAACGCCTGGTTCAAGCTTGGCGGCAGTTCCTTCCACAAGGGCGTACAAATAGAGTCCATCAAACCCAACCGCCTGAAAATCAAGCTTGAGCTTGGCGACAAAATCCTGAACGGCGGATCGGAGCAGACCGCTTCCGTAGCATCTTCGTGGCTCAGCGGAGCACCGGCGGCGGGAATGAAGGCAAAGGCCGAAATGACGCTCAGCGCTTCGGGCGGGTCCCTGCCCGGATTCGATGGTTATATCTTCAAATCGCCGGTTGCGGATTTCGAACGGAGCACGCATCAGCTTTTCTCGCTGAAGCTCAACGCTGCAGGCGAGGGCCGAGCAAAGCTGAAACTGCCCGCTGCCGCCGATGCCCCGGGAATGCTGAGCGCATTCATAGTCACCAGCGTAATGGAAGAGGGCGGTGATGAAAGCTTTACCACCATGACGCTTCCCTATTCCCCGTTCAGTGCCTATGTAGGGCTGAAATTCCCCGAAGGAGAATGTCTGGACACGGATTGCGACCATACGGTAAGGGTGGCAGTGGCAGGTCCGGACGGCAAACGCATAACCGGGCACAAAGTGGAATACCGCGTATACAAGCTGAACTGGAGCTGGTGGTGGGACGGAGACAAACTTGACGTCAACTCCTATGTGAACGGCAGCGCGGCGCAGGCCCTGTTCTACGGCGTACTCAGCCCTGGACAGCAGGACGCGTCCTTTAATATTAGGGTGGATTACCCCGAGTGGGGCCGCTATCTTGTACTTGCCCACGACCAGGATTCCGGACACACCGCCGGAAAAGTCATTATGATGGACTGGCCAAGCCAGAGGGGACGTGCGTCCAGGCGCGATCCGGAGGCTCTGACCATGCTCGGGTTCTCCACCGACCGCAGCAGCTGCGCCCCCGGGGAGAAAGTAACAGTCTATATCCCGGCCGCGGCAGACGGCAGGGCACTGGTTTCACTCGAGAACGGTTCCGGCGTAATTTCCAGGGAATGGGTCGCCACAAACGCCTCCTCAGACACTCCCTATACCATCAGGGTCAGCGAGGACATGGCCCCGAACTTCTATATAAACATCACGCTCGTACAGCCCTGCGGAAATAAGGAAAACGACCTCCCCATCCGCCTTTACGGAGTCCAGAGAATCAGGGTGGAGAACCCCGGGGCGCGGCTGCATCCGCAAATCAGCATGCCGTCGACGGTCTCACCCGGCGAACCTTTCAGCGTTAAGGTATCCGAGAAGGACGGACGGCCTATGACATACACGCTTGCACTGGTGGACGAAGGACTGCTGGACATTACCGGCTTCAAGACGCCTGATCCATATACCGCCATGAACAAGAACGAAGCGCTCGGTGTACGCACCTGGGACCTTTATGACATGGTGGTAGGCGCAGTAGGCGGCAGTTTTGCGGGAATGCTCGCCATCGGCGGCGACGAGGGCGCTATCCTTAATCCCCGCAAGGACAACCGCTTCAACCCCGTGGTTGAATTCCTCGGCCCGTTCACTCTGGGTAAAGGAAGCGCCACTCATGAAATCACACTCCCCATGTACACCGGCAGTCTGCGGGCGATGCTGGTGGCAGGCAGCGAGGGCGCCTGGGGAAGTACGGACAAAACCGTCACGGTCAAGGCGCCGCTGATGACGATGGGTTCCCTCCCGCGCCAGGCAGCTCCCGGAGAGGAATCCTGCCTCGTGGTAAACCTTCTCAGCGACGACAAGGGCAGCGGCAAGGCCACGCTGAAGCTAAAGGCGGAAGGCCCCGTGCAGCTGGCCGGAAACAGCGTTACTGAGGTGCAGCTTGCCGATGGCGGCGGAATAGCCCGCTTCCCCTTCAAAACCACCGGAGACGGTGTGGCAAAATTCAGCATAAGCGCATCTTATGGCAGCCATAAATCCACCGAGGAGCTGAGCCTGGCAGTACGCAATCCCAATGCGGAGCAGACGGAGGTGACTCAACAGTTCCTGGCACCCCGCGACGGGTACGAATTCAGTTGCGGCGCAGGGCAGGCGGTCCTCGAACTTGCGCTCTTCCCCTCCGTCAACGCCGAGGCGATGTACAAAAAGATGAGGGATTACCCCTACAACTGCACCGAGCAGCTCTCCGCCAGGGGAATCACGGCACTATGCATGAAACCCATGCTGTCCAAAGAGCTTTCGGACGATGCCGACGGGATCATCAGTTCCATCGTCAAGACGCTCTACTCACGGCAAAACGGCGACGGCGGCTTCATCCTTTGGCCGAATTCACACAATAGCGGCAGCTGGGAAAGCTCGATGGCAGGAATGTTCCTTTCGATGGCGCAGGCCCGCGGGTTCGATGTCCAGGGCAGCGTGCTGGCCGCCTGGATGAAGTACCAGAAGAACCTGAGCCAGGCGTTCCGCCTTGCGGGAGCCTCGGCGTTCTCGGAAATCGACGAGAGTTTCCGGCTCTACAGCCTTGCAGTTGCGGGAAATGCCCAGACCGGAGCGATGAACCGCCTGAAGGAATCCGGGCTGAAGGACCCCCGGGCGCGGATGATGCTCGCCGCGGCCTTCGCCCTCTGCGGCAAGACGAAAGCGGCGGCGGAACTTTCCGGGGAAAGTGCTGAGGATCCTGCTGAAACGGTGCTCTACGGCTCCGGCCTTCGCGACAGGGCGGTTGCGCTCGAACTTGCCATCCTGTGCAATGATTACGAAAGGGCTATCGAGCTTGCGCAGCATATCGCAGCGGAAACCAATGACGGCTGGTACAGCACCCAGGAGGCTGCCTTCACCGCCATCGCCATGAACCGCCTCCACAATGTTTTCGGCGGAGGGAATATCCTCGCATCGGTAAACGGCTCCGACATTGATTCCGAGGGAAGCCTCTACAGCATGCCTGTTTCCGGCAGCGTTAAAGTGAAGAACAGCTCCGACGGGTACCTGAGCGCCTCCATCGTCCGCAGCTGGCGGCCGGGGGCGGAGGAGAAAGTGGCCGCCGCCGCCAGCGGGCTTGATATCAGCGCCGGATATTTCACGGATGATGGCCCCCTTGCGGTAGCCTCCGTCCCCCAGGGCAGCGAATTCCGCATCCAGGTCAAGGTCCGCAACACCACCTCGCTTGAACAGAGGTCAATAGCGCTGCGCGTTCCCCTGCCCTCCGGCTGGGAAATCATAAATGAGAGGCTGCGCGGCGGCGTGGACGAAGCTGATTACCGGGACATCCGGGACGACCGTGTGGACTGGTTCTTCTCCCTTGCCCCCGGCGCCGCCAGGACCTTTACTCTGCGTGTACGCGCTGCGTACGAGGGTGAATATATCCTGCCCTCCGTGGCGGCATCGGCAATGTATGCGCCAAAGGTATACGCCCGTACTGCTTCAGGGACAACCAGGGTAGTCCGATGAGCCTGCGCTCCCGCGCGAGGCTGATTGCAACCCCGGCGGTCCTGCTGCTGGGATTGTGGGTGTTTTGCCTGCCGCGGGACCTCTTTCGGGGAACGCCCTATTCTACGGTGGTCACCGACAGGAACGGGCAGCTTATCGGGGCACGGATTGCGGATGACGGGCAGTGGCGCTTCCCGCCCTGCGATTCCGTCCCGGCCAAATACGCCGCCGCCCTTATACGCTTCGAGGACAGGCGCTTCTACCGCCATCCCGGGGTGGACCCGCTTGCAGTAGGCCGTGCCCTGCGGGACAATCTCCGCTCGGGCAGCGTCAGAAGCGGAGCCAGTACGCTGACGATGCAGGTAATCCGGCTTTCCAGAAGGCGGGAAAGGACCGTCTGGCAAAAAACGGTGGAGGCGTTTATGGCCACCAGGCTGGAGGCCCGCTGCAGCAAAGATGAAATCCTGGCCCTGTATGCATCACATGCCCCATTCGGTGGGAATGTAGTAGGCCTGGACGCCGCAGCCTGGCGCTATTTCGGCCATCCGGCGGAGGATCTCTCCTGGGCCGAAGCCGCTATGCTCGCAGTCCTGCCCAACGCCCCGTCATCGATTCATCCCGGACGCCGCAGGGACCGGCTGAAGGCCAAGCGGGACGCGCTTCTTGCCGACCTGCGGGATGCGGGATATATTTCCGCCGATATCTGCGAAGACGCCTGCGGCGAACCCCTGCCCGGCGCTCCCCTTCCCCTGCCCTCGCACGCGCCCCACTTTGTGGAGGCGCAGCCCAAAGGGGTAATGACGCAAAGCGGAATCGACCTTGCCCTGCAGGAGCGGGTTGAAGCCGTCGTAAACCGCTGCAGCGACGAACTCGCGCGCAGCGGGGCGGCCGACATGGCCGCGGTCGTTTTCGACCTTTCCGACGGCTCAATACGGGCGTACGTCGGGAACAGCTCCCCCGCCCGGGCAAGGGACGGGATGGATGTGGATATCGCAGCGGCCCCGCGTTCTACCGGAAGTATCCTGAAACCCTTTTTATACGCTGCAGCGCTATCTGACGGGCTGATCCTTCCGGAAGCGCTGCTGCCCGACACTCCCGTCAACATCGGCGGATTCACACCCCATAACTTCGACCGGCAGTTTCACGGTGCGGTGCCTGCCTCCGAAGCCCTTGCCCGGTCCTTGAATGTCCCGGCAGTGCAACTGCTGCGGATGTACGGGGTGCCGCGTTTCCACCAGCTTTTGAAGGACTGCGGGCTGGGCACGCTTACACGCAGCAGTGACGACTATGGCCTGTCGCTGGTCCTGGGCGGAGGGGAAGGCTCGCTGCTGGAAATCACCCGCGCCTATGCGGGCTTTGTATTGCGGCCTTCCGGCTGGCCTCTCACGGATGATGTGGCGAATTGGCTTACCCTGGAAATTCTCGCGCGCGTCAACAGGCCGGACGAGATGGACTGGCGGAAAATTCCCTCCGTACGCAAGGCCGCCTGGAAGACCGGTACAAGCTATGGGTTCAGGGACGCCTGGGCCGTTGGACTTACGCCCGGCTGGGCGGTTGGGGTCTGGTGCGGCAACGCGGACGGACACGGGGTTCCCGCCCTGACTGGCGCATCCTGTGCGGGGCCCGTCCTCTTCGAACTGCTGAACCTACTGCCGGACGACGGACGATGGTTCGTGGAACCTTCGGGTGGCATTTACGCCGACGTCTGCTCCGCCTCCGGGTTCCTGCGCGGCCCGGATTGTGAAGAATACGCCCGCTGTCTCTTGCCCGAACGGGCCCAGGACAGTCCTGTATGTCCTTACCACCGCGGCGGCGTGTTCCGCCTGCCGCCCGCAATGGAATGGTATTACCGTAAGCATCACCCGGAATACAATCCCCCGGCTCCGGCACCAGGCGACGGCCCGGGCTTTATCTATCCTGAGAGCGGAAGCGTGCTACGGCTGCCCCGCCAGCTGGACGGTTCGGCGGGAAGCGCCGTATTCAAGGCGGCGCATCCTACACCACGGACCAGGCTCTGGTGGCATCTGGACGGCGAATATCTGGGCGAAACCCTGCTCCTGCACGAGATGCGCCTCTCCCCTCCGCCCGGCCGCCACACACTCGTCGTCGTCGACCCGCAGGGCCGCTCCGCCTCCGTCTCCTTCACCATCGCCGGGTAAATTTTGCAAAAAATTCACGCATGATATGAAAATGTAAAATTATTTACTTACTTTTGCAGCCTGTTAAGCACTTATAATTGACTATGTATCAAGAAAACAAACTTAATGTACGGGAGGCCTACGAGCCGCTCGTCATGCATGAAATGGAGGTGGAACTCCAGGGCATTTTGTGCCAATCCCAGCGTGCGGCATTCACCATGGGTGAAAGCAGGCGCCATGTTGTTGATGATATTTTCTAAAAGTAGGAGGCTTGAAAATGAAACGATTTTTTGTCTTTTTGACCGCGGCTGCGTCCGCTTTCATTCTTTCTTCCTGCCAGGAAAAGACCACCCCGGCGACTCCCTCCGGAGACGAAGAGCTTCAGGAAGTCGTGATAACGGCAACTTGCTCCGCATCCAAGCTGCACCCGTACATAGATGACTATTATGTCACTTACAACTGGTCCAGCGACGATTTCTTCTATCTCATACGCGAAGGTTATCCTGATTATGAGATTGTGAAGTTTGTCCCCGTATACAAGGGCAGGGATGACGAGCATGTCATGCAATTCCATGCCTTCGTAGGCTACGGCTACAACTTCAAGTGGGGTGTTTATAACCGTTACAGCAAGGTTGACTCGTTCGGCGGGGAGTATTATGAGGACAAATATTTCTGGACTACCTTGCGCACTGCCCAGAGCGGCCGCGCGGATGAAATGATCGCCGTGGCCCATGCTGACGATATCGTTATGTATGGCGGCGTCGAGTTTACACAGCTGACCACCGCCGTAGTGATGTACCTCCATCCCCAGACGGCTGCCTGGCTTTCACAAATCAAGTTTGAGGCGTATAATGATTACGACGAGCCCGTAAATGTTGCCGGGACCGTGAAGGGGAATTTTGATGTAAGTGAATATTACCTCAGCGACGCTACTTCGAACACCGTTACCGTTACCAAGTCCGCCGGGACTTTCAGCTCTTCCGAGGCTGTCTTCGTAACCTTCGTGCCGAACCCCTACGTCACCAAGTTTAAAGTGACGTTCAGCGGAACCGGTCACAAATACTACAAGTGGATAGACCGCTCCAGCCTTTACTGGGACGAAGAAGAAGTCACCGATTTTGGTACCACCCCGACTGACGCCAACTGGACGGCAAGGGGCTGGACGGCTGAATAAACCAGCCAAAAGCGCTACCTGCGAATTCTCCTGAGAAGTTTTTGCGAAAGGAGGGAAATGGACTCGCAGGCTGATAGCGGAAGGTAACGATATTTGACAAGAAGTCGCTGAATGCGGCTGCCTCTGTCAAGAATATAAAGATTAATTATCGAGCGGGCGTCACGCGCCCGCTTTTTTGTTGCAACGACCCGTGGCTCCCGGCCCTCTCCGAAGAGCTTGTCCAGCATACACAGCATGACAGCGGCAAAAGGTTCCAGCCCGGTATAACGCAATCCATCCTTCCATTCATCGGGGACGGAAGGATAACGGCGGAGCAGGAGCTCCAGATCCAGGGCCATGCGCAGCGTCACCTCTTCGTTCAGAAGGATGTGCATGGCAAAATGGCTCAAGGTATGTATGGCGGCCGTGACCGGATCCAGTTCCTGGTAGCCGCATGGGCCTTCCTGTAGCTTTCCGGAAGCTGCGGCTTTGCCGATAAGTTCCGCTGTACGGTATTCATTGCGCCTGGATGCCCAGTCCGGAGACGGTGTGTGGTTTTCCACCTCCTGTCCCTCAAAGCGGAACCCGCTGTGTTTGGAATGGGAGTAATCCACATCTATCCCAAGGGCCTCCACGGCACGGTTACTCTCATCGTAATGGTCAAGCGGCATGATATCAAGATCGGAACTTGCACGCCCGGAGGGGTCCGGATAAAGTGCCGCCAGAGTTTCCCCCTTGAGCATCAGCACTCGGGTGCAACCGGCTTTCTGCAGGACTTTCCTGAGTGAGCACGCGGCCTTGTGGCGGGCATTGAATTCTTCCCGGCATTTCTGCGCAGACATCTCCCACGAAAGACGGATTTGAAGAGGGGGACGCAAATCTGCCGGAAGGTCGGAAAGGACGCCTGCAGTCATGGCTGTAACGCCGCATCGCCCGGCCAGGCGATAAACCTCCGTCCAGTCAATCCTTCCGAACAGGGCCCTGCTTCCTTCATTAGGACACAGCGGGCCCCTGAGAACCCCTGCACGTGTAAGACGGAGAATCGCTTCGAAATTATCGTTCATGGCTCGATGATTCCAGCGTGGGAAAGTACGCTTATCCACTCTCCGACATCCTTCCGGGCGCGCTCTTCATCTACTTCATATCTCGACAGTAGCGCCGCAAGGGCATCATCCGCACTGAATTCCCGCCCGGACATGGCGGAAAGCAGCCAGGCGGAACTGCCATTAAGGTTGACTACCGAAGTCCTGCTTTTACCGGACAGGCTCCCGGCATAAGCTATAAACCCGTCATCCAGCTTTTTCAGAACAATATTATCCCCGATTCTCATACCAGGCAAATATACTTCATTTTTTCTAAATAAATTGCTAACTTTGCGGGCTAATTACTTTTTGTAACGGGTTCGCCCGTTTGCCGCGGAGGGAACATTTACCCGGACAGGGTTGCGCAAGCAACAAGTGACCGCAGCGGCAAAAGGGCAAAAACAAAGAACAAATAAAAACTAAAACGTATAAAAATTATGCAAAGTAAAGGTGCAATCAGGCTGGTGGCGATTCTGCTCGCCCTCGCGTGCCTTTGGCAGCTCTCTTTCACCGTGGTTTCCAATATCCAGGCAAAGAAGGCTGTAGCACACGCGGAAGCCATCGCCGCAGCCGTACAGGAAGAGGCCGCTTTCCAGGCGGTCCCCGAAGAAGACCGGGCTTACTGGCTCGACTCTCTCAAGAAAGTGGAAAACCGCCGTTACATCGACTCCATCTCCTCGGAGAAAGTGTATTTCGGTTACACGTACAAGGATGTCCAGGCCAAAGAGATCAACCTCGGCCTCGACCTCAAGGGCGGTATGAACGTGATGCTTCAGGTGCAGCTCGAAGACCTGGTAAAGGCCCTCGCCAGCAACGCCTCGGATCCTGAGTTCCTCGCAGCCCTGGCCAGCGCCAAAGAGCGCAGCGTAGGCTCGCAGTCCGACCTTATCACCCTCTTCGCCGAGGAGTACAACAAGGTCAGCGGCGGCAAGCGCCTTGCCCAGGTGTTCGGAACCTACGAGATGCGTGACAAGATCAAGCCCGAATCCACCGACGAGGAGGTACTCGCCGTCGTAAAGGCGGAGGCGGAAAGCGCCATCTCCAACTCTTTCAACGTATTACGCAATCGTATCGATCGCTTCGGCGTCACCCAGCCTTCCATCCAGAAACTCGGCAACACCGGCCGTATCCTCGTGGAACTCCCTGGTGTCAAGGAGCCCGAGCGTGTCCGCAAGCTGCTCCAGGGAACCGCTTCGCTGGAATTCTGGACTACCTTCACCAGCTCTGAAATCTACCAGTACCTGAGCGAGGCCAACAGCCTGATCGCCCAGATGCAGAACGAGGAGCCCGCCGAGGGCGAGGAGCTTTCCGAAGAGGAAGCAGCCCGCAAGGCTAATCCCCTGTTCTCCGTACTTCAGCCCAGCGAGCCCAGCAACAGCGCATGCATCGGCTACGCTACCGCCATCGACACCGTGCAGGTGAACCGCTACCTGGCAATGCCGCAGGTCGCGGACCTCTTCCCCGCTGAATTCCGGCCGATGTGGTCCGTCAAGCCCGCTTCCTACCTGAAGAGCGACAATATCTACGAACTCATCGCCATCAAGGCCGCTACCCGCGACGGCAAGGCTCCGCTCGACGGAAGCGCCGTAGTTGACGCACGCGTGTCCTATCCCCAGCAGAGGGGCACCGGTAACCCCACCGTCTCCATGACGATGAACGCCGAGGGCGCAAACACCTGGGCCCGCCTCACCAAAGAGAATATCGGCAAGCAGATTGCCATCGTACTCGACGGCACCGTCTATTCCTACCCTGTCGTAAACTCCGAGATTTCCGGAGGCAACTCCGAGATTTCCGGCAACTTCGACGTGGAGGAAGCCACGGACCTCGTGAACGTGCTCAAGTCCGGTAAGCTGCCCGCTCCCGCCACCATCGTACAGGAGCAGGTCGTAGGACCCTCGCTCGGTGCAGAATCCATCCGCGCCGGCTTGATTTCCTTCGTGATCGCCTTCGTGCTCGTGCTCCTCTACATGATCCTGTTCTATCAGGGAGCCGGCGTGGTGGCCAATATCGCCCTGCTGACCAATGTGCTGCTGCTCTTCGGCACCCTCGCCTCCTTCGGCGCCGTGCTGACCCTGCCCGGTATCGCCGGTCTGGTGCTGACCATGGGTATGGCTGTTGACGCCAACGTTATCATCTACGAGCGCATCAAGGAAGAACTCGCTGCGGGCAAGGGCCTCGGGAAGGCTATCGCCGACGGCTACTCCAACGCCTATTCCGCCATCTTCGACGGCCAGATTACGACGTTGCTCACCGGTTTCGTGCTCTTCGCTTTCGGTTCCGGCCCCGTCAAGGGCTTTGCGACAACCCTCATCATCGGTATCGTGACCTCAGTGCTCACCTCCATCTTCATCACCCGTCTCATCTTTGACGACCGTCTGAAGAAAGGCAAGGGCATTACCTTCCAGAACAACCTCACGAAGAACTTCCTGAAGAACACGCACATCGACTTCGTGAAGGGCCGCAAGTTCTCCTACATCTTCTCCGGTGTCCTGATCGTCATTGCACTGGTATCCATCTTCACCAAGGGCTTTACCTACGGTGTCGATTTCACCGGCGGCCGCACCTATGTCGTGCGCTTCGACCAGAGCGTTACCGCGGAGGAAGTCCGCGCAGCGACCGTCGACGTCTTCGCCAACGCGGAGGAGAACGCCTCCGTCGAGGTCAAGCAGTTCGGTGGCGATTCCCAGATGAAGATTACCACCTCCTACAAGTACAAGGATGATTCCAGCAGCGTCGATGCGGAAATCGAAGGAATGCTCTATGACGCCCTGAAGGGCTTCTTCACCACCGAGCCGAGCTTCACCGAATTCACCTCCACGCTGGACAACCCCAACGGTATCATCTCCTCCGACAAGGTGGGGGCTTCGATTGCAAGCGACATCCGCCGCAACGCGGTCATCGCCGTGCTGATCGCCCTGCTGGTGATCTTCGCCTACATCGCCTTCCGCTTCAAGGGCTGGACCTGGGGACTTGGCGGCGTCGTATCCCTGGCACATACCGCAGTCATCGTGATCGGCTTCTTCTCCCTGTTCTCGGGCATCCTGCCCTTCAACCTGGACGTGGACCAGACCTTCATAGCGGCTATCCTGACCATCATCGGTTACGCCATCAACGACAACGTGGTTATCTTCGACCGTATCCGCGAATTCTCCGGCCTGCATCCGAACGCCGATTTCAAGGACACTGTCAACACCGCCCTCAACGCCACCCTCACCCGTACCGTGAACACCTCGGTATCCACCCTCGTGACGATGCTCGCCATCGCCATCTGGGGCGGCGAGAGCATCCGCGGCCTGGCCGTCGCCCTCATCCTCGGTATCCTCATCGGAACCTACGCTTCCATCATGATCGGTACCCCTGTGATGTTCGACGCCACCCGCAAGGCGGCTGCGAAGAAGAAATAAAAAAAGTTGGCAGACTTCGTACATCTTCACGTTCATACACAGTATTCCATCCTTGACGGTTTCACGGCCATTCCCAAGCTGTTCGACCGGGTAGAGGAACTGGGAATGCCTGCCGTGGCCATCACCGACCACGGCAACATGTACGGGGTCAAGGAGTTTTTCAACTGCGCCAAAAAACACCCCGCCGTCAAGCCCATCCTGGGCTGCGAGGTCTATGTCACGCAGCACTACGACCATACGCTCAAGGACAACGAGCACCGCAGGTACTACCACCTGATCCTGCTGGCCAAGAACGCCAAGGGCTACCGGAACCTGATGAAACTCGTTTCGGCGGGCCATACCGAGGGCTTCTACTACAAGCCGCGCGTATCGCACGAACTGCTTGAGAAATACCACGAGGGGCTGATCTGCTGCTCCGCCTGCCTCGCCGGAGAAATTCCGAAGGATATAATGGCAGGCGACCTCGACGCCGCCCGCAAGGCCATTGAATGGCATAAACGCCTCTTTGGCGACGATTACTACCTCGAGGTCATGCTGCACGAAACCGATGTCCCCGGCGCCACTGAAGACATGCTCGAGGTCGGAAGGCAGCAGCGGAAGGTAAACGAGGCGATTTTCCGTCTCGCGCAGGAAAGCGGGACAAAGGTAGTCGCCACCAATGACGCGCACTTCCTCCGCAAGGAGGACGGCCCGGCGCACGACCGGCTTATATGTATCTCCACCAACGCCTATATCGACGATCCGGACCGCCTGCGCTATACCCAGCAGGAATACATCAAGAGCCCCGACGAAATGGCCGCACTCTTCCCGGACCATCCGGAAGTGCTTGCCCACACGCTCGAAATAGCGGAAAAGGTCGAGGTTTTTTCCATAGACCGCGGCAACGTACTGCCGAAATTCAACATCGATCAGGAATTCCTGCGCAATATCGACGCGCATCTGGAGAAATACCGCGAGGTGATTGACGAGGGCCGATGCGACAAGGACGGCAACCCGCGCGGGGAGGAATTCTGCATCTCCGTCGCCTACCTCTGCCATCTGACCTACCTGGGTGCCCGCGAGCGCTACGGGGAGCAGCTCAGCGAGGAGCAGCGCGAGCGCATAGACTTCGAGCTTAAGACCATCTGCCGCATGGGCTTCCCGGACTACTTCCTCATCGTCCAGGATTATATCGCCGCTTCGCGTGCGGCCGGTTCGATGGTAGGGCCCGGGCGAGGCTCCGCCGCCGGTTCGGTGGTCGCCTACTGCCTTAAGATCACGAATCTCGACCCCATCAGGTACAACCTGCTGTTCGAGCGTTTCCTCAATCCTGACCGCATCAACATGCCGGATATAGACGTGGACTTCGAGAACCTGCCGGTCGCACACGAATATGTAGAACAGAAATACGGCAAGGACCACGTTTCCCGCGTGATTACCTTCGGCACGATGGCGGCCAAGAGCGCCATCAAGGATGTCGCCCGCATCAGCCACGTCAGCATCGAGGAATCCAACCGGCTCTCCAAGATGGTGCCGGACCGGCTCTCTGACGAGAATGGGAAAGACCTGAAGATTACGCTGGACAACTGCTTCAAGCATGTAGCGGCCTTCAAGAAGGAACTTTCCGAAGGCACGACGCTCAATAAGGAGGTCCTTGAGTACGCCCGCCAGCTGGAGGGCAGCATACGCCAGGTCGGCATGCACGCCTGCGCCACCATCATTGGCCCCGGCAACCTTACGGACTACATCCCCATCTGCCTATCCAAGGACAAGGACACCGGCGAGGAGGTCTGGACTTCGCAGTACGACGGCCACTACATAGAGGAGGCTGGGATGCTGAAGATGGACTTCCTGGGCCTGAACACCCTGTCCATCATCCATGCCTGCCTGAATTATATCAGGGAACTGCATGGGATCGATATCGACATCGAGGCCATTCCTATTGATGATAAGGAGACCTACGAACTCTACGGCCGCGGCGACACCGTCTGCCTTTTTCAGTTTGAATCGGACGGGATGCGCAGCTGGCTGCAGCGTCTCCACCCGGAGCGCTTCGAGGATCTCATCGCTATGAACGCCCTATACCGGCCTGGGCCGATGGACTATATTCCCGACTTTGTGGCACGCAAGCAGGGACAGCAGAAAATCGAGTACGACCTCCCGGAGATGGAGGAATACCTGAGCGAGACCTATGGCGTCACAGTCTACCAGGAGCAGGTGATGCTCCTCTCGCGCAAGCTGGCCGGCTTTACCAAAGGCGAGGCGGACACTCTCCGCAAAGCCATGGGGAAAAAACAGATAGCCGTCCTGAATTCCCTTAAGGGCAAGTTTATGGACGGCGGCAAGGCCAACGGCCATCCGCTGGACACCCTTGACAAGATATGGAAGGACTGGGAAAAGTTCGCGCAGTACGCCTTCAACAAATCCCATTCTACCTGCTACGCCTGGGTGAGCTACCAGACCGGCTGGCTGAAATGCCACTACCCCGCCGAATTCTTTGCCGCCAACCTCAGCTGCGCCGGCAATATCGACGATATCAAGAAAATCATAGGCAACGCCAAGGCCCACGGCATCCAGGTGCTGAGCCCGGACGTGAACGAATCCGCCGAGCACTTCGCCCCGGTGGGCAAGCGCAAGGGACGTGCCGAGAAGGTACGCTTCGGCCTGGGCGGCATCAAGGGTTTCGGGCAGAATGTCGTGGACCAGATTATCCGCGAACGCAGGGAGAACGGCGCCTTCAAGGACCTCTACGATTTCTGCGAACGGCTCTCCGGAGCATTGAACCGCAAATCCCTCGAAGCGCTGGTGTATTCCGGAGCCTTTGACTCCTTCGGCTACAGCCGCGGCCGCTTCTTTACCCCGGGAAAGAGCGGAGAACTTTTCATTGACGAGCTCGCGCGCTACATCGAGCTCTGGCGCAACGACAGTCTGGATTCCTCCGCATCGCTCTTCGGCGAGATAGAAGAACTCAAGCCCGTGCGACCGGAGGTTCCGGAACTCATCGGCGAAGAGAATACCCTCCAGTTCCTCCAGATGGAAAAGGAATATGTGGGAATGTATCTATCCACCCATCCGCTGGATGCCCACGCCTTTGAAATCAAGCACTTTGCGAATGTCCCGCTGAAGGATATGGACGAAGCTGTCGCGCGCTGCCAGGAAGAGAACAAGCCGCGGAAAGTTCGCATCGCCGGAATCATTACGGATGTCAAGATGATTACCTCCCGCCGCGGAAAGCAGGGTTGTGCGATTATGCTGGAGGATTATACCGGAACCTACGAACTGTCGCTCTGGGACAAGGATTATACGATGTACATGCCGCTGCTGCAGCTGCATTCCCAGGTCTTTATCTGCGGCGAAATCAAGAACCGGAACAGCTTCCGCAAGGATGACGCTCCGCCGGAATACGTTTTCCGCATCGGCGAAGTGAAGCTGCTCGGCGATATCGCCGAAAAATACCTCGGCGGACTGCTGCTGACGGCGGAAACGAAGCAGATTTGCCCGGAATTCCGCAAAAACCTGCTTTCCTGGCTGAAGCGGCACAAGGGCAAGACACCGCTCTACCTGACGCTCATCGACGAGGAAAAGCGCTATAAGATTCCCTTTATATCCAAGAAATTAACGGTCGATGTGACCGAAGCCTCACTGAACGAGCTGGACGCCGCCGGAATCCGGAACGAAGTACTGACTAAGGAGTTGTGACGGGCAGTTCCACGCCCGTCGGCTCTACCAGCACGCAACCCGCTTCCGGGAGTGCGAGGTGGCCGATGATATCGAAGGTCTGAAAATCGTGACGGAACTTCTCAAGTTTGAGGATGGGCACCGTGAAAAGCAGCCGGTAGTCCTCTCCCCCGTTCATAGCCGCGCTCACCGGATCCGCATCGATGCTCTTGCCAAGGTCGAAGGAACCGCCCTCGAAGGGAATCTTGTCTGCATATACCTTTACCCCGAACCCCGTGCTCTCCGCGAGCGTTTTCATCGCCGCAGCCAGCCCCCTGTCCACCAGGCAGCCCGCCGACGGGTAAATCTCCGACGATGCAAGCAGTGCCGGCAACTCCGGCTGCAATTCGGGCTTCAGGTACGCACCCACGAGCATTTTATACTGCTCCATCTCTTCGCTGCCCTTAGCCGATCCCGCCTCGAAGCGGGTTTTCTCGCGCTCCAGCACCTGCATGCCCAGATAGGCGGCCCCAAGGCTTCCGCTGACGCAGAGCAGGTCCTTGCTCTGGGGTTTGGGACAACGCGCAGAGTCAAGGGCAGGGACAGTTCCAGTTGCGCCTGCCGCAATCAGGAAACCGTTGCGTGAAGGCTGCAACTTGAGCGACAGGGCTTCGTAATGGTATAGTTTTGCCGCCGTGGTCACGCCTTTCCAGAACTCCTCAACCTGCGGAAAATCCAGTTTTGCGGAGATACCAAGGCTGAGGCTCAGCGTCCTCGGGCGTGCAAGCTGCGCGTACAGCGCCCCGGTAACGGCGACTACCGCCTTGAATCCCAGGTGTTTGAGCGGGAAATAGACCAGGTCGAAATCAATCCCTTCGCTAAGCAGCCGGGAGGTACTGACAATCGAATCTTTGCCCGTAGCCGTGAATACCTGCGTATCGGCACCACGCTTGAAGCCCGAACCTTCAAAAAGCAGGTTCAGGGCCTCTTCGCGTCCGATTTGTGCAAATTTCCGCCCCTCCATCAGAGGTTACGGAGCAGGTTGTTCATGCTGACCTTCGCCTCGATCATCTCCTTCAGCTTTCCAATGGGAACGCGCTCCTGGGTCATCGTGTCGCGGTCGCGGACGGTCACGCAGCGGTCGCTGAGGGATTCGTGGTCGACTGTGATGCAGAACGGGGTACCGATGGCATCCTGCCGGCGGTAGCGTTTGCCGATGGAGTCTTTTTCCTCGTACTGGCAGTTCATGTCGTACTTCAGCAGGTCCATCACTTCCCGGGCCATTTCCGGCAGGCCGTCCTTCTTGACGAGCGGCAGGACCGCGGCCTTGACGGGCGCGAGCGGCGCAGGAATAGAGAGCACCGTGCGCGTCTCGCCGTTCTCCAGCTGCTCCTCCTTGTAGGAATGGCTGAGCACCGCCAGGACCATGCGGTCTACGCCGATACTGGTTTCTACCACGTAAGGCGTGTAAGCGCGGTTCTCCTCGGGATCGAAGTACTCGATCTTCTTGCCGCTGAACTTCTGGTGGTTGCCCAGGTCGAAGTCCGTACGGCTGTGGATGCCCTCCAGTTCCTTGAAGCCGAAGGGGAAGTTAAATTCGATATCGGTGGCCGCATTGGCGTAGTGGGCCAGTTTCTCGTGGTCGTGGAAGCGGTAGTTCTCAGCTCCCATACCCAGGTTCACGTGCCACTTCATGCGGTTTTCCTTCCACGCAGCGAACCAGTCGAGTTCCGTGCCGGGCTTGATGAAGAACTGCATCTCCATCTGCTCGAACTCGCGCATGCGGAAGATGAACTGGCGCGCCACGATCTCGTTACGGAAGGCCTTGCCTATCTGGGCGATGCCGAAGGGAATCTTCATGCGGCCCGTCTTCTGCACGTTCAGGTAGTTCACGAAGATGCCCTGGGCCGTCTCCGGACGCAGGTAAATGGTATTCGCGCCCTCGGAGGTGCTGCCCATCGAGGTGCTGAACATCAGGTTGAACTGGCGCACGTCGGTCCAGTTGCAGGTGCCGCTGATGGGGCAGACGATGCCGCAGTCGATGATAATCTGGCGGTATTCGGCAAAATCATTCGCCTTCTCCGCCTTCACATAGCGGTCGTGCACCTCATTCCACTTGGCCTGCTCGCGCAGGACGTTGGGGTTCGTGGCGCGGAACTGCGCCTCGTCGAAGGCTTCGCCGAACTTACGGCGGCCCTTTTCGACCTCCTTGTTGATCTTCTCCTCGATCTTGCCCAGATAATCCTCGATCAGGACATCGGCACGGTAGCGCTTCTTGGAGTCCTTGTTGTCTATGAGCGGGTCGTTGAACGCGCCCACGTGTCCGGAGGCCTCCCAGATGCGGGGATGCATAAAGATGCAGGAATCAATGCCCACGATATTCTCATGCAGGCGGGTCATCGCGTTCCACCAATACTGCTTGATGTTGTTCTTCAGTTCAGAACCCATCTGGCCATAGTCATAGACGGCAGCCAGACCATCATAGATCTCACTCGAAGGGAAAATAAAACCGTACTCCTTGCAGTGCGCAACCAGTACCTTGAAAAGTTCGTCCTGTGTCATAACCCGCAAATTTAAGAATTTTTTATGACAAACTGGGCGATACGGGATTTCCAGAAGGCACACAGGTCCTCCCAGCGATAGTAGGGACCTGAAACCGGAGTAAGCGTGCCTACAGGCATCTCCTCACCGTTCAGAAGCAGCTTCGCGAGAATATCGCCGGGACGGCCCTTGCGGGGACGATAGAACACCAGCTGGATGTTCCCGGCCATGGGCGCACGGAAATTCTGGAACCAGACCGGCATTTCCTCCGCAGTCGGCGCAACGTAGCCCATCTTGTCCACATCCATCACCATCAGCAGGGCCAGCAGGCAGTGGTCATGACCGAAGCGCAGGTCAGCTCCGCATTCGGCACTTTCCAGCCTCGCGTCCGCCTTGGCGAGCATATCGTCCAAAATGGCCGACACTGGCGTGCGGTATTTATAATACTCGCGGTAAGCCAGATAGTTGCAAACTTCCCAGAAAGCGTCAAGTTCATCCTCTGTCATTAGACCGGTAAGGTCTATCCTGTCCTTTTGGGGAATACTTCGGTTCCCCTCCAGCATAAGGTTTAAGTAATAAATCAGCCAGGCAGGGGAATAATCCACCAGGGCGGCGTCCACATCTTTGAACAGCCTGCCCAGCATCCTGGGGTAGGCAGGGAAGCGGGCCTTCAGGAAATCGTCATCTGAAAGCGGATAGGGAAACGGCTGGTCCGGGCCCTTGTAAGCAAAAGGATTGCGACCGAAATTGGGCCTGGTGGCCTGTACATCCATCATTCCCTGATGCGCATACACAAAGCTCAGAGTCGCCTCCCGGGAAATAGCCGCACAACAGGACGCCATACTCACTATCGAGCGTTCGGTAGGCGACGAGCAGGCATCCACGCGGCTGCCCTTGCCGAACACCTGCGGGAACGACGCAACCATGGTCCGCCCGATAAACTGATGCTGCTCCCAGCCCAGCGGCGTCAGGTCGCCGATCAGGTACTGCATCGTTTTCCAATGATTATTCAGTGTATCCAGCAGACTCTCACCGGAAGCTGTCAGGTTGCCTTCCGCGCGACCCTTTTCCAGCAGTTTCATGGGCTCCGTGAAAATCTTCTTTGAGTACGCATAGCGCGACCCGTGCCGCCCATAATGGCTGATATAGAACGGCTCATAGCCTTTCGGCGCGGGCGTCAGCGCAACAGGATTGAAGCTATATAACCCGTCGAGCCCTGCGCGCTTGTTGTCATCGCTGCGTATCTCTTCAAAAACATCCGGGCGCTGGGCGAAAAGCGATCCCGCCGCAAGCAAAAGCAGCAGGACCGCATAAAATCGTCTTACCATACCCTTACACGGTTTTCGGGTGCAACATAGAGGGAATCTCCTTCACTAATGCCGAAAGCCTCATACCAGGCATCGATTTGAGGCAGGGCGCCGTTCACGCGGAGGCGGGCCGGAGAGTGCACATCCATCATCACCAGATAGCGCAGCAGGTCGTCCGTAGTTACGCTCGCCCAGACCGTGGCATAGGAAAGGAAGAAACGTTGCTCGGGGGTAAAGCCGTTGTCGTCCGGGAGACGGCCATGTTTGGCCTCCCAGAGTTTCAGAGCGTCAAAGGCTACATTCAGTCCGCCGTGGTCGGCGATATTCTCGCCCAGGCAGAGGCGTCCGTTGGCCTTCAGCTCACCGGGAATCACCCACAGGCTGCTGAAGTAGTCCGCCATCGCATCGCAGGGCTTCTGGAAATTCTCGCCGTCGGCGGGCGTCCACCAGTCGCAGAGATTGCCGTTCTTGTCATAAAGCCGGCCCTGGTCGTCGAAGCCGTGAGTCATCTCGTGGCCGATCACCACACCGATTGAGCCGTAATTCGCGGCGGCATCGGCATTCAGGTCGAAGAGCGGCGGCTGCAGGAAGCCAGCAGGGAAGCAGATTTCGTTGGTGGTAGGATTGTAGTACGCATTCACCATCTGCGCCGGCATCTGCCATTCGCTCTTGTCGACGGGCTTTTCGTACTTCTTGTCGTAATTGAGCTGCCAGTAGAAATCGCTCGCGGCACGCACGTTCTCGTAAAGGCTCTTGGCGGGGTCGATGACCAGGCCGCTGAGGTCATCCCACTTGTCAGGATAACCCACCTTCACGGTGTAGGCCGCCAGCTTCTCCAGCGCCACCGCCTTGGTGGAATCGCACATCCATTCCTGCGCCTTGATGCGCTCGGCAAGCGACTTCTGCAGGTTGCCTACCAATTCCAGCATCTCCTTCTTGGCCGCCTTCGGGAAGTACTTCTTTACGTACATCTGTCCGATTGCGTCGGACATCAGGCCGTCCACCAGGCTCTCGGCGGTCTTCCAGCGCGGGCTCTTTTCCTTCTTTCCGAAGCGCTTGGCGGCGTAATCGAAGTTCTCGTCGGTAAAAGCATCGGAAAGCAGCGACGAACCGCCGGAAATGATATCCCACTCATAAATGGTCTTGAGGTCTTCGAGCGGAGCGGTCATCAGGATTTCGCAAATTTTCACCACCGGCTCCGGCTGGCCCAGGTCCACTTCTTTCGTGCGTCCGAAGCCCGCATCGGCAAGCCAGGTCTTCCAGGGGAAGTCCCCGCAGAGCGCCTGGAGGGAGTCCACGGAAATCTTATGATAGTTCTCCTCGGGAATGCGCTGCCGCTCCTGGGAATAGTAAGGTACGGCAATCTCGTTCTCGATGGCCCAGATGCGCGCCACCTTGTCGGCCGCCACTTCCTCGCTGTAACCCGTCAGGACGAAGAGCTTGCGCATATGGTCCTGCATCAGGTTGCGGGCGCGGACATTCTGCGGATCATCGGAGAGGTAATAATCGCGGTTCCCCATCGTCAGGCCGCCCTGGCTGATGCAGAGGATATTGTTCGCGGCATCCTTTTCATCCGCGGAGATGAATACGCCGAAGAGCAGGGCATCGTGCTCCACTGCGCAGTAGTGCAGCAGCTCTTCGCGGGTGTTCAGCGCATCCAGTTCGGCGATATGCGCCTGGATCGGCGCGGCTCCCTCGGCGTTCAGCCGCACGGAATCCATCGCCTGGTTGTACAGGTCTCCGATTTTCTGCTCGATACTGCCTTTGCGCTGCGGCGTGGCGGCAATCTCCTTGATCATCTCCGCCAGGGCCTTGACATTGTCGTCATAGACCTTGGTGGTGACGCCCCACATGGGGTATTCGGGGGGCTGGGGGTTCAGCGCCGCCCACCGGCCCGTCGCATAGCGCGCGAAATCGTCGCCCGGACGCGCGGTGGTGTCCATGTTCTCATAAGTGATGCCGGCAGTCTTGACAGGACCGCGGCAGCAGGCTCCGGCCATCAGGGCCGCAGCTGCCATGAAGATCAATGAATTTCTTTTCATATACTGATTTGATTGACTATTTGCACAAACTGCTCGACGCCGAGCTTTTCAGCGCGGAGGTCGAATATGGGATCCGATGTGTCGAAACCTTCGGGAATCATGGGTTTAAGCGCATTGCGAAGGGTTTTGCGGCGCTGGTTGAACGCGAGCTTCACCACCTGCAGGAAGCGCTTTTCGTCGCAGCCGAGTTCCATGCGGGAGTTGCGGCGCAGGCGTATGACCGCAGACTGCACCTTGGGTGGCGGGCAGAAGGCGCCGGGACCAACCTGAAGTACAGGGCTTATATCGTACCAGGCCTGCAGGAGAACGGAAAGAATGCCGTAAGTCTTGCTGCCGGGCTTCTCCGCCAGGCGGTCCGCCACCTCTTTCTGGAGCATGCAGACCACTTCCGGGACACGGTCCCGCTCGTCCAGGATCCTGAAGAAAATCTGGGAAGAAATATTGTAGGGGAAGTTGCCTATGATCCGGTATTCTCCAGGGAAGATGCGGCTGAGGTCGAAGCGCAGGAAATCCGCCTCATAGAGCCGTCCCTGCACGTCGGGGAAATGTGTCAGCAGGTATTCCACCGATTCCCCGTCAAGCTCCACCATACGCAGGTCTATGTCAGGGCGCTGCAGCAGGTATTTCGTGAGAACACCTGTCCCGGGACCGATTTCAAGCACGTCGCGCACGCCTTCTCCCAGCGCATCGACAATCGAACGCGCCACCCGCTCATCGGTCAGGAAATGCTGCCCGAGTGCCTTTTTAGCCCTGACTTCCATCTTTTTTCCTGTAAAATACGGCGCCGGCGACAGAGGCAAGGGCCAGCAGGATCAACAATATCGATGAAGAACGGGAAACGGCCTCCCCCTTTGCGTACGAAGCAGGAGCAAAACGCATTTCCAGTTCGTGCGTTCCGGCGGGAAGCAGAGCTCCGCGCAGTATTTCATCTTCGAGGTAAATTTCAACCGGCGTACCGTCTTCAAGCGTAAGCGACCATCCGTCAGGATAATAGACTTCGCTGAAAACCGCCTCCCCGCCATTTTCGGAGCTGTAGCGGTAGCGCAGCGCATTCGGTGCGTAGGAAACGAGTTCTATCGGCGCATTTCTGTCCCTGAACCAGGCGTTGCCCTTTGCATAGGGATTGCGGACCGGAGGCCTGTCTCCGGCAACTATCAGGTAACGGCAATTCAGCTTCGAAAGGCCTTCCAGGTAAGGAAGGTCCCCGCCTGCCGCCAGGATTTTCTTCGCCAGGCCCAGTTCGGATGCAAGATGGGAGTCTATATACTCCTGATAGCGTTGCAGCTTGGCCGGGGAATATCCGCCGATGTTTTTGTGCCAGTAGGACGGATGGGAATCGTTGAAAGTATTTACGCTCAGGTCCGCCACACGGTAGGAAGGATCCGTGTCCTCGAGGATGATTTTGTCAACGGGCCGCTGGGCGAACTGTGCGCTGAAGTCCTTCGGCTTCACGAAGTCGTCTGAATTCAGATAGCGCTTGTCCGCCAGGAAAAGGTCTGCGAGCACAAGAAGGCACAGACTTCCCGCAACCGCCTTTACGAGCCTGGAACGATTTCCCCAGATTACAAGGGCGCAGGCGCCGCAAATAAGCAGCAGGGAACGCAACGCATCGGCGCGCATAAGGCTTTTACGGTCGGCAGCGAGCGCATCGGTCAGGATATCCGGCATGCCGTCGTCAAAAGGTGCCCGGAAATCACCGGCTATGCCCGGGAAAAGTAGGCAGAGCAGGCAGAAGCCGCCGCTCAGGGCAAAGGCGACCAGGGCCGATCTGCGCACCTTTGCAGCTGCATATTTGCCTTTTAGGGCGCGGTCAAGCGCAATGAATCCGAGAAGGGGAAGCGTAAACTGCAAGACTACCAGGGCCATGGACACCGTCCTAAACTTGTTGTACAGCGGCACGTAATCGTAGAAAAACTTCGTGAACGCCATAAAGTGATTGCCCAGCGCAAGGAAGACTGCCAAAAGGGTGCAGGCCGCCAGCCACCATTTCTTCCAGCCACGGCAAAGCATCAGGCCCAGCAGGAAGAGGAATACCGTAATCGCACCCATGTACATGGGCCCTGCCGTGAAGGGTTGGGGGCCCCAGTAAAGCGGAAGGTTTTCGCATACCTTCCTGGCACCAGGCTGACCGGCTTTCTTAAGGACCTTGTAAGTCTCGCTCCGCGCCGGATTTATGGCTCCGGATGAAGAACCTCCGTTGAAATTGGGAATCATGAGATTGGGTAGCTCTTCCCAACCGTAGGACCAGGATGTGGCGTAATCAAGTTCAAGGCCCGATGTCTTGCCGTCCGAACTGCCGCCCCGCATGGAATGTGGCGTGTAGGCGAGCGTAGGCAGTAGTTTCGAGGCATTGGTGGCAATGCCGACTCCTCCCAGCACCAATAGCAGCGCCGATACTGCGAAAAAGCGGCCTATGAGGGTTTTTCTTTTGATTATCAAGGCAATAAGCAGGGCCAGTGCGAAGCTGACAAGAATGATTGCCAGATAATATGAAATCTGCGGATGGTTAGCCTTTACCTGGAAGCTGACAGTAAGGCCGAATGCGGCGGCGCCAAGCAGGGTCAGCGGCCACGAGGGCTTTTCCCGCAGGGCCTTCCTGTAGGCGTAGGCAAATGCCGCAATCACCCATGGAAGAAAGGCCAGGGCCTGCATCTTGGTATTGTGCCCGACCTGGATAATCTGGAGATTATACGAACAAAATGTTACGGCTATGGCTCCTCCTACGGCAAGCAGCGGGTGTATGCCGAAGACAAGCATCATCAGGAAAGCTCCCAGCAGCGATACGAATAGATAGGTAGCCGGGCGGCGTCCAGTCAGCAGGAAATCGTAAATCTTCTGCGTCCAGTCTCCCTTGGTGGAGGACTGGATGGTGGTAGTGGGCATGCCGCTGAACATCGAGCCGGTCCAGGCCGTCTGGTCATCCGGATGTGCGGCGTTCCACTGCGTCATTTCACGGGACATTCCCACCCAGCCCGAGATGTCGCTCTGGTTTACGATCTTGCCCTTCAATACTTCCGGCACGAATCCGTATGACAGCACCAGGAAGCCCAGGACAATCAGTACAAAGTATAATAGTTTCTTTTTCATATTTCTCCTTGCAATACAGCAACCAGCTGTTTTGTCAATTCGGGGCGCGAATATTTTTCCGCTGCGCAGCTCCGGGGCGAAATGTCGCCATCCAGCCAGCGCCGCCATTCCTTTTTGATAAAATTATGGAGCGGCTCCGTCTCTTCCCAGTCGTACATTTCCCCCGCCCCGGCATCACGAAGTACTTTAGCTGCCGCGCCGTCAGGCTGTCCTATTCCCAGTACGGGGCGCCGTGCGGCCAGGTATTCAAAAATCTTTCCGGGCAGCACCGCGGCGTATTCGGGCTCACGGCGCAGGGGCAGCAGCAGCACCGCAGCGCTTTGCTGCTCCGTCGTAACGGCACTGTGCGGCATGTAGCCAAGGTTTTCCAACTGGTCTCCCAGGCCGGCTGCCAGGATGGCCGCCACTATTTCCCCGTCCACTTTCCCAGCCAGACGTATGCGCAGGCATTCCCGAAAACGTGCGTCTTCGCTGCACATACGGGAGAGGACGCTCCACAGGTTCAGCGGGTTGCCGTCGGCGGCAAAGAGCCCGGTATGCACGAGGGTGAAGAACTCCTGAGAGGCTCCCGGTGCAAGAGCCGGAAAGTCGGCGGGGTCGAAGCCGTTGGTAATCAGTTCCACCGGCGTGCGCGTCGCCGCCTGGAAATCATCCCGTACCGGGGGCGACACGCTGATGACCCGCGTAGCCTCATCCAGCACGCTCTGTTCCATCCTTTCGTGACGGCGGCGGTTCCAGGGCAGCAGGGCCAGGTGTTTGAAATAGAACATCTTTGTCCAGGGATCCCGGAAATCCGCGTACCAGGGAGGACAGGGCCTGCCAGTACGGCGCAACGCACGGCAGAGGTCCCGGCCGATCAGATGCATCGACTGCGGCGGCCCCGTGGTAACGATGGCATCGACTGGGTGTTCCTCCAGATATTTAAGCAGAAAGCGAACTGACGGACGCACCCAGCCCGCACGCGGGTCGGGAACGAAAAGGTTGCCCCGCAGGAAGAGGGATAGTTTCTTCTTCCAGCCGCCCCGGGAGCGGCTGACGGGATTCACCTCGCGCTTGTCGGCAGAGGCTCCGCCACCGAAAAACCTGCGGTAGAGCGCATAGGGCTCCCGGATCGGCGTACGGATGACCTCCGCACAGGCGGGGATATCGCCCATAAGGCTGCTGTCTTCGGCGAGGCGCTCCGGATTCAGGGGCGTATAGACCACAGGCTGCCAGCCCTGCGCGGGCAGGTACTTGGCGAATTTTACCCAGCGCTGCACCCCGGACCCTCCGGTCGGCGGCCAATAATATGATATGATCAGGACGCGTTTCATCGCAGATAATGTCCCTTCATCGAGAAAACATACACAATAATCAATTCTCCGTCAACGGAATAAATAATCCGATCCGTCTTGTTGATTCTCCTGGACCACTTCCAGGATAACTGATGTTTCAACGGCTCCGGCTTACCTATGCCGGAAAAAGGATGCTCCGAGATATCCAGGAGGATTTCCTTGATTTTTTCCGCGGTCTTCGCGTCAGACTTTTTCCAATCGTCAAAGTCTTTACGGGCCTGCGGAAGAAAGGCAATCTTATAACTCATGGATATCTACAAGCTCGTAGTTACCGTTTTTAATATCCTGCTCCCCCTGGCGGATTGCCTCGACCAAATCGGGCTGGGACATAATGTACGCGGTTTCCATCATGGACTCGTATTCTTCCATGGACATAATAACCACGGCGGAACCCCCACCACGATTAACGATTACTTTGTCCGAGTCCTTGACCACCCTGTCGAGATAACCCTTCAGATTGGCCCTTAAATCAGTATAAGTTGCTGTAATCATCCTTATAAGTACTTGAATACGTACTGCAAAGATACCGCAAAATTACTATCTTTGCAAATATGACGCAGAAGACGAAAAAATCGGAAGACACTCCGATGCTCCGCCAGTATTTTTCCATCAAGGCGCAGCATCCGGAGGCCGTTTTGCTCTACCGGGTCGGCGATTTTTATGAGACCTACAGCGACGACGCCGTCCTGGTGAGCAAGGTGCTCGGGCTGGTGCTGACCAAGCGCAGCAACGGGGACAAGGGCACTACTCCGATGGCCGGCTTCCCGCATCACGCCATCGACCAGTACCTGCACAAGCTGATCCGTGCGGGCTACAAAGTGGCCATCTGCGACCAGCTTGAAGACCCGGCACTCGTCAAGAATAAGCTCGTCAAACGCGGCATCACGGAAATACTCACCCCGGGCGTAGCCTTCGGCGACAGTATGCTGGAACAGAAGGAGCACAACTACCTCTGTGGCCTGACCTTCGACGGGGCCGAGTGCGGCGCCGCCTTCCTGGACGTCTCCACAGGCACTTTCCAGGTGGCCCAGGGAGGCATCGACTACATCTCCACCCTCCTTTCCGCCTTTGCGCCGAAGGAACTCGTAGTCCAGCGCGACTGCCTGCAGGCCGCGCGAGAGAAATTCGCCGATTACTACATTACTCCGCTTGACGAGTGGGCCTTCGTGGAGGAAGCCGCCCGCGAAAAACTCTGCAAGCAGTTCGGCGTACGCTCGCTGAAGGGCTTCGGCGCGGACCGATTCCCGCTGGCCATTTGCAGCGCCGGCGCGCTGATTTTCTACCTCGAACAGACGCAACATACCGGCCTTCGGAACATCTGCTCGATTTCGCGCATCGATTCCGGCAAATTCGTCTGGATGGACCGCTTTACGGTACGCAACCTGGAGATTTTCGCTTCCGCTTCGGGCGCCGAAGGGACCAGCCTCGTAGAGGTGGTGGACCGCTGCAATTCGCCGATGGGCGCGCGCCTGCTGCGGCAGTGGCTGTCGATGCCCTCGCTCGATCTTGAAGAACTAAGGCAGCGTCATGATACCGTCGAGTGGTTCTGCGCGCACGATGCGGCGCTCGATGAGGTGCAGCGCTGGATAGGCGATATCGGCGACCTGGAGCGCATCGTTTCCCGAGCGGCTACGGGCAAGCTCTATCCCCGCGAGGCCCGGCAACTGGTGCGCAGCCTTTCCCGGATGGAGCCGCTGCAGCAACTGCTCGCGCAGAGCGAATCGCCGGTCCTGGTGCCGCTCGCCGCGGAAATGAAGGACTGCGGACCGCTGCTTGCGCAGATTGACCGCACGCTGGAGGAAAGTCCGGCGGTGTTCCTCGGCAAGGGAGACGTGATTGCGCGCGGCGTGGATGCGGAACTCGACGAATTGCGGGACATTTCCCGCGGGGGGAAGGAATACCTGCTGGCGATGCAGCAGCGGGAAATCGAGCGCACGGGCATCAGCTCGCTGAAAATCGGCTACAACAATGTGTTCGGCTACTATATCGAGGTGCGCAATGCCTTCAAGGACAGCGTACCGCGCGAGTGGATCCGGCGGCAGACGCTGGTGAGCGCCGAGCGTTACATCACCGAAGAACTCAAGGAATACGAACAGAAAATCCTGAGTGCAGAAGCGCGCATCTACGAGATAGAAAGCCGGCTGTACGCCGCCCTGGTTGCGGAAATCCAGCAGCATATCCGCGATATCCAGACGAACTGCCGCATCGTGTCCCGGCTGGACGTGCTGGCCTGCTTCGCGCAGACCGCGCTGGAGAAACGCTGGTGCCGTCCGGTGCTGGACAAGAGCAACGTGCTGGACATCAGGCAGGGGCGGCATCCCGTCATCGAGGCGCTGATGCCTCCGGGAGAGGAATATGTGCCCAACGACATCCTGCTGGACAGTTCTGCCTGCCAGATTATGATCCTGACCGGCCCGAACATGGCGGGTAAATCCGCGCTGTTGCGGCAGACCGCGCTCATCGTGCTGCTGGCGCAGTGCGGTTCCTTCGTGCCGGCGTCGGAGGCGCATATCGGCTACTTCGACAAGATTTTCACCCGCGTCGGCGCGACGGACAACATCTCCCGCGGAGAGTCCACCTTCATGGTGGAAATGCTGGAAACGGCGATGATCATGCACAACCTCTCCGCGCGCTCGCTGGTGCTGCTCGACGAAATCGGCCGCGGTACCTCCACCTACGACGGAATGTCCATCGCCAGCGCCCTGGTGGAGTATATCCACGAGCACGGGAAAGGCGCCAAGACCCTCTTCGCCACGCATTACCACGAACTCAACGACCTGGAAAAGCGCTTCCGGCGCGTGCGGAATTTCCATATCGCCGTGAAGGAAGAAGGGAAGGAGGTGATTTTCCTGCGCAAACTGCGCGAAGGCGGCGTGGCCCACAGCTTCGGTATCCACGTGGCGCGGATGGCGGGTATGCCGCCGGAAGTGATCGAATGTGCGGAACGGACGCTCCGGGCCCTTGAGTCCCGTGAAAAGCGCGCGGCGGCCATCGCTCCGGAAGAGGACGGAAGCATGCAACTCTCTTTCTTCCAGCTGGACGACCCTACGCTTGCCTCGATACGTGAGCAGCTCGAGCGTACGGACCTCAACAACCTCACCCCCCTTCAGGCCTTCGACCTGCTGCGCTCGATGAAAGCGGAACTTGGCTTATAAAGTTTCCGCAAGCGCATTTGTCCATATGGGATTTTTGCGGTATCTTTGCAAAACTAACATTACAATGTCAATTTATGGCGGTTATTGAATTGTATCACGGTTCCAGGCTGGTCCTGCCCCGTCCGTATATGGGCGGAGGGAACCCGCACAATGATTACGGACCGGGGTTCTATTGCACACGGCAGCTTGACCTTGCTTACGAATGGTCCTGCGACGCCCGCCATACGGGCTTTGCCAATAAATATGAACTCGAGACGGACGGGTTGTCGCTCATGCACTTAAACGGTCCGGGATTCCACATTCTGAACTGGCTGGCCATCCTGCTGGAAAACCGGATTTTCGATGTACCGCCGGGCCTTCCTGAAGAGTCCCACAGCTTTATCCTGGAACGCTTTCTCCTTGATTATAAGGGCTATGACATCCTGACCGGCTACCGTGCAGACGATTCCTATTTTTCCTTTGCACGGGCCTTTCTGGACGGGACAATTTCGCTGGAGCAGCTGCGCAGGGCCATGCAACTGGGGAAATTGGGAGAACAGTGGGTGATCCGCAGTGATTCCGCCTATCAGGCCCTGACCTTTCTCACCTGCGCCCCGACGGAGCGCGAAAGGTATTATCCCCGGAAACTCGCCCGGGACAGGAAGGCCAGGGACGATTTTCAAACGCTGCGCGGTGAGCCCCGTCGCAGGGATGCTGTCTATATGTTGGATATCCTTCGGGAAGATTGGAAAAACGATGATGAACGCTTACGATAAAATGTACCTTTATGACGCCATGCGGAATCTGGGCGCCATGCTCGATTATGCCGTCCGCTCCTGCGGGGAAGACCTTGAGCAATTCTGGGCAAGGTTCCTTGCCAGCGGGATAGACCGGGATTTTTTACACGGAAATCCACGCTATCTGTGTGGCCTGTCCGGTACGGAACTGGCCCTGCAGACCGCCCGTCGGACAGGCCCGGAACTTCCCCTTATCCGAACCATTACAGACATCGGCAGCCCGGAATACTGGACGGGATGGACCCTGGCTTATCTGCAATGGTCCATGGGGCTTTCTTTTTCCGAAATGGCAGCGCGGGGACTGTCCGTCAGCGACATTTATGCTAATTACCATCCCCTGCACGAGGCTGGGGAGGAGCGCGCCCTGCAATTCGCCCTATCGCGGCTGGACAACGGCTCGGCGGGCCGACGGCTCAAGCGCCTGAGAAAAGACGCCGGATTCTCGCAGGAGGAACTTGCCGCCCGCAGCGGCGTCCCGCTCCGCACGCTTCGCGCCTATGAGCAGGGCCGCATTCCGTTGGAAAAAGCGTCATCCGGCAACTTGCGGGCCCTTCGTTCCGTATTGGGAATATAGCAAACTAGAGCAGATTCGTAATGAAAATCACAAGGATCGCCGGAGGAAGCAGGTATTTGATAATAAAATAGAAGCCGTTAAACAGGAACGACGACGCCTTAAGTCTGCCACCGTTGGTAAGTTCCTCGCGCACTGCGGCACGGTCCATCTTCCAGCCGACAAAGACAGTGAACGCCAGGGCGCCGAGCATCATGAACCAGTTGGAGGAAACATAATCGCAGAAGGAGAACACCCCGCTGCGCAGCGAACACCAGCAGCCCAGCAGCAGCGCCGCAATGAAAATCGCGGCGGTCGCCTTACGTCTCTTCCAGCCCAGGCGCTCCATCAGCATCGCCACGCATACTTCGATCATCGAAATTTCCGAGGTAACCGCAGCAATCAGGATGGTCAGGAAGAAGGCGATGGCGACCGTCCGGCCCAGCAGGGGCGAAGTCGCACCCATCTGCGCAAAGATATACGGAACGCTCTCGAACACCAGCGACGGTCCCGCCTCCGGACGCAGTCCGGCCGAAAACACTGCCGGCATCACCACGAATCCGGCGATGATGGCGAATATCACATCGAAAATCAATGTCAACAGACTGGTGCCGAGTATACTCTGATCCTTACGCATATAGGATGAATAGGTCAGCACCACGCCCATACCGATGGACATGGAGAAAAACGACTGTCCCAGCGCACAGGCGATGCCACGCGGGGTCAGGCGCGAAAAATCAGGCTTAAGCAGGTAATCCAGGCCGCCCCCGGCTCCGGGAAGCGACAGGGAGAAAAACATCATCGCGACAATCAGCACAAAAAGCAGCGGCATGCATATCTTGCTGAAGCGGCCGATGCCCTTCTTAACGCCGAGCACGATAATCATGCAGTTGAAGCCGAGGAACAAGGCATGGGCAAGAAGGGGTTCGATGCCTGAGGAAGTCATACGGCCGAAAATGGCCGCCGATGCCTCCGGATGAGCAGGGTCAAAGCCCCGTACTACCGCCCTGGCCAGAAAATCCAGCGACCAGCCCCCCACTACACTGTAGAACGAAGTAATGATGAATGCCCCGGCTACTGCCACCAGCCCCAGCCACTTCCAGCCGGTGCGGGGAGCCAAAGTCTCCAGCGCGTCATAGGTACTTTTGCGCGCCCGGCGGCCGATGATGGATTCCGCCACGAAGGCCGGCAGCGAAATCAGGAAAGAAAACGCCAGATAGACTATGATGAATGCCGCACCGCCGTACTCCCCCACCATGTAGGGGAAGCGCCAGATGTTCCCCAGGCCGATGGCGGAACCCGCCAGGGCCAGTATGACGCCTATCCGGCCAAAATTTTCCCTTCCCGCCGCCATTACCTCCTTTTGTAAACTTCGAATTCAAACCTGTACCCGGTCTTCTCATCGGTCAGCGTCTCCGACACTGAAACCCGCTGCCAAACCGCAGGGTCAATCTCCGGGAAGAACGCATCCGCATCCGCAATGACCGTATGCACGCGGGTGATATAGAGCGTATCCATATCGTTCAGGGCCGCCCGGTACACCGACGCTCCACCCATAATGAAACCCTTCTCCGCCGGCTCCGCCGCCGCCCAGGCCTCATCGAAGGAATACACGCAGGTCACCTCCGGAATCGGGTCTCCGCCAAGGTTGAGCACAATGTTCTTCCGGTTCTTGAGCGGCCGGAACGGGAGGGAGAAATAGGTCGTCCGGCCCATAATCACCGGAAAGCCTTCGGTCACCCGCTTGAAATACTTCAAATCTTCAGGAAGATGCCAGGGCAGTCCTCCCTTCACTCCGATGGCCCAATTATCCGCCACCGCTACGATTAAACATTTTTCCATACCTTATTTCTCTTTTGCTGTTTGATAATAATGATTATAGGACCTGCAACATAAGGATGCATTTACCCGGATAGGGTTGCGAAGCAACAAGCATCCGTTGTTGCAGGTCCGGTTGCTTATCAAACAGCAACCGGCGCTTTGATGGCCGGCCAGGGGTCATACCCCTCCAACTTAAAATCCTCGTACTTGAAATCAAACACACTCTTGACCTCCGGATTGAGCACCATCTTCGGCAAAGCCCGCGGCGTGCGGGAAAGCTGCTCGGCGACCTGATCGAAATGATTCAGATAGATATGCGTATCGCCGGTGGTATGGATGAACTCCCCGGGCTGCAGGCCGCAGCACTGCGCAATCATCATCGTAAGCAGCGCATAGGAGGCGATATTGAACGGCACGCCGAGGAAAGTATCCGCACTGCGCTGATAGAGCTGGCACGAGAGCTTCCCTTCCGCAACATAGAACTGGAACAGGCAATGGCAGGGCGGCAGGGCCATCTTGTCCACCTCGCCGGGATTCCAGGCACAGACCAGCATACGGCGCGAATCCGGATGGTTCGCAATCAGGTCGATTACCTGCGACAGCTGGTCGATACTGCGGCCGTCCGGAGCCGGCCAGCTGCGCCACTGATGGCCATAGACCGGTCCCAGATCCCCATTCTCGTCCGCCCACTCGTCCCAGATGGACACGCCGTTGTCCTTCAGATACTTGATGTTCGTATCCCCGGAAATAAACCAAAGCAGTTCGTGGATGATGGACTTGAGATGTACTTTCTTGGTGGTCAGCAGCGGAAAGCCGGCGGAGAGGTCAAAACGCATCTGGTAGCCGAAGACGCTCTGCGTCCCCACTCCCGTCCGGTCCGTCTTGATCACTCCGTTCTCCCGGATATACCTTAATAAATCTAGATATTGTTTCATTGTTTATCTATTGCTTCGCTCAACTCTTTTTGCAGCAGGAGCGCCCTCTGCTCCCTGTTGCTTCGCAACCCTATCCGGGTAAATGGTCGCAGAGGACAACCCTGCTGCTACCGTTTCGCTCAGCATTTTCTGTTGAATTATTTTAAAAATTCCGGCTGCGCCTTCATCGCCTGTGCCACCCTCGGCAACATAAGAGGGAGGGGCCCAACCGGAAGGTTGGGAGGGGTCGCGAAGCGACGGCAGGGAAGACGCAGCCGGAATTTTCCATTAAACAGAAAATGCAAAAATAATCGCCTGCGTAAAGCTTTCCCCGGCCTTCAGCAAAGTAGAAGGATAATCCGCCTTGTTGGGACTGTCCGGAAAATGCTGGCACTCCAGCGCCACGGCGCTGTAGTCATGATAGATCGCCCCGTCCTTGCCGGCAGGACATCCCTCCAGCCAGTTGCCGGTATAGACCTGTATGCCAGGCTGCGTGGAAAAGACCTTCAGGACACGGCCGCTCGCGGGCGACGAGAGCTCCGCCACCTCCTGCAGTTGACCGTCCTGCCAGCCGTCCACCACCCAGCAGGCATCATAACCCTTGCCATAATTCAGCGCCGGAAAATCCGCCTTGATATCGCGTCCCAAGGTCTTAGGATTGAGAAAATCCATCGGCGTTCCGGCCACCGGCTCGCTTTCCCCGACCGGGATGAGTGTATCGTCCGTAGGCAGATACTCGGAGGCATTCAGCTTCAGGACATGGTCCAGCACAGAGCCGGCGCCGTGTCCGTCCAGATTGAAATAAGCATGATTGGTAAGGTTCACGACCGTGTCGGCATCGCTCTGGGCCACAAAGGTCAACTCCAGTTCGTTCGCCTCGGTCCAGACATAACGCGCCGTGACCTTCAAACTGCCGGGATAACCCATTTCGCCGTCTGCGGAAACATACTGGAACTCGACTGCATCGCCGTCAATCCGGGAATCCCACACCCGGTTCTGGAAGCCCTCCGGACCGCCGTGCAGGTGATTGGGACCGTTATTGATGGGCAAATCGTACACTTTGCCGCCCACTTCCAGGTGCCCGCCGGCAATGCGGTTGGCATAGCGGCCGGGACACTTGCCGGCACAGGGCCCATCGGCAAAATAGCTCAGCGGATCAGGGTAACCTATCGTAACATCCGCCAGACGGCCGTCCCTGTCCGGCACGCAGACCGCCAGGATGCCCGCACCCACACTGCCAAGCTGAACCGAAGCACCGCTCGCATTCATCAGCGTATAACGCAGGATTTCCTTTCCGTCGGGGGCAAGACCCCATACTTCCTTTTTAATGTCCATGATTATTGTGTTTTATCGATATATGCAAGTACTTTTTCGGTAGGCGCGTCGCGCAGGATCACCCGCTTGTCCGCATCCAGCAGATAGAGCGACGGAATGGCGCGCACGCAGTAAAGCCTGTCGGCGCGAATCAGCCCGTCCGGGTCATAGCCGCTTATCCAGCTGTCCGGGTAATTCGGCGCATACTCCTTCCATGCGGCTATATCTTCGTCAATGTACAGGTTCATTACGGACAGGCGGCCGGAAGCGATGCGCTCCGGGATTCCCGGATGCCCCATCACCTCATCGATAATCCCCTTGCACGCATGGCAGCCGGGATTACTGAAAAAAAGCATCAAAAGCTCGGCGTGGATTGCATAAAGCGTCGAAACTCGGCCGTCCAGCATCTTATAACGGAAATCCGGAACCTGTGCGCCGATGGGATTCATCGCACACATCCGCGCTTCGTAGCGGTAAGCGGGGCGCATATCCTCGGCCGTCCAGGGGCTCTGCGCAAGCTTCCGCACAAACGGAAGGTACAGGTCTTCGCTCCGCATCGGCGAATTCGGATCATACAGATAGCGTATGAGGATTTCGCTGAAACGGGTATAAACATGCTGTGAAGTATCGGCCGCATGGCGCGCTTCCATACCGTCAAAGGCTTTTCCCACGGCTTTTTGGGCATTCTGTAGCGGCATTTCTCCCAGCAGTCCGCACCAGTTGGCCATGGCCTGCTCAAGCTCGGGTAACCTGACGCCAAGCAGCGACGAGCTGTCACAAAGCCCGTCTCCGGCGAAATACGCATCCCAGTAATGATCCGCAATATAATCCATGCGCTCATGAGGCTCCACTATCACCCCGGGGATTTTCGTGTCGGGGAAAGGGCGTGTCCGGACCTCCTGCACGCCATGACAGGCGCAGGAAAGGAAGAAGGCCTGGAGGCACAATAGAATGATGCTCCTTTTCATCCGGCAAAAGCGCAAAGACAGGTAAAGGTAACCATTTTTAGTTTTTGAAACAAACTAACGGAGCCATTTGCAGAGAATCTCTACGGGATGTACGGCATGGACGCCCGTCCCGTCAAGAATTTGCTGGCGGCAGGACGTTCCCGGAGCGGAGACTATGACAGGCACGGCGCCGCCGTCATCTTGAACGGCCTTGCGGACGGCGGGGAAAAGCACCATCTCGCCTATCTCGATGGAGCGGCGGTAATGCTCCTTTTCATAACCGAATGAGCCGGCCATGCCGCAGCAGCCGCTTGGGATGACATGAACCCTCGCTCCAGGCAGGAGACGCAGGGCCGAGGCGGTCTTTTCCACTCCGACAAGGGCCTTCTGGTGACAGTGGCCATGGAGCCATATTTCTACCGGATCGGTGCGGAAGGCATCGGCCGGAATGCGGCCGGCGGCCGCCTCGCGCATTATGAACTCGTCGAACAGAAGGCAATTTGAAGCAAGCTCCACCGCCGCCTGCCGCATTTCCTGCGGGACAAGGTCCGGGTATTCGTCACGGAAACTTAGAATACAAGACGGCTCTATTCCCACAAGGGGGGCATCTGCGGAGACAATGTCATGCAACAGACGTACATTTCTTATCGCAAGGCGCCTGGCCAGCTTAAGGCAGCCCTTGGAGATGGCGGCGCGCCCGCTTTCCAGGTGACGGGGCAGAACCACATCATAGCCCATCCTCGACAGCAAGCTGACAAAGGACAGCCCTATCCGGGCCTCCTGGTAATTGGTAAACTCGTCGGCGAAAATATATACACGGCGCTTGTTCTCCCCCCTGGCAGTACGTTCGCGGCGGGCCAGCTGACGGAAAGTGTACCTGCCGAGGGCCGGAATCCGGCGCTCCGCGGCAAAACCCAGAATGCGCTTGAGCAGCGCAGCCGACACAGACCAGCCGGCCATGAAATTATAAAGCGGCCTCACAAGGTGGCCGAGCCTCTCTATCGTAGCCATCCTTGCGACTGCAAGAGACCGCAGCGGAGTTCCCTCGCGCTGATGGATCTGCTCGAGTACCTCGGCGCGGATTTTAGTCATATCGACATTGGAAGGGCACTCAGCCCGGCAGCCCTTGCATGCAAGACAGCTGTCCAGGACAGCCTTTACTTCCGGCGACGTAAACCCTTCTCCCCTGGTGAGGCACTCCCTGAGGATATTCGCCCTTGCGCGGGTGGAATCCAGTTCATCCCGGGTAGCCTTGAATACGGGGCACATGGTTCCGCCGATGAGATTGGACTTGCGGCAATCCCCGGCTCCGTTGCACTGCTCGACCGAGCACATCAGCGCATGTATCTGGCTGCGGACGCCGCTTGCGCCTTCCACCTTGCATTCATCGAAGGCCGCCCGCCAGTTGAATACGGTCCGGGCCCCCTCGGCGACGTAGGGCTGACCGAGATCGAAACGGAGCCATTCGTCCATGCCGGGAGCATCGACTATCTTGTTCATATTGAACACATTATACGGATCCCAGCAGCGTTTGACCTTCTTCATAAGGCTATAACACTGCTGGCCGTACATCAAGGGGATGAACTCGCCGCGGAGACGGCCGTCTCCATGCTCGCCGGAAAGGCTTCCGCGATGTTTGCGCACCAGGGCGGCAGTCTCCTCGGCAACAAGGCGGAAAAGGCGCCGTCCCTTCTCTTCCTTAAGGTTGAGGATTGGCCGCAGATGCAGCTCGCCAGTACTGATATGTCCATAGAAGACGCAGTCCAGACCCAGCTTTTCCAGCATAGCCCTGAAATCTGCCATATAGGCCGGAAGACGCTCCGGGGCAACCGCCGTGTCTTCAATCACCCCTACGGGCTTAGCATCGCCCTTCATTCCGCTGAGAACCCCCAGGCCGGCCTTGCGCAGGGCCCAGACACGGGCAACATCGACCCCGTAAACGCGGGTACAGGCATAGGCGAGGCCGGAATCGCGCAATTCCGCCTCAAGGGCATCAGCCGAAGCTGACATTTCAGCCCCCCGGAATTCAGTAATCAAAAGCGCCGCAGGGTCGCCCTGGACAAAGAAACGGTTGCGCTGCGCTTCCAGATTGCCCTTCCCCAGCTCAAGGATGCGGCCGTCCATCAGCTCAATGGCTACCGGAGCGTGACGCAAGGCTGTGAGATTGGCCTCGAACGCCGCCTCCAGGGAGGGGCAGTGGGCACAGAGAACCATCTGGCCCTCGGGCGGAAGCGGAGTAAGTGAAAGCTTGATTTCCGTTATGAAGGCCAGGGTCCCCTCGCTGCCGCAAAGGAGTTTGCAAAGATCCGGGGAAGAGGCATCGGAACCAAGCCCTATGGCTTCGTCGATGGCATATCCGCAACTGCGGCGGCGCAACGAGCGGTCAGGATAGTTTTCTTCGATGAGCCGTACGGTCTCCGGGGAATCCCTCCACTGCCCGAGCTGCGCATAAATACTGCGCTCGAGCGCCCCGTCCCCCCTTACGGCGGTATCAAATGCAGACCCGTCCGCCAGTATTCCCTTGAGCTGCAGCACATGATCCCGCGTCGACCCGTACACAAGGGAGTGCGTTCCGCAGGAATTGTTCCCCACCATTCCCCCAATGCAACAGCGGTTGCTGGTCGATGTCTCCGGGCTGAAGAACAGCCCGTAAGGCTTGAGTACCATATTCAATTCGTCCCGCACCACTCCCGGACCAACCCTGGCCCAGCGCTGTTCGGCATTGATTTCCAATATCTTATTGAAATGCCGGCTGACATCCACCACTATTCCGTTGCCCACTACCTGGCCGGCAATGGAAGTACCGCCCGCCCGCGGGATGATGCACGTGCCGCGCTCCCTGGCGATACGCAGCAATTCGCGCACATCTTCCTCGCTTTCAGGATAAGCCACGCCCGACGGCAGCTCGCGATAAATGCTGGCGTCGGTTGCGTAGGCCATCTTGTGCAAAGCGTCCGTAAATATCTTCATGGCAGTAAAATCCCTGACAAATATACCTAATTTAACCATTTTTATGATAACTTTGCCCTGAAAATGAGAAAAGTTGCCTTACTCCTCATATTTGCTGCGCTTTCCCTTGGCGCAAGCGCGCAGCTCACGATGTCCGGGAGCAATCCCCACGCCGTGCGATGGATGCAGCTGGAAACCCCGGCCTATCGCGTCATCTATCCTGCGGGAACGGATTCCCTGGCCCGAGTATTCGCAGGCATCCTGGAGCAGGTACGCATTCCCGTGGGCGGGTCCTGCGGATTTGTCCCGAACCAGAACTGGAAAAACCGGATGGATGTGATACTTCACAACTACACCTCCAACTCCAACGGGGTTGTCACATGGACTCCGAGACGCATGGAACTCTACACCGTCCCTGACGCCTATGAGCCTGTCCCCCAACCGCTTCCGGAGCATCTTATCCTGCATGAATCCAGGCATGCGGCCCAGATGCAATACGTCAATCACCGCTGGATGAAGCCCTTCCAGTGGTTCACCGGGCAGCTTTTCATGGGCGGGGCCGCAGCCCTGTACTGCGGACCGGCGTTTTTCGAGGGAGATGCAGTGGTCGCGGAAACCGCATTGACCCACAGCGGCCGGGGCAGGACAGCAGATTTCCTTGAATACTGGAGGGTAAGCGCGGACGAGGGTTTGCAGCGCTCCTGGTGGCAATGGCGCTGGGGCTCTCTCAGGCGCTATACTCCAGACCATTATACGCTCGGCTACATTACCTTTGCCGGGATGCGTACCCTTTATGATGCCCCCGACTTCACAAATCGCTATTACGAGCGGCTTGGCAAGCATTTTTTCCCCTTCTTCAATTTCCAGAAAACGATAAGGGAGACATCTGGGAAAAAGTTCCGGGACAGTTTCAGGGAGATTACCGCATCGCTTGACAGCATCTGGTCCGTGGAACGCGAGGCGCGGGCTCCCTTCCAGGATTCCGAGGCCCTCCGGCCCGATCCCCGTTTCTATGCCGAATACAGCGGGACCGTTGAGGGCGACGGCTGCCTCTATTCAATCAAAAACAGCCTGTCGAACATACGCTATCTGGTACGGATAGGACCCGACGGAAGCGAGAAAAAGCTGTCCTCCTTTTCCTACAGCACATCGAAACTGAGCTATGACCGCGTCGGGAAACGGCTCTGGTGGAGCGAGAGCGACCCGGACCTGCGATGGGAGATGAAAGCATCGTCGGCCATACGCTTCATGGATGCGAAGGGGCGCACCGGGCAGCTGCTTTCCGGCGTCCGCGCCTATAATCCGGCACCATCACCGGACGGGGCATTCCTAGCCGTAACGCTTTACCCGGAGGAAGGCGGCAGCGCCGTCATTGTCCTTCCCCTGCGCGAAGGGCTCGAGCAATACCGCATCGACGCACCGGACTCCCTGCAGATAGTAGAAACCGCATGGACGGACGAAGGGCTCTACGCCAGCGCAATTTCCAAAAGGGGGATGGGCATTTACTCCATTCCGGATTTCGAGACCGTCCTTGCTCCGTCGCCGGTAAAGATAAAGCAGCTGCGGGGGGATAAGGACCGCCTTTTCCTCGTCAGCGACCTCGGGGGCGTAAATGAGCTGTATTCCCTCAATCCCGCCTCCGGACAAACGCTTCGGCTCAGCTCCACCCGCAACGGAGCTTCGGAATTCTGCTTCCTCGGCGATACCCTCTATTGCAGCGTACCCTCGAGCCGCGGCCGTCTCGTGCACAAAGTTACCGCGCAGATCGAGCCTGTTCCCGCCGATTTCAGCCATCCCCACCGCTACGAAATGGCCGAAAAGCTTTCTTCGGGCGAACCGCTGCCGATTCCGGATTCCATACCTGCGGTGAACGGGGAGGCGAAGCGCTACCGCCGGTTCCCCCACCTTTGGCGGCTGCATTCATGGCTGCCGTTCTATGTGGATTACGATGCAATTTCGTCGATGAGCGTGGAGAACATCGCTTCGGCGGCAGGGCTCGGCGCAACCGTATTTTTACAGAACAGTCTCGGCGATTTCAGCACTATCGCCGGCTATCACGCGAACCCTACGGGTGGCAGCTGGGTGCATTCCGGGCACCTGCAGATGACCTATCGCGGCCTGTATCCCGTATTTGAGCTGAACGCCGATATCAGCAGCGTGCACGCCAGCGCCATAACGCTTGAAAAGGATGAAGAAGGCCGGTGGATCCTTCCGCGCACGGACCGCGGAGTTCCCCGGGTTGCCGCTTCCCTGAGCGCGTACGTACCCATGCGCCGCTCTGCTTTCGGCCTTACCTACGGCGCGGTGCCGCAACTTTCCATCGGCATTTCCAACGATACCTTCCAGGGACTGCCGCTCAGCCGGATTTCCGCCTCGTTCCGGGCCTATGTACTTTCGGTGACGCCCTCTTCCTGCATTTATCCCAAATGGGGACTCGGGTTGAGCGCCGGCTATGCTACGCGGCCGTTCCTGATGCAGTATTTCCGCTCCAATGCCTATGTCCAGGCCTACGGATATGTGCCTGGCTTCTGGGAAACCCACGGCATCCGGCTGTCCGTTATCTCGGAGGCACTTACCGGGGAAGGGCCGCTCAGCGAAGCGTTCGCCGCAACATCGCCGCGGGGATTACCGGGAATCACCTCCGACATGGCCGGCTACGGGCGCCAGGGCAAGCTTTCCTTCGATTACGCCTTCCCCTTCGCGCCGGTGGACTGGGCCCTGGGACCGGTGGCGTACCTGCGCAACCTCGAGGCCTATGTGCAGGCCGACTGGTCATGGTACCAGGGCAGGGAAAGTTCCGGCAGCCTGGGAAGCCTGGGCGGGACCCTGAACCTCAAGCTCGGCAACCTGCTATGGATTCCCTACGACACCCGCATAGGCATTTGCGCCTACTGGAACTTCGGCAATCTGCTGGACCCCGCCGCCAACATGAAGCCATGGTACGTCGGCGCGGTGTTCAGTGTGGATATGTAGTTTGAGTTTATGAAAAACATCATCCTCGACTTCGGCGCGGTGCTTCTGGACTGGAACCCGCATTATGTATTTGACGGGTATTTCGGCAGCGTGGAAAAGGCCGACTGGTTCCTTAAAAACATCTGTACAGGTAAATGGAACGCCCAGATGGATGGCGGGAAACCCTTTGCCGAAGGCGTGCGCGAACTGTGCGCCATCTACCCCGAATGGACGGAGGCCATCGAACTGTACCAGCGGGACTGGCTGAAGATGATAGGCGAAGAAACTCCGGGCATGTACGAGCTGGAATGCGAGCTCAAGGCCCGCGGATACGGGCTCTACGGCCTTACCAACTGGTCCATGGAAACCTTCCCGCTGGTGAGGGACCGGCGGATTTTTACGATTCTGGACGGGATGGTAGTCTCCGGAGCCGAAGGTATAGTAAAGCCCGACCCGGAAATCTATCGCCGGCTGCTGGAACGTTACTCCCTTACAGCCGGCGATTGCCTTTTCGTAGATGACAGTCCCGCCAACGTCCTCGGCGCCCGCGCTGTCGGCATCCCCGCCGTACAGTTCACCGACGCCGATGATTTACGGAAACAACTTGGCCTATTTCAGGCTCTTAAGTAAGAACAGGCCGTCCTGGCCCTGCAGTATGAAACGGCCCTTGTAACGGCCGATATCTTCCAGCTCGCAGCAGGTGCAGCGGGTCAGGTCCACCACCTCCATGCTCTTTGCGGCAAGGTCCCACACATACATAAGGGAAGGAGTATCATATCCTCCGACTCCGGTGGGCATATAAAGTTTGTCCTTATAGACATACAGGCCCTGTCCGATAGGATTGAAGCTGAAGCCCGAAGCCTCTTCAATCAGGTAATTCTCCAGGGCATCCTCCGGCTTGAGCGTGACAAACTCCCCTTCCGAGAGGCTGGGAAGACGGAACTTGATGATGCGGTGCCGGTTTGCCGGGTCCGTATTGTTGACGGTGTTGCCGTAGCCGTAGAGCATTTTGTTCGGCTGGTCGATCACCCACTGGAGGGCATAACCGAAGTCCTTGTTCCTGTCATCATAGAAAATGGTCTGGACGAGGGTGGAGGACTGCATGTCAGGGGCGATGCGCTCGACGAACAGCAGGTCCTTCAACCCCTTGTAGGGTTTTCTGTGGCACTGGCTCACATAAGCCAGGGGGAAGGGGTCCTTGCGGTCGAATTTCTCGCAGCCGAAAGTAAGTACATTGGCGTGGTTGACCGGATCGTAAGTGGCCAGATGGAACTGTCCCACCTTGCTGTAATTCCTTCCGGAAAGCTTGTAAATGGTGGCGATGCCCTTGTCCTGCAGGCTCACGAGATAATTCCCGTACACGTCCATCCCCTGGTAGGAATGACCTTTCTGCTTGTGGTTTTCTCCCTGCAACTGTCCAAGATAATCGGCCTTCTGCGCAAAAGCCTGCGGAGCGATGCCAAGAAGGGCCGCTGCCGCCAGAACAACAATCATTAACTTTTTCATACGCTATCGCTAAAATATTAAATCTGCAAAAATCGGGTAATGGTCAGAGATATACGGCTTGTCGGCATAGGTGGCGGTAACCACCTTGAAACGCCGGCTGGAGGAGAACCCGCTGAAATAGATATAATCGATCTTCTCCAGATTGTCCATGTTGAATTCGCCGAAGCCGTTGAACGAACCTATCGTGTCAGCTTCAACGGAATTGAACCGGGCGCTCTTCATCAGGGTAGAGATATCCTTCAGGCACTCGTCATCCGGATAAACATTAAAATCTCCTACCAGCACCATCGGGAATCCTTCCGGATTCATTTTCTGGATGTTCCGGTAAACCAGCGCCAGGCCTTCCCGGCGGGCCGTCGCCCCCTGATGATCCAGGTGGGTATCCACGAAATAGAACCTGCGGCCAGTGGATTTCTGCTCCAGCAGCGTCCAGGTGGCGGTCCTGCGGCATACGGCGTCCCAGCCGTAACTGGGTACGTCCGGAGTCTCTGAAAGCCAGTAGGTTCCCCAGTCCAGAAGTTTCAGGCGCTTCGTGTCATAGAACACCACCATCTGTTCCCCTTTCTGCACTCCGTCATCGCGGCCTACACCTACTTTTTGATAGTCCGGGCAGGTTTCCAGTATATAATCCACCTGGTCCTGGAAAGCCTCCTGCACCCCGAAAACATCCGGATGCAGGTCCAGGATCATAGCCGGTGTAGCCGGCCGGCGGAGCGGCCATGCGTTATCCCCATCCTTGGCACGCGAGTAACGGATATTATAGGACATCACGCGGAGAGACTTTCCCTGGAAGCGTTCGAGTTCCCAGGAATCGCTTCGGAAAGGTCCGGCAGGGATGCCCCAGCAGCTCCTCAGGTTCCCCTCCGACCAGTTCCTGAAGCAGTAGCGCACCGCCACCGGATCCGGCACCTCCGCGCAGCTTGCCTCCACTACTTTGACATCTTTCACACGCGCCACGGCAGGATAAAAGATCCTGTCGGAACCAGACAGTTCAAACCCTTCCAGATCCTGCCCCCAGGGCGCAAGTCCCATCGCGTCTACTTTCATCGTCACGATGGCCTTGCCTCCTTCGAATTTTACGCTCCCGAAAGAGGGTGCAACAGGATTCAAGCCTTTGAACCCATAATCGTTCACAAGGGCATGCCATGCCAGCCTGTCGCCGACCTCCTTCTTCCTGCGTGGGTGAATGGAACCGCACTCTCCAAGGTCCATGGTGGTCACCATGCCGCTGTGGGGAATCACCTCCAGCGCTTTTTGCTGCGCCTCGCAGAAATAGCCCGAGGTAAAATCATCCTCCCCTTCCTGGCGGTATGGCGCTATCTGCACATAATAGAAAGGAGCGTCGGCATTGCGGAACAGCCGCCGCATCATCGCCACATATTCTTTCTGCAGCCGCACATATTGCTCCGGACGATAGCGGTTCGACTCCCCCTGATACCAAAGCATCCCCTTGAAAGTGAAGGGAACCAGCGGCGCAATCTGGCCGTTGAAAAGAGTACAGGGAGTCTGATGCTTGCGCTTGGGCAGGTCCTTCCCGTCCAGGAAGGAAAGGTCGAATTCTCCGGGGAAGAGACCGGCGATGGTTTCCCTGTCCATCCAGGTTTCAATCGTCGATGCACCCCACTCGGAAATCAGGAGCCCTACGGGAATGCCCAGCATTTCCTGAATCTTGAGCGCAAACCAGTATGCCGTAGCGCTGGTGGCTGCAACCGCGTCCGGCGTATTCTCCTTCCACGAACCTTCACATTCCGTCAGCGGGACAAGGGAAGCCTTGCGCTTGATTGTGCACATCCTTATAGGCCTGGAAGGCTTTGCCGAAAGAATCACTTCTCCCGCACCCTCCACCGGCTGGTTTTTGAAGCCACGCATGGGCATTTCCATATTGGACTGGCCCGAGCAGAACCAAACCTCGCCTACCAGCACGTTCCTGAGCGCAAGTTTTTCCCCGTCGGAGAAAACTACTTCATACGGACCTCCTGCTGAAGGCGTCTGTATCGTTGCAGACCATTTCCCCTCCTTATCCGGAACCGCGACCGTCTTGCGGGACGTCCATGAAGGTTGTATCGTCACCTTCTTTCCGGAATCGGTCCAGCCCCAGACTGCCACTTCCCGCTGCTGCTGAAGTACCATATTGTCGCTGAAAAACGACGGCAAGCTTACTTTTGAATAAGCGTTAAATACGCCGACAGCGGCCATGACGGCCGATAAAAGCATAACGCGAATCTTCTGGCACATAGTATTGATTACTGAATTTCCCACCATTTACCTTCCATCTTCCTGTTGACGTCGATTCCGGGACTGAGCCGGTACAGCGCACAACCGTGCGCGGGAAGCTTCACTTCCCAGCGCTGCTTGTCCTGCACCTTCCCCACATCCTGGCGACGCCACAAATCCCTGATACTCTGCACACCCAGCAGCCCGAGGTCCCTGGGGACAAAACTGACATTGCCCTCCTCATTCCTGAGGTTGAACAACGCCACCGCCAGGGTTCCGTCTTCCATCCGTTTGACATACACGCACTGGGTCTTGCCGGGACCGAACACGTTGCGGGTTCCCATCATCCCAAGCGGATCCTGATTCACGGCAAGTACTTCCGGATTGGTCAGAAGGCTGAGCGTAAAATCGTCCAGGGCATCCAGGTCGCATCCGATCAGCATCGGGGATGCAAGCATGGCCCAGAGCGTCACATGGGAATATTGTTCCCAGGGGGTCAGCCTCGTCCAGTGGGGATGACCGCCTTCCCAGCCGCCAACCTGGCCAAGCACCATCATATCGGCATCCGGCCAGTTCCCCAGCCCTGCGACACCTACCCAGCCGGAGCCCCTGTCAAAGCCAATATTGGACACACTCCCCCAGGTATCCTGGATATCCCCAGCAATCCGCCAGCAGTGGGCATATTTTTTCACTTCAGGGGCAAGGCTCACGCGGGTGGCGTTTGAAATGCTGTATACTATATCGCGACCGGTGGCGTCCAGGGCCTCGCGCATGTCGCGCATCCACCAGGCGTCATTGAGGAACCAGTCGTATTTCAGGTAATCCACTCCCCATTCGGCCCATTGGCGGGCATCGGCGGCGGCAAAGGAGTACTTCCCGAAAGCGCAAAGCTCTCCCTTGTCGTATTTTGCAAGGTCCAGCCTGAAATTTTCATTCACGCTGCCTTCCTCCACCCACCAGTAAGTACCCTCGGCATTGTCGCAGGAAGAGCCGATATGTCCTGCATAGGTGATGACCCAGGGTCCGGAATAAATGCCGAACTTGAAGCCCCTTGCGTGAAGCGAATCGCCGAGGGCCTTCATGTCGGGGAATTTCCGGTTAGGCTGAATCGCATTGTACTTGCCGCCGCGCCTGCCCTGCCAGCCGTCATCGATATTTACATAACTCCAGCCATAATCCGAAAGGCCCGTCCTGTCCAGGGCCCGAGCCGCCTGAAGTATATTCTCAGCCGTTACCCGGTCGCCCCAGCAGTTCCATGAATTCCAGCCGAGAGGCGGGGTAAGTGCGATTTTGTCGCCTATTTCGATACGCAGTTCACGGGAATCGCTGCCCAGCGCATTGATTGCCGTAAGTTGCACGGTGTAACTGCCTTTCTTCCGCACTTTCCCGCTGATAATGCCTTTGGCGGCATCGAGTTTCAGGCCGCGGGGCAGCCCCTTCGCACTATATTGGACCGGCTTCGCCCCTGAAACGGGAATGCGGTAGAGAAATTCAGCTCCCGGGCGGGCACCATAGACCTTCGGGCCATTGATTTGCGGCGTATCAGGGGCTTTTGGGGTAAGGATGTATGCGCTATAGTCCGGCACTTGCTGCGCCGCGGAAATAAGACAGAAAAGGAGTAAGGAAAAAGTGGGAATCAGTCGTTTCATATTATGGATAACGAGGGAAAAGGGTCTAACCCTACCGTTGCCTGAACCGTTTTTTATTGTTACTTTTGTCATATGAGAAAGACTATTTTTACGCTGCTTCTGACGGGCATCTGCATGACCGCCAACACCCGTCCGCTGGGCCGGTGGGTGAACCCCTTCATCGGAACGGATTATACCGGACATACGGCCCCGTCCGCCGCCTGTCCCTTGGGGATGGTACAGCCCGGGCCCCAGAGCGGAAACTACCTCTGGAAGTATTGCAGCGGATACAACTGGTCCGATTCGCAGCTCGTGGGCTTTACGCAGAACCGTCTCAGCGGGACGGGCTGCCCGTCGCTGTGCAATGTCCTGATCATGCCGTTTTCGGACTCGCACGGGGACGGATTCGCCAGCCGCAAGGAAGGAGAAAAGGCATCTCCAGGTTATTATGCCGTGAACCTGCCGGACAACGGGGCGAGCGTGGAGATTACCTGCTCGCAGCGCGTCGCCTGTTATGAAATCAGCTACTCCGGCAACGGACGCCGGCTGCTGGTCAACCCTCAGCACATCCAACTGCGGAGCAACGACCCGAAGGCCACGCTCGCACGCGGCATCAAGGCCTGGGAAGGCGGGCAGTCCGACGCAAATACGCTCCGCGGCCATATTCTCGCCAACAGCTGGGTAGAATACGACCTGTGGTATGAGATAACATTCGACCAGCCTTTCACAGCCTGCGACACGCTGGTCATCCGTCCGGACTACAAAGCCCCTTCCTTCGTGCTCGACTTCGGCAGCAGCGATAAACCCCTGAAAGCCAAAATCGCCCTCTCCTACACCAGCGGCGATGGTGCCGCCCGCAACATGCAGGAAGTAAAAGGATGGAATTTCAGCAAAGTGCGCAAGGACGCCGAACGCAGCTGGGAGAAGATCTTCCAGCTCCTTCCCGTGGAGGCTCCCGACAGCCTGATGACTGCCTTTTATACTTCGCTCTACCACATGTACTTCCAGCCCAACGTCATCTCCGACCTTGGGGTTCCGGTGCGCTATTCCACTTTTTCCCAGTGGGATACCTTCCGGGCTGCCGATCTGCTGCGCACGCTGCTCACCCCGAAGCTGGAAGCCGATATCGTGAACAGCATGCTGCTTGAAGCCGAGGAGCGCGGACACCTGCCGGTATGGGACCTGTGCGGGAAAGACAATTACTGCATGATCGCAAACCATGCCGTCCCGACCGTGGTGGACGCCTGCCTGCGGAATCTCCCGGGAGTGGACAAGGCGCGCGCCTGGGAAGCCGTCAAGGCCTCCCTGACTGTCCCGCATACCAAGTCCGACTGGACCATTTACGACAAATACGGCTACTATCCCTTCGATATAGTGAAGGATGAATCCGTGTCCCGCACGCTCGAATCCAGCTTTGACGACTGGTGCGCCGCGCAACTTGCCAAAGCACTCGGGAAAGAGGATGAAGCCGCCTTCTTCGAAGCCCGCTCCAGGAACTATCGCAATCTCTTCGACCACTCCACAGGCTTCTTCCGCGGGAAGGATTCAAAGGGAAACTGGCGGGAGCCCTTCGAGCCGCGACGCTGCACCCACGCCGGCAAAGCTGGCGGAGACTACACCGAGGGCAGTGCCTGGCATTACCTCTGGCACGTGCTGCAGGACCCGGAAGACCTCATCGCCCTGCTGGGCGGTCCGGAAAAATTCGTCCAGAAGCTCGACACCCTCTTTGAAGTGACTCCGCCGGCATCCGTTACCGGCTATACCCAGGACGTTACCGGCCTCATCGGCCAGTATTCCCACGGCAACGAGCCCTGCCATCACGTAATCTACCTCTACACCCTGGCGGGACGGCAGGACAAGGCCGCCGAAAGGATACGCCAGGTTTTCCGGCAATTCTACCTCTGTGAACCCGGCGGCCTCTGCGGCAACGATGACTGCGGCCAGATGAGTGCCTGGTATATTTTCTCAGCTCTTGGATACTATCCCGTCAACCCCGTAGGAGGACAGTTCGTAGCCGGAGAAGCTCAGGTCCGTCCCCTGCGTAAACTGCCCTGGGAATGAAAAGAAGCCTTATTGCGGCCATACTCCTGCTTGCCGCCCCCTCAATTTTCGCCCAGACCCGGCTGCTGGCCGGAGATGATTTTTCCGTCGCTTTCACAAACGGCGGCGATACGCTCCGCATGCCGGCCGAAGGCCTTTGGTCCATAGCTACCGCCTGGAAGGATGACTGGCCCGACGAATGGGTACACGTCAGGGCTGAATCCATTGAACGCTCGGGCGACCGGACGATCCTCCGGGGCTCCGTCAGCCTTCCACAGGGCAAAATGCTCCTGAGAGACACCTATTCTCCGGTCAGTGACGGCACCATCCGCTGCATCCGGCGATTCGAATGGAAGGGGCCGGAAACCCTGAGTCACGCAACACTCTCCGTACGGCTGCAAAAACGCGGGAACGGGCAGGCGCTCTTCGCTCCCGGCATCGTCTATTACGGCAACAGGAACGGTGCGGCGGTAAATCCTGCGGCTGTCCCCGTATGGACCGGAGCGGCAGGGGAATTTGCGATTTTCGAAGACCATCGCTACCCCATGCCCTTTGTGATGCTCGAGGACGCCGCGCGCCTGCGCGCAGTTGCGGTGCATACCGTCCCCTCGCCCGTTCGCGGAGCCGTACTGGGGGACCAGTGGTGGTCACTAGGGGCCGAATCCCTGGAAGATGCCACCGAGATTGTGATGTACAGCGGACCCATCGGGTACAACGGCGCGCACAGCGTGGCCAAGGCCCGCCAGAAAAAGGCCATGCGCTATGCCGACACCTGGATTGACCTGGAGCCCGGACGCATAGTAGAGAAAGAATTCTACGTAGACTTATACGACATCCCGCGCAAGGGAACCGGTTTCCAGAGGCCGCTGTATTCTTCCCTAGACCGCTACAAACCCTATGATGCGGAGCGCTTCGGCACATTCGGCGACATCGTCCGAGACAAGGCAAGGTATGCCGCTTCCCGATGGCTGGAAGACGGGAACGCCTGTGGGTTCGACATGTACGACCCCAGCCGCCCCCGCAAGCATATCGTAATGGGCTGGTGCGGCCAGGCCGACTCTCCCGGATATGCCCTGCAGGTACTTTCACCGCTGCTCTCCGCAGCCAATGGTCCCTGGACGGAAGATACTGTCCGCAACAGGGTGCAGCGCAGCCTGGATTTCCTGTCCGGCAGTACATGGCGCGAGGACGGCCTATTCCGCGTCAGGTACAATTGCGCCTCGGGGAGCTGGGACGACGGCGACCCCGTCTCCTGTGGACAGGCGATGTACAACTTCGCCAAAGCCATTGAATTTGCCCGTAAAAAGCCCAGGATCTATGATACGGCCCGATGGGAAGCCTTCCTGCGGGAAGCCTGCGACCGGACTGCCGAGCGCATCCTCTCAGACAAATGGAATCCGGTCTCCACGGCGGAAGCCTTCTATATAGCTCCGCTCTCCATCGCGTCGCAACTTTTCAAGAAAGCCCGCTACCGCAAAGCGGCGGAAAAGGCGGCGGCATTGTTTGCGGAACGGCATCTGGAGATGGACGGCTGTTACTGGGGCGGGACCCTGGATGCCACCTGTGAAGACAAGGAAGGCGCCTGGGCGGCTTTCCAGGGCTTCCTGGAATGCTATGAACGCTTCGGGAACAAAAAGTATCTCGACTGGGCCAGGCACGCCATGGACGTTTGCCTGAGTTATGTCGTGGTCTGGGACATACCCTTCCCGGCAGGAAGGCTGGCAGACAGGGCTTTCAAATCCACGGGATGGACCGTGGTGTCGCCGCAGAACCAGCACCTGGACGTCTACGGAGTACTTTTTGCCCCGGAAGTATGCCGCATGGGGCGGCTGCTCGGGGATGAAAGGCTGGTCAAGCTTTCAAAAGTGATGTACCGCAGCTGTTACCAGCTGACCGACGCATACGGCAGCCAGGGCGAGCAGGTGCAGCACACCAACTTCGCCCAGCATGGAGACATGTCTAACATCTACAAACTGCGTGGCGGTTACGCCGAGACCTGGACCGTCTTCTGGATTACGGCGCATTTCCTCAACGCCGCCGCCCGGTTTATCGAGTACGGGGAAGAGTTATAGCGATGGCGTGGGTTCCCGAAGAGAGCTCTTCGGTGCGTCCGTCCGGATAGTGGAAAGTGGCCGAAGCTCCGCAGGGAACGACAGCCGTGAAGGCCGCCTTGCGCCCTTTACGCGTCCATGACGTGCTTATTTTCCCATAGGGAGAATTATAAGAACAGGAGAAATTGTCAAGGCCAGCAGGGAAACAGGGACGCAGGATGATATGCTTGAAGCCGGGACGCTCCGGATCCGGGTTGATACCGCCCAGGGCCCTGTGGAACCAGGCGGCAATGTCGCCGAACATGATATGATTGTCCGAATTGTCCCGCGTAACATCGAGGCGCCAGTTTTCCACCAGCGTTGTGCGTCCGTTTGAGAGCCACCAGCCCCATGAGGGGAAATCCTGTGCCGTGGCCATTTTATACGCCAACTCACCATAACCGTTCGCGGCAAGGACATTGAGTGCGGCCTTGGCTCCGTGTACGCCGGCATTGACGTGGCAGCCGTCCTGCTCCACCCTCGCGGCCAGCGCGGCCACGACCGCCTGCCTGCTTTCCTCCGGCACTATGCCGAAAGCGAGCGGCAGGCTCTGGTCTGTCTGCATACCGTCCGCATAAATGCCCGTATCGGCATGCAGGTACTTTGCATTTACGGCATTCCGGACCTTCTCAGCCAAAGCACCGTATTTTATGGTATCCTCCCCATATCCGAACAGGCGTGCCGCACGGCAGAGGATGTCCAGGTCCTTGTAAAGGAAACAGCTGCAAATAAGGGTCTTGTTGGAGCGCGTGGTCACCGGCACCCAGTCTCCCCTGCCCCAGGATGTCAGTCCGTTATTCGTCATCGTAAGGGCATAGTCCACGTAACGGCGGATATTGTCATAGCAGTCGCGCAGCGGCTTGTCGTCTCCGTAAAACAGGTAAAGCTCCCAGGGTATCAGCGCGATGGTACTCGTCCAGTCCAGCCCGTTGCCGTTGGCCGCAGGATTCCAGTAACCCCAGCCGCAGGTTGGAATTATGTCCGGCAGGGCGCCGTTTGGCTGCTGCTCGTCCCGGTGGTCCGCCAGCCACTTCTCATAGACCGTAAAGGCATCATAATTATAGAGCCCCGTTTCCACGGCGATATGCGCGTCGGCCGTCCAGCCGTTTTTCTCGCGCTGGGGACAGTCGGTGGGATAACCGGGAAGATTGGACAGGTAGGTCCGGCGCGTCGCCTTCCAGATTTCGTCTACCATGGCGGCACTGCTTTCGAGCCGCCCCGCCTCAGGCACGTCGCTGTGTACGCGCACCGCACGGAGTTGCTCTTTGCCCCAATTCAGGCGCGAGGAAGCGTTGACCTCCACATAACGGAAACCCTTGTAGCTATAGCGGGGCGCAAAAAAATCCTCTCCGCCGCTCAGAGTCACAAGGTCCGTCTGAAGGGGCTCCGCGTTCCGGTCTCCGAAATAATAGTAATTGATATTGTCCTGGTCGGCACGGCCGTCGCTGTTCAGCCGCTCGGCATAAGTCAGTTCGATATCCGTCCCCCTGGGGCCCTTGATGCGCAGGTGCACGTTCCCGGCCATATTCTCGCCAAAGTCATAAATCCAGCGGTGCGGATTCAGCTTAGTGATTTTCACCGCCTCGATTTCCCCACTTTCGCGGATAGGGACCATCTGCTGGGAAGAAACCACAGCGGCGGGGCAGCTTCGCAGGGCAACACCGCTCCAGTCCTTTTCATTGAATCCGGGCTCTGCCCAACCCTTCTGTTCCCGTCTGGCATCATAGTGTTCCCCCGTATAGAGGTTATTGTAAATCAGGGGGCCTTCGGAGGAAGTCTTCCATCCGATGCCGCTGGATACCACCTCCTCGCTGCCGTCGGCATAAAGGATGCGGATATCCATGCAGAACGCCGGACGCGCCCGCCATGGGGCCCGGTCAAAATGCCAGGTAGTGACGGCCTGGTGATTGTACCATCCGTTGCCAAGTTCAACGCCTACGGCATTGGTTCCTTCGTGCAGAAGGGAGGTAATGTCATAGGTCGTATAGAGTATGCGGCGGTCATAGCGGGTAAACGCCGGGTCCAGCACATTGTCGCCAACCCTGGCGCCGTTAAGATACATGGTATAAAGCCCCGCCACGGCAACATAAGCCCTGGCCCGGACTATAGCGCCACGGGCCTTGAACTCCTCGCGGAAACGCGGGGCGGGCTTGAAATCAAGCGGCTGCCTGTCGGAAATCCAGCAACCCCTCCAGTGGCTCTGTCCCATAAGCCCGGTCTCAAAGGACGTAAGCGGAGAGCGGATGGCAACTCCGTCCTTATCTTCACAACATACCCGCCACCAATAACGTGTAAAGGGCTGCAGGGCAGGTCCGCCGTAGCTGGCCAGCACCGCATCGGAAGGAACCCTGCCGGAATCCCACAGGATACGGTTGTCAAACTCCAGTGAATCAGCGGCTACTTCTATGCGATACGCTGTTTGGACTGCGCCTGTGCGGGAATCCTCCAGCTGCCAGGAAAACCGTGGCGACGGATTGTCAATCCCCAGAGGCCGGTCAAGATGCTCAGTTTGCAGTGCACCCACCGCAAGCGCAAGCTGAATAAGAAGAAGACTGAGGCTCACAGGGTATTAGTTCAGAGCTCCGACAACCCAGTCTCCGTTCCCACGAGCATTGCCTGCTGTGTCCTTATATATGGCGCCAATGTTAGTAAGCCACGTCTTAAAGTCGGAACAATAAGTATTAAGCTGGGTGTCAAAAACAGTTTTTGTCATCTTATCCGAGTAACTCAGCCCGGTCCAGTACCAAGAATTATAGGTGGTATTCCAGGAGATGGAAGAGAAACTGGATTCGGTTATATTGATCTTGTCTCCGGACGGGGTATAGGACGTATTACCATTACAGCCCCTCCTTTTATATACGTTGTTATAGCCGACCATTGGTGCAAGATTCAGCCAGAAGCCATTCTGATTGCCCGCGCTTCCGTCATTGATAATGATATTGTTAAGAAACGCTCCGGTAGCCCCGTCCTTGAAATTCAACACATAAACCATCTGCTGGTCAGTGGCCTGTGTCGCAATGTGGGAACCGCTTTTTGCAATCATGGAGCAGTTGCTGAAGACACACTTTTCTATTCTCCGCGCACTCCCGCCGCCATTCAGGTAAACCCAGGTGCAATTGTCCCCTGCCGGAGAAGCCGCATAGGTATCGTCGCAGATACTGCAATTGTTCATGCAGAACTGGACTGTTTGCTCTAACCTGATGGTCGTACCCTGACGGTAGGTTACATAATTGCCCTTGAACGAACATCCGTTCATATAAATGCCTCCGCCGCATTTGAATGCGGAAATAGCACCACCCGACACGGCATAATTCCCTTCAAAATGACATCCGTCAAGATAAATCATGTCGTCTCCATAGTAGGTGATGGCACCGCCCCATGCGCTAAACGAATCCCTGCTTAATGACGCAGTATGGTTGCCGGTGAAAGTACAGTCATTGAAATAACACTTTGTCCCGTCATTGCCAAGGCGCACTGCTCCTCCGAACTTGGCATAATACCCTTCAGTATTATCGCTTGCATTCGAACCGTCATAGTTGTTGTAATTATTCTTGAAGCTTGTGCTGTTCACGGTAAGGCTGCCGGATGCGGATGTGCCGGCCTGATAACTCAAGGCAGAGCCGCCGCAGCGATCGGTATAATTGGAGTCGAACTCACAATCCGTTATGGTTACGGTTGAGTTTTTGTCATCAATGGCAATCGCGCCCCCGTAATTATCAATCGCTGTCGCGTCTGAATGATTGCCTTTGAAAACAGCGCCTGTACAGGTGAAGGCCCCGGAAGCGTAGTGACGTATAGCGCCGCCTTTTGCCGCATCGGAATAATTGCCCTCGAAACTCGTAGCAGTACCGCCGCTTTTTGCAATGACTACATTCGCGGAAGACAAGGCATAGATTGCACCGCCGGTGCCGGATGAATGGTTCGGCGCCCCGCTTGCGGAACCGCCGAAGGTACAGCCATTGATGTTCGCCGTAGTGGTTCCCGTGGTCCTTATGGCTCCTCCTTCCGTTGCGGTATTTCCGGTAAACGTACATGTTGTCAGTGTATAAGCGACATAACCGTCTCCGTAAAATGCTCCGGCACCGCTATTAGAACTGTTTTCCGAGAAGGTACAGTTCGTGAAGGTCTTGGTAGCAGAACTGCCATCGCTGCTGGTAAGGAAAACCGCACCGCCACCCTGTGTATTGTCGCTTGCATTTGCTGCAGTATTACTGGAGAAAGTACAGTTGGTGCAGCTGACGCCGGCATATCCCTGCAGGAAAAGGGCCCCGCCCTTTCGGCCGTTATTACCAGAGAACGTGCAGTTGGAAAAAGTACCGCTCGCATCACTTGCAAGAACCACTGCGCCTCCCTGCATATAAACATCGTTGCCGCTGAATGTACAATTGGATAAATTAGCGTTACCGGTGTATGCAACCTCCAGGGCGGCCCCGCCGTAGGCCTTGTTGCCCGAGAATGTAACATGGTCGGCAGAGAAGGATGAACTCCTGGTCCATATACCGGCACCCCAGTAGTGATAGGCGTCATCCGGGTTGGTATAGCCCAGCGTATTGTTGTTGTTCTTAACGTCGCAATAGCTCATGCTAAGGCTAACGGTAGAGGCATTGACATGCAGCGTCCCCGTCTCATCCGTCTCCACAAGGCCGTTTTCGATATTGATGCCCTCCATGCTCACGTTGAGCTTACCGTCAAGTATGAGCGCCTGGTGGATATTGGCACCTGTAAAGATCGCCCTGTTGGCCGCTGTGTTGAGATTCTGGGTGCCGCCGGCGGCGGGATAGCCGCCCTTGAAGTTGAGGGCGACGGCCGACGATTCGTTAAAGACAATCGTGGGATTGGAACCGAAATTATACGTACCTGCACCCAGGTGGAAGGTTGCGCCGTTGATGGCGGCAATCTTGGCGGCCTTGGTGGAGGCGTCCGATGACTGAGCGGAGGTAAGGGTAAGTTTCTTCCACATCTCCGCACTGCTGAGGGCATTGGCCCAGTTCATACCGCTATGGGAGCCGGCACCGCTTACCGTCACATAATAGTTGCCCTTGGTATCCACTGTTCCCATCTCATAGTTGGCATTGACCGTCGTGGTAATATTGCGGTTCAGGTAACATACTCCGGTTACATCGCTGTTCTTCTTGTAGGACAGCTTAAAGCCCTTTGCGTGCGTTATGCCGGGGGCTATGGAAATGAAATAGGTACCGGCACCGCTGCTCGTGGTAGTGGTGATGCTCGAGACGCCGCTGGCGATCGTGGATGCAGCGGGTACGTTTCCGGAGCAATTTACAGACAGCGTGCCGCCAAGGCTGGAGCCGCTTACGCTCTCCACCACTACGCTGGTCACATCCGTACCGGACGGAAGGGTGAAGCTGATGAAGGAGTTGACGTTCTTGAACGTCATATTGTGACTTGTTGCGTTCACCTTCGCCACGGCGATATTGCCGCTGCCGAAATCTCCTTCCCTCGATGACGGGATAGTGACCTTCACGGTGGTCCCGCTGACTGAAGAATAACGGGCGGCGGGATATACGGCATAGAGCGGCGTCTTTCCCGACGGAACAAATCCATGGAAATCCCCCGTCGCCGTTCCGGCTCCGCCAACCAGCGTAAAGTTTGACGCTGTGCCGTCGCTGCAGATGACCTTGATCTGGTCTCCGGTAGCCCAAAGGGTATTTCCACTGCCGTTGACCGTGGTGCGGGAACCGTCGGAATCCTCGCTGACAGCCGTCAGGACCAGTTCTTCGTAACCCTCCGGGACGTCCGTACCGGGCTGCTCGGTCTCTTTCACGCAGGCGGAGAACACGAGCGCGAAAGACGCATAGACAAGAAATCTGAATATGTGCTTACTCATTGTCGTAGCCCTCCTCCCAAAAGTTTTCAAAGTTGTAATCCTCGGTCATACCTTCGCTGTTACACAGCAGGCCAGGGGATAGAAGTCCCCTGATCCCGATGGAAGGTTTATCATAAATTACCTTCATAGTTAATTTCCGTATGCAGTGTTCAACCTGCGATAAACTTTTGCATCAATGGGAATCACGCATCCGTGACGGCATATGGTGCTCGTTGTCGGAGGAGTGAAAGCGGTTACCTGCGTCCAGCCGGAAGTGGTCAGCGACGTAGAACGGTAAAGTTCGTAGGTGTGCACTTCGGGATCGCTGTCATAATACTCCGTATATAGATACCAGTAAACTCCGTCCGGAGATTTTACCAGGGTCGGAGCCTCCCTGCGTTTGCCTGTCAGCGCTCCGCCGGGATTGCCATAACCCGTGTTAAGGGAATTGGAGGAGGCGATTCGAGGCCGCTTATAATAGGTTTTGGAGCTTTCGTACGTGCGTTCATCCTTGAACACGGCATAATACTTCCCGTCCGAGTAGTGGATGTTGGCGTCAATCTGCGCGACATTGGCATCGGAACCGGTAAAGTTGAAGAGTTTCTGTGCCGTAGTAAAGGTTTCGAAATCACTCGTCAGGACGTAGAATGTCCGCATGGACTCCCAGTAATCATCCCCGCTCTTGCCCGATTCTCCGGCGTGCCAGGTAAGCATGAACCGGCCCGAAACAGGATCCGAGAAAATCTTGACGGCACCGTAGGAGTTGGTATCGTTTTCATACCCGGACGGCAGGGCCATGACGGACGTCGGGATTTCCTTGACCACTGTCCACGATACCATGTCCGTCGATTTCCAGACGATTGGGTGACGGGGCGTGCTGTTGCTCACGCCGATAAGCCAGAATGTTCCTTCGCTGTCCTGCGTCACATAGGGGAAACCGTAGTAGGTAGGCATCGGAGAGGCTCCGCCATTGATTTCCGTCCAGCTCAGTCCGTCATGGGACAGGGCATAGAACATACGGTAATAATAGCCATCCCCGTGACCGGTATGTGCAAAGAGGTATCCGCCAGTACCGGCTTCTTCCGGGCTGGTGCCGCCAGAGTAGCTTTCCTGGTCGCCGACGGTGACGGTGATGGGCGCATCGGACCAGCCGCTGAACCACTTCTTCTCGGCCGTCAATGTCGTGGTGTAGGAGTAGGTTTTCTTGCCGCCGGTGTATTTTGTTCCGGCATTGGCTGCGCCGGTGACATTTACATCTACTCCAACCTTAAGGCCTGTGGTCATAACGGCATTGGCGTTTCCATCGCCTACAATGGCACCGTTCCATGACCCGCCTGTTACATTGCCGAAATTGGAACTGTTGGACACATTCCAGCGGCTATAGCCGCAGAGACCGCCGACAAGGGTGTTTTCAGTACGTGTAGAGGAAATGTTTCCGAAATTCTTGCAGCCGCTTACTACCGGATAGGTGTCAGCATTGGTTCCTCCGCCAATAATGCCCCCGATGTAATGGTTGCTGTAATTACGGATAGTGGAAACTGCGCCGGTATTGATACAGTTCGTGACTTTCTGGTAGTTCGATGAGCTACGCTTATTAACGTATCCGAGGATACCGCCAAGGTTGAATACGGCACCTCCGGCATCCCCTCCCGCACCTTCGCAGGACACCGGAGCTAGATTCTTGCACCTGTCAATGAGGATGCCATAATACGCATGTCCGACGATACCGCCCACACGGAGCGATGCCCCTGATTTCAGGGCGCCCTTTACAGAAACGGCACCGAGGTTGACACAAGACTGGACCGTCTGTTCCGCACCGGAGTCTTCGGGGTCGCACATTCCGAGTATACCTCCGACCCTGAGTTCCTCCGCAACAGACAGGGCATTATCAGCCACTTTGCTGGCAACCGCACCGGTATTCTCGCAATTCTGGATAACTATTGTGGCGGAAGCATAGTAATTGTCAAAGAGCCCGGCGATACCGGCAAAATGCGTTCCGCAACCATTATTGGTGATTGCCGCATTATTTGAGCAGTCCTGGATAATTATCTTGAAGGGACCCGAGCCGTTATAACTGCAGCCCCCTGTCATGCCGCCCATCCTGACACTTTTGGTGGTCACGGAAGAAGCGACCTCCAGGTCTGCTCCGCTGTGATTGACACAATCCGTCAACGTTGACTCCCCTGACTCCATAAGACCGGCGATGCCGCCAAACCACTGCTTCGCATTGCGCGTAACCGTATGGGCGGCGTAGTTGTGGCAGGACGAGAGGGTTGAACCGCGTACGGTTCCGAAGCATCCGCCAATATAAGTATCCGAAGTCCCGCTGTCCGTGAAGCTGATGGATCCATAGTTGCTCGCACCGGAAATCACCGAACCAGCGCCGAGGTCGCCGCTAATGCCGCCGACAAAAGTCGCCTTGGCACTGTTCACCGTCAAGGCACCATGATTCTCAATCCCTGTGGCGGTAAGTGCACCGTTGCACTGGCCCACGATGCCGCCCATACGCATCGGGTCCCCCGTCCATGAAGATGAGTTGGACACGGAACCATAGTTCTTGCAGTTGGTCATCGTAACCGTCTTGTTCGCGGCGATAAAGCCCACAAGGCCGCCCAGGAACGCACGGGTGTTATATCCGCTCGGAACGGAAACCGGGGCGTAGGAAGTCACATTCCGCATCAACGATGCATCCGCCTGCATCTTACCTATCAGGCCAACATACTCGACGGCTCCGGCCGTTCCCTTGTGCGTGATGCGGGATACTCCGTCCCAGCTGCTGCCGTTCGATGAACCGAAGACCACGTCCTTGAACTGGCCCCACAGCTCATAGATGAAGGCGGTCATGGTGCCTGACTCGACGATGATGTTGTATATCTTATGGTTCTGGCCTATGAAATTGCCGTTGAAATGCGTGTTGGAGTATGACCAGGTTCCCGACTGATAGTCGATGTCAGCATCGAGATACACGGTGAAATACTGCTCGTCGTCTACCATGCCTTCTCCCCAGGCGTCCAGCTGCGCCTTGTTGTAGATGTGGCGAATCTTAGGGTTATCTACGGTAACGGTGCCCGCGGCCTTGCGGCCCTTGCGCGCAATAGTCACGGCGCTCGATACAGACCTGCGGTGGGTAACTCCGTCCGCATGGACAAAGGCCACGGAAAATTCCCCGGCAGCGGAAGTGCCAGGAAGTACAGCCGCATAATACTTGCCCTTGGGGAAGTTCCCGCCCCCGGAATAACCTACCTCGATTTTATCGGCGCCGGAAGTGACGCTTCCCGTGATTGCGCCCGTAGTGGGAACAATCGTGGCGGTGCCGGCCAGGTTCGTCCCCGTAATGATTACCTTGTAAATATCGGTGGTATTGACCACGAACGATACAAGGCCGCAGACCTGCTTGAATTCCACCGATTTATTGGAAAGGTTAACCTTACCCACGGAAACGATGGCGCTGGGGTCCACATGATTGCCGGAGGGAACCGTCTGGACGGAAGGGACCGTCACAGAGACGTTGCTGCCGGAGAGGGAATTCGCCGCCGAATAGGGATACACCGTGTAAAGGTTGCTGTATCCGGACGAGACCGACCCCTCAAAATAAGCTGTGGCACCGGTATTGGTGCCGGCCATCATTGAAAAGTTCCGCTTTCCGGAGCCGTCAAACACTGCGACATGGTCGCTGTTCTCCCAGCGGGCATTGTTAGTATCGTCGAAAGTCACTTTCGAAGAAGCGTCGCCTTCATCTTCTGCGTCAGCCTCTCCTGACGCGGACAGCGTCAGGGAAACCAGGCCGGACTCTCCGTCGGGCGAAATTCCGGGCTCCTCATTCTCTTTATTACAGGCAGCCGCGAACGGAATGGCTACAAGCGCTGCAAAAAGTATTGTCCTATAGTTTTTCATACTTCTCTACTTTTGGGTGGATTAATATTCTACCAGAGATCCTCTTCATCATTGAATCTTTCCAGGGTGGATTCCGTGCTGAGCAGCAGTATGGGTTCCTTGGAGCTGAGATTAATAAATCTTGCCTGAGGGCAGAGATAATCGGGAATTTGTGACTTCTTCATCGTAAACACAGTTATCTTAAACATATTAACTACGAAAAGAGTAATATCTACCCTACCATAAAGAACAGATAAAAATCAGCCCGGCAGGCTGCTTTGGCCGACCGGGCTGAAAGATTAAAAATTACAGCTTATTCCGAGTAACTTTCCTGATCAACGACTGTAACGGTAATCGGCGCATCAGACCAGCCGCTGAACCACTTCTTCTCCGCGGAACTGCTTGTGCCGTAGGAATAAGTGCTCTTGCCGCCAGTGTATTTAGTTCCGGCATTGGCTGCACCGGTTACGTTCACCCCGAGACCTACTTTAATCCCGGTGGTAACAACTGCGCTGCCATTACCGTCGCCAAGCACAGCACCGTTCCACGTACCGCCAGTTACATTACCGAAGTCGGAACAGTTAGAGACCGTATGCTTGGCGTAACCGCACACGCCGCCGACCATCGTATTGGTCTGCCTTGTTGCGGAAACGGCTCCGTAGTTCTTGCTTCCGTCCACTAATCCATAGTTGCTGTAAGCTGAGCCGTTGTTGACCGATCCAAGGATACCGCCGATATACTGGGTCCCGACATTCCTGATTGACGAAACCTCGCCGGTATTCACACAATCCGTTACCCGCTGGTAACGGCTGGACGTCCTGGCCTCGAAGAAACCGACGATACCTCCCATATTCATGGAGGCAGCGCCGTCAGACCCGGCAGCATTGCACCCCACATTGCCGAAATTCCTGCACTGGTCAATCTGGCTGTCGTACCAGGCAAGTCCGGATATGCCACCTATGCGGACAGCCTTCCCGCTGGAAAGGGCGCCTGCGGTCATCACATCGCCCCTGTTTATGCAGGAGCGGATGATGATATTCAAAAGTCCGGTGTCTGCATCGGAAGAGCCGATGATGCCGCCAATCCGGAGCTCACGGCCAAGGCTGTTGAATGCAACATCCGCAGCAGCGTTGGTGACATCTCCCGTATTCTCGCAATTCTGGACAGTAAAGGTATGGGCGGCCCCGGAATATTCACTGTCAAGCATTCCTACGATACCGGCGATTTCGCTGGCAGCGCCGTTGTTGGTGATGTCCGCTTCGTTCTTACAATCCTGGATCGTGACGGTCATAGCGTTATCCTTGCCATTAAGGCAGGCTCCGGCGATGCCGCCCAGAACGACACGGGAACTGGCTGAGGAAGCAACGGTAAGGTCAGCTCCCGTATGGTTGGTACAGTTGGTCAGGGATATAGTCCCGCTCATAAGCCTTCCTGCAATGCCACCCAAATAGGTCACGGCATTTCGATTGGTTGTCACCGCTCCATAATTATGGCAATTTGAGAGCGTTGCATTGTAAACCACGCCGACACAACCTCCAACGTGAGGCTGACCTGAACCATCATTGGCAATAGTGATGTTGCCGTGATTCTCGGAGTTGGAAAGAGACGCGCCGTCGTCCAGGCCGCCGAAAAGGCCGCCAATGATATAAGATGCCCCTGTATTGATGTTCAGGTTACCATAATTCTTAACACCGGAGACAGTAGGCGCTCCAAGGCACTGCCCCACGACACCTCCGATTTGGGCGGGATTTTCTGTGAACGTAGAATTATTGGTAATGTCACCATAGGTTTCGCAGTTCGATATCTGAGGAGTCTTCCCACTGGCGATAAAACCTGCTAATCCACCCAGGAATGCACGGGTACTGTATGATCCGGCAGGAACAGAAACCGGAATAAAAGTCTTAACGTTGGACACGACGGTCGAACTTGCCATAATAGAACTGAAAAGGCCGACATATTCAATTGTTCCGGCGTTTCCCTTATGGGTAATCCGTGAGACGCCATCATAAGAGGTCCCATTGGAAGAGCCGAACACAACATCTCTGACCTTCCCCCACAGCTCATAGATGAATCCGGTCTTGGTGTCTGACTCAATTATGATATTGTATATCTTGTGGTTCTGGCCTATGAAATTGCCATTGAAGTGGGTGTTGGAGTGGGACCAGGTTCCCGATTGATAGTCGATGTCGGACTCGAGATACACTGTAAAGTACTGCTCGTCATCCGCCAGGCCTTCGCCCCAGGCGTCCAGTTGGGCCTTGTTGTAGATGTGGCGTGCCTTCGGGTTCTCTACGGTAACGGTGCCGGCAGCCTTGCCTTCCTTGCGGGCAATGGTAACGGCGCTCGGGACCGACCTGTAATGAGTGACTCCGTCCGTATGGACAAAGGCCACGGAGAACTCGCCCTCCTCCGTAGTACCGGGAAGCACGGCTGCATAGTACTTGCCCTGGGCAAAGTTGCCGCCTCCGGAATAACCTATTTCGATTCTGTTGGCGCCCGAAGTGACACTGGAGATTACTCCGGTAGTCGTCGCTACCGTCGCGGTTCCCGCAATGTTGGTTCCCGTGATAATCACCTTGAAAATATCATCGCTGTTGACGACGAAGGATATCAGGCCGCACACCTGTTTGAACTCCACGGCATGGGAAGCCACCCGGCCCACAGATACAAGTGCAGCCGGGTCTATCGTTGCCGACGAACTCACTGTCTGGACTGAAGGGACGGTTACCGACACATTGGAGCCCGAAAGGCTGTTCGCGGCAGAGTAGGGAGAAACGGTATACAGTTGGGTGTAACTGGATGACACCTCGCCCTCGAAGACAGCTGACGCGCCCGTGTTTGTCCCGCTCTTGATGCTGAAGTTACGCTTTGCGGTACCGTCAAAGACTGCGATCCGGTCGCTGTCAGACCAGCGGACATTCTCAGTCTTGGTAAAGTCCAGAAACGCTTTGGCGCTTTCTGTCTGCTCTTCTCCGGTAGCGGAGAACGAAATGGCTACAGTGGCATCATCTCCTGAAACCGTTTCAGGATCCGGTGTTTCCTTATTACAGGAGAGGGTGCAGGAAAGGGCTGCTATGGCAGCAAAAAAATATAATCTGCGGATTTCCATAATATTCTCTGTGAGTTTACCAAATAGATTCATAATCGGATTCACTTTGAAAACTCTCGGATGAGGCATCGCCCAAAGTGCTGGTTGCCATGAGGGTTTCCGAAAGATTGAAGAAGAATACTCCCGCCTCTGGCGCAAAGTAATCTATTCGACTATTTGTTTTCATTCATGTACTACTTTATTCCTCCCACAGGGAGTCAAAATCACTATCGTTTTCGAAACTTTCCTGATGGGATTCCAACGGGCTGACAAGCAACATGTTCCTCATTGGACGGATATCGACTATGCGTGTATTCGGACGCTGATAATCAAGAAGATATAACTTTTTCATCACTTTTATCATTAATTTCCATACGCAGTCTTCAGCCTGCGATAAACTTTTGCATCAATGGGGACGACGCATCCGTGTCGGCATTCGCCGACCGTCATTGACGCCGGAGTAAATGTCCTGAGTTTGGTCCATCCGCTGTCTGTAAGCTGGGTGGAACGGTAAACCTCATACACATGGTCATCATAATACTCCACATACAGGTACCAGTAGTTGCCGTCGGGAGACTGCACCACGGACGGCGCCTCACGGTGCTTGTCGGTCAAAGCCCCTCCCGGATTGGTGTACGGACCGGTAAGGGAGGTCGCTACCGCCATGCGCGGACGCTTGTAATAGCTTGCGCTGGAGCTCTTCGACCGTTCATCCTTGAAGAGGGCGTAATAACGGCCCGCATAGTATTTGATGGAGCAGTCGATTTGCGCCGTATTCGCCTCGGCGCCGGTAAAGTTGAAGAGCTTCTGTGCCGGGGTAAAGGTTTCGAAATCGCTGGTAAGGGTGTAGAAGATACGCATGGACTCCCACCAGGCGTCTCCGCTCTTGGCAGACTCCCCGGCATGCCATGTAAGGATGAACTGGCTTGTCACCGAATCGTAGAAAATCTTTACCGCGCCAAAGGAATTATTATCGTTCCCATATCCTTCCGGCAGGTTCATCACTGAACGCGGGATATTCTTGACCAGAGTCCAGCTCACCATGTCCTCCGACTTCCAGACAACCGGATTGCGGGGTACGGCGTTGGATACTCCTACAAGGTAGAAATAACCGTCATCCGCCTTGGTGGCATAAGGGAAGCCCCAGTAGGTAGGCATCGGGGAATCCCCGCCATTAATTTCCGTCCAGTTAAGACCGTCCGTGGAAATGGCGTAGAACATACGGTAATAGGTGGAGGGATCATCGTCCGCACTTCCCGTGTGGAGGAAGAGATAACCGCTCGGCCCCGTCTCCTCGGGATCGGTGCCGCCGCTGTAACTTTCCTGGTCGACCACGGAGACCGTGAATGCAACGCCGTCGTCGCCCATCCAGCCGCAGAACCAATGCCTCTGTTCCAAATCACTGCCGGAATTATAAGAGTACGTTCCGTTCGAAACAGGAACTGCATCATTGTTTATCTTGACGCCATTTCCGACTTTGTTCCCTATATTGGTCACGGCCTTTGAATTTCCGTCTCCAACAAGGGCACCATGCCACTGGCCGCCGGATACGTCACCAAAATCGGAACAATTGGACACATTAAAGCAGGTATAACCGCAAACGCCGCCAAGGATTGTATTCACCGTACGGGTAGCCGTCACCGTGCCGTAGTTCTTGCAGCCGTCAATCTGGGGATAGGCATCAGCGTTGGTTCCACCACCGATAATACCGCCCATATATTGAGTGCTGTAATTACGGATGGATGAAATCGTCCCCGTGTTGATACAGTCAGTAACCCTTTGATAGCGGGTGGATGTGCGTTTATTGACATAACCCATGATTCCACCCATGGTAAAGGTCGCATTTCCGACATCGGCACCGGTATGGTCAAACGACACACTGGCGAAATTCATACACTTGTCAACGCGGACATCCATATAAGAATGGCCCACGATTCCTCCGATCCGCAGGGAAGCACCGGTTTTCAGTGCTCCACTTACCGAAACAGGGCCCTTGTTGACGCAGGATTCGATAATCTCGGTACCTGCGCCGACTTCCGTGTCCGCCATACCAATGATACCGCCAACCCGGAGTTCCTGACCTAAGGACATCTGGCCATCGGTAACCGTACTGGCCACCGCACCGGTATTCTCACAGTAGGACAACCTGACGGTATGCGCCGTGGAAGAGGTTGTTTCAAACAGGCCTGCAATACCGCCGAAATGCGTTCCTCCGCCATTGTTTGTGATGCAGGCCTCGTTCCTGCAGTCCTGAATCGTAATGCCATATTCTCCTTCTCCGCCATATTGGCATCCTCCTGCAATACCGCCAAAACGGACACGTTTCGAAGTAACGGAAGGAGCCGCGGCCAGATCCGCGCCCTCGTGGTTGACACAATCGGTCAGCGATGACTTTCCGGACTCCATGAAGCCCGCAATACCGCCCATCCAATGGTCTGCGTTTCGGGTAGCGGTAATCACCGCATAATTGTGGCAATCCGAAATAGCAGAACCGCGCACGGAGCCGAAGCAGCCGCCCAGATAGGTAGTCTGGGTTCCGGAATCGGCAAAGACGATGGAACCATAGTTTTTGGACCCGGAAACTGTGGAACCGATAGAAAGGTCGCCGCAGAGGCCTCCGATGAAATTGGTGACATTATTGGCAATCGTCAAGGTACCGTGATTCTCCAGGCCGGAAGCCACAATCGCGCCGCTGCCCTGGCCCAGGATGCCGCCCATACGGGTCGGGGCTCCGCCCCAGCTGGAACCGCTTATCACCGAACCGTAGTTCTTGCTGTTGGATATGCTGACGCCTATCGCCGTGTTGGGGACAAGTCCCACCAGACCGCCTATATAAGCCCGGGAAGTTGAGGAGGAAGGAACTTCTACCTTGGCAAAGTTGGTCACGTTGTAAATAATTCCCCGCCCGGAAAGACGGCAGACAGGGGCGACATACTCAATATCTCCTGCTGTACCCGTATGTGTAATCCTGGAGGTGTTATCCCAGGACGCTCCGTCAGAAGAGCCTATGACCAGATTCTTCAGGGTTCCGGAAAGGGTATAGATAAAGCCCGTCTGGCTTTCACTTTCGACCACCAGATTGTAGAGCTTGTGGCCCTGGCCGTCGAAGACACTCTTGAAATCCCCGGTTGCAAAGGGCCATGGATCGGAGGCGCAGTCGACGTCCGCATCAAGATAGACGGGAATATCGTCCTCGTCACACATAACCGCACCCCATGCCCAGAGCTGGTCCTTGTTGAAGATGTGGCGGGTCGTGGACCAGGAATCATCGACTGAACCGATTGAACGCCCCTGCTTACGGATAATGGTCAGGTCTTTGGTGGTCGTCCGTGTACGGGTGAGACCGTCGCTTGCGATATAATCTACAGTGAAGTTACATGCCGTAGTAGTACCGGGAAGCACGGCGGCGTAGTAAGTACCGGGCTCGAAAGTTCCTCCGGAGCAATTGATTTCGATATTGTCCGAAGTGCTTCCCACGGTGGATACTACGCCCGTAGAGGATGCGACCGTAACCGTACCGGCAAGCTTGGTTCCACGCAGGATAACCTTGATAATATCATTGTCGCTAACCTGGAACTTGAGCAAACCGCAAACCTGCTTGAATACCACGGTGCCCTCACTCACCAAGCCCACGGATACCAGGGCCGCAGGATCGGCGCTCAGCATGCCGCTCACAGTCTGGACGGAAGGAACCGTAACCGAGAGACTGGAACCGGAACGGGAATTGCCGGCAGAGTAAGGATATACCGTAAGAAGGCTGGAATAGCCGGAAGCCACCTCGCCTTCAAAGACGGCGGTAGCTCCGGTATTGGTTCCGGCTTTGATACTGAACTCGCGTTTTGCCGTGCCGTCAAAGACCGCGACCTTGTCGCCGTCCTGCCAGCGGACATTCTGGGCTTTGCTGAAATCGAGGGTCACTTTGGAAGCATCCGCATCGGCATCGCCGTCATCTTCCCCCTCGGCAATGAAAGCCACCGGGACTTTCACTGTATCATCGAGCGCCTCGCTGTCCGTAGCCTCCTGCATGCAGGAAGACAAGGGCAGGACTACCAGGGGAAAGAGATAAAACAGCTTGGATTTTTTCATCGTTATTCAGTTGAAGAATGTGCTACTATCTTACAAGTTATGGAACCGGTATTGCTGGGGCAGAGCCAGGGAATGGAAGGCGTGCTGCCGGGAGCTCCGGCCGCCTCTCCGTTAACCGTCACATCCGTGCAGACGGTGCAGTCGCTCATGACTCCGGAATTCTCTCCGGCAACGGCGCCGGCAAAGGTCGCGGCTTCCGAAACCGAACCGAAATTGAAACAATTGCTTACGGGGAAGGTGTTCTTGCCCACAAGGCCGCCGGCGCGGTTGGATGTTATCTGTGAGTATATATCGACAGCACCGTAATTTTTGGAGTCTGCAATGGAGCCGATGGTGCCTTCGGTAATTCCCACAAGGCCGCCGATGACATTGGCCTTATCGACCGCACGGTCAGAAGAAATATGTCCCCTGTTCACGCAATCGGTCATTTTAAGGGCATTGGCGTTCCAGGCAGCGGCCACCATGCCAGCCATGAAGCAACCGCCACCGGAAGAAGTGGTAACACCTTCGGTGCTCTTCCTTTCAAAGACTATGTCTCCATTGTTCTCGCACCCTATCAGCGTGAGGATTCCCCAAAGGTCGGCAGTTATGCCTCCCAACACGATACGGGAATTGAATCCACCTGCGCCGCTGGCGGAAACTCTGCCTTCATTACGGCAATTCACATAAGTACACTTGGCACCGCTTTCCAGGGTGGTCATACCCACAAGACCGGCAATACGCTTGTTCAGGCCGACGCTTGTGGTGCTTTCACTCCAGTCAAAGCGGATATTGCCGTAATTGACGCAATTCTCCAGCCTGATCTGTCCTGCCGCGGAAGCGCCGTTATCCTGACACAGGTTTCCGGCAATGCCACCTACGGGATCCGCCCTGAACATTCCGTCCGGAATGGTGATGTCCGCATAGTTTTCGCAACCATTCATTTCAAGGAACATGGCTGCACCGTCGGTACAACCGCCCACAACGCCGCCGATAATGGTACGCTTGTTGGATTCGGCGGGAATGTAGTTGATAACCCCATCAGGATTGTTGATGCAGTTTGAAATGAGGATGGGAGCACCGCTTTCCCCTCTTTCCAGCAGGCCGATAAGCCCTCCGATGTAACCTTGCGCATTCCTCTTGGTGGTAATGGGAGCGAAGTTCTGGCAATCGTCGAATGTCGAGCGGCGCACGGAGCCGAAGCAGCCACCGATGTAGGTCATCTGCGAACCGGCGCCGTCATTGTTCTCAATATCACCGAAATTATAGGAACTGGCTATAGTGGAATAATTGCCCACGTCGCCGCAGAGACCGCCGATGAAATTTGTCCTGCTATTAGTGTTGGTAAGTTTGCCATAGTTCTCAAGGCCGCTGGCGGAAAGGGTTCCGTCGCACTGTCCGACTATTCCTCCCATACGTGTTTGGGCTCCAGTCCAGGTGGAACTGCTGATAACATGACCATAATTCTTGCAATCCACCATGTTGGGGGCCGTCAATTCAGGGACTATACCAACCAGGCCACCGATGTAGGCGCGGGAATTGGAAGTGGACGGCACTTCAACCTTTGCAAAGTTGATTACATTCTCCATCAGTGCTTCGTCGCTGCAGAGGCGGCTGACGACAGCCACGTGTACGGGCTCGCCGTCTGTTCCCACGTGGGTGATCCTGGAAATGTTGTCGTAGCTTTCCCCGTCTGCGGAACCGATGATAACGTCCTTGAGGGTACCTGTAAGGCGGTAAATGAAACAGGTCTTGGTCTCGGACTCTATTACCAGATTATAAATGCAGTGGCCCTGGCCTTCGAAAACACCGTCGAACGTGGCGGTAGTGTATTTCCAGGGATCTGCGCCGCAGTTGATGTCAGCATCCAGGTAAACGGTCACGCCGCTTTCATCGCCCATCGCAGCACCCCAGGCATAAAGGTCTTCCTTGGTGGCGATGTGACGGACAAACTCAGCTTCACTGTCAACCGCTCCGGTACCGATTACCTGACGGCGTACGACGCTGACCGCGGAAGAAGCCGACTTCTGCCAGCTAAGGCCACCGCCGTTCACAAGCTCAACGGTAAACTCTCCCGCCGGAGTGGTTCCGGGGAATACTGCCGCATAATAGGTACCTGCAGGGAAGTTCTTCCCTCCCTCATAACTGAGTTCAACGCTGTTCGCGCCTTCGGTAACGGAAGAAACCGTACCGTCCGCGGCGACAGTCGCCGTTCCGGCCAGGTTGCTGCCGCCGATAATGATCTTACGGATGCCGCCGCCGCTGATTTCCACCTTCACAAGACCGCAAACCTGCTTGAAGGCGATATTGCCGCTTTCGGCCACGCCTACACTCACCAGGGCGGTGCTGTCGGCACATTCTCCCGCGGCTATCACCTGCTGTGCAGGGACTGTTACCGACAGGTTGCTGCCGGAAAGGGAATTGCCGGCATCAAAAGGATACACAGCATAAAGCGTGGCACCGGGGGCCGCTTCGCCCGCAAAGATGGCGGTAGCTCCGGTATTGGAGCCCTCCACTACGGAAAATTCGCGTTTTGCCTGGCCGTCGAAGACGGCAATCAAATCATAATCGCCCCACAGTACGTTGGAGGCCTGTTCAAAATCAAGGCTGACCTTCCCGGCGTCGCCGTCGAAGGCAAACAGTGATACGGGCACAGCTTCTCCGGAAAGAAGCGTGTCAACTTCAGCTTCCTTGCTGCAGGAAACCGGTAAAACCATAGCCGCCATTGCGGCAAGGCTGATAAGTCTGATCTTTTTCATAATGACGCTTCTTTTTGGTTACCAGGAAACATAATCCCCATTGTCTTCAAAGGTTTCCAGGGAAGTGGCCTCCGAGGTATCGACCGCACTTCCGGTGAGCAGCGGGCTGTAGACTTCTGCAGCATCCCAGCACGCATCAGGAGAAACATATCGTTCCTTTTTCATGTTGATTGTGGTTTTTATTGTTATTTATCGTATGTCGATTGTAATTTCTTATATATCGTCTCATCAATGCGGATAATGCAGCCGTGCCGGCAGTTGTCGCCCGGAGGCGGCGTCATTTCCGGTACCTTTTCCCAAACATTACCATTGGTAAGGGACGCTGAACGGTAAAGTTCATAGCGATGCACGGTGTAGTCTTCCACATACATATACCAATATGTCCCGTCCGGAGACTGCGTGAGCGTAGGTGCCTCACGCCAGGCCGGGGTGACGCTGCCGCCGGGGTTGCTCCAGGGGCCGGTCATCGAATCGGAAACCGCTATCCTGACTGTTTTTCCGGTAACTGCGCTCACCGGCCAGCGCTCGTCCTTTATCACGGCGTAATATTTACCCCCTACATAGTGGACGGAGGCGTCAATCTGCGCCATGGCCGCGTCTGAACCGGTAAAGGCAAAGAGGTTCTGCGCTGGAGTAAAGGTCTCGAAATCCCTTGTCAGAATATAGAACGTGCGCATGGATTCCCATTTTGCATTTCCAGAAAGGCCCTTTTCGCTGGCGTGCCAGCTAATCATGAACTGTTCAGATACGGGGTCGAAGAAAAGTTTCATGGCCCCGTATGAATTGGTATCGTTCTCATATCCTGCAGGCAAGGCCAGGATGGAAGGGGACAAATCCCTGTGCCTCCATGTTACCATGTCCTCTGACCACCAGATTATGGGGAAATGCGGCAGCGAGCCGCTGGAAGTCCCTATCAACCAGAAGACTCCTTTCGCATCCCGGGCAATATATGGAAAGCCACGGTAGGTGGACATGGGCGATTCGCCACGTTTGAGGGCCGTCCAGCTGATTCCGTCCCGAGACAAGGCATAGAATAGTTTGTAGTAGTTGCCGCCGACACCGGTATGGGCGAACAAATATCCACCCTGACCCTCGGTTTCCGGCGGCGTATCGCCACCGGAATCGCCTCCCCCTGAAACAGGACTCTTGCCACAGGCCGGAAGGGCCAGGGCAAGCGTCATGCATAAAGCAAGCATCAGGAGTATGCGTCGGCGCATCAATGTCATATCGCAGGTTCTCCGTCTATGGCTATCAGCCTTCGTATATACAGGTCGCAGATCTCTATGCAGTTTTGCGCCGTACGGTAGGAAGATGTAGGATGGATCTTCAGGTAGCGTCCCTTGGCAGCTACCGTATTCATTTTGTCATCCGGCGTTACCTTCCACACCGTGGGCAGGCCTTCTGTCGTGGTTCCCTTGGGAATGTCGCTCCACTGCAGGAACAGACGCCAGTCGTTCCCCGCATTCGCTGTGCTGTAATTGGCTATCGCCGCACGGTATTTGGTAACATCCACATCTTTATACTGGGCAGCAGTCTCAAGGGTAAACTGGTCCTCCGTGAAGAATTCCGCTCCTTTCAAATCAAGGTTACCAACATTACCGGCCATCTTTGAAAGGCCTACGCTGTGGATATTGATTGTTTCTCCAAAGTCTACAACCACGACCACCTTGTCATATTTGCGCACGCCGTCACAGCATGGATAAAGCACATCAATGGTGGAGCCGGCCATACGGCCCGTAGGATAAACGCAGGTTCCGGGGTAGCTGCCCTCCACGGGATAACGGAAGTCGTCCACATCGGTACCTATCTTGGTCTGCTGGCTCACGACATAATAGGAGCAGAAATTGCTTTCAGGATTACGGTTGAACATGTTCATTGCCCAGAACCTTGAATTCCTGTCTTCCGAGTTTATGAACGCTATCTTCCATTGGGAAGGATCCACTTCTTCATAAGCGAACTTGGGATTGCCTACTATGTAGTACTTCACCTCTTCCGAAATCTCGAAAAGATCGGATGAAACCGACATGATGCGTAACGGGAGAAGGTACTCCACATCCGCGGTAAGCCCGCTGCGGGACAGGATAAGCGGAGCGCCTCCTGCAAGTTCTCCCGCATCAATATGCATATCCCCGAGGGTATATGAACCGGCAGGGAGCGAAGGGTAAGCGGTCCCGTGTGCGGCATTATATTCCTCCACCGCCTCCGCGCCAAGTGTCTCGAGGCGTCCGGTCACCGCAGATTTGTTGATTTCGGTCTTGCTGATGACTATCGGAATACGGTAATCGAGGGTCTTGTAATCAATCGTTACGTCCTGGGGCTTGTTGTCTGCCCACCCGATGAGCGGGGAAACGACAGAACAATTGAGAAGCACCAGACTGTTGTCCTTGTTGACGGAGCCGTCGTCACAGGCCAGGCGGAGCGGAAGTATCCAAGTCAATTCCGGCTTCTCACGCATAGCTGGGGCCATCCTTGGAGGAAACAGCGTTACCTCCATCTGCCTGTTAGGCTCTTCCTTTGTCAGCACGGCCGGGGCGGGAAGTTGGTAAGATCCTTCCGGAATGATACCAATCGTCTCTTCCGGGTAACCATACTGGGCCGCGGCTTCCTGGAGAGACATCACCTCCAGACGACCACTGGCAGGCATTTCGGGATGTGCTCCGCCCTTTACCACAAGCATCTGGGCGGGGACGGCGTCCTGAGCCGTATTCATTGCCATGTCACGGGTTCCGGAATCCTTGATATACAATACCTTGAAGTATTCTTCCGGGTAGATTTCCTGCTTATCGTCCTGGTCGCAGGCAATTGCGAACAGCGCAAGAACCGGTAATATATAACAATACTTTCTCATATCCTGTTGATTAATAAAGAGGGGCTTGAACCATCTGGGGATTGGAATAGACCTCGTCATTGGGGACGGGCATCAGGTACTGTCGCTCATTCCACTGGATAGGCTGGGGAATCAGGACCGGAGTATTGAACTGCTCGAAGGTAGGGCCGGTACGCACGGCATCAAGGCCCCAGAAATTCTGCCGTCCCATCTGCTCCTGTCCGTGGAGATAGCGGCGGATGTCATAATAACGGTGAGCTTCCATATACAGTTCTACAAAGCGTTCTTCCATTACAGCATCCAGAAGCGACTTGTTGGCGGCGGCGAGGCTTTCGGCCGTCCACTCGGGAACACCCGCGCGCTTGCGGATGGCGTTGAGGGATTGCAGGCCTTCAGGCTCGTTACCTGTCCATGCATCACATTCCGCCAGGATCAAATACAGTTCAGCAAGACGCAGGAGAGCATGCGGGAAGGCACAATCATCAGAATTGTTCTTGTTGGAAACTCCGGTGTAATAAATGTTTGGATGGACATATTTGATATTCAGGAAACCCGTGATACAATAGTTTCGGGTCCCCCATTTTGCGGAGTTGTATCCTCCCTGCTCGGGATCGCGCATGTGGCAGATCAGCGGCTGGCGGTTGGCAATGACCGGAGAATACTCGCAGCCGTCGAAGGCTACCCAGGCATAGAAGCGCGGCTCACGGCCAACATTCAGCTTGATGATGTCATGCTCCGGCATTTCGGCGGAGGTGTACCATTCCTCCTCCCGCGTGAAATCGGGATCCTCCACGGGAATCACGCCCTTTTCGGTAAAGAAATGCTGCACGGCATAAAGGGTGGGAGAAAGCCCGCCCCAGGCGCCATAGCCGTTAGGCTGCACATCCGTACAGAGTATGTAATGCGGCATGGAGGCCATGCGGAACTGCCTGTCCATACGTGAAATCCCCCAAATCGTTTCCTTGTTGCCATCACCCGGAGTGGTCGTCATCATATAGCGAAGCATCATGACCCTGGTCCGGAACTGGAGGTCCGCTTCCGAATCCTCTTTCCCGGGAACAGAAGGCAAGGGAATATTCTGGTTGTTACGCAAAATCTCGGAGACATCCGTGTCGAAAAGGGTAAATCCGGCAGCAAGAGCGGAAGAAAGTGCATCCTGGGCGGCAGTGCGCGCACGGGTCCACTTCTCTGGATTATAGGTCTGACTGACCAGCTCCAGTCCGTAACCAGGAGTCTCGAAACGTGTATTCTTCCAGGATTTATCCGGGAAGCTTCCGTTCCACATCGGAGATGCCGCAAGCAGCAGGACCCTTGCCTTGAGAGCCTTGCAGGCGATGGACGTAGCCCTTCCGCAATAGTCCGGACCCGGATCCACGGAAGGAAGGGAAGCGGCAGCCTCATCCAGCAGCCCTACGATATAGTCCACGCAATAATCAAAATGCGAACGTCCGGGGATGTCCTCCTTTGCGATATTTGTGGGAAGAAGCTTGTCGGAAATAGGACAGGGACCGAACATGGCCAATGCCTTATAATGGTAGTAGGCCTTGAGGAACTGTGCCTCCGCAATATATTGCTGACGCAGCTCAGGGTCAAGTTCCGCCTTGGTCTCCGCTATATTTTTGAGAAACAGGTTACAGTAACCTATTGCATTATAGCAGTTGGTCCAGGGATAGCGGTTGGTTGCCAGACCCGTCGCCGTAATATACTCGGGCGTGAGCATATTGTACTTAACCAGGGAACCAAGATGTCCCCACTCCTGCGGTTCTACCGACTCGTCGGTTCCGCCGCCATCGATACTGGTAAAATCTGGGAACAGACGGATTTCATCCTGAAGGTAGCCGTAGCAGCTGTAAAGGTGATTCAGCGCAGTGGCGTTATCCGTAATCATATCATCGAGGTCGGGCTGCTCGGGCGGGACCACCGAGAGATAATCGCAGGAAAGAACGCCGAAAAGGACGACTAAAACGGGAAATATCTTTTTCATACGTCAAAACTTGAATTGTACACCGATGTTGAACGTCCTGGAAAGCGGATAGGAATAATAGTTGAGTTCCGGATCCCAGTATTTGAAGGGCGACCAGACAAAAATGTTGTCGCCGCTGAAGTACACACGGCCGTAAGGGAACGACCAGCCGAACTCCAGGGTCTTGAAACGCAGGAAATCAGCCCTGCGCACCCACCAGCTGGAAGGTTGCCGGTTGTTGTAAATATTACTCTTCAGCAGTCCGAGACGGGGGTAGGTGGCGTTGGTGTTATCGGCACCCTCGCGCCAATAACCGTCGGCAATCCACTTCATCAGGTTGTGGTCGTTGGAATCGTCGGCAATGAAGGGCTCGAAGCCGGAGAGCATGATATTTCTCAACGCGGAACCGTTGAAATATACGCTCAGGTCGAACTTTTTCCAGTTGACACTTACGCCGAAACCATACTGGATGCGCGGCATGGAGCCGTAAGGGGAAATCATCACCTGGTCAACTGTGGTAATCTTGCCGTCACCATTAATATCGCGATACTTGATATCTCCCACCATGACGGAAGAGCCAAAACTAGACTGGTCTGCACTGTTGGCGATTTCCTCCTCGCTCTGGAAAAGACCTTCGGCGATATAGCCAGTCATGCGGCTGAGAGGCTTGCCGGTTTCCGTCTGCCAGACATAGGGATAATCAGGCTCGTCCACATACACGTACTTGTTCTTGGCGTAAGTGTAGTTTGCGCGTAGGTCTATGAGCAGGTCCTTGGTAATCTGCTTGTTCCATTTGAGACTGATTTCGATACCGGTATTATCCACCTTTCCTATATTGCTCCAAGGTACGGAGGAGCCATAACCGAGGCTCTTGGGGAAGGAGGCGCGCTTCATCAGGATCCGCTCCCTCTGGTTGTAGTACCAGTCGAGGGTCATGTTCAGCTGGCCGAACAGCTTCATGTCAACACCCAGATCCAGCTCCCTGGCACGCTCCCAGTGGGCACCCATTACGGCATAGGATGTTACGATGGGGCCGGTGCGCGCCGTGCTGCCTGTATAACCGGTGCGATAGGTCATTCCTCCGCTCATGCTTACGGAATTCTCATAGAGGAAGTGGGCCGCTCCGGCGGAAGTACCGGTCTCGTCACTACCTACCAGACCGTATGAACCGCGGATTTTCATGTAATCGATCACGCGGCTGATAGGCTTCCAGAAGGGCTCGCTCGAAGGGACCCAACCCAGCGATACGGCCGGGAAGAACTCGAAACGCTCGCCCTTTGCCAGACGTTCGGTACCGTTGTAGCCGAAGTTCAGCTCCACCAGATAACGGTTGTACCAGTCGTAGGTCACACGGCCGGAGAAGCCCTGGTTACGGTTGGGCAGCACTCCGCTTCGGTACTGGCGCATCATATACATCACCATCGCAGTTACGTTATGGTGACCGAACGAGCGCTCGTAGTTAATGCGGGCGTCAAAATAGAAGGTATTGTTGGTCGATGTGGAAATGCCCGACTGGCTGACATATTTCGTTCCAACCTGCAGCTCGTTGAGCCGGAAGTCCACGGGATTTTCGGGATCGTAGCTGCCGGGGAGAACATTGTACAGATAGGGTGAAAGCGAGCGGGTGTACCAGGTGGACGAATAGTTGTTAAAGTTCACCAGGGCATTGACCGACAGGCCTTCGGTAATGAAATCAAGCTTCTGGTTGAGCGTCAGGGAAATGTTCAGTTTGTTCGTGTTCGTCTCCTGGAAGGTATTGAGCATATTGGCATACGGGTTGGTATAGAAGCGACCCGCACTCATGATCTGGGAGCCGAACAGCAGATGGTCATATCCCTCCTGTTCGGGGAATACCGCCGGGAAAGACACCGGCGTATTGTTATATATCGCCTGGAAGATGGAGTTTGCGGAGATGGACGGGCTTTTCTCGTTTATAATCTGCGCGTTCATCTTCAGCGTCATCTTGGTAGACGGAGTAATCTGGTAACCGATATTGTTCTGGAATGTATAAAGCCAGCGGTCATAGTTGTTATTGAACGAATAGTTCTGTGGAATATCCAGGATACCTCCGTCGTGGTTCATCTGGATACTCATATAATATGTAACGCGCGAACCGCCACCCTGCAGGTTGACATTGGCCCTCTGGCTCATGGAAAAGTCGCGGAACATAAGGTCATACCAGTCAACATCGGGCCAGATATAAGGGTTGAGCTTGTTACGGGTATTCGCGATATCGGTGGCGCTGTAACGCACCTCGGCATTGGGGTTGCGCGCCAGCTGGGCGTTGTTGTAAGCTTCCATGAAAGTAGCGCCGTCGGCATACTCCACGACATTCACCGGCTGGAGGATGGAAGCCTCGACCGTAACATTTATCCTGGCCTTGGTGTTCTCCGTACCCGTCTTTGTCGTCACTATCATAACACCGTTAGCACCACGGGCACCGTAAATGGCGGTAGCGGAAGCGTCCTTGAGGATGGAGAAGGACTCAATCGACTCGGCCGGGATATTATTCAGGTCGCTGGCGGTGATTTCCACGCCGTCCAGGAGGATGAGCGGGGTGGAACGGCCGCCGAAGGTTGAGATACCACGGATGTAGAATTCAGAGGTGCTGCCGGGCTGGCCGCTGGATGTCACGGAAATAACGCCGGCAAGCTTACCTGCCAGCGAATTTGTCAGCGACGAAGTCGGCGAACTGAGGACCTTGCCCTCGATAGCGGCAATGGCGCCCGTCACGGAAACCCTGCGCTGAGTACCGGCACCCACGACTACAACCTCGCTCAGGACTTCATTGTCCGGTTCTAGCCGTGCATCGATGAGTCCCTGGTCGGTAATGAAAAGGGTAAGGTCCTTATATCCAAGTGAACTGATTACAACCTCGGTGCCGTCGCCGGTCACTTCAATGGAAAAATGTCCCTCCGTATCGGTAACCGTTCCCGTTTTGGTTCCCTTGATCACGACGCCTGCGCCGATTATGGGATAATCGTCAGTTGCATCGAGCACTGTTCCCACAACCGTACGCTTGTTAGCCTTTTTCTTCCCGCCCTGGGCAGGAGCGGCCTCGTCCTTATGCTTAAGGTAAACCTGCTTGCCGGAAACGGACCAGCTGTCCTGGGACCCGGCAAATAGCTTGGTAAGGACCTGCTGGATGGTCTCATTCTTGGCCCCGATCGTTACAGTCCTGGCAAGGTCGATCGTTCCTGTCTGATAAAAGAACGAATAGCCACCCAACTGTTCCAGAAGGGTGAGCATCTGTCCGACGGTACGGGTTTCGGAAGGGAAGCTGAGTCCATTACCTTTATCCTGGGCTTGCAGCGTTCCCGCGGAAAGTACCGCAAACATGCACAAAAATAATAGTATAGCCTTTTTCATATGGTTAATTATCTTTTGCCAGTGAAACATGCCAGACGCCATCCCGTTTACTGCTTGTTATCGGGAATGTCCGGGACAGTTCGGAAAACATTTCAGAAAGGTTTTCCTTCAACTGCAGATTTCCGGAGCAGGAAATTCCGGCGACGGTCGGACTGCAGAGTATCGTTTCTCCGTAATATTGTCCTATACGGGCCAACACTTCCTGGAGGGATGTACCGTCTGCATAGCAGACCCCGTTGGCCCAGTCCAGGAGACGGAGGATATCCGGCACATCCTCAACATTTATCTTACCGTTCCCGTCCAGGGTATACATCTGCTTGGGAACAAGCGTAACTGACTGGGCTCGGGTGTCTCCAAGGGAGACATTGACAGAGCCTGAAACAAGTGCTACCCTGTGATAATCATCCTCCCTGCCGGATACCAGGAAGCGGGTTCCAAGAACGCGCACCCTCAAGTCATCAAGGCTTACCGTAAAGGGGCGGCTTTCGTCCCTGTTGACGTCAAACAGGGCCTCACCTGTCATGCGTATATTGCGCTCCCTGCCGAAGCTCAAGGGGAAAATTATCCTGGAATGGGAATTCATGCGCACCTCGGACCCGTCTGCAAACTGTATCCTGGCCCTGTGCCCGAAAGGAATGACAAGCATACAACTTGCCTGTGAGGCATCGGATGCTACATAATCCCTGCCGTCTATCCTGATTCCGCCAGGGATGCAGGCAACCTGCATCTCAGTAGCCGCGGAATTCACGGTACGTCCGTCCCACAGCAACGCTATGGGGACTGTAGAATCCGGCCATGTATACAACTCGTTCTCCGGAGCCGGACACACGGGGCTGTCCCCTTTCCGGACGGGAAGAAACAGAATGACGGCCAGGGCTGCCACCGCAACTGCGGTTGCAACCTGCGCCCATACAGGGAAATGGAATATTCTGCGGCGGGATATCCGTTCAAGTATGACGCCGAGGGATTGATAAGGATCGAAGGAAGAACTATGCTCTGAAGCCCACGATTTATGGGCATCCTTAAACTCCCTGCGGGCGTCCTCATTATTCCTCAGATCCTCAAGGAGACGCCGCTTTTCCTCCGGACCGGCCTCGCCGTCCAGATATCGGAGAAAGATTGATTTTTCGTGGTTCACGGATTAACCACGAAAAAAGGGGAATCAACCCTACCTTCTCCCTATAAAAAGAAGCAGAAGAATGATAAACGGTATGCCCTTTTCGTTGAAAGCCTGCCTGATTCTCTTCAGGGTAATTGTCATTTGCTTTTCCACGGCCTTGATGGTAACCCCAAGTTGCTGCGCAACATCCTTGTTGGACAGGCCCTGTTCGCGACGCATGGAAAAAACCTCCCGTGCACGGGGAGGCAGGCCGGTAATCACGTCGCTTATTGTTGCAGATGCGATATCAAAGTCATAGGAACCATAATTCTCCTTCGCAATCAACTCATCCACCAGCAGGGAAAGTTCCGAATCCAGCATTCTCTCTTCAAGGCTGTAAGTCCTGCCTGAATTGCGACGGCACCAGTCTATGGAGGCATTACGCACCACCCTCCACATATACGCCCGGATCTGTGAACTATCCTCATAGCGGAACACTTCCGGACGACGTACGAGCACCCGGCAGAAAGCCTCCTGGACTATATCTTCCGCCACGGACTCGGAATGGACGTGCCGCAAAGCCAGAAGACACAAATCCTTGTAAGTGTCAAGATAGACCCTGGTGAATTCAATATCCTTCATAAAGTGCCCGTTGGGGCAAAGATACACTTTTTCTTTCTATTATCACTACCTTATACTTCAGCTCCTGCTGTCCAGCCACTTCCAAATGGCATACATCAGCGCACCCCAGGCCAAAAACAGCAACAGGTACACCCAGAAAGGTAAAGAAGTATCGAAACGTCCGGGGGAAAGGGTCTTGTCAAATTCCGGGATATCGGCATAATAATAGGCCCCGGCGCCAAAATCAAGAGCATCGCTCAGCCCCAGGCCGCATACCATTATATATATGGCCGCCGCCAGCACGCCGCCACCTACAATAACCGTAACAATCTTTCCGGCTTTTTTCACCCTTGTATCTTTGTTTAATATTTGGAATTATCGAAGCAGCTGCGTTTTCGGGCAGTTGTCCCGAAGGGGACATTTAACTTTCGTTTTCAACGTTTCTCAGTTCGGATATCGGAACAAGTTCCATATCGCTCACTTCGTCCGTTGATTCCCCGGATAGGGTCGCGAAGCGACAAGTCCCCGGAGGGATAACTGCCCCTTATGCAACAGCAGCTGCGGCGGCTACTCCAGAACAGGAATAGGGAAAACGACGCCGGAAAGCAGGAACCACACCATCGCAAAGGTCAGCGCGACATTGAACACCTGCCCGACAATATAAAGCCATAGCACCTTCCCGCCCTGCATCTGCGCAACAAGCTCCTTGAAATTCGTATCCAGGCCGATACTGGTAAAGGCCAGCACGAACGCCCAGTTCTTATACTGGTCCAGCACCTTGTTGATGGCCCCCACCTGATCCGCACCGCAAAGCGGCTGAATAACAAAGGACGCCACGAGCGAAGCCACAAAAAAGCCGATGATAAACTTCGGGAAGCGCACCCAGATCTCCGAAGCGCCCACCTTGCGCCCTTCCCCGCGGCCGGCTGAAGTAGCAAAGAATACAGCCACAAAGAACGCAATAAAGCCGATGAGGATATTCTGGATCATCTTCACCAGCACCGCCGCCTTCTCCGCTTCACCGCCCAGCACATTGCCCGCCACGGCCACGGCCCCGGTACTGTCCACCGTACCGCCTATCAGGGCCCCTCCCATCAGGGCGGACATTCCCGTAGCACGGATCAACACCGGCTCCAGCACCATCATCAGGATGGTAAAGATAATGGAGATGGACACCGTCATCGTCAGGTCGTCCTTCTTGCAGCCGGAAGCCGCACCGGTAGCAATAGCCGCGCTGGTACCGCAGACGCTCGTCGCGGAAGCCATGGTGATGACAAGCGGCTTATTGCCGATTTTCAGCACCCTCGTGCCGAACCACCACATAAACAGGATTACGACCGGTGTCACCACCCAGGCAATGCCCAGCCCGTACAGTCCGAATTTGGCGATATTGGAAAAGAGCACCGAAAAGCCCATGATCACCAGCCCCGTCTTGATATAGAACTCCGTCCGCACCGCAGGTTTGAGCCAGGCGGGTACGCCGACTGTATTGGAAATCAACAGGCCGACTATCAGCGCCCAGAACGCCCACTCAAGATAGCGGTTCAGGGTAAATTCCGCGCTGATAAGCCGCACCGCGACCGCCAGCGCAAAAAGCACCAGAAACGCAGGAACAAACTTTTTCACGCTTCCTCCCTGTACCTTTATGCCGATGGTAAAGAGCACGCCGAGCACCAGAACGGTCCGCAGCAACTTCCACCAGAACGCCGCCGAAGCAAGCTGTTCTCCCAGCGGCACCACCTTCGCGGCAGCCGCCTCACTCAGCGACTCCCCCAGCGTCCAGGTGCTGAACTTCAACGCAGAAAAATCAAACCATCCGGTAAGGACCGATACACAGCCCAGGACAATCACGATAAAACCCAGCCAAACGGCCAGCCAGTCTTCAGTTTTCATACAAATCAATTTTGGCAAAGATAGGCAAATATTTAGTATTTTTGCGCCATGACAACCCAGACCCCCTGCGCCCGCTGCGGCAGCGCGATACACAAAGAACTTCCCGCGTCGGTAAACGTCCGCGTCGCGCCCGAAAAGAAAGCCGTTGTCCTGAGCGGAGAACTTTTCCTTGCCGAATGCCCGGTCTGCGGCAACCGGCAGCTACTGAACTATCCATTCTTATACCATGACCCCGACGCGCAGTTAATGCTGTGGCTGGGAGCGGATGAAGGCACCCGCGCGCGCGCGTCCTATGTCTTATCCTCCACCCCGGAAATGCAGGACTACCGCATACGCCTGGTCGACAGCCCCGGAGAACTGATAGAAAAAATCAAAATCTTCGACGCAGGCCTGGACGACATCGCCATCGAACTCTGCAAACAGGTAACTTCCCGGGAAGCCGGCGAAGAACTCCAGCTAAGGTTCATGGGAATAGACAGTTCCGCCGCCGAGCTGCACTTCGCATGCCCGAAAGACGGAAAAATGGATATCCTGGCCGTCGGGCTAAACGTCTACGAAGACTGCTGCAGCATCCTTGCCCGCAATCCCCGTATAGAAGAAAACGCAAAAGGCCCGGTCCAAATCGACCAGGCCTGGCTTTCGCAATTTTTCGGCTGAAACAGCGGGCGTTCAGCCTTTTGGCGGGTTGTTCCCTGCGACCTTTTTCCCGGATAGGGTTGCGCAAGCAACAGGGAGCAGGGGGCTTCTGCCAAAAGCAGCCCGATGTTTCAGGGTCTTTCCTATTGAATTTTCCGGGCGCCGTCCGAGATGACGACGTCGTAAATCTTCGGCTCGTGGCCAAAGGCGGCGGTAAACTCCTTCTTCGCCGCGGCGATGAACGCATCGTAAAGCTCGTCCTTCACCAGGTTGATGGTGCAGCCGCCAAAGCCGCCGCCCATCACGCGCGACCCGGTAACTCCCATCCTGCGGGCCAGCTTATTGAGGAAATCCAGTTCCTCGCAACTCACCTCATAAAGCTTGCTCATACCAAAGTGGGTCTGATACATCATCTCGCCCACAATCTCGTAATCATCGCGCTCAAGGGCATCGCAGACATCCAGGACGCGCTGCACCTCACCGATCACATACTCCGCGCGCAGGAAATCCTCGGGGGTAATCTGGTCACGCACCTCGTCCAGCCATACGCGCTTGCAGTCGCTCAGGAAATCCACCTCGGGATGGTTCTTCTTGATGGCGGCCGCAGCCCGCTCGCATGACTGACGGCGGAAATTGTACGCAGATGAAGCCAGCTCGTGCTTCACGCAGGAATCCACCAGCACCAGCTTATATCCTTTCGGATTAAAGGGGAAATACTTGTATTCGAGCGTCTTGCAGTTCAGGCGGATAAGGCAGCCGGCCTTGCCGAAGCAGGAGGCAAACTGGTCCATGATGCCACAGTTCACACCGCAATAGTTATGCTCGGTGCTCTGGCCTATCTTGGCCAGCTCGAACTTGTCAATACCATTGCCGAACGCATCGTTAATGGCAAAGGCAAAACAGCTTTCGAGTGCCGCCGACGAAGAAAGTCCGGCCCCGAGGGGAACGTCACCTGCAAAAACGGTATCAAACCCCTTTACGGTGCCGCCCCGCTTGATTGTCTCACGGCAAACGCCGAAGATATAGCAGGCCCACGCCTGTGCGGGTTTGTCCTCCTCGTTCAGGCCAAAGACGGCCTCTTCATTGTAATCAATGGAAAAGGCGCGAACCTTGTCGGTGCCATTGACCTTGAAGGCCGCCATAATTCCCTTGTCTATAGCGCCGGGAAAGACATAACCACCGTTATAGTCCGTATGCTCACCAATCAGGTTAACACGTCCCGCAGCCGCATAAAGCGACGCGCCCGCCCCATAAAGGGCTTCAAATTTTTTAAGGATGTTTGCTTTCATATCGCAAATTTAAAAACTATATACGATTTTACAAATAACGGGATAATGGTCACTTACCCCACCGCAGTAAGCAGGCCCCACGAAGGTCCTGCGGGGCTTGAGCCCGCCGAAAGCCTTGTCCGGCTCGCTAAGGAACGCCGGGTGGAACACCGTCTCGCTGACATCAAGGGCACCAAAGGCAAAATAGCCGTCAATCTTCTCCCAGCTGCCGTTATACTTAATCGTTCCCTCTCCCCCGCCGCCCCAGACATCGTCATTAAAGTCACCTACGCAAAACTGGGAAGGGTGCCCCTCGGAGCGCAGCGAATCGCAAAGGAAGCGCATCCTGTCCATGGCGATCCGCCGCCTGTCGCCACCGCCGTCCCCCACCTTCGACGGATGATGGTTCACAAGGATATCCAGCCCCGGGAACTCCACCACCAGGATATCCCGCGTGCGCATAACGGAGCCGTCCGCAGCAAAAAGATGTTGCGGCGACGAGCGCACCGGAACCAGCGATGATACCCTGTACAACAGCGCACAATCGATTCCCCTCCGATCCGGCGACTCATAATGCACAATACGGTAGCCGAGCTTCCGCAGCAGCGTACCGCCGGTAAGGGCGCCAAGCACCGCGCGGCTGCCTACTTCGGCCAGGGCCAGCACATCCGGTACCCGTCCGGAGGTTTCCGCAGAAAGCAGTACCGTTGATGCAATGGCATTGCACTTGGCATAAAAGCGCCGCTTCGTCCAACCTTTCTTTCCGGGCGCCTCAAAAAAGTTCTCCACATTCCAAAACATCACCACCAGCGAATCCCGCTCCTCCGCACGTACAACCTCACCGAGCAGACAAAGCGCCATTATCCACAATATTTTCTTCATTTTGCGGCGAGAGACAGCGTTATCCGAAGGGCGGGAGGGAGTCGGGCGGCGTAGTCGCCCACGACTCGTGAGTGGGAGGGGCCCATCGCTTGCGATGGGAGGGATAGCCCCGAAGGGGCGTACCGCCCGACCCCACCCCCCCGTAGGCAGCTGCCTTCCGCCGCAATCGTAAGGAAATATTTTGTAAATTTGTATCGATTTTGTAAAAACTTTGCTCTTATGTCACTTAAATGCGGTATCGTCGGCCTGCCGAACGTCGGAAAATCCACCCTGTTCAACTGCATCAGCTCAGGAAAGGCGCAAAGCGCCAATTTCCCGTTCTGCACCATTGAACCCAACCTGGGTTCGACAGCGGTACCTGACCGCCGGCTTGACACCCTGTCGGAAATATGCAAACCCCAGCGCACCATTCCGGCTACGGTGGACATCGTCGATATCGCCGGGCTCGTGAAAGGCGCCAGCCGCGGCGAAGGCCTGGGCAACCAGTTCCTGGCGAACATCCGCGAATGCGACGCAATACTGCACGTACTCCGCTGCTTCGACGACGGCAACGTCGTCCACGTGGACGGCAGCGTAGATCCTGTCAGGGACAAGGAAATCGTAGAGACGGAACTCCAGATCAAAGACCTGGAAACCGTTGAGAGCCGCCTTTCCAAGGTGGAAAAAGCCGGCAAGGCCGGGGATAAGGATGCAAAGAAACTCGCGGACCTTCTGACCCGCTACCGCGACGCATTGCAACAGGGCAGATCATGCCGCAGCGTGGCGCTAATCAATGAAGAAGAGGAGCGTCTCGCACACGACCTCTTCCTTCTCACAAACAAACCTGTCCTGTACGTATGCAATGTGGATGACGCCTCCGCTGCCGGCGGGAACGCCTATGTAGAGGCTGTCCGCGATGCCGTCAAGGACGAGAACGCCGGCATCCTTGTAATAGCCGCCAAGACCGAGGCGGAAATCGCCGAAATCGAGGAATACGAGGACAGGCAGATGTTCCTCTCCGAAATGGGTCTGGAGGAATCAGGCGTTGTACGCCTCATCCAGGGCGCATACGACCTGCTCGGGCTGCAGACCTTCTTCACCGCCGGTGCGGACGAATGCCGCGCCTGGACCATCCGCAAGGGGGACAAAGCTCCAAGGGCGGCGGGCGTGATCCACACGGATTTCGAAAAGGGCTTCATCCGTGCGGAGGTCATCAAGTACGAAGACTTCGTCCAATATAAAACCGAAGCGGCCGTAAGGGCCGCCGGTAAAATGGGTATCGAAGGAAAGGATTATGTCGTCTGCGACGGCGACATAATGCACTTTCTGTTTAACGTGTAAGGGGTAAAATAAAGGAAAAGTAAGTAAAATATAATCCACTGATTTAGCGGCTTTTAGGCCGCTTTTTCTTTTTCCTTTATTTGACTTTCTTAAACGCACTTTTTGTTACTTTTCGCAAATTTTGTTACCCGTTTGTTACTCGTTTCGGATTTTTTGCCTATATTTGTACCCGTAACAAGTTAAGTATTTCTATTATGGCAAGACCGAAAAAGCAGCAGCGGGCAAAGGAACCCGTAACAATCCGTTTTAAACAGCTGGCGAAAGGCAGCAAATCTATTTACCTGGATATTTACCGGGACGGGGTGCGCAGCTATGAATTTCTAAAGTTATACCTAATCCCAGAGCGCCCCAACCACCCGGAGGATAAAACCGCCAACCAGGTAACCAGGGACGCCGCCAACGCGATAAAGGCCCAGCGGATCAAGGAAATAGTAAACGGGGAGGCTGGGATAAAAAACCAGGCCGGGAAAGCCTTGCTACTTTTGGACTGGATGCAGCAGCGGCAAGACCGGGCCGATAAGGCCGCCCAGGATGCCGGGCGCAAGGCCAGCAACACGGCGGAGGGGATAAAGACCGCCCGCACCCACTTACAGCACTATTTAGATGCAGCCTACAAGGGCCGGGCCGTTACCCTGGCCCAGGTGGATAAGGATTTTTGCACGGGCTTCGCTGCCTATCTAAAGGACGCCCCGCAGCGCTGGGGAGCTGGCACCCTTTCCCAAAACACCGCCGCGCTTTATTACTCCAACTTTGAGGCGGCTATGAATGAGGCATACAAAAAGGGCCTTATTTCCGTAAACCCTTGCGCGCTGGTGGATATTAGCGAAAAACCGCAAGGCCAGCCCAGCGAAAGGGACTATCTAACCGCGGAGGAATTAAAGACCCTGGCGGCGGCCCCGGCACCAAACGAACAAGTAAAAGCCGCTTTCCTTTTCTCTTGCTTTTGCGGCTTGCGCCTTTCCGATATTGAGGGCCTAACCTGGGGGGATATACACCAAAACGGGGACACCTGGCAAGTAGAAACCAGGATGCAGAAAACCCGGCAAATTTTGTATTTACCCCTTTCCGATGCCGCCCGCCGCTTTTTGCCGGAACGCGGCACCAAAGGGCCGGAGGATTTAGTATTTACCTTGCCGAAACGGGTAACAACCCAATGGGGCGTTACTACCTGGGTAAAACGCGCCGGGATCGCGAAAAACATTTCCTTTCATTGTGCCCGCCACACTTTCGCCACCCTGGCGCTTACCCAGGGCGCAGACCTTTACAGCATTTCCAAGCTATTAGGGCATACCAACGTAGCTACAACGCAGATTTACGCCACGATCATAGACCAGCGCAAGCAAGCAGCGGCCAACCTCTTAAACGGAATTTTGGACTAATGAAACGCAGTATTACAGCCCAGGCCGCCGCCTTTGTTGAGGGCGCCCGCTATGAATACGGCACCAAAGCCGAAACCCGCTCCGCGATCCTGGCGAAACTTGCCGCGATCCTGGCGGAACGTAACGCCCTGGCTGCAGAGCTGGAAACGATAACCAGCCCGGCCCAGGATTTCGCAGAGATAGGCCCGGCGCCCAGCCCGGACACCCTGGCGGAACTGGAGGCAAACACCCAGCAGCGGCGCGCCCCCCTGGCCGCCCGTATTGCCGCCCTGGATGCCCTATTTTGCGCGATCTGCCAGGAAAGCGCAGCAGCGGGCCTTACTCTTTCCGGCGGCGAAATTTCGGCCTTAAAACGCCAGGGGATGCCGGGCCAGCTGGCGGCAGAGCTGGACGCCTTACGCCGTGAAAAGACCGCAGCACTACCAGCAGCGGAACGCCTGGAGGAAAAAACCGCGCGGCGGCTTTACACAGCGCTAACCAGTGCGGGCCTTATTTCCGGCCCCTGGGACACTTTCGCGTATTACCTGGCCCAGCAGTCCACCCCGGCGGCGAAACGCCCGGAAAAGCCGCTTTCCTGGGACGGGACGCCCGCCCAGCTGGCCCGCCTTATAGACCTATTACCCAGGAAACGCAAACAGCCTTATACGCGGGCGCTTTGCCTGGCCTTTGGCGTAGATGATCGCGCCCGGCTTAACGTGGTACAATCCGCAAGAACGCACCCCCTGGAGGCCAAATTTGACACCCAAATAGATACTATATTTTACACCCTACAAAAGTAACAAGTTATGCAAGACAAAGAATTTTTCCAGGACGCGCAGAACGTTTGCGCAAATGCTATTGACCTACTTTTAAAGAGCTGGACGGACGCCACCCCGGCGGCCACGATGCGCGAAACCCTGCAAGGGCTTAACGGCCTAAAGGACTATTTCGCAGCCCAGCAGTAACCGCCAGCGGCCACCCGCTAACCCCTTACGCCCCTACATTTGTGGAAAGCCCACTTTTGTAGGGGCTAACTATTTGATATTCTTTACTTTATTTTGGTTTTAGCCGTTAAATTTGCCCTTGCATTACTGAAAAGCTTTGCAGCCCGCGCCGCTTGCGCTTTTCTTCTTTTCCTGGGGTGCGGGCTTTTTATTGAAAGTACAAATGTAAAACCAAAATAGTAGCAGTATGCAGCACGAAAACCCACACGGCGGCGAAACCTTGCGCCAGGCCGTTATTACCCAGCCGGGCCAGCTGGCGGCAAATGATCTTATAGACCTGGAGGCGGCGGCCCGTTTCCTGGGCTTTAAGAAAAGCTACCTTTACAAACTTACCAGCTCCCGGCAGATACCCTTTTACAAGTACGGCGGGCGGCTTATAATGTTTGACCGCGCAGCCCTGGAAACCTGGCGCGCCGCCAGGCTGCAAGCCGTACCCACCCAGGCGGAGGCAGCGGCCAGCGCCGCCGCGTATTGCGCCGCTAAACCTTTGCGATAATGAGCCAGGAACGGAAAATAGATTTTAGCCGCTGGCCCAGGCAAGACGCAGCCCAGGAAACCGGGCGCGCCGTGCCGTATCTTGACGTTACCGGGGAGGATGCGCCGATAGACTTTTTATTTACCCTGGGCGGCGAATACGGCCTAATAGCGCGGGCCAACCTCCACACCCTGCAAGGCACCAAGAAAGCCGGAAAAAGCGCGGCGGGCCTGGCGCTGATCGTAGCAGCACTAAAGGGCCAGTTTATAGGCATAACCGCCAGCCGCCAGGATATGGCCGTTTTGTGGATCGACACCGAACAAGATAAAAACACCTTGCGCAAAAAGGCGCGGGCCGTGCTGTCTATGGCCGGACTTGACACCCAGCCGGAACGCCTTAAAATAGTAACCTTGCGCGGCTTTGGAGGCCCGGCGGATGCCCTGGCGGCCACCCTGCAAGCGATAGAGGAAAACGCGGCGGATTTCGTTTTTCTTGACGGGGTAGTAGATTTGTGCCAGGCGTTTAACGATGAGGAAAAAAGCCGGGACGTGGTGCGGCAGCTGGAGGCCCACGCGGAAAAGTACGGCGCCGCGATCCTGGGACTAATCCACGTAAACAAAAAAGATAATGAGGCCCGCGGCCACCTGGGCGCTATTATGGTGCAGAAAAGCGCCGAAATTTACCAGGTGGATAAAATGGAGGGAACGGACACCGCCAAAGTAACGCAGCCCTTTAGCCGCTTTGCACCCGTGCCGCCTTTCTCTTTCTCGTTTGCGGATGATTTCAAGATAGCGCCAGCGGCGGAGGCAGAGGGCCGCGCCCTGGAGGAAACGCGCAGCCGCTTTGCCCCGCTTTTCCAGGATGCAGACCGCAAGACAAAGGGCGAACTTATAGAGGCATACTGCCAGGCCCAGGGATGCGAAGAAAGCAAGGCGGAAAAGGATATAAGGGCCGCCGCCCTGGCGGGCGTACTCTTTAAATCCAAAGAGGGCCGCAAGGTTTTTTATAGTTACCTTTTCCCGGTTACGGATATGCCCGAAGATGATATATAAATACCCGTAAAAACCCGTATACCCCTAAAGGGGTATATATACGGGGATTTACGGATATATTAAAAGGGCGTACGTACGGATATTTTACGGATATTTTACGGATATACGGATATTATGAAAGCAAGCCTATTTAAAGCCAAAATTTCGTTACTCCCCTGCGTGAACGCAGACGATAGCGAAATAGAAAATATAAGCCTGGGCCGGGCGCTGATTGCGGACACCTGGCGCGCCCAGGTTGAGGCCGTAAGGGCAGAGAAAGACCCGGCCAAACGCAAGGCCCTAAAAGCCGCCTTGCCGTGCTTTACTCCCAGCGGGACTTTTACGCACGTTTCCCGTGCTGGACTTGTGCGGCACAGCGGTTTTATTTCCCTGGATATAGACTACAAGCCGGAAAAGGGGATAAATACGGCGCTGGCCGGGTATGATCTTAAGGCAGCTATTAGCGCCGTGCCAAACGTAGCCTATTGCGGCCACTCTTGCGGCGGCTCCGGGTACGTGGTTATTGTGCCGATAGCAGACCCGGCCAAACACCGCGAATATTTCCGCGCCCTGGCGTATCACTTTGAGCGCGCCGGGCTGGAACTTGACCCGGCCTGCAAGGACGTAACCCGCAAACGTTTTGTTTCCTGGGATGCAGACCCGTATATTAACACAGCGGCCCAGCCCTGGGCGCTGACCTTGCCGGAACGTGAACACGCAACCCGCGAAACCCTGGGCCGCGATCTGGACGCCAGCGAAACCGCGGCAAAGGTGGAGGCCGTTATAAAATCTTGTGAGGCCAACCGCTGGGATATTACGGCCAATTACGCGGACTGGATGCGAATACTTGCGGCCCTGGCCTCAACGTTTGGGGAGGCTGGCCGGGATTACGCCCACCGAATTAGCGCCCTTTATAGCGGCTACCAGCCCGCGGAAACGGACGCCAAATTTACCAGCATATTACGGCACCCAGCAGACGCCCCGGCCCAAATAGGGACTTTCTTTTACATAGCCCGCCAGGAAATAGGAAAGCACGATTTCGATAATTTGGGCCTATGAGAAAGGAACGCCACCGTATAAATATATCCCTGGCCGCGGAGGATTACGCCAGGGCGGAACAGCTGGCCCAGGCTGGCGGATTTAAGAACGTTTGCGCCTTTGCCCGTGCCTTGCTTACCCAAGTAGCCCAGTACGCAGCAGCGCGCCAAATGAACGCCCAGCAGCTGGCCCGCCAGCCCACCACGATAGCGGCGGAAATAGCCGAAATGTTTAACGATCTAATAGACTGGGACGCGGCCAGCCCAGCACAGCAAAGGGCCGCTATAAGAGCCAACGAAAAACGTAACGAACTATGACACACAAACGCAGCGAAAAGGAAACCCGCTATTTGCGGGAAATTGTAGGCGCGGACGGCACCAAAGTACACTACTTTAACCCGGCCAGCCCGGAGGATGCCCGCGCGTACCGGGAACGCCGCCGCGCTAACCAGCTGGCGGAAATGCGCCAGGCCACCGGGACAAAGCCCAGGCAGCAGCGCAGCGCCCAGGAACGGGCCGCGGCCCAGGTTAAGGAAATGCGCAAGGCGGCGGGAGGCGCTGGGAAATGAGAAAGCCAGCCTACAAAGCCGCCAACCAGTCCCGCCAGGATTACAAGTATAAAGCAGAGCGCAGACACCGGGAGGCAGAGCGAAAGCAGAAAGCAGCGGCCAAACGTGCCAGGCGCCAGGGGATAAGTAAGTAACAAGCACCGGGGGGGGTATTTTTTTAAAGGGGGTACCCCCTCGCTAAACCTCGCCCCCAGTCTTGAACGACCAAAAGCAAATTTTCGGATTTGCGGAACTTTGGCCTTTTTTGGCCCAAAATGAACGAAAAAACCAGTAAAAACGTAAGAATATGAAAGAAAAAGTATTTGTTTTTGAGGCAAAGCGCCAGGCCCTGGCCGCTGGCCTTTCCGATGCCGCCGCCCGTGTTACGGCCCTGGGCAAGATCGTAAAAGCAGCCGCGCCGCAAATCACCTTTGGGGTGCCTTTCCTTTGGGCGCTTATGGACTGCAGCGCGCGCCCCTGGTACCCTTTGCGCCGGCTGTTGGCGGATATGATCTTAAACGCGGCAGCTACAAAAGCCGGGCTGGATTGCGGCCCAGGCTGGGACGAAAAAACGCGGGGGTACGTGGAAACCCAGGCTTTGGAAAATAGGCACCCCCTGGCGCACCTTTCCGATGACGCCAAGCTAAACCGCAAGTTTGTAGAACTCCAAAGCCGCAAAGAGGTAAACGCCGTTTTAACCTTTGCGATTGAAAGGGACTATTTGCGCGCCGGGCTTATCGAAATAGGCAAAGACGGGGAGGCAGCGCCCGCCAGGGATGCAGAGGCCCGCCTGGAGGACTTTTGCACCCTTTACGCGGAAACCAAAGAGCAAGCCGCCTTTATTGCTAACCTGGAACGGATGCAGCGCGCCGCCCTGGAACTGCAGGCCGCCTTTAAGGCCACTTGCGCCAGCTTGCCCGCAAAGCAGCACCGCGCAGCCCTGGAGGATTGCAGCGCGGCTTATGATCCCGCGGGCTTTGGGCTGGTACCCAGCGGCACTATTTCGCTAACCGCCCAGGATGCCACCGCCCGCGCGCTTATTTCCTACTTTGGCCGCACCCAGGACGCAGCGCCCAAGTTTTACAACCTGGCCGGGCGGCGCACTATTAGCCCCGCGGAACTCTTTGCAATTACGGGCGGCCTTGCCGGGGATCGTAACGCCCAGGGCGGCGGCAAAGTAGTAAACGGGCGCCAAAGCGGCTTAATGGTTTACCCGGCTATCATTGTGGAGGGCTAAAGCTATGACACGGGAGCAGTTTTTAGCAAATCTTAAATACGCCAGCGACTGGTACGATATGGCCGAAAACGGCCTTGTTATTAGGGCGGGCGCTGGCGTAATAGCCTATTTGCAGCGGCAGCAGTTTAACCACTTTTTTCCGGGCCAGTCCTTTTTCCAGGTATTTATAGAGGTCGCGAAAACGCGCCAGGGGGAGTTTATAAACGGCTCCCACACCTGGACGCAGTGCCTGGAAATAAAAAGGTATGACGTTACGCAGCCCTCCGTAAGCGAATATGCCCAGTATGCAGCAGATAGCGGCAGTCGTTACACAGCTGGCGAAAACGGGGTAACAATTACGCGGCCAGGCGCTGGGAGCGTTTATATTGAATACTCCGAAATTACCGCTATTTACTCCCTGGGGACGCCCCGGCAGGATGCACCGGGCCAGGATAACCCGGAAATAGCCCACTACTACAACCGAAACACACCCGTATAGTATGACAAGTTTTTCCTTTGGTATTACCTTTGAAACCCTGGCGGACAAACTAAAAGAACGCCTGGCGGCCCAGCCGCTGAAAGGGGGAGTTATCGAGATCGAGGCCCGCGGCCACCGCCGTATTATCATAGCCCAGGCAGACCCCGGCGGCCAGCTGGCGCCCAGCTATGAGGAAACCACCGCCGGGCTTATAGTAACGCGGGGGGATTACTGCGAACTAATACCCTACTGGGATATTTTCGGAGTAAGCAGCCGCGTATTTACGCCCCTAACTGATAAATAGCGCTTGCCGGATTGAAAAATTTTCCTACCTTTGCAGAAAGCCGCCAGGAATTGGAGTTTTGGGCCTTGCCTAACTTGTTACACCCTCCAAAATTTCCGGGCGGTTTTTTGGTGCTTTTGTTACCCGTTTGTTACTCGTTTAATTTTGTTGCGCGCTATATGTTTGATAATCAAGGGCAAAAAGGGGTAAATATACATTTCCTCTTTAATGTCTAAAAGAATTTCGCCCTGTAATCCTTGACGTCCGCAGCCTTGCTCATGACAGGCTCGAACATGCGGGTGGAGTACTGTGCCTTCTGGCTAACCTCCCTCTGGGCGTCTTCTGCCGTATAGAAGGACTGCTCCTGGCGGTTGGTAGCCACGAACACATAGACGGAACGGTTCCCGGCAACGGGGCCGGAGATTTCTCCTTCCTTTGCAACGAGCACGGCACCGCTGAGAGCGGGCTCGAAAGCACCGCGACCGGTAGCCAGGGAGGCTTCTTTCTCCGAATTGATGCTGGCGCCAAGGACTTCTGCCACTTCGGCGAGGGTAGTCTTGCCGGCAATCTTTTCAGCAACTTCGGATTTCACCTTGTCATGCAGCTTGCGGGTGTAAAGAGTATTCTGGATACCATCGGACACCTCGGCCAGAGGAGTGTAACCTTCCTTGCGTGCACCGGTAACGACAGCCACTATATAGTTGCCTCCAATCTCGATAACGTCGGAAACCTTCCCGGGCTTGGTTTCGAATGCCCAGCGTGCGACAGCCTTTCCGGCATCCTCAGCGGCTCCGTAACGGGTGTTGCTGCGGGAAAGTTTGTTGCGCTTCTGAGAATATACGCCGAGGGAGTCTACTGCTGCCTTGTAACCTTCATACTTGCCGCCGGAAAGAATGGCAAGCTTCTTGGCATCGGCATACACCTTGTTGTGGGTTTCACTGCTGGCGTAGGCCTCTTTCTCAAGTATCGCTATTTTCTTCTTGGCGACGGGGGCCGTCCTCTTGCTCACGACTACGACATGGTTGCCATACATGGTCTTGATTACGAAGGGCTTGCCTGTTGCGGCGGTCAGCGTTGACTCGAAACCGGGAATCATGTAGTTCTGGGTCATCCAGCCGAGATTTCCCATCTGGCCTTCATCGGCTGAATTCTTGTCGGCGGAGAAGTTTGCTGCAAGCTCGGCGAAGTCGGCACCGGAGCGCAGTACCCCGACGAGGCTGTCGGCCTTGGTCATGGCAGTACCCTGGAGAAGGATGTGTTTCACGTACACGGAATCAGGAACCATGGCGGACTCGAGTACGCGTGCGGCACGGAAGGTATCACCGTCACGGACAATGCCGGTAACGGTCTTACCCTCGGTGAAAATCTCCTTATCGAGCTTGGAAGACACCGTGTTCAGTTCCCCGGCCTTGTACCAGGTATCGGAATATGCCTTATCGGAGTTCTTGGACAGGAAGTTCTTCATTTTCTCCGTAGAGCAGAACTCGTCATAAGCGTCATTGATGGCATCGGAGGCCTTTGCGACATCGGATGCCGACGGGTCTACCGGATAAAGCACGAACTCTATATCCCTGCTTTCCACCTGCTTGTAGTTCTCCTTGTGGGCGTTGTAGTAATTCTTGATCTCAGAATCCTTAACGACGATGGTTGTGTCCTTGGCGAATGGATACTGATACTCCACATAATCCACATCCGCCTGGCCGTTGTTGAATGCCATCTCGGACTTGGAAAGGAGTCCGTTGCAGACAGCTCCGTTCACGAAAAGGGAAGAATACTTGCTGATATACTGCTGGATATTAACAGTATTCTGCAAATACTTCCAATAGGTATCGAAATCAGCCTGTTCCGAGGCCCCGCTGATAAGGGCATTGAGGTTTTCCCTGGAGAAATTGCCGTCGGCGCCCATAAACAGGCGGTTTCCGACAAGGACCGGGGAAATGTGCTCGCCGCTGATGCAGTCCACGAGCTCGGCATCGCCGACCGTGATTCCCGCCTCTTTCGCGTTCTCAACGAAAAGGTAGCGGTAAATCAGGTATTCCCAGGCCATATTGCGGAAATTGTCCTCATCGTTGGCGTTGTTTCCGTTCATGCGCGCAACGGTCTTGAATCTCTCCGTTTCCGCCATGAAATCGTCATAGGATATCTTCTTGTCGGAAATGACTCCAACCGTGGTTTTCCTGGAGCCGAACATGTTCATGAGATCGTCCATCGGGGCGATAAAGTACAGTAGTGACAGCGCGATAATAATCGAAATCGCAAGACCGAACTTGTCGCGCATTTTCTGAAGTACTGCCATATAATTGTAGTTTATGTTATTAAAATCGATATTGGGCTGCGAAGATAGTAATTTTAGTTGGATTTTCGCAAAAACGGCCCTATGAAATTGACCGAATCTATCATTATCAACGTTGTATCCTGCTGTGTATATCCGAAACTGTCGAAGGGACGGCGGATAATTGCGGTACGCGCCCTGTCGTCCGAATGCATTCCGTATCCCTGCATGAAACCGCTCGGGGAATACATTTTCACATAACAGTCCGTATATATCTCGTTCTTCTCCTTGTTCCAGTAGAGAGTATCGGTCTCCATCCGCTCCCGCTTTATCACATTGCGCACAATCACGTTGCCGAACGCCTGCCAGGATTCATTGTCCTTGACGCGCTTGTCCGACCTGTGGCGTGCCTTGTCGGCCGTAATCACGGTTTCAAGTTCCCCCTCGGCGGTATATGCGTAAACGGAAAAACCCTCCGGAAAAATTTCGAGTGTACTCGTATCCGTATCGAAACGCTGCATCCTTGGGGCTTCAGCCCTCATGGACATCTTGCCATTGGTGCTGCTTACGGCAAACATATCGAGAATCTCCTGTGATGGAGCCTTGGACGGATCTATACGCTCCGCTTCCGCAAGCTGGCTCTTGCACCCGCCAACGAAGAGGGCAACCGCGATTGCGGTTGCCGTAATCTTAATGTATGTACTCGCCCCGGGAGTCAAACTAATCTTTGGTTCTTACAGTAGTGACAGCAGACATGCCGGCACAGTTCACGGTATAGGACTGACCCTTAACAAGGCCGTACATGAAGGCGTCACCCGTATTGGGGAAATACACGCTGTAGCTGCCCGATAGACGGCGGGCCTCGTCGGCGAGGGAAGGATCGGCGTTAACCGCCTTGTTCATAAAGTCACAGGCCACCCAGAAGTGCGCGCGGGCCTCGACCTCGTTGCCTCCGCAACTCACGGAACCCCAAATCTGGCCCATCAGGATATAGGCCTTGCCGGTCTTGTCTCCGTCATGGTCGAGATCGGCCACCTTGCGGGCCGCATTGAAGGCTGCGGAAAGCTTTCCGTTCTTGAAATAGGCGGTCGCAAGCTCGTAAAGGTAGTCCGCATCCTGCTCGTCGCCGGATTCGGGATAGGCTATGGCTTCCTCCATATAGGCATAGGCTTCGTCATTATTACCCTGCGACATATTCAGCCTGTAAAGCATATACGCCGAATTGTGGGAAGGCGCGTTCTTGTGCATTACGGTAAGGGCGTTGCGGAACAGGGTATTGTCCACGCAACCCTCGGTCTGCCCAAGTATCTTGGCTATCTGGGTGGCAAGGGCCACATTCTCGGGATCCGCGGCAAAGCGGGGCTCGAAAATCTGAACGAGCTCATCGCAGCCGGCAACCTTGCTTGATGCGAACAGCTTCTCGATATTCTTCTTGACTTCCGCCTTTTGGGAAGCTTCCGCGTCGCTCTTGGTTTCAACCTGCTCAAGGATGGCGGTATTGCGGGTGTATACGGAAATAATATCCTCTGAATTCAGGTTTCCCGTCTGGAAAAGATCCAGGGCGGCCTTCATATCGTACTGGAAGAAGGTCATCTTGGTATCCGAACCATTGTTTGCAATGATATCTTCAAAACCCTTGTACATCCTTTCAGTATCACCCTTCATGTAATTGTACAGATCCTGTCCCATGGCATTACGTGCGGCCACGGCATACTTGGGAAAGAATTCGATGCGCTCGTTGCTCAGCGTCAGGAGGGAATCCACCAGGGCCTCGCGGTATATGGGATTCCGCGAGTTCTTGGCGATTACCTGCCGGAGCAGGGTAGCTCCGTTGATCAGCAGGGTCTGCCGTGAAGAATGCGGGCAGACGGCATAGGCCTTGCGCCAGTTGGTAAGGGCATCGGCATAACTCTTCTGCTTGAAATATTCCTCGTAGTAGGAAAGGTATTTAATACATTCCGCACTGTCTGCACCAAACCGGCCCTGGGCCCTTGAAGCAAACCCGGCGGCCATTACGGCAAGGAAAATCAATAACGCTTTTTTCATATCTCTTACTTTTATTCGTATCTCGGTTTCTGGAACCATATATCAAAGATATTCAGTCCCACGGAAAAGTTAACATACCATTCCCTTATCAAATTGTTTGCCACATTAAACGGCATGCTTCCGCGCTGCCCTATATCAAGTGCCGCAGTCAGGCCATTATGCCAACGGAAAACCGGGAAGGTCATTCCCATGGTCAGGCCGAAAGAGTGTATGTCGTAACCGTCGAGTTTGAAATAATCCCGCTTATAATAAAGGCCTCCACGGTACGCGCAGGTGCGCATATAATAACGTATGTCATTTTTATTGGGCACCATTTCGAAGCCAAGCCGGAAGGATTCGGATACGGCGGGAGAAAATATTGATTTCCCGGACTTGACGGAAGTATTCCCGGTAAAACCGTCGATTTTATCAAAATTGCTCTTTGTCCAGTCGGAACGGGTATAATCGAATGCAAGCATCCATTTATCGTCAACCCTCACTGATATGCCAACTCCAATTTCAGATGCCATGCGCGGCTTGACAGGCAGCATGGATAGGGTATCGGAATGGAAGAAAAGAGTATCCGACGTTGCTGAACTGGATGAAAGTTTATATTTATCCACAAATCCGCCTATCTCATTCCCTACCCTGTACGTTGCACCTATACACATCTTTGCGCGCTTTCCGAGCGGCTGTTCATACTGCAGGCCGAATTTCCCGGTAAGCACCCTCAGGGTTATGTCATAATAGGTGTTAGCACCGCTGTAGGACGATTCACTGAATGTCTGGCTATACCTCTTGTTTATATTACCAAAAGTATAGATTGCCTCCGCCCCGAGGGAAAGCCGCTTCCAGAAAGTGACACCGGCCGCCGCGAAAACCTGATACAGGCCTCCGTCGCCCTCCGCCTCATAACTTATGCTTCCTGTCCTGCCTATTACGTCCTTGTAATTCGGGTCCTGCTTATCATTATACAAGGTCCTGTAGGCAAAGCCGGTGCCCGAAAGAGGGGAGATCCCGATCATCATCGCGGAACTCCTCCAAATAGGGAAGGAAACTATGCAGTCATTGACATTGAACACATTATTTACGCTGCGCACATTTCCCTGGAAGAAATATTTATTCTCCCCGTGCACGCTGAAATCAGCCATAAAAGACAAAGTGTCCCTTGCCGTAACGGAAGCGGGATTGATAGGGTTGATATATTTATTGCTCCTCGTGGCTATACCGACACCACCCATACTGTGATTATAGGCTGTACCGGGAAGAATAATGTCTCCGATACCGAAAATCGAATACGGGGAATAACTGGAAGTAGAGCCGTCGTCCGCAAACACAGACAACGGAGCGCACAGGCAAAAAGCCAGCGCCAAAAGCTTACATATTCTTCCTGACAAACGCATCGGTAACTAACGCCAACCCCATCAAAACAAGGTTACAAACTACAAAGATGGAGTTTTTCATCTTTTTGGCAAAATAAATTGCATCTCCACCCGTAAAAATCACGATAGAATCGGGGCGGGAACGCAAATAACCGTCGATTTCAAAAAGCATTCCGGACACGACTCCCGCCTCTATCGAACTTTCCACGCTGCTTCCCAGCTCCGGCACCGACTTCGGCGTATCAACAAGCGGAAGGGAACGTGAATAGCGGTTAAGCGCCTTGAAGCGGGTACGGAATCCCGGCGATACGTTCCCGCCCAGATAACGCCCCGCAGAATCGATAAAATCGATGGTCAGGGTGCTGCCGAAATCGAAAATGCAACTGTTCTTTTCCGGGAAGAGAAAACGTGCGGCGATTATGGATGCAGCCCTGTCGCAGGACAGATATTCGGGAATATCGAAGCCTGTAAGCGCCTGCAGGTGGTCAGCATCCAGGAAAATAAGATGTTTACAGCAGCCTCGAAGGATGGCCTCAGTCTGCGGACTCACCGGCTCCGCTGCGGCGATAGTCATCACCTGCGGACGCTGCTGTGCCGTCAGCGACACGATAAAGTCTACCATCTTCTCGCCCTGGTAACGGAAAATCTTTCCCAGGGTGAGACCGTCGCTCCACGCCGCCTTCAGCGCCGTATTTCCTATTTCAACAAGTAACCACACAGCTCAAATTTCGCAAAAAATACATTTTCGCTTTTCGTCTGTTTAGTGGGGTTGCGAAATTTTTTTCCCCGCACATTCTTTACTTCGTTACCCCCAACTTCGCAAAACATCTAAAATGCAAAATTACTATTTTTTTGTAAATGGTTAATAAAAAATAAAACTGAGGCATAAGGGCGTTATAGCGTTTGGCGAGTTGTGTCCTGCGACTATTTGCCTTTCGGCTTTGAGCTTTCGCACCTCGGATGTCGGAACAAGTTCCACATCGCTCGGTTTGTCGCTCAATTCCCCGGATAGGGTTGCGAAGCAACAGGGAGCAGGACACTTCTGCCAAACGCAGCCCGTTGCCACAGTTTATTTCAGTTTGCCAATAATGTTTAATGCGGTTTGGAGACTATCCACGCCGCGGGAGACGGTTTTGAGCTTGTCGTCGGTCTGCTTAAGGGCAAACACGGACGGATGGGCGGTAATCTTCTGCAGGACGCCCGCAAAGAGAGGCGACTCGTAATACTTAGTCATCTTATTGGAGATGAAGAACATAATCAGCATCCCATTCTTGATTATGATTTTCTCGAACCCCAGCGACGCACCCAGATTCCGGATACGGACCACCATCAACAGGTTTGAAACCTCCGGCGGGAATTTTCCGAAGCGATCCTGCAGGCGGGCGGCAAAAAGGTCAATCTCACGATCAGACTTCATCGCATCCAGCTGCTTGTAAATACGTATCTTCTCGGCGGTGATATCGATATACTCATCCGGGATAAGCGCAGGCTGGTCCGTTTCAATGGTACATTCCTCCACAAACACATCCCGGCGGCCCCTGCGGGGAGCAATGCCGCTTTCCACCCCGAGTTCCTCCATCGCCTCCGAGAGAATCTTCTGGTAGGTCTCAAAGCCCATATCCATAATGAATCCGCTCTGTTCTGCGCCCAGCAGGTTCCCAGCCCCGCGGATGTCCAGGTCCTGCATTGCGATATTGAAGCCACTGCCCAGGTCGGAAAACTCCTCGATGGCCTTGAGGCGGCGGCGCGCATCTTCTGTAATGCTCACCAGCGGCGGCACAATCAGATAACAGAAGGCCTTGCGGTTGGAGCGCCCCACACGGCCGCGCAGCTGGTGCAGGTCGCTCAGGCCGATATTCTGTGCCTGATTAATAATAATGGTATTCGCATTGGGAATATCCAGGCCGTTTTCGATAATCGTCGTACAGAGCAGCAGGTCGTAATCCCCGCGCATAAAATCCATCACCCGGTTTTCCAGTTCCGTGGATTCCATCTTGCCGTGCGCCACGCAGATTTTCATATCGGGCACCAGGCGGTGCAGAATATCATGGATCGAATCCAGCTCCTCCACCTTATTATGCAGGAAAAACACCTGTCCGCCGCGGTTCAGCTCATAATTAATGATACTGCGGATTTCATTTTTATCAAAAAGTATGATTTCCGTCTGCACAGGAATCCGGTTGGGCGGCGGCGTATTAATGATACTGAGGTCGCGGGCGCCCAGAAGGGAGAATTGCAGGGTCCGGGGAATCGGAGTGGCGGTCAGTGTCAGGGTATCGACATTATTCTTGAACTGCCGCAATTTTTCCTTCGCGCTGACTCCGAATTTCTGCTCCTCGTCGATAATCAGCATCCCCAGATCCTTGAATTCGAAGCCCTTGCCAAGAATCTTATGCGTACCAATCAATATATCGATGCGGCCGGAGGCGAGGTCTTCGCGGATGCGCGACACTTCCTTCGTACTGCGCAGGCGGCTGACATAATCGACGGTACAGGGAAAATTCTTCAGGCGTTCGCTGAAGGTATTATAGTGCTGTAGCGACAGTATGGTCGTGGGTACCAGCACCGCAACCTGCTTTCCATCGGAAACCGCCTTAAAGGCAGCCCGGATGGCCACTTCCGTCTTTCCGAAGCCCACATCGCCGCAAATCAGGCGGTCCATCGGGCAGGAATCCTCCATATCCTCCTTGACAGATTTGGTCGCCAGTTCCTGGTCCGGCGTATCCTCATACATAAAGGACGACTCCAGCTCTTCCTGCAGGTAACTGTCCGGCGAGTAGGCAAAACCCTTGGAGGCGCGCCGCTTCGCATAGAGTTGAATCAGGTCCTTGGCGATATCCTTGACACGGGACTTGGCGCTGTTCTTAAGGGTTACCCAGGTCTTGGAGCCGAGTTTATTGATTTTTGGTGCTTCCCCGTCCCTGGAACGGTACAGGGAAATTTTGTGCAGGGAATGGACGGAAACAAAGACGACATCTCCATCCTTATATGTGATTTTCACCACTTCCCGCACACGTCCGTAATCATCTTTCATGCGCACCAGACCGCCGAATACCCCGATTCCGTGGTCTATATGCACTATATAATCGCCGATATTGAAGGAATTCAGGTCGTTGAGCGTCAGTTGCTCGCTCTTTTCGACTGTCCGCCGCAGGTTCACCCGCTGGAAGCGGTCGAAAATTTCGTGGTCTGAATAACAGCATATCTTATCCTCAGCATCGATGAATCCGCGATGTACAGTCTTCCCCGCTTCGAATTCAGGCAAGGCGCCGCCCTCCTTCCCCAGGATTGAGCGAAGGCGGGCGAGCTGCGCTTCCTTATCGCCGAAAATCGTAACGCTGAAGCCGTTTTCAATGCGGCTGCGGATATCTTCTTCGAGCAGTTCGAAATTCTTGTTGAATACCGGCTGTGGCTGGATATGGAACTGCACCGGATTGGGGACATCGGCGCTGACGGGAATATCGAGAAAAACCCGCCGATAACCCTCGGTCAGTGCGAAGAACGGCTTTTCCCTGTACATATCCGACGAATCCAGCCAGAGCGTGCTGTTTTTTGGAAGGAGCTGCAGGATATTTTCGCCGGCCGTTTGGGAATCTGCGCTCAGATCGGCGATAATCCGGACCGCGTCCGTCTGCGCTATGGACAGCTGGGTATTGGCGTTGAAGCTGTGGATGGTTTCTATCTCGTTACCCCAGAAGGAAATGCGGTATGGATTATTATCGGCATAGGAAAAAATATCGACGATAGACCCGCGGATGGCGTATTGGCCGGGCGCAGAGACGAAATCCACCTTTTCGAAGCCCTTAAGCGCGAGTTTTTCCTTAAGGCTGTCGTAAGGGATTTCATCGCCTGTGTTCAGGGTAAGTACGGAAGCGCGCAGCTGCCCTGCTGTCGGAACTTCTTCCTCAAGAGCCTCGGGATAAGTGACGAAAACGGAAAAATCCTCCTTATTTTCCAGAAGTCGAGTCAAGGCCGCAGTGCGCTGTACCCCGAGTGAAGACTTATAATTACTGCGCTCAATATTCTTTCCGGAAGGCGGGAGGATAAATACATTATCACCGCTAAGTAAAGAATAAAGGTCGGAACAGGTGTATTCCGCGCTTTCCCTGTCCGGCATAATTATTAAATGCGTACCCCGGCCGGCCACCTGGCTGAAAATAAACCACCTAGCCGATAAAAATAGCCCCTTACAGTAAATAACCCGCTCTTTTGCGAGTTTTTCCTTTAATAAGGACGAGGCCTGGGTACTTATCAACATAAAGGAATAAAAAGTGGTGGAAAAGCTGTTTAAAACGGTGTAAATAAACAGGCTTTGGATGGTGGATAATTTTCAGGGAGGATTTTTTAACAGTAAAAGAAGATGATTTTAATAAGGTTATTCACATGAAAATCCTTTATAAAAATTTATCATTCAATATCTTCTGATTTTATTAACAAAATCCACGGCGATAATAAATCAATAAAAAACAAAAATAAAAATCTATATTTGTATTTGTTATGAAGGAGAGTAACGACAGCGCTTTTGACCCTCACGAGCAAACAGGGTACAAAGATAAGGATTTGGAAGGAATAATCCGCCCCCGGGAACTGGATGATTTTACCGGGCAGGGAGAAACCGTTTCCAACCTTCGTATTTATATACAGGCGGCCAAGATGCGCGGCGAGTCGCTGGACCACGTGCTGTTCCACGGGCCTCCGGGCCTTGGAAAGACTACACTGGCGCACATCATCGCCCAGGAGATGGGGGTGAATATGAAGATTACCTCCGGTCCGGTGCTTGACCGTCCTGGAGACCTTGCCGGGCTGCTTACTTCCCTTGAAAGCGGTGACATGCTCTTTATCGATGAAATCCACCGCCTTTCTCCTGAAGTGGAGGAATACCTATATTCCGCGATGGAGGATTATGTAATTGATATCATGATTGATAAGGGGCCGGGTGCCCGGTCTGTACGTATCAACCTGAATCCCTTTACACTGGTTGGCGCAACAACACGAAGCGGCCTGCTGACCGCTCCCCTTCGGGCCCGTTTCGGAATTACCTGTGCTATGGAATACTATGATACAGCCGATCTGGTCCGTATTGTAAAGCGAAGTGCTGGTATACTAAAGGTAAGTATCGATGAAAAAGCTGCGCACGAAATTGCCCTGCGCAGCCGAGGGACTCCCCGTATCGCCAATGCCCTGCTGCGGCGGGTGCGGGATTTCGCGCAGGTGATGGGTGATGGGGTGATCGACCTGAAAATCACTCGCTACGCCCTGGATAAGCTGAATATCGACACCCGCGGCCTGGATTCCATAGACAATAAGATTTTACGGACGATCATCACTACCTTTAAGGGTGGTCCCGTGGGGGCCGGAACGATTGCCACCGCCATCGGCGAGGACCAGGGAACCCTGGAAGAGGTGTATGAACCTTTCCTGATCAAAGAAGGATTCATAGCCCGCACCCAGCGCGGCCGCGTAGCCACGGAACTGTCCTATAAGCACCTGGGTCTGGAATCCTACCTAACCGACCGCAGCCCCGCCTCCGGCGACGGGACGCTGTTTTAAAAGGTATTTCATCAACAGGTCTCTTTTTTTACTGCGTAAAAATGATTAAAATTGCAGATTGAATTGTAAATATCGATATGGCAGAGAAACTGAATTCAAAAATTCCTGAAGGTCCCCTTTCAGAGAAATGGACCAAAAGAAAGTCAGAAATCCATCTGGTAAGCCCCAACAACAAGCGTAAACTCGACATTATTGTCGTGGGAACAGGTCTGGGCGGAGCATCCGCAGCGGCCGCGCTCGGAGAACTTGGGTACAATGTCAAAATCTTCTGTATCAGCGATTCTCCCCGCCGCGCTCACTCGATTGCCGCGCAGGGAGGTATCAATGCCGCAAAGAACTACCAGAACGACAACGACTCGGTATACCGTCTATTCTATGATACCATCAAGGGCGGAGATTACCGCAGCCGCGAGGCGAACGTGTACCGTCTGGCGGAAGTCAGTGCGGCCATTATCGACCAGTGCGTTGCGCAGGGTATTCCTTTTGCCCGCGAATACGGCGGCTACCTGGCTAACCGCTCTTTTGGCGGCGTGCAGGTAAGCCGTACCTTCTATGCCCGCGGACAAACCGGCCAGCAGCTACTACTCGGTGCCTATGCCTCGCTCAATAAGGAAATTGCGGCTGGAACGGTGACGGCGTATCCCCGTCACGAAATGCTCGACCTCGTGCTCGTAAATGGCCAGGCGAAGGGTATCATTACCCGCAACCTCGTGACCGGACAACTCGAGCGCTTCGGCGCACACGCAGTCATTATCGCCACCGGCGGCTACGGAAACACCTATTTCCTGTCCACCAACGCGATGAACAGCAACGGCTCCGCCGCGCTGCAGTGCTACAAGAAGGGCGCGTTCTTCGCCAACCCCTGCTTTGCGCAGATCCATCCGACCTGTATCCCCGTGCACGGCGACCAGCAGTGCAAACTAACGCTGATGTCAGAGTCCCTGCGCAACGACGGCCGTATATGGGTTCCTAAGAAGAAGGAGGATGTCGAGCGGCTGCGCAAGCACGAAATCAAAGCCTCGCAGATTCCGGAAGAAGACCGCGACTACTATCTCGAGCGCAGGTATCCTGCCTTCGGTAACCTCGTACCGCGCGATGTTGCATCGCGTGCCGCGAAGGAAAGGTGCGATGCCGGATTCGGTGTCAATGAGACCGGCAAGGCGGTATTCCTCGACTTCGCCGATGCTATCAAGCGCCTGGGTCACAAGCGGGTGGCTGAGCGTTACGGCAACCTCTTCGATATGTACGAAAAAATCACAGCTTCCTCCCCCTGGGAAGAGCCGATGATGATTTATCCCGCCATCCACTACACGATGGGCGGCATCTGGGTGGACTACGACCTGCAGACCACCGTTCCCGGTCTCTTTGCGATCGGTGAAGCCAACTTCTCCGACCACGGCGGTAACAGGCTCGGCGCTTCCGCGCTGATGCAGGGGCTCGCGGACGGCTATTTCATCGTTCCCGTCACGATCGGCGACTATCTTTCCAATAAGTTCGCCGAGCCGCGTCCGGATGTCAACGCCCCCGAGTTCGTGGAGGCTGAAAGGGCCGTACAGGCGCGTATAGACAAACTTTTCGCCGTTAACGGCACAGAGACAGTCGATTCCATCCACAAGCAGCTCGGCCACATTATGTGGGAGTATGTGGGTATGGCGCGCGACGAAGCCGGCCTTAAGAAAGCTATCGAGGAAATCAAGGCGCTCAAGGAGAAATTCTATACTTCTGTCAAGGTGCCCGGCAGCCAGTTCGAATTCAACCAGGAACTAGAGAAGGCCCTGCGCCTCGAAGATTTCTTCGAAATCGGCGAACTGATGGCGCGCGACGCCCTGAACCGCGAAGAATCCTGCGGCGGCCACTTCCGCGTGGAGAGCCAGACCGAGGAAGGCGAAGCCAAGCGCGATGACGCGAAATTTATGTACGTGGCGGCCTGGGAGTACAAGGGAGAAGGAAAAGAGCCCGAACTCCACAAGGAACCGCTCAAGTATGAGTTTATTGAGGTAAAAACCAGAAATTACAAAGACTGATGAACTTTAATATAAAGGTATGGCGCCAGAAGAACGCCAAGGCAAAAGGCCATTTTGAAACTTATCCGATTGCCGGAATCGAGGAGGATGCTTCCTTCCTTGAAATGCTGGATATCCTCAATGAACAATTGATCCGCGAGGGGAAGGACCCGATTTCCTTTGATCACGACTGCCGTGAGGGCATCTGCGGGGCCTGCTCCCTGTATATCGACGGCCGCGCACACGGTCCTGACAACCAGGTGACCACCTGCCAGCTCTTTATGCGTCATTTCAAGGACGGGGCCACCATTACCGTGGAGCCCTGGCGGAGCGCCGCCTTCCCGGTCATCAAGGACCTGGTGGTGGAGCGCCGTGCATTCGACAAGATTCTCCAGGCCGGCGGCTTCATCTCCGTCCGCACCGGATCGGCACAGGATGCCAACAACATACTCATTCCCCACGACAAGGCGGAAGAAAGCATGGACGCAGCGGCTTGCGTGGGTTGCGGCGCCTGTGTGGCTACCTGTAAGAATGGCTCGGCGATGCTCTTTGTCGCGGCGCGCGTGAGTTCTCTCGCGCTCCTGCCGCAGGGGCGGCCCGAAGCCGCCCGCCGCGCAAAGGCGATGGTCGCCAAGATGGACGAACTGGGATTCGGCAACTGCACCAACACCCGTGCCTGCGAACTGGAATGCCCTAAAAGCATCACCGTCGCCCACATCGCCCGCCTGAACCGCGAATTCCTGAAAGCGAAATTCAGCGATTAAAAAATACCTGAAGCATTAGGGCACATTTACCCGGATAGGGTTGCGAAGCAACAAGCATCCGTTGCGGTTGGTTGTTTTATGAAATCAGGAGCAATAAATTATCTTACCAGAGAAAATTATTGAAGGGGTAACGCCCGGCGTGAATCTCCGCGACCATCTTGTAGATATCGTCGCGGAGTTTCGCAAGCCCCTCCTTCTTCTTCGCCGAAATAAAGATACAGGGAACCTTCTTCTCCTCGATCCAGCGATGCTTGAGTTCCTCGAGCGTCGTATTATTCTTGTCCGGCGGCATGATGGAGAAGGGGTCATACTCCTCATAATCATAAATATCGGTCTTGTTGAACACGATATAGACCGGTTTCCCCGCCGCGCCGATATCCTCCAGCGTCTTGTTCACCACCTCCATCTGCTCCTCGAAATCCGGCGCCGACACATCCACCACATGCACCAGCACGTCCGCCTCCCGCACCTCGTCCAGTGTACTCTTGAACGCCTCGATGAGCTGCGTAGGCAGCTTGCGGATAAATCCGACGGTATCGCTGAGCAGGAATGGACAATTCCCGATGACCACCTTCCTGACCGTCGTGTCCAGCGTTGCGAACAACTTGTTCTCCGCAAACACGTCGGATTTGGACAACAGGTTCATCAGCGTACTCTTCCCCACGTTCGTATACCCCACGAGCGACAGGCGCACCAACTGCCCGCGGTTACCGCGCTGCGTCGCCATCTGCTTGTCCACCCGCTTGAGCTGCTCCTTGAGTTTCGCAATCTTTTCCCGGACGATGCGACGGTCAATCTCAATCTGGGTCTCCCCCATTCCGCCGCGCGTGCCCATTCCGCCGCGCTGCCGCTCCAGGTGGGTCCACATTCCCGCCAGCCGGGGCAGGATATAATTATAGTGGGCCAGTTCCACCTGCATCTTCGCATAGGAAGTCTTCGCACGCTGCGAGAAAATCTCCAGAATCAGGCTGGTACGGTCAATCACCGACGATGTCTTGATTATCTTCTCGATATTGCGCTGCTGCATCCCCGTCAACTCATCGTCAAAAATCACATACTCGATGCAGTTTTCTTCGCAATAGGCGGCGATTTCCTGCAGTTTACCACTGCGGATATAAGTTGCCTTGTCCGGCCGGTCCACCCGTTGTACGAACTTCTTGTCACCAATCGCCCCCGCCGTATCCGCCAGGAACGCCAGTTCGTCCAGGTACTCCATCACTTTCCGCTCGTCATCGTTCGGGCGGATGATTCCTACAAATACGGCTTTATTAGTATCAAACACGTGTAACACAAGTTTCGCAAGAACTAATTTTTCACTATTCGAATGTTCGGAGAACTTGCGAAACTTTTTTCCTCCGCACATTCTTTACTTCGTTACCCAAACCGTAGCCGCCCGTGGCTCGTGAACGAAGTATCATTTAATTATCAAAGAAAGGCTACCTTAAATGGCAGCCTTCCAACAATGTTACAATTAAGTTTTAACGAAGCTGGAAATAAACAGGGAAGGTATAGGTAACCTTCACCGCACGGTCACGCTGCCGTCCCGGCTTCCATTTCGGAGAGCTCTTCACCACGCGCACAGCCTCCTTGTCCAGTTCGGGATCCACACCACGAACCACCTTCACACCGGTCACAGTACCATCCTTCTCAACAGTGAACTGCAACATAACACGACCCTGGACATTGTTTTCCTTCGCGGTCTCAGGATAGTTGATATGCTGCGCCACCCATGCGGAGAAAGCATTGGCATCACCGCCCTGGAAAGTAGGTTTCTCTTCCACCAACTGGAACGGAATAGCCTCTTCCTCAACGACTTCCTCCTTCACCTCTTCCACATAGTCCTGAATCTCGACACCCATATCGGACGCATCCTCAAGGTTGATGATATTGTCGTCCACCTTGATATCATCATCGATAATATCGATATTGTCCGACAGTACGGGAATCTTGATCTGCTCGGGCGGCGGCGGGGGTGTTTCCTGCGTAATAGGAATGATCTCCTCCTCGATGATTTCCTGGTTACCGGCATCCAGAACGGAGGCACCCTTTTCCTTGCTGCTCCATTCGAACGCAAAGAGGACGGCTGCCAGCGCTACCACAAAGCCGATTTCCACGAATAGAAATCTCTTATTCTCAAGACTTGCTTTGTCCGATTTCTTTATTTCCATATCTTTTGAACGGTTTTTTCGACATTCATCCCCAAAGATAGGAATTATTATTCGAATTATCCAATTTTTATTTCTTGGAAGCCCGAAAAAAGAAGAAGAGACAGCGGGCGCTTGTTGCTGCGCAACCCTATCCGGGCAAATGCGCCCTAACGTCTCTTCTTCTTTTTTCTAGTCCAACGAACATAACAATTGGCTGACGAAAGGGCGCTCGGTGACCTGCGGGTGCGGTAGGGTAAGGCGTGGTGTATGAAGGGTCAGGTCGCCTAAAAATAGGATATCGATATCGATGATGCGGTTATGATAGATGCGACGGCCGTCGGCGGCATATTCCGGCGGGTCGGTGCGCCCCATCTGCCGTTCAATGCCCTTGCAGGCGTCCAGCAATTCTTCCGGACCGATGCGGCATCGATAGCGCAGGATGCGATTCAAAAATGGCGGTCCGTCGAATCCTACCGCCTCGGTTTCAAGGATTTCCGAGCGTTCAACGGCAGATTCGCCGAAAAGCGCGTCGAGCCGTCGCTCCGCTTCCGCGAGCGCTCCGGCTCGGTCCCCGAGATTGCTCCCAAGCAGCAGCGTTGCTACCGGCAGGTCAGAAATTGTTGTTTTCATCGCCGCCAAAATCAGGATCGAAACCCAGCGCGACGCGCGCCTCGTCGGAAAGAAGGCTCTGGTCCCAGGGCGGTTCGAAGGTCAGTTCCACCGTGCAGCTTTTGACCCCGGGCGTCATTTCCACGGAGTGTTTGACCTCGGCGAGCACCTCTTCAGCCATCGGGCAGGTAGGTGCGGTAAAGGTCATCTTCACAAAGACTTCCCGTTCCTTGCTGATATGCAGTTCGTAAATCAGCCCGAGATCATAGACGTTCACCGGAATCTCCGGGTCATAAACCTGCTTCAACGCCAGGACCACCGCCTCGTAAAGCGGGGCGAGTTCTTTCACGTCTTCAGGAGTAAGTACTTCTTTATCAGGCATTTTCTTTGGCGATGGTTTGGATGGTCTCTATCATCGACCGCAGGCCGCCCACCCGGGTGGGAGACAGGTTGTCCTGCAGTCCGATCTCGCGCACGAAGCCGAAGTCGTCCCCGGCGATTTCCGCCGGCGTGCGTCCGGAATACACCCCGACGAGCAGCGAGATGATGCCCTTGGTGATGATGGCGTCGCTGTCGGCGGTAAAAAACAGCTTTCCGTCCTGCAGCCGCCAGTCCAGCCACACCCGCGACTGACAGCCCTTGATCAGGCGGTCTTCAGTCTTGTGCGACTCGTCAAAAGGCTCCAGTCCCTTCCCGAGTTCAATCAGGTATTCGTATTTGTCCAGCCACTCGTCATATAGCGAAAAGTCGTCGATGACGGCCTGTTTGGCTTCTTGTAAACTCATAGTGTCTCTATTGGATTTTCGCTGCGCGGTGAAATGAAAGCAGGTTTGCCGTTTGCGACCATTTACCCGGATAGGGTTGCGCTAGCAACAGGGAGCAAATGGCAATCTGCTGCAATAGCGCAGCGAAAATCACCGCAACATTATTATTGCCTTTTTCAATGATTCAACAAAATATTCCGCCTCCTGCATCGTATTGTACGGCGCAAAGGAGGCCCGGAGCATACCGGTGACGCCGAATCGTGTCATCAGCGGCTCGGCGCACATCTGCCCCGACCGCACGGCTATTCCCATCTTATCGAGCAGCAGCGCCAGGTCTTCGTGGTGCGCACCTTCGACGGTAAAGGAGAAAATCGGCACCTTCTCCGCCCTGTCCGCCGGCACGCCGAACAGCCGCAGCCCCGGAATGCCCAACAGCGCATCCAGCACAAAATCCCGCACGGCATCCGCCTGCAGCGCGATTTCGCCCGTACCCATCGTCCGCGCCATTTCCAGCGCAGGCACCAGCGTCGGGACCCCGGCGATATTGGGGGTTCCCGCTTCGAACTTGTACGGCGGCGCGGCGTAGGTCGCACCCTCCCATGCAACGCTCTCGATCATCTCCCCGCCGCCCATGAACGGCGGCATCGCCTCCAGCCACTTGCGCTTCGAATACAGCACGCCCGTCCCCGGCGCCGCATAGACCTTATGCCCGGAAAAAGTATAAAAATCGCAATCCAGCGCCTGTACGTCAATACTTCCATGTACGATGCCCTGCGCGCCGTCAACCAGCACCGGACAGCCCTTTTCGTGCGCTATCCGGACGATTTGCGCAACGGGATTGCGCAGCCCCAGCACGTTCGAAACGTCTGCGACGCAAAGCAGTTTCGTGCGCTTCGACAGCAACTGCGGCAGCGCTTCGATTTGCAGATGGCCGCTTTCATCGACGGGAAGGCACTTCAGGACCGCACCTTTGCGGGAGCAAAGCATCTGCCAGGGCACGAGGTTCGAATGATGCTCGCTCTGCGCGACGATTATTTCATCCCCGGCACCGACGAACGCATCTTCGAAGCAACGGGCCAACAGGTTCAGCGCCGCCGTATCTCCGGAGGTAAAGACGATTTCCTTTTCCGATGCCGCACCGATGTGCTCCGCCACCGCCCTTCGCGCCTGTTCATAGCGCAGGGTGGCTTCGGAGGCCGTTTTATGGACGGCGCGATGCACGTTGGCGTTGTAGCGGAATGCCATTTCCTGCCAGCAATCCACGACGGACTGCGGCCGCAGGGAGGTCGCCGCATTGTCCAGATACACGAGAGCCTTCCCGTACACCTTCTCCTGAAGTTGCGGGAACTGTGCGCGTATGTCTTGCAAGTTCTTCATCGTAAGCCTGCAAATTTAACAAATTTTGCATACTTTTGTGGTATGTACGACTATGTATCGGGCAGGATTGCCGAATTGACCCCGACGCGGGTAGTGATTGACAACAGCGGTATCGGTTATGGCATGGAGATATCGCTGCGCACCTTTTCCCGGCTGGAGAACGCCGAAAGCGCCACCATTTACGTGCAGCAGCAGGTGAATCCCCGCGAGGGAACCACCGTCTATTACGGCTTTGCCGAAAAGGAGGAGAGGGATCTCTTCCGCCTGATTACCGGAGTTTCCGGAATGGGGGCGTCCACCGCCCGTATGGTACTCTCTGCGCTGAGTGCGGAAGAATTGCGTGAAGCCATTCTGTCTGAGGATATTGCGCGGATCAAGAGCGTCAAGGGAATCGGTCTCAAGGGGGCTCAGCGGCTGGTCCTGGAACTCAAGGACAAGATAGTCCGCGGAGACGGAGAAATCGCCCCGTCCACGATGTTCGGAGGAACGGACCGCAACGCTGCGGCAGACGAGGCTACCACCGCCCTCCAGATGCTTGGTTTCTCCAAGCCGGCGGTCTCCAAAGCCGTCCAGACCATCTTGAAGAAAAATCCCACTGCGTCCGTTGAGGAAATCATCAAGTCCGCCCTGCAAATGCTTTAACCCTGATTGTTCCACGTGGAACCGAGTATGACTCCTGTATTCAAACGCGGCGCTATAGCGCTCCTGTTCTTTTTCCTGTGCCTGTTCTGCGCTAATGGACAGGATGTCCGGCTTAAACTGAACCGTCAGGAAGGGATTTATTCCAAGGGGGATACTGTACGTGTCTATGGCTTTTGCCCCGATTCCCGGGAGCCGCTTGAACTTGAAATCCGTGTGGGCGGCATTACGCGGGAAAAAAGGAGCATCGGCTTGGATTCGACGGGCTACCAGGAAATCTATAGCGAAGTCTGTGACTCGGCCAAATGGGTGGCCCTGCTGGTGAAAATCGGTGAGAATCAGGCCATCGATATAGGCTATATGGTGAATCCTGAAGCCTTTGAACCCGGATACAGGGCACCAGGCGATTTGCGCCGCTTTTGGAAAAATGAAATCTCCCGGATGCGAAAACAGCCCATGCGGGTGAAGATCGATAGTGTTCAGGCTCCGGCCAAGTATATCGGGCAAGTAACTTGCTGGCACATCGAGCTGTCAATGCACCAGGGGTTTCCCGTCAACGCGTATGTGAGCATCCCGCTGGGGGCGGATGCCCGTTCGCTCCCTATCCGCATTCAGACCCACGGCGCCACGGATATTACCGAAAGCCGCACGCAAAGCCAACTGAAAAAGGCCTGCCGCGCAGCCTTGACGGGGACGATCGGAGTGGATATCAACGCCCACGGTATGCAGGATGGTGCTTCGCCGGAATACTATAGCGAACTGGAAGAGGGTCCCTTGAAAGACTATTCCGACCAGCCGCTCAAAGACCGGGAGTCGTGGTATTTCCGCCTAATGTACCTCCGTCTGGTAAGGCTGGTGGACTATCTTGTCACACTCCCGCAGTGGGACGGGAAGAATATTATGGTGGCCGGACACAGCCAGGGAGGCGGACAGGCGCTGGCGCTGGGGGGTATCGACTCCCGTATTACGCACGTATATGCCGATGAACCGGCGCTTAGCGACCTGGGTGGTATCCTTCAGGACCGTTATGGCGGATGGCCTTTTTCCAGACGGCGCCAAAGCCTTCCTGCAACAAAAACGGCAAGGAAGATTCTTCCCTACTATGACGGATCCCTTTTGGCCGGAATGTTCCATGGAAAGTTGTACCTCAGGGCAGGTCTGGTCGACTATGTCTGTCCTCCCACCGCCGTGTGGTCTGTTTATAACAATGCCGGAACGAACGACAAGATAATCACGTCGTTCCGTTCACGGCACCATACAAACGTGGTATGGTACGACAAGGATGAATTCGACTCCTTGTCCGAGGGATTTCCGGAGATTAAATGGCTATAAAACCTTATCGGCCGAAGCGGACCAGCAAGACGGCGATGTCGGACGGGGAGACGCCTGATATGCGCGATGCCTGTGCCAGCGTGCGGGGGCGGTAGCGCTTGAGTTTCTGGCGGCACTCGATGGTCAGGCCGCTGACGCTGTCGAAATCGAACCCCTCCGGAATCACCAGGTTCTCCAGCCTTGAGACTTTCTGCGCCAGCTGGATTTCGCGGTCGATGTAGCCGCGGTATTTGATGTTGATTTCAACGGACTCCACGACTTCCGCCGCTTCCTTTGTTCCACGTGGAACAATTTCGAGCAGGTCGGAAAGATTCACTTCGGGGCGTGTGGCCAGGTCGGCCACTTTCCTTGAGTCCGTGATTTTCGCCGAGCCCCGGCTTTCCAGATAGGGATTAGCCGCCCCGGCGGTCAGGTTGGTGGTGTTGCACCATTCTTCCAGCGCCTCCGCAGCCTCGTATTTGCGCTGCATCCTCGCATAACGCTCTTCCGTGGCCAGCCCTATTGCGTGAGAAAGCCCTGTGAGGCGCTTGTCGGCGTTGTCCTGGCGCAGCAGGATGCGGTATTCCGCCCTTGAGGTGAACATCCGGTATGGCTCGTCCACGCCTTTGGTAATCAGGTCGTCGATGAGCACCCCGATATAGGCGTCGCTGCGCTTCAGGATGAACGGATCCTTCTCCTGCAAGGCGAGGTGCGCATTGATGCCGGCCATCAGCCCCTGTGCTGCCGCTTCTTCATATCCGGTGGTGCCGTTGACCTGCCCGGCCAGATAGAGTCCCTCCAGGTCGCGCAGCCGCAGCGTAGCATCCAGTTGCGTAGGGTCGAAGAAATCGTATTCCACCGCATAGGCGGGTTTGAAGATGCGGGCGTTTTCCAGACCCTTTATGCGGTGCAGCGCCTCCATCTGAACATCCAGCGGCAGTGAGGAGGAGAAGCCCTGCAGATAGTACTCGCTGGTCGCGGCGCCCTGGGGCTCCAGGAAGAGCTGGTGGGCGTCGTTGTCCGGGAAGACCCGCAGTTTGTCTTCGATGCTCGGGCAGTAACGCGGACCGATTCCCTTGATCATCCCGGTAAAGAGCGGGGACTGGTCAAAGCCCTTGCGCAGGGCGTCGTGTACCGCGGAATTGGTGTGCAGGATGTAGCAGGGCATCTGCTTTCCGCTGCGTTGTATGGCCGAAGGCTCGTCCAGGAAAGAGAAGCGCTGCGGGAACTCGTCCCCTTCTTGTAGCGTAAACACCTCTGTGTCAACGGAATGAATGTCTATGCGCGGGGGAGTCCCCGTTTTCATCCGTGCGCTGCGTATGCCCAGGGCCATCAGTTGTTCGGTCAGGCCGTGCGAGGACTGCTCTCCGATGCGGCCGCCTTCGAAGCTGTGCTGTCCGATGAAGAGTTTCCCGCCGAGAAAGGTGCCGGCGGTGAGGATGACCGCTCCGGCGCGGAAAGTGGCGCCGGTCAGGGTGCGGATGCCGCAGATGCGGCGGCCGTCCAGCAGAAATTCAGTCGCCTGGTCGGCGTAGAGCTGGAGATTCGGCTGATTTTCAAGTACTTGCCTCCAGTTGGCGGAGAAGGCCTGCTTGTCGCATTGGGCGCGCGGGCTCCACATCGCCGGGCCCTTGGAACGGTTGAGCATCCGGAACTGCAGCGTGGCGCGGTCTGTGATGCGGCCGCTCCAGCCGCCAAGCGCGTCTATCTCCCTGACAATCTGTCCTTTGGCAATTCCACCGACGGCCGGATTGCAGGACATTCGCGCGAAGCCGCGCAGGTCCATCGAGACGAGCAGTACGGAAGATCCGAGCGTTGCCGCGGCCATCGCCGCTTCGCACCCGGCGTGTCCGCCGCCCACCACAATGATATCATAGCGCAGTTCCATCGCGCCGCAAAATTACTTATTTTCGAAAAATAATCAGCAACAAAGTGCTGCTTGTTTCAGGAGTATCCTGCTCCCTGTTGCTTGCGCAACCCTGTCCGGGGAATCAACGGACGAGGTGAGCGATATGGAACTTGTTCCAATATCCGAACCGAGGACCGTTGAAAACGACAGTTAAATGGTCGCAGAACACTCCTTAAACAAGCAGGGCCAGGGCGCGGTCTTCCGCGGCGCGCATGGCGGCGATATCGGCGTCGCTGTGATCGTCGTAGCCGATGAGATGCAGCAGCCCGTGCACGATGACGCGGTGCAGTTCGTTATCGAAGGTCGTTCCGTAGAAGGCGGCATTGTCGCGGACGGTATCGATGCTGATGAAAAGGTCGCCGCTGAGCAGCTTGCCTTCGCAGTAATCGAAGGTGATGATGTCCGTATAGTAGTCGTGTCCGAGGTACTCCCGGTTGATGCCCAGCAGGTACGTGTCGGAGCAGAAGATGACGCCGATCTGACCGATGCGTTTGCCCTCCTGCTCGGCAACTTGCTTTAACCAGTTGCTGGTAAGCCGTTTACCTTTATAAAGAAAGGCTGTATCCTCCGAAAAATAACGAATCATAACGGGTGCAAAATTAGCGATTTTTTTCGATTGGCACGGCTATTGCCATATAAGGGGGTGAAGTTTAACCATTAAACCATTGAAGTCATGAAAACGAACATCCGCCTTCTTGTTGCTATCGCAGCGATGCTCGCTGCCCCTGCCCTCAATGCACAGTCCCGCAGCGGACACCATCCCTCCGGCAGCAACCGTCCCGGACACCACGCGACGGTTTCCGGCAGCAGCCACTCTTCTTCTTCTTCTTCCCACAAGGACGCGAAGCCCGGGAACAGTGCGAAGCCCGGAAAGGATGCGGCCCGTCCTTCGAACAAGCCCGGCGGCCACGGCGCCATCACCAGCAAGCCCGGCATTTCGCACAATAATCATTCGCACAGCGTTCCGCCCCGTCGTACGGATCCCGGCTATCGTCCGTATCACCGTCCTACGCCCCCGCCTCCGGCACACCGTCATTCTGTCGGCTATGTGTTCCGCCCGCTTGCCGGCGTAAGCTATTCGCTCTGCCGCTTTGCGGAGACCATCGCGACGATTTCTGCCTGCAACGCCATCGCCCGCGCCGCGAATACGAATTATTATTACAACGACGGTTATTTTTACAAGGAGCTGTATGACGGCCGTTACGAGGTGGTTGTTCCGCCCGCCGGCGCCCTCGTCTATTCGCTGCCCGACTACTACGAGACCCTGACCATCAACGGCGTCCTTTACTACAAGGTGTACGATACCCTTTACAGTCTCACCGTCGACGCCTCCGGCACCCCCGCCTTTATGGTCGTCGGCCAGATGAACGGATAGCCCCGTAGCATATAAAAAAGAAAGGGATCATGTGAGAGCATGACCCCTTTTTTTGTGAAAATTGATTACCTTTGCGAAGTGACGCTATAACGTGAGTTTTATGGAGAAACATTGGGAATTGTATCACGGGTCGCCAAGGATTGTGGAGCATCCGTATCCGGGCGGGGGAAGGGTCCATAATGACTATGGTCCCGGGTTTTACTGTACGGAAAACCTGGCCCTGGCCCTCGAGTGGGCTCGGCCGGAATTCAGGCCGGGCTTTGCCATCAAGTATTATCTGGAATATGAAGGACTCTCGGTCCTTGACTTGAACAGCAAGCCGTATCATATCCTGAACTGGCTGGCGATTTTGCTGCAGAACCGAGTGTTTTTTATGCAGACCGGCATCCAGAAGCGAGCGTGTGATTATGTCTTGTCCCACTTCCTTCCGGATTATGCCGGTTATGACGTCATCAAGGGCTGGCGGGCGGATGATTCCTACTTTAAATATGCCCGGAATTTCCTGGACAATTCACTGTCTCTGGAGCTGTTGCAACGGGCCATACGGTTGGGGAACCTGGGGGAACAGGTGGTGCTCAAAAGCGAGAAGGCCTTTCGTCGGCTATTTTACCTTACGGCCGTGTCTTCGCCGGACCGCTATGCCGCCGCAAGGGTGGCCAGGGATGAGGAAGCACGGAAAAAATGTCAAAAAATCGCCACAGAATCGAAAGCGGAAAACGGAATTTTCGTCATGGATATGATCAGACAAAATTGGACCAACGATGATGCACGCTTACAGTGAAGACCAGCTGGAAACGTCCCTGGATACCTTCGGACAGATGCTGGATTATGCGGTGAACGGCTGCAAGATGCCGCTCCGGGACTTTTATTCCCGTTTTCTAGCCAGCAGGGTTTCCGATGCGTTTGGCGCCGGCTTCCCCAAGTATCTGGTCGGGATGTCCGGGATCGAATTGGCTATCGAGGTGTTGGAAGAGACGGGATACGAAGGGGATATTCCGTATGACTATGCTCCGGGGGCCCCTTGGGTGGAGTATTGGACCGGGATGGCCATCGCCTACCTGCAATGGTATACCGGCCATACCTTTTCCTACATAGACAGTCACGGTATGCCGATAGAAAGCGTGGCGGAGATGTTCTTTCCGTATCACGAGGCGGATTGGACCAAGTTCCTGGACGTCGCGCTCGAACACTTGGAGAAATTCTGCAGGGACGCCCCGCAACCCGTCAAGGAATACCGCGAGATTTTGGGCATCTCGCAGGAAGAACTGGCCCGGCGGACCGGCGTCAGCCTGCGGATGATCCGCGCCTACGAGCAGGGGCAGCAGGATCTCTCCCGGGCCGAGGCCCGGACCCTGCTGAACCTGAGCTGGGTCCTCCACTGCAGCCCCGAAGCCCTGCTGCCATTCGCCGCAAAATAGCTTATTCCCAGCGGATTTTGATTTTTTGAAGCATCTTCACAAAAAGGGCCCGGTGTTTCTTCAGAATCGCCAGAAATCGCGAAAGGCAAGGGCCTCGGGGCCCTGGCTCTCTCGAAAATGCCCCAAAAAACAAAAAGGGAGGGCCTGGGCCCTCCCTAAGCCAAAGGGGAAAGAAGCTGATTGCCCTTCTAGCGGGTACTGATCCGAACGTCTACCACATCCGTCTCCCCAGAGCGTCTGTAATAGGACCGGACCTTCACCGGCTTGCCGTTTTGAATTCGGATATATGGATTCACACGGACGGGACTGGGCACGCTAACTTCGACCTGAAGTTTTATGCCAGCGGGTGATGCACGTTTCTTTTTCATATACGATAATGTTTGAACTCGTGAAACGCATTCCGGCGGACGTAAACAACATCCTTTGGCTTTCTGTTAGAAAAAGCACCCCACTGGGGATGGGGTGCCATTAGGTTTGTTCAAACATTGTCATCGTACATGACACTGCAAATCTACGAAGATTTTTTATTGTCGCAAATTTTTAAACGTTTAATTTGTAAAAGACGCAGTTGCGTGCTTTATATTTACCAGGGACGGCCGCCGGGACCGCCGGGGCCACCACCGCCGGGACCGTCGCCTCCTCCACTGTATTCGCTGAGCGCGACCGCGGAGCCGCCGGAGATGCCGTCGAGGGCCCAGGTGCCGTTGCATTTCACGTCGCTGGAGACGCCGACATCTTTGTATCCGCTGGAAAGTGAAGGCGCTGATACGATGAAGTTCGAAATGCCGGCAGGCGCCTTGAACGCGGCGATGAATTTGCCGCCGCCATACAGCGCATTCCAGCTGCCGGCGGTCCCGTTCATGCTGTAAACGCTCTGCGCGGCGGAATATCCGCGCTCCAGACCGCCGTATGCCACGACCGTAGCGCCGTTGTTAATGTAGAGTTTGTAGCCGTCTTCCGTATTGGCGTCGATTGCGACTTCCGGGTTGCCCCTGGTGCAGATGGCCATTACATAGCCGCCGTTCAGGTAGGTATCGCCGTTGGAGTCCATTGCGTCGTTCTGGGAAGAGCAGGCATATAGGAAGCCGTCGTTGACGGTCAGGTTCCCCTGGCAGTTGACGGCATCGTCACCCGTGGAGGAAACATAGGTCTGCCCGCCGTCAAAGCGGAGGTCTCCCTTGACTTCCAGGCCTTCGCCGTGGTCGCTGTTGATGATGATCGTCCCTCCGCTGATAAGCAGGTTCCCCGCATTTCCGGTTACCTTGGCGCGGTCTCCGCTGCCTTCCTTGGTGACCCAGCCGATTTTGACGCCCTTGGCGGAGACATCGTTCTCTTCGCTTCCCGATACGCTGATGTCGAGGGTCCCGCCCGAGATATAACTGTCTGACAGCGTGTGGTTTTCCGCGTCGAAGTCGTAGCTTCCTGCGTTGATGCCCTTGCCGCCGTTTCCGGTGTTCCGGATGGTGAGCGAGCCGCCGGTCATCGCGAAGTAATGGTCGGCCTTTACGCCGGCCGTTCCGCTGTATTCGGCATCCTCGTCGTCCCAGGCTACGCCGCCGGTTACGCTGACGCTGTGCGTCCCGCCTTCCACCAGCACGTAATCGTCCGTGGTGATGCCCTTTTTCATATCGCCGGCCGTAGAGACGATTAAGCTGCCGCTGGTGAGTTGGACATAGTCCTTGCCCTTGAAGCCGTGGCCCGCGCCGCTGCCCGCGTTTACTTTGATGGTGGGACTGTTCATCACGCGGATGTAATCGTCGGTGGCGACGGCCGATTTGCCCTGCCGGTTCAGCGCGTTGACGCTGAGCTGTCCGCTGCCGCTGAAAATGAGTTGGGCCTCGCTGAACAGGACCGCTTTCAGGTCTTCTTCGCCTTCCTGGGCATAGGCGGCCGAAGCGCTGTCGGAAAGGAAATTGACGCCCTTTACGACGATAAACGTGCGCTTTTTGTTCTGGTTGTTGAGCGCTGCACCGTCCGGGTTGGTCAAGCCGACCCCGTTGAGGACAATGGCCTGTTTCTTGGCGCCATATACCTTGAAGAAGCCATTGGAGGAAACTCCGGTCAGTTCATAAATGAGCACTTCGCCGCCCGTGTTGTTCACCGTGACCTTGTTGCCGTCCACGGAGACATAGCCGTAATCGTCCCCGGAAACGGAGGCGTCTTCCGCTTCAGAGAAGGTAATCTTTATCCGGCCCACGAAGGTCGTCTTGGAGATATCGTCGTCGGACGTGGGATCTCCGGTGGAGGCAAAGGACAGAGGATCTTCACTGTCGTCCTCTTCAGAAACTACTTCCGGAACTTCGGGATTATCCGGATTGGTGATGATATCTTCCCGCACGCATGCGGTTACAAAAAGAGCCAGGGATAAAAGGCTGAATAACAATCTGTTCATAACGCAAAGAATTTTGCGGCAGAACAACCAATAATTATGCCAGTCCGGGTTTGCAGGGTTTTCCGATGCTGCGGCGCCAGGCAAAGTAGAGTTCCTCGGTGGCCAGGGCCATCTTGGTGACGGAACATGCCGGGACCTTGGGGTAGGTGTACCAGGTGTCCGTGAGGGTGTTGAGGTCTACGCAGTCACCCCATCGGCCCAGATAATTGTATTCGATGTGCACCGAATAAGCGGAGGCGACGGGGATTTCCATGTTGTATTCCCTGTTCAGTAAATCCTTGACCTGCACGCGGAACCCGTTCATGTCGTGGACCATCGTTCCCTTGCCCAGGGGAATGAAGCGCTTGGAGTTGGGTAGGGAACGCACTTCGACGGGAAGTTCCCCGCTGCTGTAGGCTCCGTTTTCCACTTCGGCGCGCACCTGCGCCCGTTCCCATTCGTACCAGTCTGGGACATGCGGGAATTCCGTATCGCCTTCCCTGGCGTGAAGATCTCCGTCCGGTGCCATTTCCCAGCGTTTGCCGCAGTGCCTGCAGAAAAGTTCGTTGCCCTTTGCGGACATTTCATACTCGGTACCGCAGTGCGGGCATTGGTAAAGTACGCGTTCCAGGCCTTCCGCGCGCTTGTCGTAGTGCATCTGCATCCCCTTCTCCCTCAGCCAGGCAAAATCATCGTACTGAAAGGCTTCCACCAGTCCGGCGTTGATTTCGTCGGCGCTCAGTTCTTCGAGTTGCTGCGGGGTATAAAGCAGTTTGAAATCCGCCTCCGTGGGTTTGATTCCCCGCGGATGCAGGTTCCAGAACGGAGAATTCACGTGATGCCCGTGGCAGATAAAGGTGGCAACCGGGACTTTGAGCAGCTTGCAGAGTTTTCCCAGCGATTCCGGCAGCACCGCCGTGGTTCCGCAGAGCGAATATCGGGCTTCCGGGTAGATGACGGCGATGTCCCCGTTCTCAATTACGCGTTTCAGCTGCCGGACGAGGGTCGCATCGGAGGTGAATTTGCGCTTGCAGATACAGCCTACGTTACGCAGCAGCCATTCGCGCCCGATAAAGCCGTCGATGGCAACGACATAATTCGCCCGCCGGGGGAAGATGGCCTTGGTCAGCACCTTGAAATCCATGAAAGCATTGTGGTTGCTCAGCAGCAGGAAGGGCGGTTTAAGCTCCTTTGTGCCTTCATAATGTATTTGTACCTTGTGGGCCAGGATGTCCGGAAGGCTGAGCAGGTATGTCAGCGGCCGCAGGAACCAACGTGTGCGTACCGGAGGCCGTGCCATGTCAAAACGTTCAAAAGTATCGTTCATAGCTTAAAAATGGTTCGTCTCAATGAAGCGGGCCAGCAGCAGGGAAGTCTTGTAGGCGCCGGTGGAAGTCTGGTGCTGGTTCTCCTTGTAGGTGTTTTCAAAACATTCCGGACCGAAAATCCCGTTGTAAGCCGGGTCCTGCAAGTCCAGCCATGGCATGTTGCCGATGACAGGGGCGAGGTTCGCATGCAGCGCCTCCGGGTGCGCGATGTGCTCGTGGTACATCGGAATGGTAAGGAACATCACGCGGATGCCTTTTTTGCGGCAGAGGCGCAGGATTTTTGCCGTGGAGCGGGCTGCATCGGCTCCTACGGTCATCCGCGCCCCATCCTCGGGCGGCCCTTCTTTCCGGTAGCGCTCCAGCACCGGTTCCTCCAGGCCGCTGGTGAAGCGGACGAATCGCCCCAGATAGTCCGTGTCCTTATATACCGGCGCTCCCGGGTGTTCCAGGTTGTAGGCGACCAGCGCCGGATTGTCGAAGAGGTAGCTGTGGTTGCGCAGCGTCTGCGACCAGGCATAGGGCGCATTATCGGCGGAGAAGAGCACCGGCGTGGATTTCAGTTTCAGCCAGACGTTCCTGCGGTTCTCGAAGCTCTGGAACTGGCAGCTCAGGTCTACTCCGCGCATCTTCCGCTGTTGGTAGTCGCGGATCGTATAGGTCTCGATGACAAGCAGTTTGGGATGGCAGACCGTCAGCGCTTCCTCCAGCATATAATAAGAATCGGTGATGCGGTTGCCCTGCGACGCGAGTATGAAAGTCCGCCGCCCAAGCTGTTCGCTCAGCACTTCCGGCAGCAGCCCGGTATAGGCGTGCGAATTGCCGAGCACCAGCACGTCGATGGCATTTTTCTTCTGCTTCCCGTATTTGTAAAGGTAGTACCAGCGCTTGCCCGTATGGTTGTTGCCTTCTTCCTGCGCGAACACGCGGCGCGCATCCAGCAGCGCGACCAGGGCGCCGGCGGTCAGGACGATGGCAAAGATTTCAATGATAAATTTTTTCATCGGGCAGCGGCGTTAGAACTGGAAATAGATGAAGCGGGAATCATTGCCGATGCCATAGTGTCCGAGCAGAACCAGCAGCAATACTGCAGCGATGCCGATCAGCACCCTCACCGCAGGCGGCAGGCGCAGGAATTTCGATGCGATTTGCGCTCCGCGGCGCTCCCAAAGCACTTCCTGCAGGGCCAGCAGCACGATCAGGAGGCAGGCGAATATGAGTTCCGAACGGCCCAGTCCAAAGGCGGTAAGCGCCGAAGAACCGCCGAAGCCCAGGGCGGAAAACATCTTCACGGCGCTGCTGAAGTCCGGTGCGCGGAACAGGATGAGCGACAGGGCCCACAGCCCGAAGACCACGGCGGTTTTCAGGGGTTTAAGGCCGCCGATGCGCCCCATCGGCCCGTCCAGCGCTACCATGAAGAGCGCGCAGAGGAAGCCCCAGGCCACGAAGGTCCAGGACGCGCCGTGCCAGAGGCCGCTCAGCAGAAAGACGATGAATACGTTCAGGAAGCGCCTGGCTGCCCCTTTCCGGTTGCCGCCCAGCGGGATATAGACATAGTCCGCGAACCAGGAGGAAAGGGAGATGTGCCAGCGCTTCCAGAACTCCTTGAACGAAGTGGAGAGGTAGGGCCGCCGGAAATTCACCATCAGCTCCATTCCGAAGAGTTTCGCACTGCCCCGGGCAATCTCGGAATAGGCGTAGAAATCGGCGTAGAGCTGGAAGGCGAAAAACAGTACGGCGAGCAGCGCCGGTGCGCCGGAAATACCGTCCACGCCCTTCCATGCCGCATCCACGTACACGGCTACGCGGTCCGCGAGCAGCAGTTTGAGCGCGAGGCCCCAGAGGATGAGGCAGATGCCCTCGACGGCCTGCGCATAGTTGAATTTGCGCTTTTCATCGAATTGTGGCAGCAGCCGCTCCGCCCGTTCGATTGGGCCGGCGACGAGCTGCGGGAAGAAGCTTACGAAGGCGAAAAAGCGCAGCGCCATGCGCGAAGGCTGGATGCGTCGGCGGTAAACATCGACGGTATAGCCCAGCGCCTGGAAGGTGTAGAAGCTGATTCCTACCGGCAGGATGATGTTCAGCGCAATGGGCGTCCCGTTCCAGCCCAGCAGCCGCAGCAGCGCGACGAAGCTGTCCACAAAGAAGCCCGCGTACTTGAAATAGGCAAGAATGGCGATGTTGACGGCGATATTCAGGGCCGCCCAGCGCTTGCTGGCAGCACCCTCGCCGGCGTCGATGCGAAGCGCTGTCCAGTAACTGGAAAGCGAAGTGAAGGCAATCAGCAGGGCGAAGCGCCAGTCCCAGGCACTGTAAAAAACGTAACTGGAGAGCAGTAATACGACATTCTGGTAATCCCGTCGGCGGCTTTTGAAGACAGGCAGCCAGTACAGCAGGAACACCAGCGGCAGGAACAGTGCGTATGAGAACGAATTGAACAGCATGACTGCCCGGATACATAACCTTCTGCAAAGGTAACAATCTTTATCAATAATGATTACCTTTGCATATTGGCTTATTTGCTTCTATGAAAAAATTCTTTGGAAACATGAAATTTAAGATTAGCATCCTGGCAGCGTCGCTGCTGTGCGCTTCCTGCGGACCCCAAATCGCTCTCAGCGGTTTTAAAGACCTCCCCAAGGACATCAGCGTGGAAACCATCGGGAATCGCGTTGCGGAGCAACTCCTTGCCGCTGATCCGATAGACTATGGAAATAATCTTCCGGGTTATCAGGCACCCTATAATTATGGACGTGGCAAGGAAATGAATTATTCCGTAGTAAGCCTTTGGGTGAACGCCATCGAGTTTGCCCGCCGTTCCCACAACAAGGAATTGGAGAAACGGTTGATAGATTTTTTTGAGCCGTTCTATGGAGAGAGAAAGGACAAGCGTAATCGCGATAATCATGTGGATTTCTCCATCTTCGGAGCCATTCCCCTGGAGATATATCTGATGAATGGTGACAAGCGGGCATTGGAACTGGGACTCCGGTATGCCGATCATCAGTGGGAAGATCCGACAGGGGAGCCCGGCAAGAAGGTTGGCGGCAATGGTAATTTCCCTATCGAGGTTCAGCGGGAATTCCTTGCAAACGGTTATTCTCCCCAGACCCGCATATGGATTGATGATATGTACATGATTACCGTCCTCCAGACCCAGGCTTACCGGGCCACGGGAGACCGCAAGTATATCGACCGTGCGGCCCGAGAGATGAAAATGTATATGGACACCCTCCAGCGGGATAACGGCCTGTTCTACCACGCACCAGACGTGCCTTTTTTCTGGGGACGGGGAAATGGCTGGATGGCGGCTGGTCTGCCGATGCTCCTGACCTATCTTCCCAAAGACAGCGAGTATCGTCCTGCCCTGACGGAAGCCTATATGAAAATGATGCCTACGCTCCTGAAATATCAGCACGAAAACGGCCTGTGGGGGCAGGTTATCGATGATCCGGAGTTTTGGGATGAAACTTCCTGCTCGGCCATGTTCGCCTATGCCTTTATCGAAGGGATGCGCAGTGGCTTGCTGGACGAGGCTACCTACGGCGCAGCCGCACGCAAGGCCTGGGTTGCCCTGTGCGGGAAACTGGATGAACATGCCAATCTTGCAGATGTCTGCATCGGAACCGACCGCAGGAACAGCCGCGAATGGTATATGGACCGTCCCCGCTCCAATGGTGACCCTCACGGCCAGATGGCCATGATGTGGCTTTGCAGTACGCTGTTGAAATAATAACGACTATTTCGATACCGTTATCGTGTAATCCCGGGACATCCCGGGATCGCGGCTTACCCCCAGGGGCTTGCCGCTGGCTGTTTCAACGTTACTGATGTTGATTACGCCTTTAGCGATATAGGGATAAGGCACATCCTCATCACGTTTGAATTTCCCGAAAATCATGGGACCCTGGTAGTCCTTGTCGCTGACGCGGCTGTCGTCAATGACAAGATTCTCGATATCAATTCTTTCCGGGAGGTAACAGCTGTAACCGAAGTCATGCTTCCCGGCATTGGACCCTCTCAGCAGGGATACGCTTTTGGCCCCTTCCGGAACGATGAGCTTGCAGTTTCTGACGATGAGTTCTCCCTCCCATGAACTGCCATAATCAGCCCTGAGGGCGATGAGGGATTTGCGATGGACGATGCAGTCTTCGAGCCGCAATGTGCCGTAACCGACAACATTGACGCCCGTGTGCCCGAACTCGCAGTTGGTAAGGGTGACATTCCTAACCCCCTGGTGGGCATCAAAGCGGGAGAGGACGCAGTGGTCCAGGGCGAGGGACTTGCAGAAGTTGGAAACGAAGATTCCCCAGTACCGTGTGTCGTTTATATCGGTGGTCTGGGTGCAGTTCTCCCACCTGACGCCCACGCAGCCGTGGGCGGAGATGTCATACGTTCCCATACTGACTGGCTCGCCGGCCGATCCTATGGTCTTGTAGGTCTTGTGTGCGGTCAGTAGGCAGCCACTGACCACGATGTCGGCGGCCTTGTCCAAGGCCAGGAATCCGTCGTACGGGGCTCCGTGGTCGAGTTCTCCTTCGATATAGTGGGATATGCCCTCGATTCTGACATTGGACCTCTCGACGGCTATTCCTCGGCCGTAGTAGGTGTATTTGGAAGGAGCCTGGTTGGCGATAGTGGTGAAAATGCCTCCCTTGATGGTCAGAAGTTTGTCGTCAATGGGGCGGGCTGTCATCCGGGTAATCTTGTCGTAATCCCATATAAGCGCAGAGGATGGATCTATGTTGCCGTTGCTGTCTGCGATGAAGAATTCCTGCTGGCTGACCCCGCTGTTCTGGTTCGCACCGAGCCGTATGTACACCTTATGGTGGTCATTTACCACTTCGACCAGGCAGCGGCCGGGAAGGGACTTGCCTATGTTGGCCTGGTCCCGTTTCAGGCTTCCGATCCCATCGATGGTAAAGGGCTCGAGAGAGGATTCAACCCGGAAGATAGCGTTCTCTCGGTCTTCGAGGCTGACGCGACTGTCATCGATGATGAACCGGGCGGTACCGAAGTCGACATCCGTGCGGATGACGGCGGTCCCGGTCGTATTGCCGATGTAATAGGTCTTCCCGTCGGTGGCCCTGACGGGGAGCCCCTTTTCACCCGCGGCCGCGTGGGTTGCGATGATGGCGGGGAAATCGTCAGTGACGCCATCGCCCCTGGCTCCGAATTGCTCATATGTGAGATACTCCGGTGAGGCGCACGGGAATTCTATTAGGGCGATGGAATTATTGCATAATTTGACACTCACGGTTCCGTCCTCGGCAGGGAAGAGGGGAATCTCGGTATAATTATGCCTATCGTCGGTAAGGTGGCAGTATACCACTTCGCCCGGACTGTATCCCTTGACCGAGATGTTTACCGTTGCGATATTGCAGGCGTTGTTGTCTCCGTTGTAACGGGTCAGCATAAGCGAGGTTTTGCCGTCCTTGACGGCTGCTACTGCATAGATATCTCCTTCGCCGCCCTCCAGGACGCAATCGCACTGGTTCCCGCGGAGTTTACTCCAGGCATAGAATACATAATAGGTAGGCATATGTTTCCGTGTCTGGGGATCGTAGAAACCGCAGAAGGAATCCACGTTTACGCGGAAATCATAATACATCAGCATATCCACCGGAGCATCCTGCATCGCGCACATGACGGCGCCCACGAAGGCGGCACCCTTGATGTTCAGGCGGGTTTCAAAGTTGTAGTATTCGTAGGAAGACTCGGCACCGCGTTTTTTCAACTGCCAGTAATTCCACTCGGTCAGGAAGAGTTCGGCATCTTCATACCCGTATTCCTTCATCCATTCCCTGAGCATAAAGGCTTCCTTCACATAAAGCGAAGGCTCGACATTGTATTTATGCCATGTAACGAAGTCGATAGGGACATCGTGGGCGCGCATGTATTCGAAGAATTCCGGGAAATACAAATACGTCTCGTCGTGCAGGATCCTGCAATAGGAGGGGCCGCCTATCTTCAGGTCCGGGAAACGCTTTTTCAGGTGTTTTGCCGCAACTTCGTAGAACTTGTGGAATTCTTCCAGTGAGCCGGCCCAGGTCCGGGGGTTGGTCTTCCACCGGTCCGATTTCTGGTCCAGATCAGCCTCGTTCCATATCTCCCAGTAGCGGATGTCGTAATTGAAACCGTTGGCCCAGCCTTCGTTGTAATGCATGATGACGTGCTCGCAGATCCGGGCCCATTTCCTGTAATCCTTTGGCGGATAGATGTTGTATTTTGCCTCAGGGTGGGTTTCGATGGACTGGCCCAGCCTGTACATTACCTTTGCTCCGGAATCCAGGATGGTCTTGATATAGGCATCGGTTTCACGGAAATCATAGGAGGATGCCTTGTCGGGATCCTTGTCGAAATCCGGAAATACATCGGAAATATCCACCAGGTGATAGCCGTAATAATCGTCTACGGTGGAGTCGTGGGTGCGGCTGAACGGGATATTCAAAATGCGGAAATCTTCCATCTGCTGCGGATCGTCCTCGACGTTGGGACCGTTGTTCACGGCGTTCATGGGCTTGATGGGCCCCTTGACTGCCGATGGATCGATGGTGGCCTTCACAGACAGGGAAGAAATATCCGGATGTGTCGGCTGGGCCTGTACGCCTGCTGCCACGAGAAGCAAAGCGAATATAAAGAGAATTTTTTTCATGGTGTTTATCTTAATAATTGAGCCCGAAATGCCAAAGCGGAATGACATTCATATAGCTAAATTCAGTATCATCTTTAACGACAAATCCGTCGGGAATGTTCTCGATTTGCCGATGTCCCTTTTTTCTGCCACCGACCTCAAAGGTATATTTTCCGATGACAAAGTCTGAGTCCTTTGAGCTAATGATATCATTCCTAACCCTCATCTGGTTGTAGAAAAAAGTTTCTCTTAGATTGCCCAGATTTTGGGTACCGCCGCTCAATACTGTCATCAGAGACGGATTGTCGATATATACCTTATCCACTTTTCCTATTCCCCGGATGCCTCCGGTTGCGTCTCTGAGTTGCCCCACCAATCCGGCACGTTCCATATAAATCAGGTAATCGGTCACGTTATTTTTACTTACTCCGACCACGGTGGCGAGCGACGACATATTGGGTTTGAAAGGTGCCGATTCCGCAATTACGGCCAACAGCCTTTTGAGCTTCCTTGCTGTGGTTGCCTTAAGGTCGGCAAATTGTGCGATGTCAGATTCGATAGTCTGAGAGATGACCTGTTGCATTTTGATAGTGAATCCCGGCTCTAAAGCAAAGGGGTAATAGCCTTCCTGAAGATACTGCTCAAATACTGGCCGAGGGTGGCGCAGGCCGGGGATTTCAACTTTGTGGGCAAGAATTTCTTCCAGAGAAAAAACCTTGGCCTCAATTCCGTGGAACAGCTTTAAATACTCTCTGAACGAAAGGCCGTACATTGGATAAACGACTGCCCTCCTGGAAAGATCGGCCTCTCCGTGGAGAATATCCAAAATGGATGCCCCGGTGAAAATAACGTGGAAGTCGGGATATGTGTCATATATATTCTTCAATTCCCTTGACCATCCCGGATACTTGTGGATTTCATCAATCACAAGATGAGTAAATCCGTCCATGTAGAGTTCGTGGACCAGATCCACGAGCATATGGGAAGTAAAATAAAGCAAGTCGGCTGATACATACAGATACTTTCCTTCGTCTTTATGGGCGAGGATATACTGCTTCACCAAAGTAGATTTTCCTATGCCTCTGGCGCCAACGATTCCCAGCAGGCGATTCTCCCAGTGGATATCATCGTATGCGTATCTCCTGAATTCAGTTGGGGTCTGACCTAGCATAGACTCCATATACTCTATGAGGGTATGGTCAATCATAGTATGACATATCACCGCTGCAAATATAATAAAAAATCCCTCAATGAGTGACGAATTGCGCAAAAATGTCGCTCAATAAGGGATATTGTCTTGTGCCCCGGGCGGGGAGTGAGAATCCCGAAACAATCCCTTTCGCTATCTGTCATAATTTCAGCGAATTAGCCATTTAACTGAAAATATATCAAGTATTTATACTGCCGAATATTGTTTTCAGTCGTTCCGCCTTGTTTTTAGTAGTTTTCAAAGATTGGGACAAAAACCGAGGTTTTTGTCCCAGCTAGTGTATCTCCTTGAACTCCATAATATCCAGCATAGAGAACAGAATGCCGTCTATCTGGGAATTCCAACTCTGGTGGAAGTGACCGTAATACCAGTGGGACACTGGATGCCCGGCTGATTTGAGATAATTGTGGATACGGTCCATCGTTTCACGCTCTTTTGCGCAGTCGGAAGGGATATCAGGATCCAAAGTTGCCCATTCAGTCAAGCCACCTTTGGAGATCAACTCGCAAAAGGATGGTGCCGTGTGAGTGATGACCGTGTCGATCTTGAGTTCTTGACTGATGCTATCCAGTTTTTCCTTGTCATAGACGGGCATCTCATCGGTCCAGTATGATGCGACACCGGAGCGCGAATGCCGGGAATCATGCTTCTTCCGGTAATCTCGGTCTATGCTGATGGCACCACCAACGCAAAGGATGTTGTGTCCGCAAGCTTGGATGACACTGTAATCTGGAACGCAGCGGAATCGATCGTGGTGAATACGTTTCTCCTGGAAATACGCGGGGTCATCGTGGTTGCCCCGGATCATCACAACCCAATTGTTTGCCTTGCTCAACCTTGAAGAATTGCGATTGTACACATTGTCATAGTAGCCCGGCTTATCGAACCCAAAACCGCAGTCCCCAGCGATAATAAGCACGGTATCAGTCATCTGGTACTGGACACATAGCTTGTATATCACGGCGTTGAATTCGCCGTGAATATCTCCACAGACAACAACGTTCTTTGCGTTAGGAAATGAGTATGTGTGAAATGAATTCATTTATTCAACGATAGCCAATATGGGGACAGTTTCTCCGTGATATAATCAACGACCTCATTCAGAGGTAAAATTCCCTTGTATTTCATCTTTTTCAAAAATGCGTTCCATTGAGTCTGCTTGATAGGATCATTCTTGAATTCGCCATTGAAAAGCGGATGATTTTCAGTATAGATTGTCCCCCTATTGCTGAAAACTGAGGCAATTGCTTCAGTGAGAATATCCTCGTTCACCTTGAGGTTTTCAGATTCTGACGAAAGAATGGAGTATACATCATAGAAGTCTTTCATCCGGCTGTTTGCCAGCGCTCGATCAATCATTGTCTGGAACTTTTCTGCTACAACAGTCTCCAAAGAATACGCGTTGATGCTTACCTCCGGCATATCATCAAGAAGCAAGGGATAATCCAGTTCCTGGGGTTCAGGTACAACGATGTCACCAAATCCAATGTCCATAGAAAAAGGTTGTACAATGGTATCAAGGTGAGCAGTGACAGTAACCGTGACACCATTATACTCTTTATCCAAAGAGATATCTTCAACCTTAATGTCATTCTCCCCGTTGTCGAAAGTAAGACCATCTTCAGGGCACTGAATTGAGCAGATCTCGCGAAAAGCTTTCCGAATGGTTTCTTTGTCTCTGCTGATCTTGTCGCCCAGGAAATCTATGTCTTTCGTCGGACGAGTCTTGAACTTTTCGTAGGCGAAGAGAAGTGCACTTCCTTTCAGGCAGAAGTTATCCCGATACAGGCTCATCGACAGCCTATACAACATCCGCTCTTGAATGTATCTGAGTAGAATCTGCATATATTCGGTCCCGGGCACTGAATCCCGGATGTTCAGGAGTTTGGCCCGAACAGACATCGCTACATTTTTCTTTTCCATGTTACAGCCCCATTTCAAGGTATTGCCTCATTGTTGACAGCACTCTCATTTGCTTTGCGTAATCCATAAGGCGGGATATGTTACGATCTTTGCGCTTGAGATAGTTCCTAAGAACTTCAACAGCCACTTCCGTCCCGATCTTGTTGCGAAACTTTACGGCATCGCAGACGCTTTTCTCTATACAGAAAATCTTAACCCTATGATTAGCAATTTCAGTTTCTTCAACGCCCATCGTGCAGTATTTCTCTTCCCAATAGCAGAGAACGATGCCTGAAATCTCAGGGGCCACCACTTTCCTGTGCTTTTCAATAGCGACGTAGAATCCGTCAGGGATTTGAGTGGTAAGTCCATAATAATCCCATGCGGAATACATGCAAACTACACCACCGGGAACGATTCTTTCAACATCGACCATCGTGGTCGCCAGTTCTTCCGGAAGCATATAAACACCATTCTTGATCCTAATGACATCACCGGATTTGATTCCTTTGTTGATCCCATAGTAAGCCCGGGGCTCACGAAGCTCATGAGTCCGTATCGTTCCTCCGCTTGTAGAAATGTCTTGATAAAACTTGGCCATAAGCGTAAAATTCGCGACAAATATACGGCTAATTTTTGAAATGGCCGTAGTTTTTTATTTATTGTATTCGCAAAAAGGACGGGCTGTATTTGAGCGCCTCGCTTTTGCCACGTCTGATGAAGGGAAGAATTATCTGTTTCCGTTGGGTTTAATCTTGGATGGAAAGAGATATGAAACGAAAGCTTCTGGCGGAGCAGTGAAGGCCTTTCATGAAGAGAGCAGAAAGATCGAGCGTACCCATTCGCCGGAAGAATCAGGCAACATCTTTCGAACTGCCTTCCTTCTTTTCGTCGGGCAAGTCGATGCCGCCACCACCTTCGCACAAAACTGCGGAGGCGGAGGCTCCGCTCCCGACCAGAACTGGGGTCACGATAAGAACGAAGACGACACCCTCTGGGCCCGCCGTTGCTTCCGCAAGGCGCGGGAGATGGTTACTACGCCGGTGATAAGGTGGGGGAGAAGGAGATAACTGCTTATCTAAAAATTCGTTTCTGGATTACTATTAGGTCCCCATCCAAAATTAGTAACGTTGGTTGGCTTGCACAAAGAGGAAGAAGTAAGGATAATGTCCCAAAAAGTGTGTCCTAAGAGATAAAAGAAAAAAAGTCTGTAACTTTAAAGAGCAAAAAAGAACCTACTAAGTTCAACTTTAAAGAAACAGACTTATGATTACTTTTACAAAGGAACAACTTTCTGAGGTAATGTGCAAGCATGCCGAGAAAGAAAATGGTCTTCATGACCTGTTAGAGATTGTGTTGGAGAGTTTGATGGTGGCAGAGCGAGGCGAGTTTCTGCGAGAGCAGGAGGATCATAACAAGGGGAATGGATATCGATTCGGCAATACTTATGGGCACGGGAAGAAGCTTGAGTTCAGGATACCCCGGGATCGATTCGGGAACTTTCATCCAAAGATTCTTGCCATATTGAGGGACCAGGAAGAAGAGTGCGAGAGGTTGGCCGGCAGCCTGTATACAAAGGGGTTGACCCAGTCGCAAGTAGGTCAGGTCTTTGATGAGATATATGGGGAGCATTACAGCAAGTCCAGCATCTCGAGGATGATAAACTTTGTTCGCGAGGAGGTGTCTCAATGGCTTGCACGGGGGCTGGATGCGTATTATCCGATTGTCTTTGTGGACTGCGTTCACATCAAGGTATTCCGGAAGAAGAAGGCTGCGACGGAGGCGTTCTATGTCATATTGGGCGTAACGGAGGACGGCACAAGGGAAGTGCTGGGAATCTATAACAGCCCTGTAGAGAGCGCGAATGGTTGGGGATGCATGTTTGATGATCTACATGAACGGGGTGTAGAGAGCGTTGGCTTGATGGTCGCTGACGGGCTGACGGGCCTTGATAAGGTGATAGGAGAGAAGTTTCCCGGGACGGCTTTTCAGCGCTGCACGACTCACCTCAAACGCAATATGCTGGCACGTGTGCGTCATGGGGACAAGAAAGGGCTGGCGGACGATATGCGCGAAGTGTTCAGGACGGGAGATAAGCATTATACGGTCGAGGACGGGATGAGGGCGTGGAGGGAAATGTGCCTGAAGTGGGGAAAAGCCTACCTGTCTATCAGGCGGCTGGCTGACAATGAGGATATTGGATTCTATTTTACCTACTTGAACTATGCCCCTCAGATTCAGTCGATGATATACACCACGAACTGGATTGAACGGCTCCAGAAGGACTTCAGGAGAGTGACCAGGATGCGCGGTGCGCTGCCGGACGAAAACTCTGTTATCGTGCTGATGGGCCGCACGGCGATGGATAAGGAGTCTTACCATCGGGTAATCCCGAGAATAAGGGAGGACAAAGTACTCTTCCCCTTCGAAGAACCGTCAAATAGAGACTAAGCAACCCGTGGAGGGGGCTTAGTCTCCCTTGTGGAACTGAAAAAATGATGTAACTTTGAACGTTCTTTAAATTGCAGACTCTACTCCAGACACACTTTTAGATTTGCACCGTCGTTCTAATATAGCATTTACAACGGCGGAGCGAACTATTCCCGTTCAGAGTTTTCCATATCTAAGACTCGTATAAGGCCCCGCCGTTTTGACATATTGAACTAATGGTGGCCGCGCTCAGCAGTGTCAATAGACCGACTGTCTAAAAAAGTTTTGGCAGCCACCATTTCACCTTTAAGGAGGGCATGCTGATCCAATCAGACACATAGATTTCATATCTATATCCAGCGTTAGCCACAGCCCTCCATTGTTTGATATAAGGTGCGGCGGTGATCTATCCAATCGATTGAGACATTTGCCTTTGTGAGTTTAAGAACCGCCCGCCTTTTGATATAGAGAGGGTGGTCTATGCGACTTAAGAGACCCCGATGTCTATATTATGTTTTAGGCCCTCTCTTTTTGAAAGAGCTGATCTTCAGCGCGATATGGTTAACTTTGGGAGATGTTTAACAAAGGGTTAACCAGGGAGAGGACGTTAACTTGTCCTAACTTAGACATGAAAGTCTATCTCGAGTAATCGACTCCTCTCCCCGTACCGCGTTGAAGAGACCAATTAGAATAATAGACCACTTGCGTGTCTGATAAAAGTTTCAGTCGGTGGTTCAATACGGCGGTTAACCACAAAGCTCATACAAATATATGCATTATTCTCATTACATTGGAGTTGACATCTCCAAAAACACACTCGACGCGGCCATCTATGCCGCCGAGATGCGGCGGTCAGACACGAAGCACCTGACCAATGACAAGGCCGGCCTCAAGGAACTTGTCGACTGGGCAAAAGCGGCTGGTGTCAAACCGAAGGACATGCTTATATGCGCCGAACACACCGGCGTATATAGCAACGAACTTCAGTTGTTCTGCGAAAAGAAGGGTATTGCTCTTTGCTTGGAGAGCCCCCTTCAGATCAAGCGTTCTATGGGCCTGGTCC